>FSVS01000263.1_pt1 | contig 18973 bp, 17 predicted proteins | sample 1637781 | NCBI WGS metagenome assembly FSVS01 (sample SAMEA3914814, study PRJEB12502) | metagenome | biome: forest; material: soil | place: USA | collected 2011-09-16 | depth 0.1 m | reverse complement strand
GTCTCCAACTACTGGATCGAGGCGATCGACGGCGGCGTGATCCTGTTCGCGCTGTTCCTGGCCAGGGTGATCGGCGGCGAGGCCACCGCGGAGTAGCGACAGGCGGTGGGACGGCCCGGCTGCGCCCAGCGGGCTGTCCTGCCTGGTCACCGCGCGCATGCCATACTCGACGCGTTCGGACCTGGGCGCGGGGGCATCTGGACGGCGAGGTCTAACGGAGGCATACGTGGCACTCACTGATGAAGAGATCGGCAAGATCAAGGAAATGATCATCTCCGGCCGGGTGCGCCCGGGGGAGAAGCTGCCGCGCGAGGCGGACCTCGCGGCGGAGCTGGGCCTGTCGCGCAACTCGCTGCGGGAGGCGGTCAAGGCGTTGACCCTGGTCAACGTGCTGGACGTGCGTCAGGGCGACGGCACCTACGCGACCAGCCTGGCCCCGTCGCTGCTGCTGGAGGCGCTGAGCTTCATCGTCGACTTCCACCGCGACGACACCGTGCTGGACTTCCTGGAGGTCCGCCGCATCCTGGAGCCGGCCGCGACCGCCCTCGCCGCGCAGCGGATGACCGAGCCGCAGCGGGAGTGCCTGGGCAAGGTCCTGGCGAGCGTCACCAGTGACACCCCGGTCGAGGAACTCGTCCAGGCCGACCTGGAGTTCCACCGTCAGATCGCGCTGGGGGCGGGCAACCCGGTGCTGGCGTCGCTGGTGGACAACATGTCCGGGCCGACCAGCCGGGCCCGGGTCTGGCGCGGTATGACCGAACGCGGCGCGCTGGAACGGACCCTGGCCGAGCACCAGGCCATCTACAACGCGATCCAGGCCCGCGACGCCGACCTGGCCAGCTCCTGGGCCACCGTCCACGTGGCCGGGATCGAGTCCTGGCTGCGCACGACGCTGGCCCAGCCCGCCGACGGCGCCTCCTGAGACGGCTCCCGCGCGGTCAGCGCTCTTCGCGGAACAGCACGTGCTGCCGCACGCGCGGGTCGAACTTGCGCAGGGTGAGCCGGTCGGGGTCGTTGCGGCGGTTCTTGCGGGTGACGTAGGTGGTGCCGGTCCCGGCGGTCGAGCGGAGCTTGACGATCGGGCGGAGTTCGCTGCGGGCCATGCGGGGTCCTCTCCTCGCGGGCGGGCGTTCTGAGCGCTCGCCACAGTGTCATGGTTATCGTTTCCACTACTGCACCGTTCTGCTCAACACGGACGGCCGGGGTGGCATTCCCCGCTGCGGATTGCCGCCGCGGGCCCGGATCCCGGCTCCCGTGGTAGTCGTGCGAGTGCGGAGAGTCAAAGTTTCAACTTCCGCGCAACCCTCCGTACTTCTCACACGTCTCAGCAGTTTGTAGGACTGTCCTACCTTGGTGCAGGCGTGGAGGAAGCGATCGTGCAGAGGCCCACCCCGTTCGGTGACCCCGTCGACGGGCCGGCCGACCGGCCGCCGATGGGACGTGCGGCCATGCGGAAGGCGCGGCGTCCGCGGCGGCGCTTCCTGAAGATCGTGTGCTGGACCCTCGCCGGGGTGCTGGTGGTGAGCCTGGGCGGCGGCTACTACCTGTACAGCCACCTGGCCGGGAGCATCAAGACCGAGGCCTCGTACGCGGGTTCCGACCGGGCCAAGGCGGTGGGCACCGAGAAGCCCGACGCCCTCGGGCGCACGCCGCTCAACCTGCTGCTGATCGGTTCGGACACCCGGATCGGCGGCGACAACTGCAAGGACGGGGGCGCCTGCAAGGACGCGGTCGGCGCCAGGGCGGACGTGGAGATGCTGGTGCACCTCTCGGCCGACCGCAGCAACATCACCGTGATGAGCATCCCGCGCGACCTCTACACCGACCTTCCGGCCTGCACGTCCGAGGACGGCAAGACCAGCACGCCCGGGGGCTTCAACCAGATCAACTCGACCCTCCAGTACGGCCCCGCCTGCACGGACATGGCCGTGCACAAGCTCACCGGCATCTCGGTCGACGAGTTCGCGATGGTGGACTTCACCGGCGTCGTCGCCATGTCCAACGCCCTCGGGGGCGTGAACCTCTGCTTCACCAACAAGTTCTACGACATCAACTCGGGGCTCAAGCTCACCGCGGGCACCCACACACTGCAGGGGCAGGCGGCGCTCCAGTTCCTGCGCACCCGGGACTCCTTCGGGGACGGCAGCGACAACGTGGGCCGGACCACCGCGACCCACGTCTTCTTCACCGACATGATCAACAAGTTGAAGAACGCGGGCACGCTCACCAACCTCCCGGCCATGTACAAGATCGCGAACGCGGCCATCAAGGCGCTGACGGTGAGCAAGGAGCTCGGCACCCCGGCCAAGCTGCTCGACCTGGCCAAGAACCTGAACGCGGTGAAGGCCGACCGGATCACCTTCACCACCATGCAGAACACCCCGGACACAGCCCCGAACATGGGCAGTCACGTGGTGGAGGCGGCCGGGGCGAAGACGCTCTTCAAGGCCATCGCCGACGACCAGTCGCTGACCACCGCGACCGGTGCCAGCACCGGCGTCGGCACGGCGGCCACGGCCAGTGCGGCGCCGGCCGTCAAGCCCGCCGACATCGCGGTCTCGGTCTGGAACGGCAGCGGGCAGAACGGCCAGGCCGGTGTCGTCGTGGCCGGGCTGGAGAGCCAGGGTTTCAGCCACAACAGCAGCGCGAACACCCTCACCCCGAACGCCGCGACCAGCAGGCTCAGCTACGGTCCCGGCCGGTCCGCCCAGGCGAAGGCCGTGGCGGCGGTCCTCGGCCTGCCCGCGAAGGATGTCGTCCAGGGCACCGCCGCCGGGCTGAAGCTGGTGATCGGGGAGGACTGGACCAGCGGGAAGACCTTCCCTGGCTCGAAGCCCTCGAAGGCGCCGGTCGATACCTCGGTCGCCCTGTCGAACACCCACTCCCAGAACGCCGGCAAGAACGAGTGCGTCAAGGTCAGCACCCAGTACACCGAGAACAAGCTCGGCCTCAGCACCGGTTCCGCCTGGAACAGCCCGGGGGAGACGCCCCAGGAGATGTTCGACATCTACAAGAGCCGTCCGAACTCCGCACCGTGACGGACTGACCCGGCGGCCCTCGGCGGGATGTCAGCCGAGGGTCGCCAGGCCGCCCTGAAGGAACGTCAGGGCGATGTCGAGGGCCCGGTCGTGGTCGGTGTCCACGGGGCCGTCGGCGATCTCGATCAGCACGGCCGCCGCCGCTGCCGCGGCGATGCGCGGGCGGACGTCGTCCGCGGTGGTCCCGAGGTCCTGGGCGATGGCGCGGGTCCCCTCGCGGATCGCTTCGGCCATCCGGGCGGTGCGCAGCGCGCGCAGCTCCGGATTGGCCTCGAACATCCGCCGGCCCAGTTCGCGCAGGTCCTCCTCGTAGGGGTGCGCGTGCTTCTCGCACACCCAGCGGCCCATGATCTGGGTGACCGTCTCGCCGGGCGCGCGCTCGCGCAGCGCGTCGGCCAGCCGCTCGGCCGCCTCGCTGAACCGGGACAGGGCGATGTCCAGTTTGGTGGGGAAGTAGAGGGTCACCGTCCGCGGGGACACCTCGGCCGCGGCGGCGATGTCGGCCACGGTGGTGGCGTCGTAGCCGTGGTCGGCGAACAGCGTGAACGCGGCACGGACGATCGCGACCCGGCGCTGGACCTTCTGCCGCTCCCTGAGACCCGATTCGACCATAGGCGTAGGCTACCGCAGTGTGTCGTTTTGCAGTTGACTGTAAAAGTTGATTAGGCTGCAACGCGACGCACACAGCGGTGGTGCGAGCGGTTCGAGCGGAGAGAAGGCCGGGCATGGCTGGACGGTTGTACGCACTGGGCCGGTGGGCGGCCCGCCACCGCGGGCGGGTGCTGGCGGGATGGCTGCTGCTGCTGGCCCTGGTCGGCGGACTCGCCGGAAGCATGGGCGGCACCTTCACCACCGAGTTCTCCGTCCCCGGGATCGAGTCCCAGCAGGCGCAGGACCTGCTGAAGGCGCAGTTCCCCGCCGCGGCCGGCGGCACCGCGCGGGTGGTGTTCGCCGCCCCGGCCCGCACCACCCTGACCGAGCCGAAGCAGCAGGCCGCGATCGCGGCCAGCCTCAAGGGCGCGGCCGCCGTCCCCGGTGTCATCGACGTGTCCGTGCCGGCGAAGACCGGCACGATCTCGGCGGACCGCACCGTGGCCTACTCCGACGTGCTGTTCCGTCAGGTCCCCGACGACGTGACCCAGGCCTCCCGGGACGCGCTGTCCGCGGCGATGGCCCCGGCCCGCGCCGCGGGGATGCAGGTGGAGTTCGGCGGCACGGCCGAGCACCCGGCGACCCAGGTCGGCGGCCCCGGCGAGGTGATCGGCGTCGTCATCGCCTTCGTGATCCTCGCCGTCGCGATCGGCTCGCTGCTCGCGGCCGGGCTGCCGCTGCTGATGGCCGTGGTCGGGGTGGCCGTCGCCGTCCTCGGCGTGCAGTTCGTCGCCCACTTCGTCCAGCTCACCAACACGGCCACGGTCCTCGCGCTGATGATCGGGTTGGCCGTGGGCATCGACTACGCGCTGTTCATCGTCTCCCGGCACCGCGAACAGCTCGCCGACCCCGACGCCGAGGTCCACGACTCCATCGGCCGGGCCACCGGCACCGCGGGCAGCGCCGTGGTCTTCGCCGGGATCACCGTCGTCGTCGCCCTCGCCGCGCTGGCCGCCACCGGCATCCCCTTCCTCACCGCGATGGGCCTGGCCGCGGCCGCCGCCGTCCTGGTCGCCGTCCTGCTCGCGCTGACCCTGCTCCCCGCGCTGCTGGCCTTCGCCGGCGAACGCGTCCGCCCGCGACCGGCCGACCGGCCGCGCCGCTCCCTGCTGAGCCGGACGCCGCTGCGCCGACGCACCGTCAAGGAGCGTTCCCAGCCCGGCGCGTGGGGCCTGGCCTGGGCCCGCGGCATCGCCCGCGCGCCGATCGCGGTGCTGCTCGTCGGCGTGCTGGCGCTGGCCGTCCTGGCACTGCCCGCCCGCGGCCTGCGACTGGGGCTGCCCAGCAACGAGACCCAGCCCGTCGGCAGCACCCAGCACCGCAGCTACGACCTGCTCAGCCGCGGGTTCGGTCCCGGCTTCAACGCCGCGCTGACCGTCGTCGTCGACGCCACCGGCGTCCCCGAGGCCCAGCGCGCCCCGCTGGTCCAGGACCTGCGCGGCACGCTGGCCCGGGACCCCGGCATCGCCACCGTCGCGCCGCCGGTCGGCAACGGCGACCACACCCTCTACGTCGTCACCATCATCCCCAGGAGCGGGCCCGACGACCCGGCCACCGGCACCCTGGTGCACCGGCTGCGCGACGACGACAAGCAGGCCGTCACCCGGGCCGGGGGCACCGTGTACGTCGCCGGGAACACCGCTGCCGCCATCGACATCTCCGCCAAGCTCTCCAGCGCGCTGCCGCTGTTCCTGGCGATCATCGTGGTGCTCGCGCTGCTGCTGCTGACCCTCGCCTTCCGCTCGCTGCTGGTGCCGCTCAAGGCCGTGCTCGGGTTCCTGCTGTCGACCGCCGCCAGCCTCGGCCTGGTCGTCTGGGTCTTCCAGGACGGCCACCTGAACGGCCTGTTCCAGGTCGCCGCGGCGGCCCCGGTGATCTGCTTCCTCCCGGTGCTGCTCATCGGCGTGCTGTTCGGCCTCGCCATGGACTACGAGGTCTTCCTGGTCAGCCGGATGCGCGAGCACTACGAGCACACCGGGGACGCCGCCGAGGCCGTCACCCAGGGCGTGGCCCGCAGCGGCCGGGTCGTCTCCGCCGCCGCACTGATCATGGCGACGGTCTTCGGCAGCTTCATCTTCGACAGTGACCCGATCATCAAGTCCATCGGCTTCGCGCTGGCCTTCGGCGTGCTCTTCGACGCCTTCGTGGTGCGGATGACCCTGGTCCCGGCCGCGATGACGCTGCTGGGACGCCGCGCCTGGCAGCTCCCCGGCTGGTTCGACCGGATCCTGCCGAACGTCGACATCGAAGGCGCCACCCTGCCGCCCCGGCCCGCCCCGGAGCCGGTCCTGGACGCGGGACGGCCGGTCGGGCGGTAGTCGGAGCGGGGCGCGCGGCTCAGCCTGCGGCGGTCGGGTCGGCGGCGGCCCGGTCGCCGGGGTGGGCCCGGTGGTAGCCGCGGCGGTCGTACCAGTGGGTGATGCCCAGGCCGAGGACGAGGGCGATCGCCAGCCCGACGGCGAGCATGATCCAGGCACGTTGCAGCCCGGCGTCGGCGCGTGCGTCGAAGTACATGATCGCCCTGACCCCGCCGCTGATCTGACGCATCGGCTCGAACTGCGCCAGGAAGCGGTAGAAGCCGGGCACGGCCTCCAGCGGGATGGTCGCCCCCGCGGAGGGGATGGCCAGGGCCACGAAGAAGAACATGCTGACGACCTGTCCGAGCCCGCCGAAGATCGCGATGACCGCCTGCACGCCCACGCCCACGACCGCGCTGGCACAGAACGCGAACAGCCACAGCATCGGCAGGTGCGGCATGTCCAGCCGCACCACGACCGCTGTGGCCAGCACCACCACACTGGCCGTCAGCAGCGACAGCACCGTCGACATGACCATCTTCACGACCAGGGTCTGCAACCGGCTGATCGGCACCGTGCTGCGCACCTGGCGGCGCGGACCCAGCTCGCTCGGGGCGTAGCCCAGGGCCGCGTCCACCCCGCTGCTGATGATGTTCGCCCCCAGGAAGCCCGACATCACCACCAGCAGGCCGACGTAGAAGGCGGTCAGGCCCAGGCCGGTCCGGGCCGCCAGGACGTGCCCCGGCGCCGAGGTCGAGGTGATCGGATCGGCCAGCAGCATGGCCTGCGCGGTGCTCGGCTCGGTGTCCGACGCGCGCAGCCGGGCGCTCAGCTGGGCGCCGATCCGGGCGGAGGCGGCCCGCAGCGCCTGCTGCTCCACCGCGTTGGCCAGGGACGAGGCCAGGCTGCCGGCACCCGGGTTGGTCAGCAGGGTGACCTGCGGCTGCCGGGTACCGGTCGCCGCCCCGGCCGGGGCGATGATGCTCTCCAGCGAGGCGGTGAAGTCCGGCGGGACCGAGACGGCACCGTAGAGACGGCCGGAGTCGAAGGAGTCCTGGGCCTCCGCCGGGGTGAGGATCCTCCAGTCGACGCGCTGGTCCGGGTCCGGGGCGTCGGCGATGCCCTGGATCATCTGCGCGCCCAGCGGCCCGGCGTCGCGGTTGACCAGGCCGATCGGCAGGTGGTGTGTCGAGCCCTGGGGGTTGCCGATCCCGCCGGAGTACACCAGGGCCAGCGCGAACGACACCAGGGTGACCAGCACCGAGGGGAAGACCCACACCGGCCACTTGCGCAGGATCGTCCTCGCGGTGACCCGGGGCGGCTTCGGCGGCGGATCCTGCACGGTTGCCACGGGGTTCGTCCGCCTCTCGGGTCGCGGTGTCTCCGTGCCCAAAGTAGTTCACCGGGACGGTTCCCACCCCTGGCCACGCGGGTGGGCGCGGCACTGTGACGGCGCCTCAGCCGGGAGCGGGCCGCCGTTGCTGCGCCGTGCGGAGGACCCGTCGCGGCCCTGCCCTGGAACAGGCTGGTGGACAAGGGCGAGCTCCGGGTTACGTGACGGCTCCGGAGTCGCCGAAGGCTTCCCTGCCGGATTCCGTCAGGAGTTCGACGACGGCTGCCCTGACGTGCCGGGCCATGTCGATCCGCTTGTTCAGCAGCCACTGCGATTCGAGGCCGTCCGACAGGGCCGTGAGCCTCACCGCCGCGTCGTCCGGGTCCACGTCGGCGCGCAGGTAGCCGGCGCGGGCGGCCGCGCGCAGCGTCCGGGCCGTGTCGTGTCGGATGCGGTCGTACCGGCGGACGAAGTAGTCGTGGGCCGGGTGATCGGGGGTGGCCGCTTCGGCGGAGAGCCGGGCGAAGAGCTCGATGAGGCCGGGGACGAAGCGGTTGTGGTCGGCGAGGTCGACCATGCCCCGGAGGATGCCGATGCCGCCCGGGGCGCGGGTGTACGCCTGGAAGCGGGCCCGGTCCTCGGCGTCGCGTTCTTCGAGGACCGCCGCGAGCAGGGCTTCCTTGTCGGGGAAGTAGTGGAGCAGGCCGGCGCGGGAGATCCGGCAGGCGGCGGCGATGTCCAGGATCGTCGCCGCGCCGAAGCCCTTCTCGGCGAACTGGCTCGCGGCGGTGCGGACTATCTCGGCGCGCCGGGCACGGCCCTTCGCGTAGCCGCGCGGGGCCTGGCCGGCTCCCGTGTCGGCGGCCGGAGCCGAGGTCTGGGGCCCGGGAGTGATCATGCATCAACTGTAGCAGCGGACCCTTGACAAAACCTACACGCGCGTCGATATTCATCTCACTGAAACACGGCGGCCCCCGGGAGCAGGGATTTCGCGGAGTCCGGGCCGCCCGCCGTGCCGGCTGCCGATGCGTCACGCCGTCGAGATCGCCCCACCTGAAAGGCCGATAGCCCATGCCCGGAGCAGCGTCGCTCTTCCCCTACCAGGACCCCTCCCTCAGCGTCGAGCAGCGTGTGGAGGACCTGCTCGCCCGCATGGAGCTGGAGGACAAGGCGGGTCTGCTCTTCCACCCGCTGGGCAACATCGGCAAGTTCGACGATCCGGGCTTCCTGGGCATGCCGTCGATGCGCACCCTGTTCAACAAGCGCATCAACCACGCCAACATCCTGATGGCGGCCTCGGCGCGGGAGATCGCCGAGTGGAACAACGCCGTCCAGGAGGAGGTGCGCCGACAGCCGCTGGGCATCCCGTTCACGATCTCCAGCGACCCGCGGCACTCCTTCAGCAACAACCCCGCCGCCGCACTCATGGCCGGGCCGTTCACGCAGTTCCCCGAACCGACGGGTCTCGCGGCCATCGGCGACGTGGAGCTCGTCGAGCGGTTCGCCCGGACCGTCCGCGAGGAGTACCTCGCCGTCGGCATCCGCGTCGCGCTCCACCCGCAGATCGACCTGGCCAGCGACCCGCGGTGGGCCCGCGCCAGCGCGACGTTCGGCGCGGACGCGGAACTCACCGCGAGCATGGGCGTCGCCTACATCCGTGGGTTGCAGGGCGACAGCGTCGGTCCCGCGTCGGTGTCGGCGATGGCGAAGCACTTCCCCGGCGGCGGGGCCCAGAAGGACGGCGAGGACCCGCACTTCGCCTACGGGCGGGAGCAGGTCTACCCGGGCGGCAGGTTCGACCTCCACCTTGAGCCGTTCAAGGCCGCCATCGCCGCCGGCGTCTCCCAGCTCATGCCCTACTACGGCATGCCGATCGGCACCGAGTACGAAGAGGTCGGATTCGGCTTCAACAAGGGGATCATCACCGGTCTGCTGCGCGAGCAGCTGGGCTACGACGGCGTCGTCTGCACGGACTGGGGGATACTGACCAACACCTGCTGGGGCGTGGAGCACCTCACCCCCGAGGAGCGCATGCTCAAGGCCCTGGACGCGGGCGTCGACCAGTTCGGCGGCGAGTTCAAGACCGACAGCCTGATCAAGCTCGTCCGCGACGGCTCCGTCACCGTCGAGCGCATCGACACCTCGGTGCGCCGCCTGCTGCGGGAGAAGTTCCGCCTCGGTCTGTTCGACGACCCGTTCGTCGACGCCGACCAGGCCGAACGGATCGTCGGCGGCGCGCAGTCCCGCAGCGAGGGCGTCGCCGCCCAGGCGGCGGCCCAGACTCTCCTGAAGAACGCCGACGACGGCCCCGCGCGACTCCCGCTGACACCGTCGCCGTCGCTCCGCCTCTACGTCGAGGGCCTCGCCCCCGAGGCCGTGGGCGAGCGCGCCACCCTGGTCGACAGCCCCGAGCAGGCCGACGTCGCCGTGCTGCGGCTGGAGGCGCCCTGGGAGGACCGCGGCAACCCGGGCGAGATCGAGTCCTTCTTCCACGCCGGCTCGCTGGCCTTCGACGCCGCGGAGACCGCCCGCGTCGCCGCGATCGGCACGACCGTTCCCACCGTCGTGGACGTCTACCTCGACCGTCCCGCGATCCTCGCGGACATCGAAGGCTCGGCCGCCTCGCTCATCGCGAACTTCGGGTCCGGCGACGAGGCGTTCGTGAAGGTGCTGTTCGGCGAGCTGGAACCCCTGGGCCGGCTGCCCTTCGAGATCCCGTCCTCGATGTCCGCCGTCGAGGCGAGCTTCCCCGACGTCCCCAACGACACCGCGAACCCGACCTACCCCCACGGCTTCGGCCTGCGCTACTGACGCCTGCCTGCTCCGAGCGCACCGTCCGCACCCTCCCGTCCCACACCGTCCCGCATCGTCCGGGGCCGACGCCGTCGGCCCCGGTCCATCGCGCCACCCCACAGGACCTGGTGACCACCATGACGCAGAGCACGACCGAGACCCCCACCGGCAGATCCGCGCCGTCGGCAGCGACCGCCGTCGGGCCGCTCGACGCCGACGGCAGGCCCCGCTACAACCTCGGCCCCCTGTACGGCACGCTGCCGCTGGCGAACATAGCCCTGTACTTCATCTGGATCGGCGTCGCCTCGTTCCTCATCCCGATACAGGTCACGGCGATCAAGGGGCACAACGACCCCGACGCGTTGAAGAACGCGGTGGCGCTCGGCGCCGCGCTCGCCGCCCTCGGCAACCCGATCTTCGGGCAGATCTCGGACCGTACGCGCTCCCGCTTCGGACGCCGCGCCCCCTGGTTGCTGATCTGCGCACTCCTCTGCGCAGGGGCCCTGCTCTGGCAGTCCCAGGCCAAGTCGATCGGCATGCTGGCCATCACCTGGGCCTGCGTCCAGTTCATCGGCAACGGCTTCCAGGCCGCGCTGACCACGACGATGCCGGACCGGGTGCCGCCGGCGAAGTACGGGATCATGTCCGGGATCGTCGGGCTGGCCACACCCATCGCGGTGATCGCGGCAGCAGCCCTGATCGGCGGCATCGACGGTACGAAGTTCGGCTACCACGGCGTCATCGGCGGGTTCGGCGGGAGGTTCCAGGGGGAGGACGGCTACTACCTGATCGCAGGCGTGCTGGTGGTCCTGACGCTGCTGTTCGTCTTCGTCACACCGGAGAAGTCCAGCCGGGACATGGTCGTCGAGAAGTTCAGCCTGAAGCGGTTCCTGGCGAACTTCTGGGTCAACCCCAAGGAGCACCCCGACTTCCTGGTGGCGTTCGCCTCCCGCTTCGGCGTCGTCGCGGGCTACTTCGTGGTCCAGACGTACAACCTCTACATCCTGATGGAGTACATCAAGGTCAAGCCGCAGGACGCCGCCGCCACCATGGGCTTCCTGATGGTCGTGAGCTCCGTCTGCATGGTCGCCGCCGCGCTGGTCGTCGGGAAGCTCGTCGACCGCTTCGGCCGCATCAAGATGTTCGTCCTCGGGTCGGGCATCCTCATCGCGCTGTCTCTGGTCATCCCGATGATGTTCGCGTCCGTCAACGGCATGATCGTCTACAACATCGTCAACGGGTTGGCGTTCGGCATGTATATGGCCGTCGACATGGCCCTGATCACCCAGGTCCTGCCGAGCAGCGAGGACGCCGGCAAGGACATGGGCCTGATCAACATCGCCAACGCCGCCCCGCAGGTCGCGGCCCCGTTCATCGCCTCCGCGATCGTCGGCGCATGGGGCTACTCGGCCCTGTTCCCGATCTGCGCGTGCATCGCGCTGGCCGGCTCCGTCCTGGTGGTGTTCGTGAAATCGGTTCGCTGACCCCGGCCCCCCTGGTCGACCGACGGCCCCTGCGCGACCCGACCCGCCCCGGCGTGCCCACCGCACGCCGGGGCGGCGTCCGTGGTTCGTCCGATCGAGTGGTTCGGGGATCGGGGCGGGGCGGGGCGCGTGGCGTCGGCGGATGAGGGAGTCCGTTCCCGGCTAGCGTGTGGGCAGCCAGGATTCTCCCGTTCGGGCCACGTCGAGGCCGTCGGCGAGACGACCGGCCAACCACCACCTACGCGGAGAGCATCGGCGTCATGGCCGCGACCAGGATCCACTCCACCGCCGCGTTCTGGGTCCGCAACCAGGTCGACCTGAAGGCCGAGGCGCGGTGAGGCACGCACCGCGCCCCGGGCGCCGCGGCCGCCGCTCCGGCTGGAGGAGCACCCGGCGCAGGCTGCGCCAGCGCAAGGTCTGGTCCGTGCCGCTGGCGCTGCTGGCCGCGTCCGCCCTGCTGTCCTGGGCGCTGCCCGCGCTGGACCGGCTGCTGGACCAGGCCGAACGCGAGGTGGGCGAGCGGCTGTTCCCGCTGCTGGACGTGGGCAGCATGGCGACGCTGCTCGGCGCCATCGCCGGGGGCATGATCACCCTCACCGGCCTGGTGTTCACCGCGATCACCCTGGCCATGCAGTTCGGCGCCACCCAGCTCTCGGTGCGGATCGTGCCGATGCTCCAGCAGGACGGGGTGATGCGCTGGTCCATGGGGACCTTCATGGCCACCTTCCTCTACTCGCTGCTGATCGCGGTCCGGCTGGCGGTCCGTCAGCAGGACTACCGGCCGGTGCTGTCCACGCTCTTCGCGCTGGGGCTGACCATCCTCTCCGCCTGCATGTTCTTCGCCCTGGTCACGCGGGTGGTGCTGGTGCTCGACTCCAGCGCGCTGCTGCGCTGGATCGGCCGCCAGGGCAGCCGTGCGGTCGGACGGCTGGCCCCGCCGACCGGGGCGGTGCTGCCCGCCGAGGACCCGGACGCGGTGGAGGTCGACCTGCTCCGGGCGCCGCGCACCGGGCAGGTGCTGCTCGCCTGGAACGAGCCCCGGCTGCGCCGCCTGGCCGAGCGCTGGGACGTCGGCCTGGAACTCTGCGCCTACCCGGGCGACTTCGTCGCGCTGCGCAGCACGCTGTTCCTGGTGCACGGCGCCAACGACCGGGTGCGGCCGGAGCAACTGCTCAAGTGCCTGCTCTTCGCCGAGTGCTACAGCCCCGAGGCCGACCCGGCCGGGGCGCTGCGCACGCTGGTCGACATCGGGCTCAAGGCGCTGTCCCCGGCGATCAACGACCCGGCCCGGGCCGTCCAGGCGCTGGACCACATCGAGGACCTGCTGGTGCTGCTGATCCCGGTGGCCCCGCCGGGCGCGGGGATGAGCGGCGACGCCCGGTTCTGCCACCCGGTCCGCACCTGGGCCGACTACGTCTGCGTCGGCACCGACGAGGTGCGGCACTTCGCGGGCGACAGCGTCCAGGTGGTGCGACGGCTCCGGGCCCTGTTCGAACGGCTGGCCTGGCTCTGCTCGCCGGACCAGGCCGCCGCCCTGAACGTCCGGCTGGCCGCGATGGACGCCTACGCGGGCAGCTACTGGACCCAGCCCCTCGACCGCCGCCTGGCCCGGCGGCCCGACGCCCAGGGCCTCGGCTCCGAGGCGGGGACCGACCTGAGCTGATCGAGCGTCACAGCAGCAAACATTCATGCTGTGCTGATTGTGGCCTTTCAAACATCAATAATGTTCGTTATGGTGGTTCGCATGAGCCGCCCACTTCGCGCCGCCCGTGTGGCGACCTTCGTCTACTTCGTCCTCAACGGCACCCTGATGGGGATGTGGCTGGTGCAGATCCCCGCCATCGAGCAACGCGTGGGAATCAGCAACGCGACGCTGGGAAGCCTGCTGGTGCTGCTGGGCCTGGGCGCCTTCGTCGGCATGCAGCTCGCCGGCCGACTGGCCGACCGTCTCGGCACACGCGTCGTGGTCCCCGCCGCGGGCGTGCTGTGCGGTGCGGCTCTCGTGCTGCCCGCCCTTGCCCGCGACCCCTGGACGCTGGCAGGCGCGCTGCTCGTCCTCGGCTTCGGCAACGGCTGCCTCGACGTGAGCATGAACACCCACGCCGTGCACGTGGAGAAGGCCTACGGCCGGCCCGTCATGTCGGCCTTCCACGCCACCTTCTCCGTCGGCGGGGTCATCGCCGCGCTCGTCGGAGCACAGGCGACCAGCGCGGGGATCAGTCCCGCCGCGACGCTCGGCGCCGCCGGAGCGGTCGGCATCGTCGTCGCCCTGCTTCCGGCCCGCAGCCTGCTGGCGTCCGTACCGACCTCCCCGGTGTCCGGATCGACGGCGGCCGAACGCCTGGCGGAACCGACGGCGAAGCCGCGTGCCGTTCCCGGACGCATCTGGATCCTCGCCGCCCTGGCGTTGATGTGCATGCTGTGCGAGGGCGTCGCCAACGACTGGAGTGCGCTGGAGGCGAAGAACATCCTCGGTGCCCCGGCCGCCACCGCCTCGTTCGCCTACGGCACCTACGCCGCGACCATGACCATCGGCCGGCTGCTGGCCGATCGGGTCACCCGGCGGTTCGGCTCGGCGGCCGTCCTGCGCTACGGCGCGGCGGCAGGCGCCGTGGGTCTCACGGTCGTGGCCTTCTCGCCGTGGATCTGGGCGGCCCTGGTGGGCTGGGCGGTGTTCGGCCTGGGCCTCTCCGGCTGCGTCCCGCAGCTGTTCAGCGCCGCCGGGCACACCGATCCCGCCGCCGCGGGCGCCAACGTCTCCCGGGTGGCCGGCCTCGGTTACCTCGGGATGCTGGCCGGCCCGGCGCTGATCGGCTGGATGACCCGTCTCATGGGGCTCAACCACACGTTCCTGCTGCCGGCGCTGCTGCTGGTGGTCGCCGCCCTCGCCGCCGGGATCCTGCGTACCGGATCCGAGCGGGAGTCCGAGCCCGAGCGGGCGCCCGAGCCCGAGTCCGCGCCGGCGTAGTGCCCTTGACCATGTTCGTTCGTCGCCACGTCGGGAAGGAGCCCCCATGTCCACCAGCCGGCGGATCGTGCTGTTCGACCTCTTCGGAGTCATCGCCCTGGACCAGCGGCCGGGTGCCCTCGCGCGGATGGCCGCCCGCTGCGACGCGCCCGCGGACGCCTTCGCCAAGGCCTATTGGGACCTCCGCCCGCTCTACGACGCCGGACGGCGATCCGCGCCGGAGTACTGGGCCGCGGTACTGCGGCTACTGTCACGTCCTGTCGATCCCGGCACGATCGAGGAGTTGCGGCTCGCCGACATCGACAGCTGGTCACGCGTCGACAGGCGCATGGTCGACCTCACGCGATCCCTGCGCGGCCGCGCCGAGGTCGCCGTGCTCTCCAACATTCCCGCAGACCACGCGGACGCCTTCCTGGCCGCCCAGCCCTGGCTGCGGAACCTGGACCACCTCGCCCTCTCCGGGAGGATCGGTGCGGCCAAGCCGGACCCGGCCGCGTTCCACCACTGCGTCACCGCCCTGCACGCCGCACCCGCCGACTTCCTCTTCGTCGACGACCGTGCGGAGAACGTCCGTGCCGCGCAGGCCACCGGTATGACCGGACACGTGTTCAACGGACTCGGCGACCTGGTGGGAGTCATCGACACCTGGCTGGAGGCGGCCGTCTCGCCGTGACGGACGGCTGTGCGGGCACCGACCTGAGTTGATCGAGTGTCAGCTACGCTCCTGGGGTGTTCACTCCGCAGGGGCCGACCTTCCGCGAGCTGGCCGTCCAGGCGCTCTCGTCCACCGAGCACGGCTACGACCTGCTCGCGCCCAAGTTCGACCAGACCCCGTTCCGCACGCCGGACCGGGTGCTGGACGCCGTCGGCCGCGCGCTGGAGCCGCTCGGGCCGTTCGGCGCGGGACTCGACCTCTGCTGCGGCACCGGCGCGGGCGTGGACGTGCTGCGGGGGCTCTGCGCTGAACGGGTCGTCGCCGTCGACTTCAGCGCGGGCATGCTGGCCGCGGCCCGCGCCGCCGCCGCCGTCCGTACGGCCGGGCCTGAGGCCGGGTCGGAACCCGCCGTCCACTGGATCCGTGCGGACGTCCGGCGGCTGCCGTTCGGGCAGGCCTTCGACCTCGCGGTGAGCTTCGGCGCCTTCGGCCACTTCCTGCCGCGGGAGCGGGCCGCCCTGTTCGCCCAGGTCCACGACGCCCTCCGGCCGGGCGGACGGTTCGCCTTCCCGATCGCCGCCCCCGCCCCGGTCGGCTCCCGCCTCTACTGGGCCCTCTGGGGCTTCGACGCGGCGATGCGCGTCCGCAACGCGCTGCTCCGGCCCCCGTTCGTCATGTACTACCGCACCTTCCAGCTCCAGGCGGTCCGCGCCGACCTCGAACGGTCCGGTTTCACCGTCGGGACGGCCCCGCTCCCCGAGCTCGGCGAGTTCCCCGACGGCAGCCCCCACGCCCGTCTGGTCGTCGCCCGCCGCCAGGGCTGAGCCGCGCGGCTCAGTCGGCCGGTGCGGCCAGGTCCAGCGCCTCGGGGGAGGCATGCTCGACCAGCCGTCGCAGCAGTACCCGGACGGTCTCCTGCTCGTCGTCGGCGAGCACCCCGAACAGCTGTTGCTGGACGTCCTCCAGGACCTCCTGCGCGCTGTCGGCGAGAGCCAGCCCCGGAGCGGTGATCCTCAGCTCCAGGACCCTGCGGTTGGTCGGATGCGGGCCGCGCACCACCATGCCGCGCTCGATCAGGGCGTTCACCGCCGCGCCCATGGACTGGGCGGTGATGCCGGACCGGCGGGCGATCTCCGCGCTGGAGACGCCGGGGGTGAGCGTGACCTGCACCAGGCAGCGCAGCTGGGCGAGGTTGAGGTCGAGCGGGCGCAGGGCGCGCTCCAGCCGCTGCGCCGTGGCCTGCCCGAGCTGCCAGGCCAGGTAGCCGGGCCGGGTCGACGGGTCGTGGATCACCGTTGGCCTCCTCATGGGGAATGTAAGGCTCCTGATAATCTGTTCCTGAGTTATCAGGAGCCTTACATTATCGGGAAAGGGCTGACGTGTCCTCTCAACCGCTCGTCGAGCAGCAGCACCACCGCCATGCCGTGGACGCGCTCCCGCCCCGCCCCGGAGCCTCCGGACTCAAGGGGGTGCTGCTCCCGGTGCTGGTCGTGCTCGCCATCGGCACGATCTTCGTCAGCGTCTACCTCGCCGCCTTCCACGCCCCCGTGCCGCACCGGCTGCCGGTCGCGGTCGTCGGCAACGCACAGACCGCCGACCGGGTCGAGTCCGCGCTCGACCGGGCCCAGCCCGGCGGATTCGTGGTCAGGAGCTACCCCGACCAGACGGCGGCCCGCGCCGCGCTCGACCACCGCGCGGTCTACGCGGCGTACATAGCCCCCGGCTCGGGACCGGACTCCGGCTCGGGCTCTGCGCCTCGACTGCTGTACGCGGGGGCGAACGGCAGCGGGGTGACCGCGACGGTGACCGGCGCCTTCGGCGCGGTGGCCGAGGGGGCCGGCGGAACCGCCCACCCGCTTGCCGCCGTGGACGTCCGGCCCGCCGCCGGGGGTGACACCCGCGGCCTGTCGGTGTTCTACGCGGCCTTCGGCGTGGTGCTGGCCGGCTTCATGTTCGGCTCGGCCACCTACCAGTTGGCACCCCGGCTCGAGTACCGCCTGCGGATGCTCAGCCTGTTGGTCTTCGGGCTGCTCAGCGGGGTGATGGTGGCCCTGGTCGCGGGCCGCGGCTTCGCCGCGCTGCCGGGACCGTCCGTCGGTGTGGCGGGCGTGGTGGCACTCATGGCGATCGCCGCAGGGGGAGCCACCATGGTCCTGTTCCGGCTGTGCGGCCCGGCCGGGGTGAGCATCAGCTCCGTCGTCCTGCTGATCCTCGGCAACGCCAGCAGCGGTGGGATCCTCCCGGCCGCGTACCTGCCGGGCTGGCTGCGCCCGCTGCACGGGATCCTGCCGGTCGGCGTCGGGGTCCGCGCCCTCCAGGGGCTCGCCTACTTCCACCACGACGGGGTGGCGGCCGGGATCGCGATCCTGGCCGCCTGGGTCGCGGCCTGCGCGGGAGCGCTCTACCTGCGCGACGTCCGCTCCGCCTAGGGGAGGTCCTGGGCCGCGTCGGCGTCGTTGTGGACGACGACCGTGCTCCAGCGGACGTCGTCCCGGCCCAGGCGGTCGGGGCCGTCGTCGGCCAGATGGACGCCGCGGAGACCCAGCTCCGCGGCCTGCGCGATCGTCTCGCTCGGCGGGACCGGGAACATGCGCCGCCCGGCGGGGACGGGTCCATGACGGAGTGTGATGATCGCCTGGCCGCCCGGGGCCAGGAGCTCGTGGAGGCGCCGCATGGACTCCCGGCGTTCCCGTTCGTCCAGGTGCATCCAGACCGCGCTGATCCAGATCAGGTCGAACTGGCCCTCCACCGGGGCCAGTTCGGGGAGCATCGCGTCGCCCCAGGTGATGGCGGCGTTCGGGCGCAGGCGTCGGGCGATCGCGCGCAGCTCCGGGACGGGTTCGACCGCCGTGACGCGGTGGCCGCGTTCGGCGAGGGCGGCGGCGTCACGGCCCGTTCCGGCGCCGACCTCCAGCACCCGGGACGGGGCCGTCGGCAGCAGCGACAGCACGGCGGCGTGCACCGACTCGAACGGCACGCTCTCGTACCGTGACGCCAGCGTCTCGGCGGCCTCCCCGTATCCGGCTGTGCTGGCCAGGGGCTTGTTCGTGTTCGTCATGCCCTCACTCTTCCGTACCGACGTGTGACACCCCGACACCCTGGAGGTCAGACACGGTGCCAGACGTCGTGCCAGTCCCGGCGGACGGCTACGGCGCGGCCCAACGGGCAGTGGCCGTGCTGGAGTTCGGAGCTGTGCTCGACCGCGTGGCGAGCGATTCCCGGGAGCGGAGGGCGTGGAAGCTGCTCATGGCGCGGGTTCCCCCGGTGGGGCGGCTGCGGGGAGAGGGCTCATGCCCGTCATGCTGCCAGCAGGCGTCGGGGCCCACGAGCGAATTGCCCGGGACACCGCTGGGGGTGATTGCCATGTTCCATTCAAGTTCCGGTTGCCGGACCATGGGGGAACACGCCATGGAGAACACCCAAGCTGCTTGACGGTCGTTCGCCTACGCGCGTAGCGAGACCTCACACCCCCAGCCCGAGGAGTTCGACGGATGATCAGAACCCGTACGGCGGCCCGCCCCCGCCGGGCCGCGCTCGGCGCAGCCGCCACCCTGGCCGCGCTCGGTGCCCTCGTCGCCGCGGGACACCCCGCTGCGGCCCACGCCACCCCCGACGCCGCGGTGGCCCCCGCCGCCGCGGCGCCCGCCGCCACCGCCCAGCACCGCGTCCTGTTCGACAACACCAAGGCCGAGACGGCGGGCAACGCGGACTGGGTCATCAGCACCAGCCAGCCCGACCCGCTGGGCCAGAACGC
>FSVS01000285.1_pt1 | contig 20795 bp, 13 predicted proteins | sample 1637781 | NCBI WGS metagenome assembly FSVS01 (sample SAMEA3914814, study PRJEB12502) | metagenome | biome: forest; material: soil | place: USA | collected 2011-09-16 | depth 0.1 m | reverse complement strand
CCTCCTTGTCGGGTTCGGCGATCTCCGTCTCGAACGCTACGACTCCCTCGAGTCCGGGTACGAAATCGGACATCAGGCGGCTCCTCTTGATCGACGTCGGTGACTGTGGTGTGGCCAAGTCGTCGGCTGTGTGTACCTGGCGCGCGGTTGCGCAGGGGTGGGACAGGCGTGTGGCACGCAGTGTCAGGGTGGCAGGCACTGGGTGCATTGCGCCAGAGTGCACGGGGGTGATACCCCGCACGGGGGCGGAATTCGTCCGAACACCATATCCCCTTGATCTCTTGATATCGAGAGTTCATGGAGATCAAGGGACGGCCCCCGGAGGGCGGCTGGGGGATGATGTGGGCGTGCAGCCTCCGGAACACGCCCACCCCAGCTCCCCGCAGCCGGCCCTGGCCGCCATGCGCCGCCAGTACCGCGCCGAGGGGGTGGACGAGTCCGCCCTCGCCGCCGGTCCGATGGAGCAGTTCGAACGCTGGTTCGCCGACGCGGCGACCTCCGGCCTCGACGAGCCCAACGCCATGGTGGTCTCCACCGCCGACACCGAGGGCCGCCCGAGCGTGCGGACCGTCCTGCTGAAGGGCTTCGACGAGCACGGCTTCGTCTTCTACACCAACCACGGCTCACGCAAGGGCGTCGAGCTCGACGCCAACCCGCGGGTGGCGCTGCTGTTCCCGTGGCATCCGCTGGCCCGCCAGGTGATCGTCGAGGGCGTGGCCGAACGGGTCGGCCGGGACGAGACCGCGGCCTACTTCCGCAGCCGCCCGCACGGCTCCCGGCTGGGCGCGTGGGCCAGCGAGCAGTCCCGCCCGATCGGCTCCCGGGGGGAACTGGAGCAGCGCTACGCCGACCTCGCCGCCCGCTACCCGGACGGCGAGGAGGTCCCGGTCCCGCCGTTCTGGGGCGGCTACCGGATCACCCCCACCACCGTCGAGTTCTGGCAGGGCCGTGAGAACCGCCTGCACGACCGCCTCCGCTACGAGCCCGCCCCGGCCGGCGGCTGGCGGGTCCGGCGGCTCCAGCCCTGACGGGTTTTTCGGCCAGAAAGGGGCGATCCGGGGGTGAATCCGGTCCATCACGGGCCGGGGGCTTGCGCTGTGGGGCCGGTCCGGGGACTCTGTTGCCTCCATCGGTACGCGTGCTGACGAGTGAAGGCTGGTACTCGGTGAACGCACTCAACTCCTCCGAAGGCCGTCCGGCGTCCCAGGTCCTTCGACCGTCCGAGTCCGTCCGTCCGCGCCGGTCGCTGGGCCGGGGGCAGAGCGGATCCCTGGTGCTGCGGCGGGTGCTGGCCGCCGCGGAAGAGTCCCGCGTGGACGTCGCGGCCTTCAGTTCCTCCATCTGAGCCGGGACCGACGCCCGCGGCCGTCCTGCGCGCTACCGTTGCGGTACAGGGCTCCTGACGGAGCGTCTGGTCGGTGTGACGGGGCGGAGGGCACAGGTGCAGAACCGGACACACGGCCCAGGGCATGACGGGAATCCCGACCCGAGGAAAGCGCCTCCCTTCATGCTCAGCTATGCGCGTCCGACCCGTGGCACGGGTTCGGACCTCGGACCGATCAAGAAGTTCTTCGACGACCTGTCGGAGGAGATCGGCTACATCAGCCCCGGGCTCAAGCAGGCCGAGGCCGCCGGATTCGACCAGGAGATGCCCCTGGGCACGGAGTGGCAGCGCCGGTTGGCCTACTACCTGGCCCACTGCCGGGTCCTGGTACCGCTGTTGTCGCCGCCGTTCTTCGAGAGCGAGTGGTGCGGCAAGGAGTGGTGGGTGTTCAACCAGCGCACGGTGGTGACCCGCGCGCCCCTGCGGGAGGACGAGCAGCCGGTGGTGCCGGTCATCTGGGTGCCCGTTCCGGGCGGCCGGATGCACCCGGCGGTCCAGAAGCTCCAGTACACCAACCGCTTCCTGCCGGCCTCCTACAGCCGGGACGGGCTGCTGGCGCTGAGCAGGCGCGACGGCGACGACAACGGCTACCGCCGGTCGGTCAACCACATAGCGACCCGCATCGGCGCGTTGATGGAGCACAGCACGATCGAGCAGGGCCGGCCCGTCAACCTGGCGACCGCCCCCAACGCCTTCGAGGATCCGAAGGGCCGGCCGAACTGGAACCACGTCCGGTTCTGGCACGAGGAGGACCGCCCGGGGACCTCGGTCCAGGCGTGACGAGGAGAAGGGCCGCTCTGGTGGTGGAGACCGCGGGCGCCGGGGGAGCCGCCCCCTGGTTCTTCCTCAGCCATGCGCACCACCGCGGTTCGCCGTCCGCGGACGTCTGGGTGGCCAGGTTCCACGCGGACCTGACCAGGGCCCTGGCCCGGAGCACCGGCGGGACGGAGCAGGAGGTGTACGGCTTCCTGGACCCGGCCGGTGACGGTGACGGCCGCGACCGCGAACGGCGCGGGGCGGCGCTCGCCCGCTGCCGGGCGTTCGTCGCGCTGTGCTCGCCCGACTACTTCGCCGACCTGGAGTGCCACCGCGAGTGGACGGCCTTCCACCGGCGGCCCGCGCCCGGCGGCAGCGCCCGCGCGGCCGTGGTCCCGGTGCTGTGGGAGCGGCTGTGGACGGACCGGCCGGGCGGGGTCGAGCTGGACCGCCCGGCCCTGGCCCGGCGCTTCGGCGAGGACGGCCTGCGCGCGGCGGCCACCAAGCCACGCCTCCGGGAGGAGTACGCGCAGGCGGTGCGGTGGGTCGCCGACGCGGTCCGGGCCGCGGCGGAGCAGGTGGACCTGCTGCCGGGGGATCCGGCCGCCGTGGACGGCCCGCCCTCGCCGTGGCCCGGCCACCCGGTCGAGCGGACCCTGCGGATCCTGGTGCTGGCCTGCCGCCGCGGCGACGACCTGCCGCCGGGGTGCGACCGCGGCCGCTACGGCGACCTGCCCCAGGACTGGCGGCCGTACGGCGACGCCGCGGCGCCGCCCGTGGCGGAGCTCGCCGCGCGGCTGGCGCTGGCGCGCAACTGGCATGTGACGGCCGTCGAGGACTTCGAGAAGGCGGCCGTCGACGGGCCGCTGCCGGGCGCGGCCGAGGGTCCGCAACTGCTGCTGCTGGACCGCTGGGCACTGCGCAGCGCCCGGCTGCGGGAACTGCTGCTGTCGTACAACCGGCCGCGGAGGCATCCGCTCGCGGTGATGGTGCCCTGGGATCCGCAGGCCCCCGGCGCCCTTGCCCACGAGGCGGAGTCGCAGGAACGGACGCTGGGCACCCTGGACCGTGCGCTGGGGCGCCCCAAACCGGACTTCGAGCAACTGCGCAGGGGGATACCCGACCCGGCCTGCTTCGCGGACCTGCTGCCCAGGGCGCTGGAGCAGGCACGGCAGGCGTTCTTCGCACGGCGCCGCTGAAACCTCACCGAACGCAGTCAGGGACCGAGGACGAATCAGGTGGAAGACCCACGATGACGGACAGCACACAGGGGACGCACGACTCCCGGCACGGACGGGTGGTGACGTTCTACTCCTACAAGGGCGGCACCGGCCGCACCATGACGCTCGCCAACGCGGCCTGGATCCTGGCCGCGAGCGGCAAGCGGGTGCTCGCCGTGGACTGGGACCTGGAGGCGCCCGGGCTGTCCCGCTTCTTCCACCCGTTCCTGGACCAGGACGCGCTGGCGACCGGCGGCGGCGTGGTCGACATGATCAACAACTACCTGGAACGCGCCTACGACGGACCCACCCCGGAACTGGCCGAGGAGAGCGGCCACGCGGCGGTGTCCAGCCATGCCGTCAGCCTCGACTGGGACCACTTCCCCGAGGGCGGCGGCATCGACTTCATCTCCGCCGGACGGCAGAACGAGGACTACTCGACCATCCTCAACGGCCTCAACTGGGACCAGTTCTACCAGGAGTTCGAGGGCGGGACCTTCCTGGACGCACTGCGCGAGCAGATGCGCCACGGCTACGACTACACCCTGATCGACAGCCGGACCGGCCTGAGCGACTCGTCCAAGATCTGCACCCAGCACCTGCCGGACGACCTGGTGGTGTGCTTCACCCTCAGCGACCAGAGCATCGACGGCGCCGCCGGGGTGGCCCGGCACATCGACAGCCGCTTCGGGGACCGGAACATCAGGATCCTGCCGGTGCCGATGCGGGTCGACGAAGGGGAGAAGGAGCGGGCCGACCGCGGCCGGGCGGTGGCCCGGCGGCGGTTCCGGGGCCTGCCCAGGGAGTTCAGCACGGTCCGGCCGACCGAGTACTGGGGCGCGGTCGAGATCCCCTACCGCGCCTTCTACGCCTACGAGGAGGTGCTGGCCACCTTCGGCGACGAGCCCGGGGTGCCCAGTACCGTGCTGGGCGCGTGCGAACGCCTGGTCGGCGAGCTGACCAGGGGGGACGTCTCCAGGCTGCCCGCCATGCCGGCGGAACTGCGGGAGGCCACGGCCGCCCGGTTCGCGCGCAGGGCGGTGAACGGCCAGGTCGACTCGGTCTTCCGGCTCTGGTACGCGATCGAGGACCGGATGTGGGCCGACTGGGTCGCGTACGTGCTGGAGAGCGCCGGGTACCCGGTGGCCGCGTCCAGGATCGACGGCGGTCCGGCGACCCCGGACGAGGCTGCCGAGCCGGTGAGCGGGGACGCGGGCCAGGAACTCGTCAGCATGCCCCTGCTGACCCGTCACTTCGCCCGCACCGCACGGGCCGAGGAGTTCTGGGGGCCGCTGCCCGCGGGCGAGCCGGCCGGTCGGCGGCCGCGGACGCTGGGGCTGCGCCTCGGCGCCGTGCAGCCCGGTGCGCCGACCGGCCACAGCACCCCGCTGGACCTGTCGTCGCCCTCGCTCAACGCCGTCCGCGCCGCCGAGCAACTGGTGCGCCACGTCGGCGGGGACGACGAGGCGGTGCAGCAGGTGACGGCGGCCCTGGCCGACGCGGACGCGCCGCGCTACCCGGGGCTCCGCACCCTGATCGTCAACCTGCCGAGCCGCAACGCCGACTTCACCGGCCGGGCCGAGGAGCTGGGCCGGCTGCGGAACCGGCTCACCGGGCGGAGCGGGTCCCCGGCCGACGGCGGCGCGCAGGCCCTGCACGGGCTCGGCGGAGTGGGCAAGTCCCAGCTGGCGCTGGAGTACGCCTACCGGTACCTGCCGGACTACGACGTGGTCTGGTGGGTCCCGGCCCAGCGCCCGGGGTCGATCACCACCGAACTGGCGGAACTGGCACGGGTGCTGGACCTCCGCGGGAGCCTGAGCGACACCGACGCCTCGGCGGCCGTGCGGAACGCGCTGACCGAGGGGGTCCCGCACCGCAGATGGCTGCTCGTCTTCGACAACGCGGAGGACCCGGCGACGCTGAGGGAGTTCCTGCCGGGCGGCGAGGGCCATGTGATCATCACCTCGCGGAACCAGGTCTGGAACCGCGACGCGACCGAGCTGGAGGTGGACGTGTTCACCCCCGAGGAGAGCGTCGCCCACCTGCGGCGCAGACTCCCGGGCCTGGACGCGGCCCAGGCCCGGCGGCTGGCCGAGGCGCTGGGCGACCTGCCCCTCGCGGTGGAGCACGCCGCCGCCTACCTGCTGCTCACCGGGATGTCCGTGGCCACCTACCTGGACCTGCTGGACACCTATCCCTCGGACATGTTCGGCGAGGCCCCGGAGACGGACTACCCGCTGCCGATCATGACCACCTTCGCCGCGTCCCTGGACCGGTTGGAGGCCGAGTGGCCCGCGGCCAGGCGGCTGCTCCAGATGTCCGTGTTCCTCGGTCCGGAGGCCTTCTCCCAGGCGCTGGTCTTCAAGAGCCCGGAGATGTTCCGGGCGCTGTCGGCCCACGACCCCCGGTCACGGCCGCCGGTGCAGCTGCTCGGCGGGCTCGTCCACGCCGTCCGCCGCCTCTCGCTGGCCAAGGTGGACGCCCAGCAGGACACCATCCAGGTGCACCGGCTGCTCCAGTCGCTGCTGCGGATGCAGTTGACCGAGGCCGAGCGCGACGAGATCCGCGGCGAGGTGCAGGGGGTCCTGGCGGGCCAGCGGCCGCTCGGGGGCGAGGTGGAGGACCCGGTCAACAGGGCGGCCTTCGAGCGGATCCGACCGCACCTGGCGGCCTGCTCGGCCGAGTCCTCGGACCGCCCCGAGGTCCGTCAGCTCATGATCGACCTGGTCCGGCTCCAGTGGCGCAGCGGCGACTTCGAACTCGGACGCGCGGAGGCCGACCGGATCGACGCGCTGTGGAGCGGCACGCTGGGGGAGGACCACGAGCAGACGCTCGCGCTGCGCTGCATGCGCGCCAACCTCCAGCGCGACCTCGGGGAGTACCAGCAGTCGCTGGAGCTGAGCCGGCGCACCTGGGAGCGGCAGTGCGCCCTGTTCGGCGAGGGGGACCCGGGGACCCTGGTGACCGCGCGCGGCATGGCCGCCGGCATGCGCGCCCTCGGGATGTACCGGGAGGCGCTGGAACGGGACCAGAAGACCTACGAGAGCCTGCTCGGACAGTTCATCGAGGAGGACGGGGAGGTCCTGAAGCTCAGTCACAACCTGGCCATCGACTACCGGTTGCTGGGCGACTCCAGGAGCGCCCAGAAGTTCGACGAGCGCACCGAGCGCACGCACCGGCTGGCCCTCGGACCCGCCCACAGCGGAACCCTCCGCTCCCAGCTCTACCTGGCCCGTGACAAGCGGGACAACGGCGAGATCCGGGAGGCCGCGGTGGATCTGGAGCGACTGCTCGGCACCTACCGCGCGAGCCAGGGCGACGACCATCCGGAGACCCTGCGGGCCGCCAAGAGCTTCGCCGTCTCGCTGCGCGTCCTCGGCGAGTACGAGCGGGCGGCGGAGCTCACCAGGGACACCTACGCCCGGTACGTGCGGCGGTACGGCGAGAACCACCACGACACCTGGACCTGCGGGCTGAACCTGGCCGCGGACGACTGGACCGTGGGGAACCACAAGGAGGCGCTGCGGCGGGCCGAGGAGGTCTGGGAGCACTTCATCCGCGACCTCGGCGAACTGCACCCCAACACCCTCGGGTGCAGCGACAACGTCGCCGTCTACCTGCGCTCGCCGGGTGCCTCGCCGCAGGCCCTGAGGAGGGCGGCGGACCTGGGGGAGGAGGCGACCGGACAGCTGACCCGGCAACTGGGGGAGGAGCACCCCTTCACCCTCTGCGCGGAGGTCAACTGGGCCGCCGCGCGGGCGGAGCTGGGGGACCTGGCGGCGGCCGAGCGGAGCGAGCGCTCCTGCCTGAGCCGGCTGGTCGAGGTGCAGAGCGCCTCCCATCCGGACGCGCTGGCCTGCCAGTCCAACCTGGCGGTGACCTTGAAGGCCCTGGGACGGGCGGACGAGGCGCAGCACCTGCACGACGACGCGGTCCGGGCCTTCAGCCGGGACCGCAACTTCGGGGGCTCGCACCCGGAGACGCTGCGGGCCGAGGGCTGGGAGCGGATCAGCCACGTGCTGGAGCTGCACTCCTGGTGAGAACGGGCGCGGGCACGGGCTGTTTGAGCCACGGGAGGATGTCCGGCAGCACCGAGACCGCGTCGAAGTGGCCCTTCCCCGGTTCCGTCCGCAGGATGGAGCCGGGGATGCACTCGGCCAGCCAACTGGAGTGGTCCACCGGCGAGAAGACGTCCTGGTCGCCGTGCCAGAGCAGCACGGGGACGCGGATCCCGTCGAGCTCGAAGCCCCAGTCCTTGGTGAAGGCGAGGGCGTCGTCGATCCAGCCGTTGCCGGTTTCCAGCAGGGCCTGCCGGTAGTTGTCCTTCATCATCCGCCGGATTCCGGCGTCGGACATCACCTGGAGGTCGGCTTCCCGTACCTCCTCCAGCAGTTGGGCGATCAGGGTGGCCGGATCGTTCTGGATGGTCAGGGTGCGGGCCCTCAGGGCGGGCGCGAGTCGGGCGATGCCGTCGGCGGCCCGGCTGTACGCGTCCACGTTGCCCTGGGTCATGCCGTCGAACCAGCGCGCCCCCATGCCGTGGCGGCCCACCCTGGGCGCCATGCTCACCAGCGAGGCGGCCCTGGTGACCAGGTCGGGCAGCAGGGCCGCGCAGGCGAGTGCGTGCGGCCCGCCGCCGGACCGTCCGACCACGGCGAAGCGCTCGATGCCCAGGTGGTCCGCGATGGCGCGGACGTCGTCGGCCGCGGAGGCGACCGTGCGGCCCTCGTCGCGGTCGGACTCGCCGTACCCGGGGCGGTCGTAGGCGATCAGGCGGATCCCCAGCTGGTAGAGCACGCTGGCGCGCGGCGCCACGCCGATCCGACTCCCGGGGGTGCCGTGCAGGATGAAGACGGGGGAGCCGGTCCGCTTGCCCCACTCGCTCACCATGAGCCGACGCCGGTCGGTGGTTTCGACCACCTCGACCTTGGGCACCGTGTTCACAGGTTCGCTCCTCCGCGTTCACGCCGAAACGTCCAACCAGTGTGGACGGGTGCGGCCACCCGGGGAACCCGTCGCCCGGACCTTTGCTGCGGTGGTTTCAGCCAATCCCCGACGGGTGGAATCCTCGCGCACGGTTGGCGCGGTAATGGGTCGAATACTTGTTTTTTCACCGGTTTGAGTGAACCTCAGAAGATCCTTTACCACGGGTCGGCGGGGGTTCTGCCAGGGTCGAGCCAAGGCAGGACTACGCCGTGTGCATGAACTCGTGAGGCTGCTGTGTCCGAAAACGCATCCAACCGATTGCGCTCTGTGGGACCCTTTGCGCTGTCAGGCATGCTCAACTCGCGCGAGGTGGCTGGGTACTCCAGAATACGGACGGCGGAGCTATCGATCTTCGTCGCCGAGTATAAGTGCCTGGATTGTCCGTATTCCTCCTCACGATCGGGTCCCCCATGAGCCTCCCCGTACTGACGACGACCAAGCCGGCCGGCACCCTCGGCAGCGGCTGCGCGCCCGCCCCAACCAAGCGGTTCGCCACGATGAACGACTCGAAGTCCGCCGTCCTGCTGGCCCGGGTCCTCGCGACCGCCGGGGCTGACCGGGTCGGCGTCTCCGCCTTCCAGTCGTCGATCTGAGCCGCGGGCTCCTCGTCGTCATTACGATATGGACAGTACGTTGGTGCCTTTCCGTCAGTTTGTCCTCAAGATGCACAGTCGCTGTGATCTGGCTTGTGATCACTGTTATATCTACGAACACGCCGACACCAGTTGGAAGGGACGCCCCAAGGCGGTCTCCGACGAGGTGCTGGCCAAGACTGCGTTCCGGATTGCTGAGCACGTAAAAGCACACAAGCTCGACGTTGTCCACGTGGTACTGCATGGTGGGGAGCCCCTGCTCGCCGGCCCGGTGCGGCTTCGCCGGGCGGCCGAGGAACTCCGGGGCGCGTTAGCCGGACTCTGCACTCTCGACCTGCGCATCCATACCAATGGCGTGCAGCTGGACCGGACCTTCTGCGACCTCTTCGCCGAGTACGACATCAAGGTCGGAATCTCCCTGGACGGGGACCAGGCAGCCAACGACCTGCACCGCCGTTACGCCGACGGACGCAGCAGCCATGCGAAGGTCCTCGACGCGCTGGAGCTCCTGGCCGAACCCCCTTACCGCAGGCTGTACGCGGGCCTGTTGTGCACCATCGACCTGCGCAACGATCCTCTCGCCGTCTATGACGCGCTGGTGGCGCTCGCCCCGCCGCGCATCGACTTCCTCCTACCCCACGCCACCTGGGACCAACCGCCGCTGCGGCCCGAGGGGGCCTCCGCGCCCTACGCGGACTGGCTGATGGCCGTCTTCGAGCGCTGGGACGCGCAGGGGCGTCCGGTTCCCGTGCGGATGTTCGACTCGGTCCTGCGTACACTGCGCGGGCTGAGCAGCCTGACCGAATCGCTGGGACTGGCCCCGGCCGACCTGGTGGTGATCGACACCGACGGCACCATCGAGCAGGCCGACTCCCTGAAGACCGCCTTCGACGGCGCGGCCGCCACCGGCTTCGACGTGTTCCGCCACGACCTGGACACCGCCGCCCGGCACCCGGGCATGATCGACCGTCAGCACGGCCTGGACGGCCTGTGCGCCCAGTGCAGGGCCTGTCCGGTGGTGCAGTCCTGCGGCGGCGGCCTCTACGCCCACCGCTACCGCACCGGCAGCGGCTTCGACAACCCGTCGGTGTTCTGCCCCGACCTGCTCGGCATCGTCACCCGGATCCAGGAGCACAGCATGCCGTCGCCGAGCCCGGCCGAGCCCGAGCCGTCCCCGCTGACGGAGGGCCAACTGGACGAGCTGGCCACCGGGTACGGCGGGACGGAGACGGTGTCCGCCCTCGCCGAGGGCCAGCTCCAGCTGAGCCGGCTGCTGGTCGGCGCGGTCAGGAGCGACAGCGGGTCCGACCCGCTGGCCGACGCCGCCTGGGAACTGCTGACCGAGCTGGACGAGCAGGCGCCGGACGAGCTGGACGCCGTCCTGGCGCACCCGTACACCCGGGCCTGGGCGGTCCGCTGCCTCCAGGGCGGGGCGGCCGCGGACACCGGGGGGCTGGCCGAGCTCGCCGCCGCCGCCGCGGTGCGGGCCGGGCACGAGTGCCGGGTACGGGTGCCGGTCAGGGACGGGCTGCTCCGGCTGCCGACGCTCGGCGCGGTCCGGCTGGACGGCGCCGCCGAGGCCCTGGTCACCGCGCGGGCCGACGGCTTCACCGTGGCCGCGGGCGGCGACACCCTGCGGATCGTCCACGGTGGCGGCTCGGACCCGCGCTGGCTGCCGCTGCGCCGCCTCACCCTGCCGGACCAGGGCTCCGGGCCCTGGACGGTGGCGCTGGAGGACACCGACCCGCAGCGGGACAGCCACCAGTACCCGGTCGCCGGGCGGCTGGACGCCGCCGAGGCCGGCGCCTGGGAACGGGGCCTGGCCGAGGCCTGGCAGCTGGTCAACCGGGCCCTGCCCGGCTACGCCGCCGGCGTGGCGGCCGGTCTGGGCACGGTCACCCCGCTGGCCGCGGCGGAATCCGGACGAAGCATCAGCGCGGCGGCGCGGCAGGCCTTCGGTGCGGTCGGCATCGCCCGCCCCCCCGCCTCGGACCAACTGGCGCTGCTGCTCGTCCACGAGTTCCAGCATGTGAAGCTGGGCGCGGTGCTGGACGGCCACGACCTCTTCGACCCGGCGGACAGCCGGCTCTACTACGCCCCCTGGCGCCCCGACCCCCGTCCGCTGGAGGGCCTGCTCCAGGGGACGTACGCCCATCTCGCCGTCACCGAGTACTGGCGCTCCCGGCTCCGGGACCTGCGGCAGGACGGCCGGACGGCCGGGGCGGCGGACCACGCCGAGCTGGAGTTCACCCGCTGGCGCGCGCACACCGCGGACGCGGTGGAGACCCTGGCCGGATCCGGGTCGCTCACCCCGCTCGGTCAGCGTTTCGCGGACGGGATGCGGGCCACGGTGGCACCCTGGCTGGACGAGCCGGTGGCCCGGCACGCCGTCGTCGCGGCCCGGGACGCAGCCGAGGCGACCCGTACCGCCTGGCTCGCCCACCAGGGGTCGGAGCGCGCGACGACGGGAGGCTGACCGTGGGTCGGCGGGAGCGGCACCGCGACGGGGAGCGGACCCGGGACAAGTACGACGAGGAGGACCTGGTCGCCGACCTGCGGCGGCTGGGGGTGGAGCCGTCGGGCGTGCTGCTGGTGCAGTCCTCGCTGCGCAGCGTCGGCCCGGTGGTCGGCGGGGCCGAGACGGTGGTGCGCGCGCTGCGCCGGGTGCTCGGCCCGGACGGCACCCTGGTCGCGTACACCGCGACGCCGGAGAACTCGGTCAGCTCGCCGCTGTACCGGGCCGCCACGGCCGGTCTCGACCCGGCCGGAGTGGAGCGGTTCCGCGGCCGGATGCCCGCCTTCGATCCGCTGGAGACCCCCTGCTCGCCCACGATGGGGCGGCTCGCCGAGACGGTCAGGACCACCCCCGGCGCGCTGCGCAGCAGCCACCCGCAGACCTCCTTCGCGGCCCTCGGCCCCGAGGCGGCCCGGATCGTGGGATCCCACCCGCTGGAGAGCCATCTCGACGACGCTTCGCCGCTGGGCCGCCTCTACGAGGCGAACGCCACGGCCCTGCTGGTCGGCATCCCCGGCTCGCTGTGCACGCCCTACCACCTGGCCGACTGCCGGGTCCCCGACCCGCCGCGCCGCCGGTACGAGTGCGTGGTCCGCGGCGCGGACGGCGGACGCCGCTGGGTCTCCTTCCAGGGGGTGGACCTGAACGACCGCCACTTCCCCGAACTGGGCGCGGCGGTGCGGGAGCGGGTGGTCTTCGGGGAGGGCCGGCTGGGCGACGCCCGGTGCTGCCTGGTCCCGGTGGTGCCGGCCGTCGACGCGGCGACGTCCTGGCTGACGAGGGCTCATCAGCCTTAGTCCGACGTATGATTGACGATCCATGGGAGTCTGTGTTCGCATGCTTTCTGATGGATGACACTTTATTTGCCGAACGCGAGGGTCTCCCCGGCGGAGGTCCTGTCCAGGCGGCCGGCCTCGGGGGTGGCGCTTGAGTGCTCGCGAAGGATGGGGTGAGGACGCACCCCGGCCGTACTTCTTTTTGAGCTACGCCCACACACCCGCCAACAGCCATGTGGACGGCGACCCCAGCCACTGGGTGCACCAGCTCTACAAGGACCTCTGCGCCGCCGTCATGGAACTGACGGACCTGCCGGAGGACGAACCGCCGGGCTTCATGGACCGCGGCATGCACCTCGGCGAGGGCTGGGCGGAACGGATCGCCGAGGCACTGGCGCACTGCCGGGTCTTCGTGCCGCTGTACTCGCCGCGCTACTTCCGCAGCGTCGCCTGCGGCCAGGAGTGGGACGCCTTCGCCTCCCGCCCGGTCTACCGGATACCCCGGAACAGCGGCCATGCCAGCGGGATCGTGCCGGCCCTGTGGGTGACCCTGCCGCAGAGCTCACTGCCCCCGGTGGCCAGCAGACTCCAGTTCAACCACAGCGACTTCGGCCAGGACTACGTGCGCGAGGGCCTGTACGCCCTCCTCAAGCTGAACTACTTCCGGGACGCCTACGACCTGGCGGTGCACCGGCTGGCGCAGCGCATCGTGCAGGTGGCGGAGCAGACGATGATCCCGGTCGGCCGCCGGGAGGAATTCCTGACCAGGCCCTGCGCCTTCGAGGACCCGGTGCCGTCGCGCCAGTTACGGATAGCGGTGCTGGCCTGCGACGCCGACAAGCTGCCACCGGGCCGTTCGGCCGACGCCTACGGCCAGAGCGCCCTGGACTGGCAGCCCTACCGCCCCGACTCCAGCCGTCCGCTGGTGCAGCACGCCGACCGGGTGGCCCGGCAGTTGGGGTTCCACCCGAGCATCCACGACTTCGAGGACGAGGTCGAGGCGGTGCTGCACGCGGAGGAGCCGACCGCCCCGGGACTGCTGCTGCTCGACCGCTGGGCCCTGCTCGACCCGGCCCGCAGGGAACTGGTCAAGGCCTTCGACCAGCGCAATCCCTCCTGGATCAGCCTGATGGAGCCGTGGAGCGCGGACGACCCGGAATGCCAGCAGGCGAACGGGGAGCTCCAGAGCGCGGCCGAGGAGGCGCTGCGGCACCGGCGGCGGGACACCCGTCCGAGCCTGCGCGGCGGCTCCGACGGACTGCCGACCCTCGAATCCTTCGAGGCCGAACTGCCCCGGGCCGCCCAGCGGGCGATCTACGGGTTCACCGACCGCGGCAAACCCAAGGCGCAGGCGCATCGGAGTCCGCCGCCGACCGGAGGCGCCGCGTCCGGCCGTCCGAGCCTGCGGGCCGTGTCGCCGGCCACCGACCACCCGACCGGCACGGAGTACAGCCAATCCGACAGCAGCCCAACGGACCCGGCGGAGGAAAGCAACCCATGACCGAGTACCAGGTGGAGGACAGGAACGGCCGCATCATCACCTTCTACTCCTACAAGGGCGGCACCGGACGCACGATGGCGCTGGCCAACACCGCCTGGATCCTGGCCGCCAACGGGTACCGGGTGCTGACCGTGGACTGGGACCTGGAGGCACCCGGGCTGGCCCACTTCTTCCGGCCCTTCCTCGACCAGGAGGCGCTGGCCGCCACCACCGGTGTGATCGACCTGATCATGGACTACCAGCAGGAGGCGCTCCGGGACCTGCCGCGGGAGACCGGCTGGCACCAGGAGTTCGCCCGGGTCCGGCGGCACGCGGTCTCGGTCAACTGGCCGCAGTTCACCGAGGGGGGAAGCCTGGACTTCCTGTCGGCCGGCCTGGTCAGGAGCGACTACGCGGCCACCGTCGCCGGGATCAACTGGGACCACTTCTACGAGGAACTGGACGGCAGCCAGTTCTTCGCGGCGATGCGCGCGGACATGCGCAGCCACTACGACTACATCCTCATCGACAGCCGCACCGGGCTCTCCGACACGGCCGACATCTGCACCGTGGAGATGCCCGACGACCTGGTCGTCTGCTTCACGCTCAGCGACCAGAGCATCGAGGGCGCCTCCACCATCGCCCGGACCATCAACGAGCGCTTCCACAGCCGGGGCATCCGGATCCTGCCGGTCCCGATGCGGGTGGACGACTTCGAGAAGGTGAAGGCGGACGCGGGCCGTGCCCTGGCCCGGCAGCGCTTCAGCGGTCTGCCCGAGGAGATGAACGAGCCCCAGCTCACCAAGTACTGGGGCGCGGTGGAGATCCCCTACCGCCCCTTCTACGCCTACGAGGAGATCCTGGCCGGCTTCGGCGACCAGCCGGGCTCCCCGAACTCCCTGCTGTCCGCGTTCGAGCGGCTGACCGAGGAGCTGACCCGCGGTCAGGTGACCAGCCTGCCGGTGATGCCGGAGGACGTGCGGCTGCGCTATGCCGACTCCTTCACCCGCCGCCGGCCCGCGATCCGGGAGGACATCTTCCTCTCGTACGCGCCGGAGGACCGGATGTGGGCCGACTGGATCGCGTCGCTGCTGACCGGGGTGGGCCTGCGGGTGCTCCAGCACGAGGTCGGCGCGGAGCCCCGGGCGGAGGCCGAGCACGGCATGGACACCGCGGCGCGCACGCTGGTGGTGCTGTCCCCGGCGTACGTCCGCTCGCCGCAGGCCACGGCGGTGTGGGAGTCGGTGGCCGACTCCGATCCGTCCGGCGTCCGGCGCGAGCTGATCCCGGTCCGGGTCGGCGAGGTGCGGCTCTCCGCGCCCTTCAACAACCGCAACGCGGTGGACCTGGTCCGGATGGAGGAGGAGCAGGCGGCGGCCGCGCTGCTGCGGGCCCTGCGCCGGGACGGCCAGGACTTCGCCCAACTGCTGTCGTCGGACGGCCCGCGGTTCCCGGGCACCCGCCCCGCCGTCTGGAACGTCCGGCTGCGGAACCCGGCCTTCACCGGCCGGTCGGTGATCCTGGAGAACCTGCGCGACCAACTGCGCGGCGGCAGCCCGGCCGTGGTGCTGCCCACGCCCACCACGCTCTACGGCCTCGGCGGCGTCGGCAAGACCCAGGTCGCCCTGGAGTACGCGCACCGCTTCATGGCCGACTACGACCTGGTGTGGTGGGTCGAGGCGGAGCAGTCCGACCAGGTGATGCTGTCGCTGGCGGAACTGGCCGGCAAGCTCAAGCTGAGGGTCGGCGACAGCGTCGCCGAGGCCGCCGAGGCGGCCAGGGAGGCGCTGCGCCAGGGCACCGGGACCGACCGCTGGCTGCTGATCTTCGACAACGCCGACAAGCCGTCCGAGATCGCCAGGTTCCTGCCCGGCGGCCCCGGCCACGTCCTGATCACCTCCCGCAACCCGGCCTGGACCGCCCAGGCCAAACCGCTGCCGGTCGACGTCTTCACCCGGAACGAGAGCATCGAGCACCTGCGCCGCCGCAGCACCGGGCTGTCCCGGGCCGACGCCGACCAGGTCGCGGAGGCGGTGGGCGACCTGCCGCTGGCCGTGGAGATCGCCGCCGCCTGGCTGGAGACCACCGGAACCCCGGTCAGCTCCTACATCGCCGAACTCCAGCGGGAGGCGGTCCGGGCGCTGACGTCCACCCAGATAGACACCCCCGACTACCCGCAGCGGTTCAGCGCCACCTGGAACGTCTCGATAGCCAGGCTCCGTGAGCAGTCCCCGGCCGCCAACCGGCTGCTCCAGCTGTGCGCCTACTTCTCGGCCGACCCGGTGGCGCTCAGCCTGATCTACAACGAGCAGATGGTGAAGTCGCTGGTCGGCTATGACGCCGACCTCCAGGAGGACGTGATGCTCGGCAAGGTGGTCCGTGCCGTCACCCGGTACGGGCTCGCCAAGGTCGACACCAACAGCCAGACCCTCCAGGTCCACCGCATGGTGCAGGCGGTGATCCGGTCCGAACTGGACTTCTCGCAGCAGGAGGCGACCAAGCACGAGGTGCACCAGATCCTCTCGGCCGCCCGCCCCAAGGGCCGCGAGGTCGACGACTGGCAGAGCTGGCCGGACTTCGAGCTGATCTGGCCGCACCTGACCCCGTCCGAGGCGCACCTCTGCGACGAGCCCGAGGGCCGGCAGCTGCTGGTCGACCGGGTGCGCTACCTGTGGGTGCGCGGGGAGTTCGAGGCCGCCGAGGAACTCGGCCACCGGCTCAACGAGGCCTGGACCGAGAAGATGGGCGCCGACGACCGGCAGACCCTGGTGCTGCGCTTCCAGCTGGCCAACGTGGTCCGCAGCCAGGGGCGCTTCGAGGAGGCGCTGGAACTCGACGAGAGCACCTGGGACCGGCAGCGGGCCGTGCTCGGCCCGGACCACCTGCACTCCCTGATGACGGCCGGCAACCTGGGCGCGGACCTGCGCGCCCTGGGCCGGTTCCAGCAGGCCCTGGAGCGGGACCGGGAGACCTACGCCAAGCTGCTGGAGATATACGGCGACGAACACCCCCGCACCCTCAAGCTCGCCAACAACCTGGCCCTCGACTACCGCTTCACCGGCGACTACGAGCTCGCCCGGGCGCTCAACGAGGAGACCTTCACCAAGCGCGAGGCGGTGCTCGGGCGGCTGCACCAGGACACCCTGGCCAACATGGCGAGCCTGGCGGAGGACCTGCGCGCGCTCGGCGACTACCAGGGGTCCGTGCAACTGCTGGAGCAGTTCCAGGAGGCCTACACCGCGGTGCCGGTGACCGACCTGCCGACGCTGCGCTACGCCAAGAGCTTCGCGGTCGCCCTGCGCAGGATCGGCCGGCAGGCCGAGGCCAGGCAGCTCACCAAGGACACCTACGACCGCTACCTGGACCGCTACGGCGCCAGCGCCCCGGACACCCTGGCCTGCGCGCTCAACCTGGCCGCCGACTACTCGGCGGTGGGCGACAAGGAGGCCGCCAGGGACTTCGCCGAGTCGGTGCACCAGGGCTACCGGGACTCGCTGGGGGCGGAGCACCCGTTCACCCTCGCCTGCGCCAACAACGTCGGGATCTACCTGCGCGACAGCGGGCAGGTCGCCGAGGCGACGACGCTCGGCGAGTCCACCCTGTCCTCGATGCGGCGGGTGCTCGGCCACGACCACCCCTTCACCCTGTCGGTCATGGTCAACCTCGCCAACTGCTACGGCGACAGCGGGGAGTACGCCAAGGCGGAGGCGCTGGGCCGGGAGGCCCTGGACGGGCTGAAGGCGCGGTACGGGCCGCTGCACCCGGACGTGGTGGTGTGCGAGGGCAACCTGGCGATCACCCTGCGGGACATGGGCCGCAAGGAGGAGGCCACGGCCCTGCGCGCCAAGGTGGTCGCCGAACTGATCCGTCAGCTCGGCGAGGAGCACCCGGCCACCCGGAGCGTCCGGCAGTGGCGCCGGAACGGCCGGGACCTGGAACTCCAGCCTGTGTGAGGCCGGATGACGGCACGTCAGCGCGCCGCCCACTGGAGCACCGCGGGAAGGATCCGCAGGACTCCGAAGTGGGCGGTGCGCGGCGCGATGTGCAGTTGTGCGTTCGGGATGTGCTCGGCGAGCCAGCGGGCGTGCCCGACCGGGGCGAACACGTCGTCCTCGCCGTGCCAGATCAGCACCCGGCCCGGGATGTCGGCCAGGTCGAAGCCCCAGTGCTGGTTGAAGGCGACCACGTCGTCGATCCAGCCCCCGGCGTCGTGGCTGCGCATGGCCTCCCGGAAGTTGGTCTGGAGCATGGCCCGCACCCCCTGGTCGGCGACCACGCTCCGGTCGGACGCGGGCATCTCCTCCTTGAGCGCGGCCACCAGCCGGTACGGGTCGGCCCTGATGTCGCGTGAGCGCGCCCGCAGCGACGGCGCCAGGTCGGGGTTCCCGCTGTGGGCGCGGGAGTGGGCCTGGACGTTGGACGCCGTCATCCCCGCGTACCAGTCGAGGCCGGCGGCGTCCCGGGGGGCCAGGCTGACCAGGACGGCGGTGCGGGTGACCCGTTCCGGGAGCAGGGCGGCGCAGGCCATGGCGTGGGGGGCGCCGCCGGAGCGGCCGACGATGCCGAACTGCTTCAGGCCGAGGGCGTCCGCCACCGCGGCGACGTCGGCCGCGCCGTCCACGATCCGGCGTCCCGGTAACCGGTCCGAGTCGCCGTAGCCGGGGCGGTCGAAGGTGATCAGGCGGATGCCCATCCAGGACAGCAGCGCGCTCCGGGGGGCCTGCCCGAGCCTGCTGCCGGGCGTGCCGTGCAGGAGGAGGACCGGCTTGCCGCGGGGATCGCCCGAGACCTCCACGGCGAGTGTTCTCCTGTCCGGCAGCTCGACGGTCATTCCCGGCAAGGTCGCTCCTTCTGGTGGTGGTCAGGTGCGGTGCTGGCTGCGGGCACGCCAGACGACGTGCTCGCGGGAGATGGCGTCCTCCGCCTCCGCGGACAGGCGGGACCAGGTCTCCTCGGCGTCCTTCGCACCGAGGTCGATCCGGATCAGCAGCGCGGCGACGCGGTCCAGTTCGCGGGCCGCGAGCCGGTAGGCGGCGGCGAGCGGGCGGAACTGCCTGAGCTGGGTCCAGGCGGTCACGATCGCGGCCCCGGTGGAGAACAGGCCTAGGGCGCGCAGGGAGGGGTAGCTGGTGGCCTCGGCCACCGCGATCGCGATGCCGCCCAGGAACATCACGGCGGTGACCAGGCTCCAGACGTGGGACTTGTGGTCGCACTCGTCGGCGCGGGACAGGTACCAGGTCCGCTGCACCTGGACCCGTTCGTTCAGATAGAGCTGACGGCGCTGTTGCAGCGGCTTCCGGCGCTCGTCCCGCATCTGCCGGGTGAGCCTGGCCTGCCCCGACGGCGCGGGGACGTCCTCGAGCGCGTCCCCGAGCGCGTCCAGGAACCGGCGGTCGACCAGCGGGGACCGGGCCGGGCCGTCGAAGGGCCGGGCCTGCACCAGGTACTTCCAGGTGAGGGTCTTCACCGCCTCGGCGGTGGACCGGCCCTGGTACCACTGCTCCTGCGGGGCCCGGCGGTGCAGCGCGAGGGCGAAGCCGCCGGCCCCGAGGAAGCAGGCGACGGAGAGCAGCGGGACGACGTTCACCCCGTTCACCTGGTGGGCCGGGAAGACGCCGAACACCGCGGCGAGCAGGGTCAGCCCCAACTGCCAGCGGTACCAGTAGAGGGCGGAGTCCTGCCCCGCCAGTGCGACCCGGTCGGCGACCCAGAACGGGTCGGGGAGCAGTTCCGCCTCACGGCGGCGGGGCGGTTCCTGGTGCGGCATAGGCTTCCCCCTGGCTTTCACCCCAGTCTGCCCAGTGCGATCGACTCCGTACAGAACACGTGTAGACATTCACAACTGACGGTCGATCACGGTCGCGGTCAGACCCGGCGGTCGCGCCTGGCCCGCCAGATGGTGTGCTCCCGGGACACCGCGTCCTCCGCGTCGCTGGAGAGACGCGACCAGCGCTCTTCGGCCAGCGGATCGTTGAGGTCGAAGTGGGTCAACTCGGCCTCGATCATCCCGAGTTCGGCGGCGGCGAGGCGGTAGGCGGAGGCGAGCGGCCGGAACTGCTTGAGCTGGGTCCAGGCGGTGACCGCGGCGGCGATGGTGGTGCACACGCCGAGCAGGTGCAGGTCGACCAGGCCCAGGAACTGGGTCACGGCGAAGGCCACGGCGATGATGATGGTGGCGCTGGAGATCAGCTGCCAGGTCGTGGTGGCGTTCTCGCAGCGGTCGGCGCGGGACTGGTACCAGGTCCGCTGCGGCCTGATCCGCTCCTGGAGGTAGACGTCGCGGCGCATCGCCAGCGGCAGCTGCCGCTGCCTGCGCATCGCGTCGCTGATCCCGGGCTGCGCGTCGGGCGGTATCACCGAGCTCTCCCCGAAGGCCAGGAAGACCTCGTTCATCTGCTTCAGGAACGCCTCGTCGGCCTCGCCGGAATCCGGGTCGCCGGCGAACGGCCAGGCCCGCACCACGTACTTCCAGACCAGGGTCTTCATCGACTCGGCCGCGGCGCGGCCCTCGTACCAGAGCGCCTGCGGCTTGTCCCGGCCGAGCCGCCACCAGAAGTAGCCGGCGCCGGCGAACAGCAGCGCGGAGATGCCCTGGAGCCAGTTCAGCCGGTTGCTGTCGACCTCGCCTATCCCGAACAGCGCGGCGAAGACCAGCATCAGCATCTGGCCCCGGTACCAGGCGATCGACCGGGACTGGCCCTGGAGCGACGCGCTGTCGACCGTCCAGAACGGTTCCGGGAGCAGTTCTCGCTCGCGCTGACTCGACGGATCCTTCTGGACCATCGACTTCCCCCCTGCGTCGCCGTGGAACTGCCGGACTGCGCCAAGTCTGACGCTGCCCAGCGGCTCTGCACAGCACACGTATGCGCCGAACTTTCGCGGAGGCAGAGGCTTTCACGGGAGATCACGTGAGAAAGGAAAGGGGAACGGCCCCTGGGTCTGCTCCCGTCCCGAAGGGGGGACGGGCGCCGGAGGACGGCCGGCGGGCCCAGGGGCCGGGTGACTGCTCTGGATTGCCCCGCCGCCCTTACGCGCACAGCGGGTAAGGGCTGCTAGGAAGCAGCCACCTCACGAGTCCCGGAAGT
>FSVS01000682.1_pt1 | contig 21105 bp, 12 predicted proteins | sample 1637781 | NCBI WGS metagenome assembly FSVS01 (sample SAMEA3914814, study PRJEB12502) | metagenome | biome: forest; material: soil | place: USA | collected 2011-09-16 | depth 0.1 m | reverse complement strand
GTGGCGCACGTAGCGCGCCGTGGTGTCGTAGGGCGAGACGATCGCTAACGCTGAGGGCGGCAGCCCGCCGTCCTCGGCGGTGCCAGCACAGCCGCCCCGCCGCGTCGCGGTAGTAGTTCTGCACGACGATCTGCCGCAAAGCCTCAGCTGCTGGGCCGGATCGGTAGCTGGACCTGTCCTGGTCGAGGAGATCCAGCAGCTGACAGGCGTCGTTGTCAGCGGCCAGGATTCGAGTCTTGGGCCGGGTGGGGTTCTTGCCCAGGCGCACCGGACGGCCGTAGCGGCGCCCCCATTCCTCGTCGACCAGGCCGACCAACAGTTGCCCGGCCGTGCGGGCGACCTCTTCGAGCGTGCCACGGACTGCCTCGGTGACCAGTTCCAGCCGGTGAGGTCGCGGACCGCGGCCAGGACATGGGTGGAGTCGGTACGCTGCGTGGTGCGCTCGCGGACCAGACCTGCCTCCTTCAGGCGCGAGCGCCAGGTCGAGCAGACGGTCGGCGCGGCCGTCTTCCGCGAGGCGTTCGCGGAAGTCGGCCAGCACGCTGTGGTGAAACCCGGGATCGTCCAGCTCCATGGACAGGGCGTACTTGAAATCGATGCGGCAGCGGACCGCCTCCGCCGCCTGCCGATCCGACAGGCCGAGCAGGACCTGCAGAACGCAGACGGTGGCCAACTGCGCGGGTGAGAGGCCGGGACGCCCGTCGTGCGGATACCTGTCAGCGAAGTCCTCGTCACACCACAGCCCGTCCAGCCGGTCCCGTACCCACATCGCCGTAGTACCGCGCGGGTTGCTAGCCCGTGCGATCTGCACAGTCAGAAAGGGGATCTGCTCACCGGAACGGGGATGCAGGGACAGAGGGCACCTCGGGAGGTGTCGGTCGACGAAACAGCCCCGAGCATGCCCGCGCACCGGCAAACTCCAAGATCCCCGACAGAGTCAAGCTCAGTCGTTTTGGCTGTCACCGCGACCGGTCAGCGAGTCACTCGCTGTCTTTGTCTATGCAAGTCGCAGCATGCGCGTCGGTGACGGCGATGATCTTGAGGGGTGTCCGCGTGCCGTCGGGCTTGCGGAATTGCCGGTAGATCCAGCGGTTGGTGGCCATGCCCAATGGGTCGGTGGGCAGTTGGTCCAGGGTCGGGAACGCTTGGTCGGTGATCTTCGTCCAGGGCGACCAGACACCCAGTTGGGAGCAGCCGGACCCGTTGGCGAAGGTCACCGCGTAGGCGACGGCACCGCCCTTGACCCAGTTGACGCCTTGGGGCGCTTTCTCGTTCCAGCCGTTGATCACCGGCGCCGTGCTGGGGGGCCCGGGCGGCAGGTGCTGGTTCCACTCTTGGATCGAGGCCAGCCACGCCTTGATCGTGGCGGTCGTACTGCGGTAGGTGGTGTCGAGCTGCTGGCCCACCGCGGTGGCGTAGGCGTCGCGGGCACGCTGGACGATGTCCTGGTACTGGTAACGGGTCTGGGCGTGGCAGCAGTCCCCGCCGCTGAACGAGTCCGGGCAGAAGTTGGTCAGGTGCGTCTGGCCGGCTCCGTCGTCGCGGTATGTCCATCCCCAGTCGTCGACCCAATATCCGGAGGTGCCAGTGGCGCCGCCGCCAGTTGCCACCACCCAGGTCTGGTGGTTGTACCGGTACGGTTCGGTGATCTGCTTTAGCCGGGCGTCGCAGTAGTTGTTGACGTGCAGACTGATCCGCACCGCCCAGCCTGGCGTGGTGACGCCTTGCTGGGTGAAACCGTTGATCTGGGTGGAGAAGCTGGCGAAGTCAGCCAGCCACAGATCGGTGTACTGGGTGAAGGCCTCCTCGTCGCCCGCCTTCTTCGCGTTCGCCGCCAGTTGCGCGTCCAGCTGGACAATCATCTTGAGCATGAGCAGGTGGATTGTCACCCCCAGCACGAGGATGTCGAACGCGCCGGGCACGGTCAGCAGGTTGCTTTCGAGGTCGTAGATCGCGTTGTAGACGCTCTCGTCCCCGGGTGCCACCATCTTGCGCAGTTCGGGCAGCAGTGTGGTGAGGATGTACCCGGTGTTGTCCACCTGCGTGCTGGCCAAGACGGCGGACTGTTCCTGAAGCCAGTCGACCAGTCCCTTGATGTGGGTCGCGTCGTTGTTGACGTCGCGCTGCTGGATGAACAGTTCCAGCTGCTTTGCCACGGCAGTGAACTGGTCAGTGCTGTTGCCTTGGCTCATCAGAAGCTGCACCAGGGTCAGGGCCCCGGCGACCACCGGGCCCCAGGGCGGCGGCATCACCCAGGCGAGGTTTCCGGCGACGCTCAGTGCGATGGACGCGGCGTCCTGACCGAGCAGCGCGTTCGACCGCGCCACAGGGGCGGCAACCTCGGCGGGCCCGCCGAGGCCCTGCAGGAACGGCTCGCCTGTGACCATGTCGAGCGCCACGTGGGGCAGCGCGAACTCCACCGTGGCCCGATCGGTCTCGCGGACGTAGACGACCGTGCCCGCGGGCAGATCACCAGCTGCCTCGCTGAGGCAGGTCAACGTGGACGACCGCACGGTTTCACCCTCCGGCAGCGGGTAGATCCCCTCTATCGTGGAGGTCAACTGGTCCGCCACCGCTCGAAGGCGTCGCTGGGTGTCCGTGGCGAAGGTGGCCACGAAGGCCTCGGGGTGGGCCGTGCGGTACGGGGACTGCTGCGGTTGCTGGTGGGCCGCCAGCGCGGACATCGCAGCCGGGTCGGTGATCCCCTCAGGGCGGAACAGGAGGTGAAGGCGCCGGGCGTAGGCGTCGGGGTGGGTTCCGGCCGCTACCGCCGCCACGTATATCCGGGGCCGCAGCCGCACCGGAATCCCGCCTCTGGGTTCCGGACCGGAATACCGGCCTGGGTCACCGAGCAGACCCTGCCTCGCGCCGCCCCCGGCCGCCACACTCCGCAGCGTCGGCCGGGCGATCCAGGCCACGGCGAGCCGGGCGGTGTCGGCTGCCACCGCGCGGGGAAGCGCAGCTTTGCGGTAGTGGAGCGTGGCAATGCTGCGGTAGAGGTCGGGCAGGCCCGCCGCGCTGTGCTTGGCCGCATCGACCAGCTTCTCGGCGGTCGCCGCCTTGTCGCTCTGAGAGTCCCAGATGAACGGCAGCGGCGGTGGGCACAGCTGGATGGTGTAGTTGAGGAAGAGGATCTGGTCGGCCGGTGTGAGTGGGGTCTTCTCGATATACGCCGCCAGGGAGGCCCAGTAGGCGTCGTCGCCCTGCTGCTTCCACGCCGACACCAGAGCTTCGATCTGGCGCTCGGTCTCCGGCGGGACGGGTGGCAGGTCATCGGTGGGCTGCCCCTGCGCGGTTCGAGTCAGACGCTCCAACAGGGTGGCGGCAGCGGCGCCCAATGCGGTGATGCCGAACAGTGCGGCTATGTACCGGCTGACGTTGTACTGCTTGGTCTTCGGATCGGCCTTCGCAGCCGTGTCGAGCACGCTGCTGACCGTGGTGGTCAGTTCGACCAGACGCTTATCGGGGGTAGGGTCGCCGATTGCGCTGTTGGGCACCTCAGGAGCCTGCTGCCAGGCTCTCTCCACGTTGTCGCAGTTGACCACCGTGACCGACAGGTTCGCCAAATCCTGCGCGATCGTGGCTGCAGTCTCCGCGTTGTGGGAGGCAAAGCCATTCTCCTCCCTGGCGAGGGCGGCGTCGTCGGCGACCTGCTGAGCCTCGTCTTCGGGGACCTCGCTCAGCTCCTCACCCTCCCGGCCCGGTTCTCCGTGCAGCCCGACGCCGGACAGCGACGCGGGGGCCTTCGGATCGAGCACGATAATGAGCTGGGCCAGCGCGTAGCGCAAAAGCACCGCGGCGACCGCGCGCGGAAGAGGCGCCTGGCGGTAGCGCAATGTCGAGACCAACCGGTACATGTCGGAGGTGCGCTGCCTACTGTTGTAGGCGCTCACCAACTGCTTGACCAAAGCGGTGACGTCGGCGGCGCTGTCCCAGATCCACGCTTCGCCGCCGGGTGCAAGGTCGATAGTGTAGTTCATGAACAGCACCTGGTCGGCCAGCGTGAGCGGTGGGTTCTGAGTGGGCAGGTCCACGTATGTGGCCAGGTCCTCCCAGTACTTCTCGTCGCCCTCTGTATTCCACAGGCGCACCAGTTCCTTGATCTTTTCCGTGGTGTCGGGCGGTAGTGGGCTCGGCGGTGGGTTGGAGTTCGAGTGGTCGGTCTGCGCGGCGTGGATCGCCGTGTAGATCAAGGCCGCGGCCGCGATCGTCGGTGCCAAGAACCCCGCGAACAGCAGGAACCGCGAAACGTTGTACTGCTTTTTGGCGACCGAGGCGTTCTTGAGCTTCTCGGAGACTTCACTGAGCTGCTTCTTCAGCCCCTCGAGCTCCTCATCGCGGCTCTGGTCGGCGATCGCCTCTCCGGGGTCCGAGGGAGCGCTGTTCTGGGACCTGTCGAGAGCGTCCCGGGACACGCTGTTCATCTCGATGCTGTTGACGACGCTCTCGATGGAGTTCGCGCGCGAGCGCACGCTCGCCGCGAAGCTGCGAGCGTCCTCCTCGACAGCTTCCCAGATCTCCTCAAGCGAATCGTTCGGGTCCTCCGGCGGTTCCGCGGGTTCGGAGTCGCTGTGTGCTGGCATGAATTGCCCCCAGGGAAGGCGGCCATGACTGCGAAAGCCCCGGCCGCGCAGGTCAAAATGGCTTGTGACGAGGTCTCTGGTACACGCGGCGCCTCGTCGCTGAGCTGCTACGATCCGTGCCCAGGCGAGGGCTTGGTCGCGCGCGCCCGGCCAAGCCGCAGAGCGTGCATACGAATAGGTAGTGACCGCGGCGCCGGCATGTCGATATGGCGAAACCAGCGTGGATCCGGTCGCCCCGTGCGGAATCCCCTTGGATCCCGCGTCCCCCTGTGCTTCCCCCTGTCACAGCTCGGCGACAGGGCCGGTCACCAGAGCCGAATAGGGCCCAGGTTAGACCAACTTCCTTCAAAATAACACTAGTTCTTCGCCCGGGAGGTGAAACCGCGTGACATCGGCCATGCCCGTAGGCAGGCGTGGATCCGCCATCGGACACCATCGGGACGCAGCAGGCACCGGTCAGCTCCCACGCCCGGGTCCCGACCGAGTGCAGCAAGCGGTAAGGGAAACAGCTGTGCGACCACGCCGCCTGGAAGGCGGCGTGGGAGCGTGTTGCTCCGTTGCTTCCACCGCCGCCTGAGCGCAAGAGCGGATTCAACCAGTGGTCGCAACACTTCGATCGGGTGGAGGATGTTGTGGCGCAAGGAAGAGCGCGTGCGGCGATATGGGCTGGCCGTCCGCCGCTTCGGTCTCCGGGACGGCCACCGGTCAATCAGCGCGAGGAGCGGCAGCGTTTCTGGCGACTGATCGCTGCGGATCTGTCCAGTGAGGACGCGGCCCTTGCATGCGGCGTGTCGATGCCCTTGGGTCCGCGGTGGTTCCGTGAACGTGGCGGCACGCCGTTGATCAGCCGCCGCTACCTGTCCTTGTCGTAGCGCTCCGAGCGCGGCTTACATTCAGACGTCTCATCCGGCCCCCGCAAGGACGGCCTCAAGGTCGCCCTACATGCCTATTAGGCGTACTCGTCCCGCAAGAACCGCTCACACCTGCGCAGACGCGGCATCAAAGCGGTCATCCCCGAGAAGAAGGATCAGGCAACCCCCCGCAAGAACCACGGCTCACATGGCGGACGGCCCCTCGCCTTTGACGGGCAGCTGTACAAACTCCGCAACAGCGTCGAACGCACCATCAACAAGATCAAGGACTGGCGCGGCCTCGCCGTCCGCTACGACAAAAAGCGCTGCGAGCGTGCAGTTGGGGGGAACCTGACGATTCGACCCTTGCCGCTTGCGTGTGGCCACGGTGCGGTTACACGCCTCCGACCAGATGCCCGACAGGCGTTCTACCAGGCCGTCCTCTGCTACACCAAAGCGCCTCAACCTGTGCAGTGGCGCTCTGCGCCGTCTGCCTCGCCAGATGTGAGCAGTCGTTGGCCGAGGGGCTGTGCGTATTAGCGCCAGTCGGAGGGGTCAGCTACTCCGGGACTGTTCCAGGTGATGACCAGGAGAAAGACGACGATCGCCACCAGGGCGACGATGACCAGGGCGCACCCGATGGCGCCGGGCCGGTTCTCCCTGCGCAGGCGCTGATCGAGCAGCTTTGACTCGGGGGTGTCGTTCCGCCAGTGCGGCTGGAGCTCTGCAGTGCCCTCGGTGATTGCTTTGGCCACCCGGGCGACGTCGGCAGGGTGGTATGCGCACCATTGGGTGGCACCCCACATGCTTTCCGACGAGCGAAGTCTGCTGCGCACTCCGTTGGCATCCGCGGTGGCGTGCACGCAGGTCGCCCTGATCGTCGGCCAGGCCAGGGCCACATGTCCTTCCGATAGCCAGGTGAAGTGCTCGGGAACGGCTGCTGCCAAGGGTCGCACCTACTCTCTACTCGCCAGCAGTTTCCCTCCGCTGCGCCCAGGTGGGCAACACCGCCTTCCTCTAACCCCCTTGACTCCGCGTGCTGCCCAACTCCCTTCGGAGTCGCGAGGTCCTCCACAGCGCGAACAACACCCCGGGGCAGGTATTCGAATGACGGGGGAAGCAATTGCCCGACCCCTGGAAAGGACTACGCTCATCACCACTGGTCGGCCCGGGCAGGCGGGCGGGGGAAGCGGATGAGGAATGCCCGCCAAGCCGCATTACCAGCGAAGGCGCGCAGGTGGCGGCCCGTGACACCCGGCTGGCTGGCAGTCATCGACGGGCCGACCCCGCCCGCCGGCACCAGCTTCGCCCTCGACGCTGCGGACCCGCTTCGAACCCGGGCCGGTCGGGACCGGCCGATCACTGAATTCCGGTCCTGCTCCCGGATATGCCCCCGGTTCCTCCTGGCGTCACCGGCAGACCTCTTCTGGAGCTGCCTGCCCCCGGTAGGCTCTGAAGGATGAACCGCTCGCCGACCTCGTGCTGTCTGCCGGTGACGTGCTCTACCTGCCGCGCGGGTGGTGGCATGCGGTCACTGCCGATCAGGGGACGTCTTCCCTGCATCTCACGTTCGGCCTGGTGACCCACACCGGTGCCGAGCTGCTGAGCTGGGTAGTCGAGCAACTGCACAGCCGCCTGGCGCTGCGGCAGGACGTGCCCCGCTTCGGCTCCCCCAAGGAACAGGCGGCCTTCGTGCGCGCACTGCGTGAGGCCATGGCAGTCGAACTGGCAGACCCGGACCTGGTCAGCCGTTGGGCGGAGTCAGCGGACACCACCCACTTCGGCCGCGCCAAGCCGTCGCTGCCCTACGTCGGCGGCCTGCCCGCACGCTCCGACGTCACGGTGCGTCTGACCGCTCCCCGGGCTCGGCTCACGGAGGTAGAGGCAGAAGGAACAGTCACCCTCGCGGCAGCGGGGACAGAGTGGGACTTCACCCGACAGCTAGCACCGATGGCCCGCGCCCTGCTCGACGGCTCCCCCGTCACGCTCGGGGAGCTGGCACGCCTGGCGGACCTGGAGGTCAAGGACGTAGCCGAAGTGATCAGCGCCCTGGTCGAGGGCCAGGCCGCCGCCGCAGTCGCGACAGCTCTGTGTTGTGCGCCCGATCCGCGACGAGATCAGGAAGCCGATCGAGGACCTGTCGTCGAGATCGACGCCAAGCAGCAGGCGAACTGACCGCCATGACCGAGCCGACAGTGCACAAGGTCGTCGTGATCGGATCCGGCCCCGCCGGATACACCGCCGAGCTGAAACCCACTCTGTGACCACGCTACGCGAGGTCGGCGAGGAGGAGGGGGAGCAGGCGCTCCTCCATCACCGCGCGGCCCTGTCCGGCGATCTCGGCGGCCAGCGCTGGCTCCCAGGGGCTTGCGGCCGGGCTTCCGGCCAGCGGGGTGCTGTCGCCCTGCGCGAGGGCGGTGCGGTAGTCGACGGCGGACATCCGCCAGGGGGTCGCCCGCTCGGCCTCCAGCAGTGAGCCGGCGATGCGGAGGCCGGCCCAGTCGAAGTCGGCCCGCACTCGCAACCCCGCTCCGGCTTTGACGGCGGAGTCGAGCAGTCGTCGGCAGGCGGCGGAGGGTACGCCCTCGGTGCAGATCAGTGGTGCGCTGTGCTCGGCGAGTTCGGCGGCGGCTGCCCGCAGCACGGCCGGGTTCTCGCAGACGAAGATCTCGGGTGCGGTGGGGGTGAGCGGATCGACGGTGAGTTGGTGCAGGGTCAACCGGAACGGGATGCCGAAGTCGGCGGCGTCGTCAAGCCATCCGGCCACGACGTAGTCCTGCCGCGCTCTTACGTTCAGCACCAGGACCTGGCTGGCCAGGTCGTCGGCGACGGCTCCGAAGCGCTCCCACAGCAGTCGCTGTCCGTCCCGGTCGCGGGGCGGTTCGACAGCGGCGCGCAGGGCGAGGGCGCGCACCACCAGGGTGGCCAGCGGGCTGCCAGGGATCAGCGCCTTGGTGTCGCCGGTGGCGCGTTCGGCCAGCACCGGAAGGGGCAGCAGTTCCTTCCCGTCCGCGGGCAGCCGGTCCAGTACGGTGACCGCCCAGCCGACCAGATGGCCGTCGCCCCGGCGCAGCAGCCGGGTCAGCGTCCCGTCCGCGCCGATCTGCTCGGCCCAGGCGCGGTACCAGGGCTCGGCTGTGTACCGGCCGCGGTCCAGGGCGGCGCGCAGTTCGGCACGCTGCTCGGACTCGGCGCGGCGCTCCGCCGGACGGTCGCGCAGGGGCCCATCCAGGACGGCCAGGACGGCGATCAGGCCCGTGCCGTGGGTGTCGTGCAGGGCGGCGTCGAGGTCCGCGAGGCTGACGGTGAGGCGTTTGACGGTCTCCGGGCGATACTGGCCGGTGATGCCGATGACCACGCGGCGCTCGGCCTCGTCAGGAGCGGTCAGGCCGATTGCGCCGTCCAGTGACCAGCCGTCGCGCTCGAGTCGGCGGCGGGCTGCGGTGAGCAGCCGTTTCCACTCCGGGCGGCGCAGTTCGTCCAGGCCCCGCTCGTCCGGATCCCGCTGTGCGCTCATCCCGGGCCCGCCACTCGGCGGGTGCCCGGCGAACCGAGAGCGGCCGCGAGTTCCCCGGCGTCGTCGGCGAGCAGTTCGGAGCCGTCCCAGACCAGGAGGAGGGCGCTGACGGTGTGTTCGATCGGTGAGTGGGCCAGATCGTAGTGGGCGGCTGCGGTGACCGAGTGGTGCGCGGCCCACAGGTCGTAGCCGGTCATGAATAGGTCCAGGTCGAACTGGCTGGCCAGGCTGAGCAGTTCGCCGCGCCCGGTGTCGTCCACCCCGGCGAAGGCCTCGTCCAGGGCGAGTAGTCGGGGCGCGTGCGGCAGCGCCGAGTTGAGCATGGCGTGGGCGGCGGCGAACAGCGGCAGGTGGAGCGAGACGGACTGCTCGCCGCCGGAGAGCCGACTGTGCCGGGCCCGGGTCAGCGTCTCCTCGCTGCCGTCCGGGCGGACCAGTTGGAAGACGAACTGCCGCCAGTCGCGGTAGTCCAGGACCTCGCCCAGCAGTTCGCGGTAGGGACGGTCGCGCCAGCGGGCCCGGGCGTTCTTGATCTGGGTGGCGAACAGGCCGCGCATCCGACCCAGAGCGTCGGGTCCGAGCCGGCTGGCGTCGGCGTCGAGCAGGGCGCAGACGGCTCGCTGCTCCTCGTCGAGCCGGTCGGCGAGGTGCCAGGCGACGCCGACGGTGGTGCCGGAGGACATCCTGCGCGAGCGCATCTCCCGGTTCATCCGGCCGATCAGGTCACGGGCGTCCACGGTGCGGTCGTGGATCTGCTGGGCGAGACGGGTAAGCAGGGCGTCCTCCAGGATGCGCTGCTCGGACTCGCTGAGCAACTGCTGCTGGTCCCGGCGGGCAGCGGCGATCCGCGCGGCGAACGCGCCGACCGGCAGCGGGCCCTGCTCGTCGGCGATGCGGACCACGATGACGCCGTCCGCTCCGTCCCACTGGGGCCGGTAGTCCTGCCCGGCGGCGCCGAGCTGCGCCTGGAGTTCGTCCAGGGCCTTGGTCAGGCGGGTGGTGGACTGCTTGAGCGAGGTCTCGGTGGGGGTGAGCTCGCGGGTGGCGGCGAGGATCGCGTCGTGCACCGCGAGCGCGGCGGCCGGCAGTTCGTCGTCGGCCCCCTCTCGAACAGCCCAGTCCGCTTCCTGCGCGGGCCAGTTCAGCCCTGACGGGCATCGGAGCACGTCGAGCAGCTCGCGCTGTGCATAGGGGGCCAGTTCGCGTGCGGTCACCCGCTCCTCGGCGGCGGCAACGGTCCTGGACTCGCGGGCGGCGGTGAGCCGTTCTGCTGCGGCTGCGGCTTCGGTGAGCGCGCCGCGGTCGGCCGCACGGGCGGCGGTCACCTCGGCCCCGGCCGCGTCCAGTGCGCTCTCGGCGGCCTGGACCTGGGCCAGCACCTGTTGGGCGTCCGCGCCCACCGCGCTCTGCAGGGCGTCGAGCTTAGCGGCCTCCTCGGCGTGCCGGCGACGGGCAGTGCGTTCGGCCGCGGCCGCGTCCTCCTCGTCCTCCGCGGCCGCGCCGAGGCGGGTGTCCGCGGCGGCAGCAGCCTGGCGTTGCCGGTCCTCCTCGCGGCGCCGGCCGGCCAGGGCGCCGACGGTGGAGCTGAAGCGGTGCACGGCGGCCTCGACCGCGTCGGTGCGCCCCGGGTCCAGGCGGTGCTCGGCCACGGCGCGGCGCAGCGCCCGGTCGATGACGCCGGTGGTGGCGACGGCCTCGTCGTAGTCGGCCTGGGCGGCGTCGGCGGCCTCGCGGGTGGCCCGCAGCCGGGCGTCGGCGCGGCCGAGCGCGGACAGCGCGGTGAGCACGGGGGCGGTGCGTGGCAGCGCGGCCCGGGCCGTGGCCAGTTCGGCCAGGGCCTCGGCGCAGTCCGCGGCCTCGGCGTCGAGCTGTTCGACGGCACCGTCGAGCCCTGCGATGCGGGTGTCGCACTCCGCCAGGCGTGCGGTGCGGCGGCGCGCGCGGGCGGTCGCGCCGATGTACTCGGCGTGCGGCTTGTGGTGAGCGCCTTGCTGGATGCCCTGGGCGAAGCGGCCGTCAGGGGCGATCAGGGCGGGGACGGCGGCGAGGTCGCCGGTGGTGGCGAGGGAGCGCAGAATCGCGCCGACCCGCTCCGCGGGGACGGCGGTGTCCTCCTCGGGCAGCAGCACGTCGGCGAGGCTGGGGCCCTGCACGGCCGGGCCCTCGCGCAGGTAGGCGTCGCTGTCTCCGGCCGCGACCGGATGCGGCTCCGGACCGACCCAGGCGTCGAGCAGCCCTGCGGCCTCCAATGCCGCTTCCAAGCCCGCCGCCTGATCCTGCGTCACCGTGTCCGCGAAGCGCACCAGTTGCCACAGCGGCGCGCCCGGACGGCCGGTGCGGGCCGCGGTGCGGGCCGGGTGGGCGGCCGGGGCGTCGTCGTGCTCGGCGGCGATCCGGGCCCACACGGCCCGTACCTGCTCGCGCTCGGCGGCGGTGCGGGTGCGCTCGGCACGCAGCTCGGCCTGACGGTTGCGCAGGTCCTCGGCGGCAGGCGCGGTTGCGGCGGCGAACACGTCGGCGAGCGCGGGGGCGTCCGGTTCGCCGACGGCGCCCAGCGCGTCGGCGAGCTCGTCGGCGGCCGCCTCGGGCAGCAGCGCGCGGTACCGCGCGGTCCAGGCCTCCAGCTCCGCCGAGGCCCGGGCCCGGGCCTCGGCGACCGCCTCGGCCGCGGACCGCTCGGCGGTCTCGGCCTCGTCCACGGCGGCCTGCGCCCGGTCCAGGGCGAGCCGGGCCAGGTCGCGGGCCTGCTCGGCGCTGCGGTGCGCCGCCTGCGCGGCCCGCACGGCACGGATCGCTTCGGTGCGTTCGGCGACGCGCGCGCCCGCACGTTCGGTCAGGCCCCCCGGAGCGGAGTCGGCCGGTTGCCAGGCGATGCCCGCGCCGGTCGCGTGATCGGCGAGTTCGGCCGCGGTCCGGGACACGGCCGCCGCCAGTTCGGTCAGCAGCGTCTCGGCGCGCTCCAGGTCTGCCTGGGCGCGACTGGTCGCGACGGCACGGCGCAGGTGCTCTGCCTCGGCGGAGCGGGCGCTGTGCTCGCAGGTGCGGACCAGCCGCTCCAGGTCCGCCAACTGCTCCAGCGCCTGGTACGCGGCGCTGGACTTGAGCTGCTCCAGCCGGGCCCGCAGGGCGGCCAGGTCGTTCTCGGCACGCTCCAGCCGGGTGGCGGCGCTCTGCTGCCGCTTCTCCGCGACGGCGAGCCCGCTCCCGGCGTCGGCAACAGCGGCCCGTCGGGCGGCGGAGGTTTCCCTGCGGCGGGTCAGCGCGTCGGCGGCCCAGCGGGCGTGGACCCGCAGATAGGTGGTATAGCTGGCGAGGAAGCCGGAGGTGGCCTCGTCGGCCGCGGTCAGCCCCTCCAGGGTGCGCTGCACCGACTCCATGTCGTCGAAGGACCGGGCCGCCTCGGCGACCAGCTCGTCGTCCACCGGACGCAGGCCGCCGCTGAGGGTGTCGGAGAGTTTCGCCGGGTCCAGGTTCTTCGCCAGCTGCGGCCTGCGCAGCGTCAGGATCAGGGTGAGCAACTGCTCGTAGCGCTCCCGGCCCAGGCCGAACAGCCGGTGGTCGATCGCGGCCCGGTAGTCCGCCGCCGAGTCGTACAGCTGCTCGGCTGCGCCGGCGGCGTCGAGTTCGGCGGTGAGCTGCTTCTTGGTCATCGGCCGGTCGTCGTCGGTGAGCAGCGAGAAGTCCTCGCCGATCCGGCCCCTGGCGACGAAGTGCCAGCGCACCGGCTGGTCGCGGTGCCGCTGCGCGTGCAGGCCGATGCCGACGGTGAGGGCCTCGCCGGTCTCGCGGTGCCGCAGCTCCAGCCAGACGTAACCGACGGAGTTATCCTGGCCCCGGAACAGCAGGTTGGACTTCATGGTCCGGTCCTCTGCGGCGAAGGGGTTCAACCGCTTGGGGTCGATCCGGCCGTCGAGTACGAAGGGGAATAGGCATTCCAGCGCCTTGGTCTTCCCCGAACCGTTGGGGCCGCGCAGGACCAGCCAGCCGCCGGCGAAGGAGAACTCCTCGTCGCGGTAGTCCCACAGGTTGACGATGCCTGCGCGGGTGGGGACGTAGCGGCTCACAGGGTCGGGTCCTCGGGGTCGGGGTCGGTCTCGCACAGGAGTGGCTGGGCCGGGGCCGGGGCGGCCCCGCGTGAGGTCTTGGCGGCCATGGTCCGCACAGTCGCGGTCACGCCCCGGTAGCGGGCGAGCATCGGCAGCGCCAGCACCCCGCCCTCAACCGGCGCGACCAGCCGCAGCTCTGCCAGCCGCTCCACGGCGAGCCGGGCGAGCCGGTCCGGGTCGGCGACCAGCCCCTCGGACAGGCCCATGCCATACGCGTCGGCGAGCTCGCGCATGGCCCGGCGCAGCCAGACGTCGGTGACGAAGGGGTACAGTGCCTCGGCTGCCGCTTCGCCTGTCGCCGCTTCGTCCGTAGGCTCCTCACCCGCGGCCGAGGCCGGCTCCGGCAGCTCGGTGAGTTCGGCCAGCGCGCCGGTCAGGCCGCGCTCGGGCATCGCCGCGTCCAGCCGGGCCGCCGCCGCGCCGCGCCGCTCGGCAGCGGTCGCGGCGGGCATCCGCTCGGTCCCCGGCTTAGTGGCCTGCTCGGAGATCCGCGCGCCCAACAGCAGGGCCGCCTGCGCGACGGTCCCACCGGAGGGGAACTGCTGGTCGGAGAAACGCCGAGCGGAGTCCAACAGGGCGACGCCCTCGGCCCTGCGCTCCACGGTCAGCCCAGTGAGCCGCTCCAGATCCTCGACCAGACCCGGGGCGCGCAGTTGCCCGCGCAGCGCCTCGTCCACGTCGGCGTAGTAGACGGCGGGCTGCTCCAGGACCAGCCGGCGCGCCCGGCGGGACGCCGCCCGGCGCTGGGCCTCCCGGCCCTGGGCAATCCCGCCAGCCCCGCCCGCACCCTCACGGCCGAGCACGTCGGCGACCGAACCCAGGTGCTGCAGCACCCGGTTGGGTCGGTAGACCGCCGCCGCCACCTCCCGGTCGATGTCGTACAGCGCCTCCGCCCGCTCCGGGTCGTTGGCCCAGGCGGCGGCCGAGCCGTCGGCGGTGCGCACCGCACCGCGGGCCTCCAGCCAGGCGACCGCGTCGACAAAGGCGTCCCGGTCGGCCTTGCGCGCGGTATCCATGCCCAGTCCGTCGATCCGACCGGCGTCGGCGGCCACCGAGTCGGCGAGCTCGCTGAGCGAGATCTGGGTGCCTGAGCGGCCGAGCGCGGCCAGCGTCAGCACCAGGTAGGCGTAGCGGCGCCGGTCGAAAGGCCGCTTGCTGCTCTTGGCTGCCGTCATCGCAGGCTGGGTGGCGTCCAGCTCGTCCTGCACGCGAAGCAGCCTGGCGGTGTCGGAGGTGGTCACCAGCCGGTAGCCGAGCACCTCATGCAGGTCGGCGCGCAACTGCTCGGCCCAGCGCCGGACCAGCGCCAGCGCGCCCGCGTCCGGATACACCGACGTGACCAGGGGCTGACGCAGGATCAGCCGTACTGCCTTCTGGTAGTCGGCCAGCTCCAGCGGGGACACGTTGTCGGCGACCCTCACAGCCCGCTCACCTCCAGGCGCAGCCCGTCCAGGTGCAGCCGGCCCCGGACGGTATGGACGGTGGTGGAGCCCGCGGCCGGATGCAGGGTCAGCCGCACCCCGTGCGCCCCAACGGCGGCGGCGCTCGCGCCGGCGTCGCGGCGCACGCCACGGCTGACCGGTATCCTGGCGGCCAGCGCCAGGTCCAGCAGCCCCAGCAGGGCCTGCGTCTCCGGCTCGTCCAGCTTCCGCCCGTACACCCCGTCGCCGGCAAGCACCGCGGCCGCGGCACGAGTCTGCGCCTGCGCCTTGACCTGCTGGGCACGCAGCTGCTGACGTTCCACGTCGTTGCGCTCGATCCGTCCCGGACCGTGCAGTCGCGGTTCGCGTCCCGCCTTGACTAGGGTGCGGGCCAACGCCACCGGCTGGGCCTGCCACCACGAGCTGCGGCTGGGGATCAGCTCCGGGTCCTCGTGAAGCACCGAGACGTGGCGAGGTGAGCCCAGGTCGAAGGCCGCCCGGAACAGCGCGTGGGCGTCGGCGTCGGTCGGGCAGGTGGTGAACCACTGGGCCAGGTGGCGGAGCTGGCTCTCCTGGCTGACGCCGCCCCGGGTCGCCTCCGTGACCCGGCGCAGTAGCGCGAGGACGCCGCGGATCGCGGTGACGGTGGCGTTCTGCAGCCGGTCGCTCTCGCTGCGTTCCCCCTCCGCGAACCAGTGCACCAGCCCCGACCAGCGCTGCCGCCAGTCCTCCAGCCGCTCGGCCGGGGAGCGGAACAGCCGCTCGTCGGCTTCGGCCGCGCGCTCCACCAGCTCGTCCACCCCGGTGGCGGCGACCGCCTGCACCGCCTCGGCCAGCAGCGGGGTGTAGCGGGAGAGCTCACCGTTGAACTCACGCATGTGCGAGAGCAGCGCGTCCTTGTGGGCCAGGAACACCTCGGGCCGGGTGTCGTTGGTCCGGGCCAGGTCGCCGAGCATCAGGTAGAAGCGGGCCGAGCGCTGCGCCATGTCCGCCAGCACGCTGTCGAGCCGGGACAGCTTGCGGTAGACCTCCTCGGCGTCGCCCGCGGCGTTCGCGGCGGCCAGGGCCCGCAGGTCGGCCAGGATGTCGGAGAAGACCAGGCGTGAGAGCTGGGCGTCCTCTAGCCTCGCGCCGAGCACATCCTCGACGGCACGAAAGGCCCGGTAGCCGGCCTGGGTGAACTGGTAGACGTAGTGCCGGTTGCGGTACTCGGCCAGATTCGCCGCCCGGGTGCCGTCGTAACTGCGGTCCAACAGCTTCCAGTCGGCGAGCGCGTCCAGCAGTGGCTGGACCTCACCGACCGCGCGCGCGGTCGGACTATCCTCGACGAGCTGAGCCAACAGCTCGCGGACGTCGGCCACGTGCAACAGCACCTGGTAGTTGGCCCGACCCCGGTCGAAGGCACGCAAAAGCCACAGGTAGTCATGGCGCTTCTCGGCGGCAGCGAAGTGGAACAGCCGCATCCGGTCGTCGAGGGTGAAGGCATCAATCCCGAAGGCGTCGCCCTCGGCCCGTCCCTCGCTCACAGCACTCCTCGGACTCGTCGTCACACTGGGCCACCATTGTGCCGGAAATCGACCACCTCACCGAACCCGCGCCAAGGGCGCACAGAAGCAGGTACAGTCTCCGTCTGCCAGCCGTCATGCCTGCGGCCCCGCGCCATGGCGTTCGCGACCGCTGCCCGGACAGGTCGGTCGATCATGGCGGTGACGTCGGTCTCGTCGCCGAAGTCCTCGCCTAGCGTGGCCACAGGGGCCGCGAGCACCAGTTGGGTCAGCCGCAGCAGGCGCGTCGGGCTTGCGGCCATGGGGGTCGCTTGGGATCGCCGCAGGGATGTCGGTCGGTGGGCGGCAGGTGTCGCCGCGCCAGGCGTCGCGGTCTTCTTTTGTGGCGACGGCGGCGATGGCCGGGCCGGAGAAGCGGCCGCTGGCCAGCACGACCGCCACAGCCGCGCCGTGGGCCTGGCAGGCGGTGCCGCTGACCAGCCGCAGCGCCGGGGCGCCGAGGAGGATCCGGCCCGATCCTTCCTGCGCAGGCCTTTGACCTGCTGGGCGGGACGGGGCGTCTCGACAGTGACAACGGGGCACATCGGCTAGCTTACTGAGGTTGCGCCAGCTTGTTCGCTCGCGTCAGTGTAGGCACCGGTCTGCCCGCACGCATCTGTTTTCACTCGATCAGGTCGGCCGAGCAGAGCCTGGTCCTGAAGGCGGTACCACGCCTCAGTCGTGGCTCTTGCCCGCGGTCGGCAGGTCCCGAACCAGGTGGAACACCTCGTGCAGCCGGACCGGGCTCAGGAGGAGCCGGGGTTTTGTGCACGGGGGGTGAGCAGTTGCTTGGTGAGGTGAGGCTGGCACGTCGCCCCGATCGCACGGGCCTGGGCGCAATCTCCCAGCGATTCTGTCCCGAACACGACATGTCATGATCTCGCCATGCTGCTTCTCTTCCCCGGGAGCCGCGGCGGCACCAGCATCCGGCTGTCCCGTGTCGGCGGCAGCCGGCACCCACTGGTATCGCCACCAGGAGAGACATGCCCGGAATAGTTAGAAAAGGTCCTTTGCTCATCGCTGCGGTCCTAGCCGCCGCGACGGCGTTCACCGGCCCCGCCTTCGCTGCCGCCACCCCGGTTACCTCCCACGGCACGCCCAATGCCACCGCCACTGCTCTCACCCAGATCAGCAGTGACCCGTACTCCGACGCGCAGGCCCAGCACGCCACCGAGGTCGAGCCCGACACCTACGGCTTCGGCAGCACCGTCGTCTCCGCGTTCCAGGTCGGCCGGGTCTCCGGTGGCGGCGCGTCCAACATCGGATGGGCCACCTCCACCGACGGCGGCCAGTCCTGGACGCACGGGTTCATGCCCGCCTCTACCACCAACACCGGCGGCCCGTACGCCGCGGCCAGCGACGCGTCGGTGGCCTACGACGCCAAGGACGGCGTGTGGATGGTCTCTTGGCTGGGCGTCACCGCCGGGAGCAACGTGGATGTGGAGCTCAGCCGCTCCACCGACGGGGGCCACACCTGGGGCAACCCGGTCACCGTGTCCACCAGCACGTTCGACGACAAGAACTGGACGGTCTGCGACGACCACCCGGCCAGCCCCTTCTACGGCCGCTGCTACACCGAGTACGACGACGCCAACGCCGGCGACGCCGAGCACATGCGGACCTCGAGCAACGGCGGTGCGACCTGGGGTGCGCAGCTGAGTCCGGCTGATGGCCCCAGCGGGCTGGGCGGCCAGCCGGTCGTGCAACCGGGCGGCACGGTCGTGGTGCCGTTCTCCTCGGCCAGTTCCAACGCCGAGCGCGCCTTCACCTCCACCAACGGCGGCTCCAGCTGGGGCTCCAGCGTGCAGATCGCCACCATTTCGCACCACCCGGTGGCCGGGCTGGAGGACGACGCCGCCGACATGGCCTCGCTGGCCCCGCAGGACACCCTGCGCGAGAGCCCGCTACCGTCGGCCGAGATCGACGCCTCCGGGAAGGTCTACGCGGTCTGGTCCGACTGCCGCTTCCGCAGCGGCTGCACCAGCAACGACATCATCATGTCGACCTCCACCAACGGCACGTCGTGGAGTACCCCGGTGCGGGTGCCAATCGACGCGGCCACCAGCACGGCCGACCACTTCGTGCCGGGTATCGGCGTGGACCCCGCCAGCTCGGGAAGCACTGGCCGTATCGGTCTGACGTACTACTACTATCCGAACGCCTCTTGCACGGACACCACGTGTCAGCTCGACGCAGGCTACGTCTCCTCCGCCGACGGCGGCGCCACCTGGACCGCGCCCCTCCAGCTGGCGGGCCCGATGACGCTGGCCTGGCTGCCGAACACCAGCCAGGGGCGGATGTTCGGCGACTACATCTCCACCTCCGTCCTGGCCAGCGGCAACGCCGTCGCCGTGATCCCGATTGCCCACGCTCCCAGCGGCAGCACTTTCGACGTGGCGATGTACGCACCGACCGGCGGCCTGCCCATCGGTACGACCACAGGGGGCAACAGAGTGACGGTGACCAACCCGGGCAACCAGAGCGGCACCGTCGGCACGCCCCTGTCCCTGCAGATCACCGGCACCGACTCCGCCGGCGCCGCCCTGACCTACTCCGCTACGGGCCTACCGGCAGGGCTGTCCATCTCCACTTCGGGCCTGATCTCCGGCACCCCGACCACCACGGGCACCTCCACCGTGACGGTCAAGGCCACCGACAGCACCAGCGCGTCCGGCACCACGTCCTTCACCTGGACGGTCAACCCCACCGGCGGCACCGAGACCGTGACGGTGACCAACCCGGGCAACCAGAGCACGACGGCAGGCACCGCAGTCTCGCTGCAGATCTCCGGCTCCGACTCGGCGGCAAAGCCGCTCACCTACTCCGCGACAAGCCTGCCGACCGGGCTGTCCATCTCCTCCTCCGGCCTGATCTCCGGCATCCCCACAACTGCCGGCACCTCCACCGTGACGGTCACCGCCTCCTCCGGCACCGCCTCCGGCCAGGGCGCCTTCACCTGGATAGTCAACCCGGCCAGCGGTTGCGGCAGCCCGGGCCAAAAGCTCGGCAACCCCGGCTTCGAGACCGGCACCGCCACTCCCTGGACCGCCTCCACCGGCATCGTCGACAACTCCAGCAGCGAGCCCGCCCGCACCGGCAGCTGGAAGGCCTGGCTCGACGGCTACGGCAGCAGCCACACCGACACCCTCGCCCAGACCCTCACCATCCCGGCCGGCTGCACCGCGAGCCTGAACTTCTACCTCCACATCGACACCGCCGAGACCACCACCACGGCCTACGACACCCTCAAGGTCCAGATCGGCAGCACCACCCTGGCCACCTACTCCAACCTCAACAAGGCCACCGGCTACACCCTGCGCTCCATCAACCTGTCCAGCTACGCCGGACAGACCATCACCCTGAAATTCACCGGCACCGAGGACTCCAGCCTGCAGACCAGCTTCGTGATCGACGACACCGCCCTCAACGCCTCCTGAACCAGCACCGAACCCTAACTAACCAGACCTGACGTCCGCGGGGCTCCCCGCCGCACGAGCCCATGGGGAGCCCACCGACCTGGTCACCACACCCACCCGGCAGCCAGGACAGCAGCGGCCAGGACGCCATCGATGAAGGTGACCCGGCCCTCGGTTCACAGGACGGGGTTGTCCAGGGCCGCGCTGGTGCGGGCCTTGCCCGCCGCGAGACACAACATCACCGAGGCGGTGACCGCAGTCCACACGATGCCCAGCACTGAGTGGTGCGGGCGATAGCCCGCGGCCAGCACCACCGTGGACTGCACCGCCAGATACACCGCCAGCAGCGCGAACGCCCCACCGATCAGACGCAGTGCCCGGTGCTGTCGCTTCTCGCCGGTCCCCGAGAGCTCCCAGATGACCACCGTCGAGGTGCCGATCTCGATCAGCGAGTCCAGGCCGACCCGGCCAGCGCCACCGAGCGGGCCTCCAACGCGGCCATAGCCAACACGACGATGCCGACCCACGTTCCAGCCGAGCGTGGCGTACTCCAGGGCAAAGCCCCGGCGGAGCAGGGACGCACGGCTGATCTCGTTCGAGATGTTCACCCCGGAAGTCTCCGGGCGACGCTGGCGGCCACCGGGCTACCGGTCGGGCCGTTGTAGGTGATCGACTCGCGCGCCTTGCTCGCGAGATTCACATAAGCCCAGGTCAGGTACAGTGGGGCAGATAAACCCGGCGACACCTGGCGGGTTGGCGGTCTGGTCCGAGATCCGCTCCAAACCTTCCCCGCTGATGCACGAGCACATCAACTTCCACGGACGCTATCCGATTGTCCGCTCGCACGGCACCGGCCCCCTTACTTCTGCGAGAGCCCGGCGCCGCCGGAGAGTAGCGCCATACCACTGCCGTAGGTGCACCGCAGGCGCTTGCCGTCCAGGCGGCCCTCCATGCGGCGGCGCAGGCGCACCCCGGCGATCAGGAGACCGACCGCGTAGGAGGCGGCGGCCATGCCGATGACGGCCCAGCGCGCGGGTACCCGCCTTGTCCGTCGCCTTCATGACCGGAGCGGCGTGGCGCGGGAGTGTCGAATTAACGGCTCTGTTCCGGGCCGCGGAACAGAGCCGTTTTCTTGACACACCCCACCGCAACTGCCGCTCCACGTTGCCGCCGTCCTCGAGGGCGCGCTCCAGCACGCCCCAGACGAGATCGGTCGGGGCGACATTCCACGACGGCGCCAGGAACCGGTCCGGGTCCGGCAGTGCCGCCTGGTAGGTGGTCGCCAGGTCCTGCGGGCTGCGAGTGGAGACGTATCGGCCGCACATAGCCACCACGGTAGGGCTTCGGGTGCGTAGCTGCGGCTCGCAGGTCACGCTGGTCCCATGAGCCCTTCCCAGACAGCGGACTCCCCCGACGGCCTGACGCCGGGCGGCCAGCAGCTCGCCCAGCGCTACGCCCGGGCCATGGACCTGGTCGACCGGGTCACCCGCGCCGTCGAAGAGGGGAACTGGCCCTTCCTCGCGGATGAGGCCGGCGCGCTGTCGGTGGCCGCCGACGAACTGGCCGCGGCCGCCAGCTTCGTCACCACTGAGGACCGGGCCAACCCGCCCGGCGCGCTGCTCAGGGCCGCCGACCGGCAGGCCTCACCGGCGGAGTAGGGTCCTGGT
>FSVS01000159.1_pt1 | contig 21260 bp, 19 predicted proteins | sample 1637781 | NCBI WGS metagenome assembly FSVS01 (sample SAMEA3914814, study PRJEB12502) | metagenome | biome: forest; material: soil | place: USA | collected 2011-09-16 | depth 0.1 m | reverse complement strand
TTCTGGGAGGGCGTCCCCGGCGGCCCGCTCGACGTCTTCGAGCCCGCGCTCGCCCCCGACGAGCAGCTCCGCCGCACCCTGGACCTGATGCGCACCTACACCCCCTGGGAGTACGAGCGCACCGTCGGCGGCGTGGAGCTGACCGACGCGCGGGCCACCCTGGCCGGCCGCTACACCCCGGTCGTCCGCCGCCCCGTCGGCGAACTGCCGGGCGGCGGCCTGGTGCTGGGCGTGGCGGACGTGGTCGTGGCCAACGACCCGATCACCGGCCAGGGCTCCAACACCGCCGCGAAGTGCGCCACCAGCTACCTCGACTCCGTTCGCGCGCACGGGGACCAGCCGTTCGACCGGACCTTCATGGAGTCGGCCTTCGAGGCCTTCTGGAGCAGCACCGCGAGCGACGTCACCGCCTGGACCAACGCCATGCTGGCGCCGCCGCCGGAGCACGTGCTCAACCTGATCGGCGCCGCCGGGCAGATCCCCGCCGTCGCGGACCGCTTCGCCAACGGCTTCGACAACCCGTCGGACTTCCCGAACTGGTTCTTCACCCCGGACGCCGCGAACGCCTACCTCGGCTCCCTCGCCCAGGCCTGACGCGCCGTCAGCCTGTCCGGCCGGGGCTCCCCCCGACCGGACAGGCCGTCAGGCCGGGCCCGCCCCGGCCCGGATGACGCCCAACCCTGTGCTGCGCACCGGTCGCCCGCCCGCTACGGCCGGAACTGGATCACGGCGCGGGTCCCGCTGCTGCGCCATCCGGGCTCGGGCTCCAGCGCCTGCGCGGTGGCGGGGTCGAGGCCCACCACCGCATCGGACTTGACGGTCCGGAGGGCCGCGACCGGGCCCGGGAAGTACCCGGTCACCTCGGCGAACGGGGTGGTCGCCGGCCAGTGCCGGTCGTCCACGAGGCGGCGGTAGTTGAGGTCGCCCTTGGTGATCGTCAGCGTCGCGGTGGCCAGCGCGGCCCGGAGGTCGTCCGGCATGGCCGAGAACGGGAACGGCGCGCAGAAGAAGTCGTGGGTGTCGACGGCCAGTCGGCCGCTGCCGACCGCCTGCCACAGCCGCGCGCCGGCCTTCCCCGCCGCCCCCGTGGCGTCGCGCAGCCGCCGCAGCGCGGCGTAGGCGTCGGCGGCCGTGGCGTCCGACACGTAGTACGGCCGGGGCTTGACGCAGAGGGTCGCGGTGTCGGCCGGCCCGGACGTCAGCAGGTGGTCGAGCAGGACCAGGTCCGGCAGCAGTTCCCGCCCGGCGTTGTCGGCGATCAGGCAGACCCGCCCCGGCGGCCGCTCGCGCAGATGGGCCAGCACCGCCGCGCCGTCGTCCACGAGCAGGCCGTCGGCGCGCACCGCCCCGTCACCGGGGCGTGGTCCTGACTGTCCTCGTGCCGGGTCATACGGCCATCCTGCCGTACCCTGCGGCGGGGACGGTCCGCAGGTCAGCGCTGGTAGGCGAGGAACAGGACCGAGGCCACGGGTATCGCGAAGACCTCCTTGGCGGTGTCCACGTAGAGGACCGGGCCGTAGGCGGCGACGCGGACGCCGCTGAGGCGGTCGAGGCGTCGCCCGGAGTCGTCCGGGGCGGGGATGATCTCGGCGATCAGCTGGAGATCGGTCGCGATGCGCCACTGCAGTGCGGTCAAAGTTCAGGTGCTCCTGGCATCGGGTCCGGGGCCCGTCGGGCCCGGCACATCAGGTACGGCGAAGGCCCTGCCGCACGGGGGCACAACAGGGCCTTGCGGCGATCATCGTAGGAAATCGGACGCATCTCGCACTACGCCCAAGACGGCACGAATGACTGTGCCATCGCCCGCTGGCAAGATCCGCTTCCGGACCCTCCACTGCTGGTCGCATGCCTGGGAACGGCCGGGGTAGGCGCAGCCGCAGCGGCGGGTGACCCGCGTCGCCGGTCCCGACCCGTGCCGTCCTGACCAGGTGTCACCGAAACGAGGAGAACACGTGATCGCGGCAGTCGGCGTCGAGGAGGAGTTCCATGTCGTGGACGTCGGTAGCCGGTCCCTGGTGCCCCGTGCGCGCGAGGTGCTGGACCGGCTCCCGGAGCGGGGCTTCACCACGGAACTCCAGCAGTCCATCGTGGAGGCCAACAGTCGCCCCCACCGGGGCCTCTCGGCGTTGCTGGAGGATCTGACGGCCTCGCGGCAAGCGCTGAACGCCGCCGCGGAGCCGCTGGGCCTGGCCGTGGTCGCCGCCGGGACCGCGCCGCTGGCGAGCCTGGGCAGCGTCGACCCCACCGACGACCCGCGCTACCGCCGGATGGCGGAGAACTACCGCGTCGTCGCCGAGGAGCAGTTGATCTGCGGAGCGCAGGTCCACGTCGACATTCCCGACCGGGACACCGGTGTCGTGGCGATGGGCCTGCTCGCGCCCTGGCTTCCGGTCCTGCTGGCACTCTCCGCCAGCTCCCCGTTGTGGCTGGGCTCCGACACCGGCTACGCCAGCTGGCGGACGCTGCTCTGGCAGCGCTGGCCCACCACCGGTCCGGCCGGCTCCTTCGGTTCCGCCGCCGAGTACGACGCCACCATCGCCGGGCTGGTGCGTTCCGGGGTGATCAGCGACACCGGAATGGTCTACTACGACGTCCGCCCTTCCGCTCATCTACGGACCCTGGAACTGCGGATCTGCGACGCCTGCCCGCGCGTGGAGACCGTGGTCATGATCGCCGGGCTGTTCCGGGCCCTGGTCGTCGACGCCTGCGCGGCCGTGGCCGGCGGTTCCCGGGCGCCGGGCGGTCGGCAGGAGTGGCTGCGGGCGGCGACCTGGCGGGCCGCCCGCTCCGGTCTGGAGGGCGACCTGATCGACCCCGGCAGCGGCCGTCCGGTGCCCGCGCAGCGCGTGGTCCGCTCGCTGCTGACCCGGCTGCGCCCGGCGCTGGAGCAGACCGGCGACTGGGACACCGTGGTCGAGTTGTCGGAGGCGGAGCTCGGCCGGGGGAGCGCCGCGCACCGGTTGCGCCGTGCCATCGCCCGTGACGGCCGGGACGCAGCCGTGGACCTGCTGATCGCCGAGACCCGCGGTGAGCGCCCGGGCCCGCAGCGGGCCCGCCCGGTCGGCTTGCTGCGCGGCTACCGGGCCGAGCGGGACGAGGCGGTGACCGGCGCGGGCGAGGTCCGCGAGTCCTACCGTGCCGTCCTCGACGGGCTGCAGCGGCAGGAACTGGGCGGGCTGCGGGCCCGGGTCAGGGAGCGCGACGCCAGGCAGCGGCGTGAGGGGGTGACCTTCCGTCAGGAAGGCGAGGAGGAGCCGCGCCTGATGGCCTACGACGTGGTGCCGCGCCTGGTCGACGGGCGGGACTGGGCCGAGCTCGTCCGGGGCGTGAGCCAGCGCGTCCGCGCGCTGGAGGCGTTCGCCCACGACGCCTACGGCGAGCGCGCCGCCGTCCGGGACGGGGTCCTCCCGGCGAGCATGATCGAGCTCTCGCCCGGTCTGCGCGACTCCGGCCGGGTGGTGCCGCCGGGGGCGGTGCGGATCACCGTGGCCGGTATGGACCTGGTCCGGGACGCCGCACGCGGCTGGCTGGTGCTGGAGGACAACCTGCGGGTCCCCTCCGGGATCGCCTACGCCCTGGCCGCCCGCCGCTTCGGCGTGCTCACCCCCGGCCCCGGCGTGGCCCCGCTGGACGACGTCCCGGCGACCCTGCTGCGCGCCCTGCGCGCCGCCGCCCCGGTCAGGGCGTCGTCGCGGACCGAACCGGTGGTCGGCCTGGTCAGCGACGGCCCCGGGAACTCCGCCTGGTACGAGCACCTGCTGCTGGCCCGGAGCATGGGCGTGGCCCTGCACACCCCCGGGGACCTGGTGGTGGCGGACGACGGCCGGGTCCGGGCCGACCGCCCCAGCCGGACCGGACCGGACGACGCCCCGGTCCAGGGCCGTCCCTTCGACGTGCTGTACCGCAGGGTCGACGAGGACGACCTCGCCGAGGCGGTCGGCGCGGACGGCAAGCCGCTCCGGGCCGGCCTGCTGGCGGCCGTCGAGGGCGGAACCCTGGCCCTGGCCAACGCGCCCGGCAACGGCGTGGCGGACGACAAGGCGCTCTACGCCCATGTCCCCCGGCTGATCCGGTACTACCTGGGAGAGGAGCCGCTGCTCGCCCAGGTGCCGACACTGCTGCCGGGTGAGCCGGGGCGACTGGACGAGGTGCTGGACCGGCTGCCCGAACTGGTGGTCAAGCCCGTCGACGGACAGGGCGGCGCAGGCGTGGTGATCGGCCCCCACGCCTCGCCCGAGGCGCTGGCCCGGCTGCGCGCGGCCCTGCTGAAGGCCCCGCACCGCTGGGTCGCCCAGGACGTCGTGGCGCTGACCAGCCACCCCACCTTCGACGGCGAACTGCTGGAGCCCCGGGTGGTGGACCTGCGGATCTTCGCCGTCAGCCGGCGGGACGGCGAGGGAACCGGCGCGGTCGGCCTGAAGCCGACGGTGCTGCCCGCCGCCCTGACCAGGGTGGCAGCGGGTGGCAGCCTGATCGTCAACTCCTCGCGCGGGGGCGGCGCGAAGGACACCTGGATAGCACTGACGGATAGTCAATCCGAATCTGACGAGGGGTCAACACAGTGATCGCCATGCACCGTCCGACCGGTCCGACCCGCAGCCGGGGGAGCCGCTCATGTGCGGCCTGAGCGGAGAGATGCGGTTCGACGGCTCCCGTCCCGACCTCGCCGCCGTCGAGCGGATGACCGACCGGCTCGCCGCACGAGGCCCGGACGGGCGCGGACTCTGGTCCCAGGGCGCGGTCGCGCTCGGCCACCGCAGGCTGAAGATCATCGATCTGTCGCAGCGCGGGGCCCAGCCGATGACCGACATGGCGGCGCTCACCGACCCCGGCGTCCGCGGCGGCGGCAGCGTCACCGGTGTCTTCAACGGCTGCCTCTACAACCACCGCGAACTGCGCGCCGAACTCGAAGCAGCCGGTCACCGGTTCTTCTCCAGCTCGGACACCGAGGTCCTGATCAAGGCCTACCGGCACTGGGGCGCCGACTGCGTGGACCGCTTCGCCGGGATGTTCGCCTTCGCCCTGGTCGAGCACGAGACCGGGCGGCTGGTCCTCGGCCGGGACCGGCTCGGCATCAAACCGCTCTACCTCTCCCAGCGCTCCGGCCGGCTGCGCTTCGCCTCCTCGCTCCCGGCGCTGCTCGCCGCCGGCGACGTCGACACCTCGCTCGACCCGGTGGCGCTGCACCACTACCTGAGCTTCCACTCCGTCGTCCCCGCACCGCGCACCGTGCTCGCCGGGATCCGCAAACTGCCGCCCGCCACCGTCCGCGTCGTCGAGCCCGACGGCAGCCACCGCGACCGCCTCTACTGGGACCCGCCGCACACCCGCTGTCCCGAGCACCAGGGCATGGACGCCGCCGACTGGCGCGACGCCGTGCTCGACTCGCTGCGCACCGCGGTCCGCCGCCGCACCGTCGCGGACGTGCCGGTCGGCGTGCTGCTGTCCGGCGGACTGGACTCCAGTCTGGTGGTGGCGCTGCTCGCCGAGACCGGTGCGCGCGACCTGGCGACCTTCAGCGTCGGCTTCGAGGCCGAGGGCGGCGAGCAGGGCGACGAGTTCGCCTACTCCGACCTGGTGGCCCGCCGCTACGACACCGACCACCACCAGATCATGGTCCCCTCCGACCGGCTCCCCGCGGCGCTCGACCAGGCCGTCGACGCCATGAGCGAACCCATGGTCAGCCATGACGCCGTCGCCTTCCACCTGCTCGCCCAGGAGGTGGCCAAGGAGGTCAAGGTGGTCCAGAGCGGCCAGGGCGCCGACGAGATCTTCGCCGGCTACGACTGGTACCCGCCGCTCGCCCGCACCCCGCGCGAACGCGCCGCCGCCGACTACGCGGACGTCTTCGTCGACCGTCCGCACAGTGCCCTGGGCGCCATGCTCCGACCCGAACACCTGCTGGACCACGACGCCTCCGGGGACTTCGTCCGGGCCCACATGGCCGCGCCCGGCGCGGACACGGCCCTGGACGCCGCACTGCGGCTGGACAGCCGGATCATGCTGGTGGACGACCCGGTGAAACGGGTCGACAACATGACCATGGCCTGGGGGCTGGAAGCCCGGGTCCCGTTCCTGGACCACGAGCTGGTCGAGCTCGCCGCCGCCTGCCCGCCCGAACTCAAACTGGCGCAGGGCGGCAAGGGCGTCCTCAAGGACGCGGGCCGGATGCTGCTCCCCACCGGGATCGTGGACCGGCCCAAGGGCTACTTCCCGGTCCCGGCGATCCGTCACATGGCGGGCCCGGTCCTGGAACGGGTCAAGCAGGCCCTGGCCGCACCCGAGGCCCGGTCCCGCGGGATCTTCCGCGACGACTACCTCGCGACGCTGTTGAGCGCACCGGACGAACACCGCACCACCCTGGGCTCCAACGCGCTGTGGCAGGCCGCGCTGCTGGAGATCTGGCTGCAGACCCACGGGATCGTATGAGCACCGCTTCCACCGCCCACCGCTGCTGGCACGCCTGCCCCGACCCGACCGGCACCCGCGCCGCGTTCCTCTGTGACCGCGGCGGCGTGCCCCGGCTCTGGACCGCCCGGCTGGACGGAGGCGTCGGCGGATCGTCAGGCGACGCGGGGGCGCGCCTGCTCGACCCGGCCCCGGACCCGGTCACCTCGCTGTCGTGGTCCCCGGACGGCCGCTGGATCGCCTACACCGCCGCCCTCGACGGCGGCGAGCACGCCCGGGTGCTCTGCGTGCGGCCGGACGGCAGCGGTCGCAGGGTCCTGGCCGGGGCGAACACCCGCGCCGCGGCCTACCTCGGCTGCTGGACCCGTGACGGAGGCGCGCTGGCCGTCACCGAGGCCGTCGCCGACGCGGGCGGCGACCACGGTCTGCTCGCCGCCTCCCTGGTCGACCCGGAGGGCCTGCGCCCGCCGCTGCGGCTGGCCACCGAGACCGGCTCGGCGACCCTGCGGATCTGCGACCTCACCCGGGACGGGGGCCTCGCCCTGCTTCGCCGCGGTCCCCGCGGGCACCGCGAGGCCGTCGTCCTCCGCGTCGCCGACCGCACCGAGGCCTGTGCGCTGCCGGCAGCCGACGGGGACCCCTGGATCGGCCGCTTCTCCCCGGACGGACGCACGCTCTGGCTCCGCAGCGACGCCGACCGTGAGTTCGCCGGGCTGGTCGCCGTGGCGCTCGCCGCCGACGGCACCCCGCTGGGCAGCGTCGTCGTCGCCGAACAGCCGGGCGCGGACCTGGAGTTGTTCGCCCCCGACCGTGAGGGCCGGCGGGCCGCCCTGGTCTGGAACCACGACGGGCGCAGCACGCTGCAACTCACCGCGCTGGGCACCGCGCCGGCCGGCACGGTCGAGATCGCGCTGCCGCAGGAGGTGGTCACCCGGGTGGACTCCGACGCGGTCGGCGGTCACCTGCTCTCCCTCTCCGGACCGACCCGCCTCCCCGGCGTCTGGTCCCTCCCGGCCGGTTCGGCGAACGGCGGGCTGCGGCCCGCCCCCCGGGCGACCCCCTGGTCCTCGCTCCCCGCCGACGCCACCGGCCCCGGCCGCCCCGCCGTCCGCCCGGAGCGGCTGCACCTCCGGGCCCGCGACGGACTGGCGCTCGCGGGCTGGTACTACCGCGCTCCGGGGCGGACCGGGAGCGGCCCGGCCGCCTGCGTGGTTCACCTGCACGGGGGCCCGGAGAGCCAGGAGCGCCCGGTGCTCGACCCGCTCTACCAGCACCTGCTCGGCCGTGGTCTCGACGTCTTCGCCCCCGACGTGCGCGGCTCGTCCGGCTACGGGCGCTCCTTCGTCGACGCCGACCACGGGGAGGGCCGCTTCGCCGCGATCGACGACGTCGCCGACTGCGCCGGGCACCTGGTCCGGACCGGGCTGGCCGATCCCGCCCGACTCGCCGTCATGGGCCGCTCCTACGGCGGCTACCTGGTGCTGGCCAACCTGGTCCGCCACCCCGAGGTCTTCCGCACCGGCGTGGCTGTCTGCGGGATGTCCGACCTGGGCACCTTCTTCGCCGGGACCGAGCCGTGGATCGCCGAGTCGGCCGCCGTCAAGTACGGCCATCCGGTCCACGACCGGGACCTGCTGCGGCGGCTGTCGCCGCTCCGCGCGGTCGAGGCGCTGCGCGCCCCACTGCTGGCGATCCACGGAGCCCAGGACACCAATGTCCCGCTCGGCGAGTCCGAGCAGTTCGTCCGCGCGGCCAGGGAACGCGGCGTCGAGGCCGAGCTGCTGGTGGTGCCGGACGAGGGCCACGAGTTCGCCCACCGGACCAACCGCGCCCTGCTGTACTCCAGCGCGGGTGACTGGCTGGTCCGACACCTCGGCGCACCCGGCCGTCCTGCCGCGACGGAGGTGGTGGAGGTGGCGGAGAAGCAGGACTGACCCCGGGCAGCGCGGGTACGCGCCCGGCATGGCAGAACCGGCACCGGTTCGCCGGGTCAGCGAGCGATCGAGAGACGAGGGAGCACGGAGTGACTGACGCATCCCGCCTGCCGGGTCCGTTCCAGCACGGCTGGGACTGGCAGACGCGCGGCGCCTGCCGCGATGTCGACAGTCGGATCTTCTTCCACCCGGCGGGTGAACGCGGGACCCCGCACGAGCAGCGCGACCAGGCCGCGAAGCGGATCTGCGCCCGCTGCCCGGTGCTGCTCGACTGCCGGCGCTACGCGCTGGAGGCCGAGGAGCCGTACGGGGTCTGGGGCGGCCTCAGCGAGGACGAGCGGCTCGCCCGCACCGGCGGCACCCGGCACCACCGCCGCCGGCGCTCCCTGGCCGGCTGAGCCGTCCGCCACGGCGTCCCGGCCACGGCGTCCGGTTCTACTGCGTCTCGTCCAGGTGGTCCGCGTAGTAGCCGATCGCCCGGCGGTACTCCTGGACCCGGGCGTCGCCGCTGGTCGCGGCCGTCACCAGGAGCAGCGTCCGGACGGCCTCGCGCGGCTCGCCGACGTTGTACAGCGCCATCGCCAGGAACGTCCGCAGCGCCGCGTCCGCGGGGAACTCCTCCAGGCCGCGGCGCAGGGTCGTGACGGCCTCCCGGTACCGCCCGAGCACGCGGTAGGTGCTGCCCAGGCCCAGGAACGCCCCGTGCCGGTCCTCCTCGGACAGGCCGGAGCCCAGCCGCAGCGCCCGCTCGTAGTGCGGCACCGCCTCCGCCTCCAGCCCCAGCGAGTCGTGCGCACACGCCGTCAGATAGGCGACGCCCGCCAGCTCCGGCCACCGGGCCGCCAGCTCCGCCAGTTCCGCGCAGGCCTCCTCGGTCCGCTGCTCCCGCAGCCGCGCCGCCCGCGCCGACGCCTCGTCACCACTGTGCTCGCCCATGGCGCGGAACGTTTCCACGGCACACCCGCCGACCGCAAGCGCCGACCCGGTCCCCGGCCGTCCTAGACTGCGAGACACCACCCGACGACGGCGAAGGACGACGATGAAGCTGCGCTGCGCTGTGCTCGACGACTACCAGGGCGTCGCGCTGTCCGTCGCCGACTGGTCCGGCCTGGCCGACACCGTGGACGTGACGTCGTTCCCGCAGCACTTCGCCACCGAGGACGAGCTGGTCGAGGCGATCGGCGGCTGCGCCGTCGTCGTCGCCATGCGCGAGCGCACGCCGTTCACCGAGCAGTTGTTCGCCCGGCTGCCCGAGCTGCGGCTGCTGGTCACCTCGGGTATGCGCAACGCGTCCATCGACCTCGCCGCGGCCGAGCGGCACGGCGTCACGGTGTGCGGGACGGGCGGCGCCTCCACCCCGACCGTCGAGCTGACCTGGGCGCTGATCCTGGGCCTGGTACGGCAGTTGGTCCCGGAGAACACCGCCCTGCGCGAGGGCGGCCGGTGGCAGGGCAGCCTCGGCGCCGACCTGCACGGCAGTCGGCTCGGTCTGCTGGGGCTGGGCCGGATCGGCACCCAGGTCGCCCGGGTCGGACAGGCCTTCGGCATGGAGGTGCTGGCCTGGAGCCGGAACCTCACCGCCGAACGCGCCGCGGAGGCAGGCGCCGTGCTCGCGGCGAGCAAGGAGGAACTGCTGGAGAGCAGCGACATCGTCTCGATCCACCTGGTCCTCGGCGACCGGAGCCGGGGACTGCTCGGCGCGGAGGAGCTGAAGCGGATGCGGCCCTCCGCCTACCTGGTCAACACCTCCCGGGCGGCGATCGTGGACCAGGCCGCGCTGGCCGAGGCCCTGCGTGAGAGATGGATCGCCGGCGCCGCCGTGGACGTGTTCGAGACCGAGCCGCTCCCGGACGGGGACCCGTTCCGCTCGCTGCCGAACCTGCTCGCCACGCCCCACCTCGGCTACGTCACCCGGGGGAACTACCGCACCTTCTACCAGGAGTCGGTCGAGGACGTCGCCGCCTTCCTGGCGGGCGCGCCGATCCGCCGCCTGGAGCGCTGACCGGCCCGTCAGCTCACCTGGCCGGTCAGCTCAGATGGCCCAGCGCGTCGACCGCGTCCACCGGGTCGCGGATCACCCGCGCCGCCAGCAGCTCGCTGCGCCTGGTCGCGGGCGAGGGCTCGCAGACCGCCCAGCCCGCGGCGGCCAGCTCCCAGCGGAGCTGCTCGGACCCCACCGGCCAGAGGTCGAACTCCTCGCGCTCCTCGCGCAGCAGCGTGCCGTCCCGGCTGACCTGGTAGGTGTACTCCAGATGGATGCGGCCGATGCCGCTCGTGGCACAGGGGATCGGCGTCTCGCTGATGAACCCGGAGTAGACGTCGTCGCCCACCGCCACCTGGCGCAGCACCTGTGTCCGCGGGCCCTCCGGCATCGTGCTCGGCGGCGGGTCGATCAGCAGCAGGCCGTTCGGGCCGACCAGCCGGGCCAGCGCCGACCAGGTGTCACGGCGCTCCCGTGCGTCCAGCGTCGCGACGACCTTGCTGCACACCGCGAGGTCCGCCGGCGGGGCGTGCTCCTTGGGCCACAGCTCCTGCACCGGCTCCGGGTGCACGGTGACCCGGGCCCGCTGCTCGGTCGGCGCGGTGGAGAGCCGGGACAGCAGCAGGGTCCGCATCGCCGGATTGGGTTCGATCGCGTGCACCGGAACGGTGGCCGCCCGGGCGAGCACCTGGGTGATCAGACCGGAGCCGGCGCCGACCTCGATGATCCCGCTTCGCGCCCGCCGCGCCGGGGAGGCGAAGAGGCGGTCGGCCCGCTCCCGCTCGTCCCGCGCCTGCAGCACGTCGTAGAACTCGGCCGAGACCGTGTACGCGTCCATCCGAACCGTCCTTAGCGTCCTTCGTGGGCTACGGAGCTCTGCTTGCCTTCCTCATTGCGGATAAACGCATACTCGCACCGGACCCGGCCCCACCGCGCGCGGAGCGCCACCCGGACCGCCGTCCGGAGGAACGCCGGTCAGGCCGCGGCGGCCGCGTCCTCGGCGGGCAGCGGTCGGCAGCCGTCCGGCCGGCGCAGCCGCTGGTAGGCACTGGTGGCGATCATGCGGCACTCGCCGCGGTCGCTGATCTCGGCCTGGACGACGCCGGTCTCGTCGGCGTAGACCGGATGCCCGCCGGGGCCCCGCGCGGTGGTCCGGGACACGACCACGACCTCGGCCGGAGTACGGACGGAAGCGGCGGGGGAGAGCCGGAAGGACAGTTCGTAGCGAGAGGTGACGGGGCTCTGAGGCTGCGAAGTGGTCAACTGCGTTCACCGATCCTGTGTGTGCTGCCTGGGGTCAGGGGGACGGCCATGCGTCTGCCCCGGCTTCCCCCGTTCAATCATCGAGTCGCCGCGGGAACGCTAGGGTGTGCCAGCGTGAGCGAGAACGGTTCCGTCGCACCGATGGTCCGCCGACCCGGCGGTGACGCCGACACCTGCGGCATCCTGCTGGTCGAGGACGATCCCGGCGACGCCCTGCTGGTCGAGGAACTCCTCGACGACACCGGCCTCAACTACCTGCTGCGCTGGAAGCAGACCATGGCCGAGGCCCTGGCCGACCTCGGGGAGCACACCCCCGACTGCGTCCTGCTCGACCTGCACCTGCCCGACGCCTTCGGCATCGGCGCCGTCCGCACCATCGAGGCCGCCTGCCCCGGCGCGGCCGTGATCGTCCTCACCGGCCTGGCCGAGTCCCAGGCCGGAGCGCTGGCCGTGGTCAACGGGGCCCAGGACTACCTGGTCAAGGGCAGCGTCGGTCCGGAGCTGCTGCAACGCGTGCTGCGCTACGCCATGTACCGCAAGAACGCCGAACGGGCCGCGGCCGAGCTGCGCGAGAACCGCATCCACGCCAGGGAGAACGCCCGGCTCGAACGCGGTCTGCTCCCCGATCCGCTGCTGCGCACCGATGCCGTCGTCCCGACCAGCCGCTACCTCCCCGGACGCGAACGCGCGCTGCTCGGCGGCGACTTCCTCGACGTGGTGCAGACCGCCGACGGGGTCGTGCACGCTGTCATCGGCGACGTCAGCGGGCACGGCCCGGACGAGGCCGCGCTCGGGGTCTGCCTGCGGATCACCTGGCGGGCCCTGATCCTGGCCGGCCACCGCGGCGTCGAACTCCTGGACCTGCTCGAACAGGTGCTGACCGCGGAGCGCCCGCGCGGCGACATGTTCGCGACCTGTGCCATGGCCGCGCTCGACCCGGTCGGCGGGACCGCGGTCCTCTACCACGCCGGACACCACGAACCGCTGCTCCTCGACCGCTCCGGGGCCCGGCTCCCGGCCATCGAGCACGGCATCGCCCTCGGTCTGCTTCCCGGCGGCCGGAGTTGGAACGCGAGCGTGCTGAAGCTGCCCGAGGCCGGGGCGCTGATGCTCTTCACCGACGGCCTGATCGAGGGCTACGACGGCCCCGGCGCCGCCCGGTTGGGCATCGAGGGGCTGATCCGGCTCGTCGACGCGGCCCCGGACCGCGGGGCCGAGCCGCTGCTCGACCACCTGGTCCTCACCACCCAGGCCCTCAACGCCGGCCGGCACGCGGACGACCTGGCCGTGCTCCACCTCGCCTGGGGCTAGGGGGCCTTCGCTCTTGTCTCCTCGCGTCAGGGGCGGTATCAACGCAGGAAGCTGACGGAGCGTCAGAAGACAGCGTGAGCAGGGGGCGGCCATGCCTGAACCCGTACCCGTACCCGAGACGGGGGCCGGACCCGGCCCGTACTCGGACCTGGTCGGCGCGATCCTGGCCCAGCGCGGACGGCACCGCCCCGGCCTGGTCGGCGCGGGCTTCGCGCTCAGCCAGGACGAGGTGTTCCACGCCGCCTGCGCCCGTGCGTCGCTGCTCGCCGAGCTGCTCGCCGCCCCGGCCGCCGGACCCGGTACCGCCCCGGCCCACCCCCACGTCGGCCTGCTCCTCGACAACACCCCCGAGTACGTGTGCTGGCTCCAGGCCTGCGCCCTCGCCGGGGCCACCGCCGTCGGCATCAACCCCACCCGGCGCGGCCCCGACCTGCGCCGCGACATCCAGCACACCGACTGCGCGGTGATCGTCACCGAGGCCTCCCGGCGCGCCCTGCTGGACGGCCTCGACCTGACGGTGCCGGTCCTGGACAGCGACGGGCCCGACTACGCCGCCCTGCTCGCCGCCCACCTGCGCGCCGCCCCGCCCGCCGTCCTGCCCGCCCCGGACACCCGGTTGCTGCTCACCTTCACCTCCGGCAGCACCGGTGCGCCCAAGGCCGTCATCTGCAGCCAGCGGCGCCTCGCCCGCGCCGGGGACAAGCTCCGCGAGATGTACGCGCTCACCGCCGAGGACACCGGCTACGCCTGCATGCCGCTCTTCCACGGCAACGCCACCATGGCCCTCTGGGCCCCGATGCTGCTGGCCGGGGGCACCGTCGCGCTGCGCCGCAGCTTCTCCGCCTCGCACTTCCTCGACGACGTCCGGGCCCACCGGGCCGGGTACTTCACCTATGTCGGCCGGGCCGTCTCCTACGTCCTGGCCACCGCCCCGCGCCCGGACGACGCGGACAACCCGCTCCGGCTCGGCTTCGGGACGGAGGCCGGGGCCGTCGACGCGGCCCGGTTCGAGCAACGCTTCGGCTGCCCGCTGGTCGAGGGCTACGGCTCCTCCGAGGGCGGCTGCAACCTGTGCCAGGACCCGGCCGCCCCGCCCGGCGCGGTCGGCAGGACCGGTTCGGGCCCCGGCGACGACCTGGCCGTGGTCGACCCGGAGACCGGCGCCGAGTGCCCGCCCTCCCGCTTCGACGCCGCCGGACGCCTGGTCAACGGCGCCGAGGCGATCGGCGAACTGGTGAACCGCACCGCGCGGGCCGGCTTCGAGGGCTACTGGCGCAACCCGGAGGCGGGCGCGGCCCGTACCCGGGACGGCTGGTACTGGACCGGTGACCTGTTCCACCGCGACGCCGACGGCTGGTTCCGCTTCGCCGGGCGCAGCGCCGACTGGCTCCGGGTGGACAGCGAGAACCTGGCCGTGGCCGACATCGAGAACATCCTCGGCCGCTGGGACGCGGCCGGGGCGGTCGCCGTGTACGCGGTCCCCGACCCGGTCGCGGGGGACCAGGTGATGGCCGCGGTCCAGCTGCGCGACGCCTCGGGGCCGGGATCCGACGCAGGCGCGGGCGCTGATGCCGACGCGGATGCCGCGGCGCTGGCCGCCTCGCTGGCGGGCTTCCTCGCCGCGCAGCCCGATCTGGGCACCAAGATGCCCCCGCGCTTCGTCCGCTTCGTCCGGGCCATGCCGGTCACCGCCACCCACAAGACGGCGAAGGCCGGACTCAGGGCCGCCCGCTGGACGCCCGTCGCCGGGGAACTCGTCCTCTGGCGTCCCTACGGCACGGGACCGGCCCGCGAGCAGCCGCTCGACTACCGCCCGCTGACGGCCGAGGACGTCGAGAAGCTGCACGCCCGCTTCGCTGAGCACGGCCGCGCCGACCTGCTCAGCCCGGCGCGGTGACCGGAGCCGCCGCCAGCTCCAGCGGGGCCGGGAGGACGACGCTGTAGGGGGCCAGTACCAGCCGGATGACCTCCTCCAGCCGCAGGTAGGCGTCGCCGAGCGTGCTCCGCCCGGTCACCCAGGCGACCAGCTCGCTCTGCCACGCCGCGTCGATGATGTGCGGGACGACGCCGCGCGCCGCGGGCGGCACCTCCGGCATCACCGCGAGCAGGGAGGCCCGTCCCGCGTTCGCCATGGCGTCCACCGCCTCGCTGGCGAACGGGTCGGTGGAGACGGTCACGGCCACCAGCAGGTGGGCCAGATGGGGCTGCCGCTGGAAGGCGCGCATGCCCCGGTGCACGAATCCGACCACCCGCTCCGTGCCGCCGAGCGGCGCGTTCGTCCCGCGCAGCTCGGCGGCCAGATCGTTCATCAGCATCCCGCGCCAGTCGGACACGGCGGCGGCGAGCAGGTGGTCCTTGGAGGAGAAGTACCGGTAGGTCGTCCCGAGGGCGACCCCTGAGCGTTCGCTCACCTGCTTCATCTGGACCCGTTCGACACCGATCTCGGCGACCAGGTCGATCGCCGCTCTGATCAGGTGTCTGCGGCGTTCCAGTTGGCGGGGAGACATGGCCTCGACCGGCCTGGGGGACAGGTCTACCTTGGACACCCCGCCATGGTACCGGGAACGGTGTTGCAGGTGTATGACGCCGGATCAGATCACCGTGATGGTGCGCGGCCGATCCACGGGTTCGCCCTGGTGGAACGCTGTTCTCGTTCCCTTTCAGGAGGAGAGCGTGATCTCGCCGTTCGCCACGGAGATGGTCTCCGGCGCCAGGGCGCTGGGGGCCGGGCCGCGTGCCACCGAGCCGTCGGTGATGTGGTACTGGCTGCCGTGGCAGGGGCAGTTGATGGTGCCTCCGGAGACGCTGCCGACGGTGCAGCCCATGTGGGTGCAGATGGCGCTGAACGCCTTGAACTGCCCGGCGGTCGGCTGGGTCACCACCACCTTCTGCGCCGCGAACACCTTGCCGCCGCCGACCGGGACGTCGGAGGTCGGCGCGAGGGCGGTCCCGCCGCCCGCGCTGCTCGGTGCGGCGGACGGGGCGGGCGCGGCCGGGGCGGAGGAGGATCCAGCCGCCGCGCCCGTATCGGCGCCGCCGGCGCTGGAGCCCGATCCCGATCCGCCGCAGGCGGTGAGCGCCGTGGCGATCCCGGCGATGCCCACGCCCGCGAGGACGGTGCGGCGCGCGTGGGTGGCGGTGGGGACACTGCTGTGGGTCTGCGACGCTTCGTCGGTCATGTCTACTCCCGGCAGAGCTGAGGGCGGAGGGGCGCGAGTGTCGCCCGTCCTCGGTCGGAGCTGACTACGCCGCGCCCCGCCGGAAGGTTCAGCCGTGGCCGACGGCTCAGCTCTCGGCCGGGGGCCGGCGCTTCTCCCGGATCAGCGCCTCCTGCACCACCGAGGCCGCCAGCAGCCCCTCCCGGGTGTAGAACTCCCCGTGCGCGAGCCCGCGCCCGTCCGAGGAGGTCGGGCTGCGCTGCGCGAACAGCAGCCACTCGTCGGCGCGGAACGGCCGGTGGAACCACATCGCGTGGTCCAGCGAGGCCAGGCTGATCGACGGCGGTCCCTTCCGCTGCGACCGGGGCAGCTGGAGGTGCAGCGCGGCGGTCGACGCCAGGGTCAGGTCGGACAGGTACGCCAGCGCGCACACGTGCAGCAGCGGATCGTCCGCGGGCAGCGCGGACGCCGACTTCAGCCAGACGAACTGCTCCTCCACCCCCGCCGTCCGCCCCGGCAGCCCCTCCGAGCCCGGCGGGACGATCCGCATCTCCAGGGTCAGCCGCCCGGTGGACGCCCAGTAGTTCTCCGGGTTCGAGCTCCCCGCCTCGGCCCAGTCCGCGTACGGGTCGGGCAGCCCCTCGGGATCCGGCAGCAGCGGCATCGCGCGCTGCCGGTCGGGTCCCGACTCCGGCTTCTTGAACGAGGCCGAGAGGGTGAACACCGCCTCCCCGCGCTGGATCGCGGTGACCCGGCGGGTGGTGTACGAGTGGCCGTCGCGCAGCCGCTCCACCTCGTAGACCAGCGGCAGCCGCGGGTCGCCGGGGCGCATGAAGTAGCTGTGCAGCGAGTGCACCAGCCGTCCCCGCTCGACCGTACGGCCAGCCGCGACCAGGGCCTGCGCCGCGACCTGGCCGCCGAAGGCGCGCAGCGGCGCGCCCGCGTGGCACCAGCCGCGGAAGAGGTTGAGGTCGATGTCGTCCAGCCGCAGCAGGTCGACGAAGCCCGCGATCACGCCGGCCCCCTCGGGCCGCTGGGCCTGGTTCTGCTCGGCCTGGTCCTGCCGGGTCGTGCCGTGCGCTGCGTCCGCCATCCGATCATCGTTCCAGACCGGGCCGACCCAGCCGCTGTGACCTGCGTTACCTTGCGAAGTCTCCGCCGAGTTTCTCGAAGTCCCAGCTGGTGAGGGTCTCCGGGGCCAGCCGCAGCCAGGCGTGCCGCCCGTCGTGGTACATCACCTCGCCGAAGCCGTACTTCTCGGCGAACAGCTTCTCCGCGCCGTCCAGTCCCTCGGCCCCCGGGTCCGTCCCCGCGTGCGGGAGGCCGGTCCGCGGGGCCTCGCCGACGCGGGCCACCCGCCCGGTCAGCTCCACGCCGCGCAGCTCCCCGTAGTCCTCGCCGGTGTCGATCACGACCGCCACCCGGGGGTCGTGCTCCAGCTCCGCCCAGCGCCTGCTGCGGGTGATCGAGTAGAGCCACAGCGCGGAGCCGTCCCAGACGAACCACAGCGGCGTCACATGCGGCCGCCCGTCCGCCGCGACCGTCGCCACCCGGCATGTCCGCTGCTCCCGCAGGAACGCGTCCTGCTGCTGACGGTCCATCATGACTCGCCTGCCGTGCCGCTGTTGCTGCATGTCCTGCCCCTTCCCTCGGCTCGGGCAACCAAGTAGAACGTGTTCTCAACAGATAGGCCAGAGCTGCGACCGGAGGTCCCCGTCATGCCGAAGCCGTCGTTCACGACGCTGCGCTACGAGCAGCGCGACCACGTCGCCCTGGTCACCCTCGACCGCCCTCAGGTCCACAACGCCTTCGACCCGGCGATGATGCGCGAGCTCCGGGCGCTCTGGCGCGACCTCCGCGAGGACGACGGCGTCCGCGTCGTCATCCTCACCGGCGCGGGCGACCGCGCCTTCTGCACCGGGGTCGACCGCACCGCGCTGGACGACCCCGAGCTGCCCATCGGCACCCGCGGCGGCACCCCGCTGCACTTCGACGACCCAGGCGACTGGATCAGCCCCAAGACCGCGGGCGACCTCTGGAAACCGGTCGTCGCCGCCGTCAACGGGATGGCCTGCGGCGGGGCGTTCTACCTGCTCGGGCAGGTCGAGTTCATCATCGCCGCCGACCACGCCACCTTCTTCGACCCGCACACCAGCTACGGCATGGCCTCCGTCTTCGAGTCCATGGCCATGCTCCAGCGGATGCCCCTCGGCGAGGTGATGCGGATGCAGCTCACCGGGGCGTACGAGCGCCTGTCCGCGCGCCGGGCGTACGAGATCGGCCTGGTCCAGGAGGTCGTCCCGGCCGCCGAACTGCTCGACGCCGCCTGGCGGGTCGCCGCCGACATCGCCGCGCAGCCCCCGCTGGCGGTCCAGGCCACGCTGCGCGCCGTCTGGTACGCCCAGGAGCTCGGCTACCGGCAGGCCCTGGACGTGGCGAAGACCCTGGTCCAACTGGGTAACGACCCCGCGTCGCTGGCCGAGGGCCAGGCCGCCTTCGCCTCCGGCGCCCGCACCCCCTGGCGGCTGCGCTGACCGTGTAGTGATGCTACGGCGATTCCTGAAGAAACCGTCGCTGGTGCTGAAGGGTCGCCGCTGGGAGGCTGGGCCCATGATCGAAGCGAACGCGGCCCTCGGCGTCGCGGCGGTGGCGCTCGGCATGGTGCTCACGCCCGGCCCCAACATGATGTACCTCGTCTCCCGGAGCATCACCCAGGGCCGCCGGGCCGGCGCGGTCTCCCTGGCCGGAGTCGCCGCGGGCTTCCTGGTCTACCTCGCCGCCGCCAACCTCGGCCTGTCGGTCCTCTTCCTGACCGTGCCCGTCCTCTACCTGGCGGTGAAGCTCGCGGGCGCCGGCTACCTCGGCTGGCTCGCCTGGAAGGCGCTGCGGCCGGGCGGTCTCTCCGTCTTCGCCCCGCAGGAACTGGCCCCGGACTCACCGCGGCGGCTGTTCGGCATGGGGCTGCTCACCAATCTGCTGAACCCGAAGATCGCGGTCATGTACCTCTCGCTGATCCCGCAGTTCGTCGACGTGCGCGCGGGGGACCGGCTGCTCCAGGGGTTCGCCCTGGGCGGCATCCAGATCGCCGTCAGCCTCGCCGTGAACCTGGTCCTGGTGCTGGCGGCGGGCACCATCGCCGCCTTCCTCGGCCGCCGCCCCGGCTGGCTGCGGGCCCAGCGCTACCTGATGGGCACCCTCCTGGGCGGCCTCGCCCTCAAGCTGGCCACCGACCACGCCCCGGCCGGCGTCGCCTGAGCCCGGCCCGCCTGAGCCGGCGTCAGCTGTCGAGCAGGGGACGCAGGAAGCGGTCCGGCGCGGCCAGGAACTGCCGGGTGAGCCGGACCGGGAGAGCCTGGTCGAAGTCCACGCGCTCGATCGTGCCGTCCTCGGCGATCTCCAGGATGGTCGCGCCGGGGAGCGCCAGCAGCACGGGGGAGTGGGTGGCGACCAGCAGTTGGCTGCCCTGTTCCACCAGCTCGTGCATCCGGGACAGCAGGGCGAGGCAGCCGCGCACGGACAGCGCGGCCTCCGGCTCGTCCAGGAGGTAGAGGCCCTCGGGGCCGAAGCGGTTCACCGCGAGGTCGAGGAAGGACTCGCCGTGCGAGCGCTCGTGCGGCGAGACGCCGCCGTAGGAGTCCAGCAGCGACCTGCCGAAGCCCCCGCCCTCGCGGTCCAGCCGTTCGATCTCGCTGGCGACGTTGTAGTACGACTCGGCGCGCAGGAAGAACTCGGTGCGCGGCTTGTGGACGCCCCGGGTGAGCCGCAGCCGCCCGCCCAGCGAGGACTCGCTGGCCCGGGTGGCGAAGCGGAAGTTCCGGCTGCCGCCCTCGGGGTTGAAGCCGGCCGCCACGGCGACCGCCTCGACCAGGGTGGACTTGCCGGTGCCGTTCTCGCCGACCAGGAAGGTGACCCCGGGCGCGAGGGTGATCCCGGCGGAGCAGGCCAGCCGGGACACCGCGGGCAGGGTGAAGGGATACCGCTCGGCGTCGGCGTCCCCCGCGGCGTCGAGGCGGAACTGCCGGATGAACCTGCCGGGCGGACGCGTCATCCTCCGATGATCCCGTGGAGGGTTCCGGCCCGTCCAGGCAGGTCCGTCCGTTCCGCCGCCGTCGCTGCCGCTACCCGAGCGAGGCCAGGTGTGCCTTGAAGCCCGCGCCGTAGGCGGTGGCGGTACCGTCGTAGCTGCTGATCAGGGACGGGCCCGAGCTGCAGTCCCAGGTGTTCCAGGTCCAGGCCAGGTACGAGGCGCCCTCGCTGTCCAGCCAGGGGAGCAGTGAGTCCAGGTAGCCGTGGGCGCAGTCGTTCTCGCCCAGTTCCCCGGTCACCAGCGGGACCTTGGCGAGGACCGGCGCGATCTGGCCGGCCCAGCAGGAGCTGTTGCTACAGGTGTTGAAGTTGTAGGAGTGCCAGGAGGCGACCAGGTCGCCGTCGGGGTCGGTCGGCTCGTAGGTGAGCCACTGGGTGAGGTCGTTGGAGTAGGCGAGGCCGCCGAGCATCAGCACGTTGTTCGCGCCGGTGCCGCGGACCGCGTTGACCATCGACTGCATCCCGGCGACCTGGTAGCCGATGCCGGGGCAGGTCCCGCCGTCCCGCCAGCAGGTCCACGCCTGGGCGGCGGTGCTGGTGGCGCGGTCCGGATAGGGCTCGTTGAAGAGGTCGAAGACGGTGGAGTCGTCGCCCTTGAAGGTGTTGGCGACCGAGGTCCAGAACGGGATCGCGTTCGCGGCGTCGGGCATCGGCTTCTGGCAGGTCGCCGTGGCGCTGGTGCAGGCGGAGGAGTTCCCGGTGTAGACGCCGTCGGTCCAGTGCAGGTCCAGGATCGCGACCAGGCCGTTCTGGTGCAGCAGCGCGACATAGCTCTTGATCGCGTTGATGTAGGCGGTGCCGGAGTAGGCGGCCTGCACATTGGACTCGCCGAGCCAGCAGTCCTCGTTCAGCGGCACCCGGACGGCGTTGATGTGCCAGCTCGCCATGGCCGCGACGGACGCCTGGTCGACCGGTCCGTCGAAGAGCCCCGTCCCCTGCACGCAGGAGAACTCCGCGCCGGAGCGGTTCACCCCGTGCAGGGTGACGGTGCTGCCGGTGGAGTCCGCGAGCTTGTTGCCGGAGACGTGCAGCTGCGGGGCGCCGGTGGGGGTGGTGGTCCCGGTCGGCGTGGGCGTCGGGGTCTTGGTCGGTGTGGGCGTGGGGGTCGGGGTGGGAGTG
>FSVS01000158.1_pt1 | contig 22412 bp, 18 predicted proteins | sample 1637781 | NCBI WGS metagenome assembly FSVS01 (sample SAMEA3914814, study PRJEB12502) | metagenome | biome: forest; material: soil | place: USA | collected 2011-09-16 | depth 0.1 m | reverse complement strand
CGCACGGACTGGCGCTACGACACCGTCATGGCCGCTCCACCCACCGGCCACGAGCGCACCGACCTGGTCTTCGACGGCCTGGACACCTTCGCCGAGATCACCCTCGGCGGTCGCCTTCTGGGCCGCACCGCCAACATGCACCGCAGCTACCGCTACGACGTCACCGCCGCGTCGGCGCAGGGACCGCTGCCGCTGTCGGTCCGCTTCGCCTCCGCCCACAACGAGGCCGAGCGGCTGCGCGACGAGCTCGGGGCCCGTCCCAACGCCCTCCCCGAACCGTTCAACCACGTACGGAAGATGGCCTGCAGCTTCGGCTGGGACTGGGGGCCGACGCTGGTCACCGCCGGAATCTGGCGGCCGGTGCGTCTGGAGTCCTGGAGCCGGGCCCGCCTTGCCCAGGTCAGGCCGATCGTCTCGGTGGCCGGAGCAGACGGGGTGCTGACCGTCGCCGTGCGGGTGGAGCGCACCGGGACCGGCCGCGAACTGCCGTTGGAGCTGCGGCTCGACATCGCCGGGGTCAGCGCCGACGTCGTCCTGCCGGCGGGTCAGGACGAGTGCGAGGTCCAGGCCACCGTCCCGGACGTCGAGCTGTGGTGGCCGCACACCCTCGGCGGCCAGGCCCGCCACGAGGCGCGGCTCACCCTCCGCGACCCCGGCGACGGAACGGACCTGGACGGGTGGAACCGCCGGATCGGCTTCCGGACCGTCGAACTGGACACCACCGCGGACGCGCACGGCAGCGGCTTCACCCTCAAGGTCAACGGCGTCGCGGTGTTCGCCCGGGGCGTCAACTGGATCCCCGACGACGTGCTGCCGTCGCGGGTCGACGCCGCCCGCTACCGGCTGCGGCTGGAGCAGGCCAAGGCCGCCAACGTGGACCTGGTCCGGGTCTGGGGCGGGGGCATCTACGAGGACCGGGCGTTCTACGACGCCTGCGACGAGCTCGGGCTCATGGTCTGGCAGGACTTCCTGTTCGCCTGCGCGGCCTACCCCGAGGAGGGGGCGCTTCCCGCCGAGGTCGAGGCCGAGGCCCGCGAGAACGTGGTGCGGTTGATGCCGCATCCGAGCCTGGTGCTCTGGAACGGCAACAACGAGAACCTGTGGGCCTTCGAGGACTGGGGCTGGAAGGCCGCCCTGGACGGCGCCACCTGGGGGCTCGGCTACTACCTGGAGCTGCTGCCCAGGATCGTGGCCGAGCTCGACCCGTCCCGGCCGTACTGGGCCGGCAGTCCCTGGTCCGGCACGGCCGACCTGCACCCGAACGACCCGCGCCACGGCACCACCCACCTGTGGGAGGCCTGGAACCGGCGTGACTACAGCGACTACCTCGACGCGGTCCCACGATTCGTCGCGGAGTTCGGCTGGCAGGCGCCCGCCAACCTGGCCACCGTCGAACGGTCGGTCCGAGACCGGCCGTTGGCCTCCGACTCGCCCGGCATGCTGCACCACCAGAAGGCCGAGGACGGCAACGGGAAGCTGCTCCGAGGCCTGGCCCCGCACTTCGGCGAGCCGGCCGACTTCGACTCCTGGCACTACCTCACCCAGGTCAACCAGGCACGTGCCATCGCCACCGGGATCGAGCACTGGCGGGCGAACTGGCCGCTCTGCGCCGGGGCCGTCGTCTGGCAGCTCAACGACTGCTGGCCGGTGACCTCCTGGTCCGCGATCGACGGCGACGGGCGCCTGAAGCCGCTCTACTTCGAACTGCGGCGGTTGTACGCCGACCGGCTGCTCGCCTTCGACCGCCGCCCGGGGCACACCGCCCTGACGGTGGTGAACCAGGGCCGGTCCGCCTGGTCGGCACAGGTGGAGATCCGCAGGGTCGGCGCGGACGGCCGAACGGCGGCCCGGACCATCGCACCGGTCGAGGTCGGCCCCCACGCGGTGGCCCGGATCGACCTGCCCGACGAGCTGACCACCGGCATCGACCCGGCGAGGGAGTTCTGGGTGGCGGACGCCGACGGCCTGCGCGGCCTGTACTTCCCCGGACCCGACCACGGCTTCGCCTATCCGCAGGCCGGCTACGACGTCACCGTCGCCGCCGGCCCCACCGGCAGCCGCGTCACGGTCACCGCGCACACCCTGGTGCGTGACCTCCTGCTGCGCGCGGACACCCTGCACCCCGGGGCCACGACCGACCACGGCCTGCTCACCCTGCTGCCCGGAGAGCAGGTGACCTTCACCGTCCAGGGCTGGCACGGGACGGACCCGACCGAGGTCCACCGGGCGCTGCGATGCGTCAATCAGACGGTGAGCAGGCTGACTTGACGTTGACTCAGCTCGCCCGCGGCCTTCTCGGCGCTGTCGCGCGCCTCCCCCGGATGCCGGGTCCCGATCAAGGCCTCACGTGCAGAGCGCCAGTCCCCTGGTGATCGCCGCGTCCAAGGACACCTTCATCGGCAGGCCGCCGCTGTCCGGGCCGTCGGCCCAGATGTCGTCGACCGCCGGGAAGCCCTTGTCCTGCGCGGCGCCGTTGAGCGCGTACCGCTTGCCGTTGCCGGTGAACGTCACCGCGTTGTCCTCGCACCGCAGTTCCCCCGACTTCATCGTGAACGGCCACGGCTTCAACGACGACGACGTCACCTGCAACGACCCGCCGCCGCTGTCCTTGCCGCCGCTCGACCGGGTAGCCCCCCACAGGCCGCCGGCCACGGCCAGCACCACCACGATCCCCACCCCTGCCATCCACGTCCTGCGACGCCTCGGCTTCGCCTCGACGCCCGCGTCCTTCTCCAGCGTGGCCATCACGCACCCCCTCAAGTGGACGACAGGCTAGGGCAACCGGAGACGCTGTGCCGACATCGGGCATGGGCGGCCGGCCGGCCCTCCGTACGCCGCCTCCTCACGCCGCGTCGTCGAAGTAGTGGCCCTCCTCGATGTCGGCGATCAGCCCGGGACGCGCGGGCACCCAGCCGAAGCGCTCCCGGGTCAGCGCGCTCGACGTCGGACTGTCGAGCGACACCAGCGGAGCGAGGAGACCGAAGTGCCGGCCTGCCTCCTCGGCCGTCAGGCTGACGGCCGGCAGCCCGGAGCGGCGGCCGATGGCCTCGGCGATGTCGCGGAACGGCACCCCCTCCTCGGCGACCGCGTGAACCGGCGTGCCGGGCGGGGCGGACTCCAGGGCCGACCGGAACAGGGCCGCGGCGTCCCGCCGGTGCACGGAGGGCCACCGGTTCGACCCCTCGCCGACGAAGGCCGACACGCCCTGCGTGCGGGCGATGCCGATCAGCATCGAGACGAATCCGCGCGCGTCGCCCCGGCCGTGCACCGTCGGCGCCAGCCGCACCGACGAGGAGCGCACACCGCGCGCGCCCATCGCCAGGACCGACGTCTCGACAGGAAGCCGCAGGGCGGCGGCGTCGGGTACGACGGGGGTCTCCTCGGTCAGCAGGCGTCCCGGCGTGCGGCCGATGACTCCCGAGGTGACCACGAAGGGCCTGCCCGTCTGCTCCAGCTCCGAGCCGATCGCCTCCACGGCGCTCAGTTCGATCCGTGCCCGCGCGGCCGAGTCGGCGGTCTCGGAGATGTGCTGATTGGCGGCGAAGACCACGCCGTCCGCCCCCGCCGCGCCTGAGCGCAGGCTGTCCAGGTCCCCGAGGTCACCCCGGTGCGCCTTGACCCCCACCCCGGCCAGAGCCGCGGCAGAGGCCTCGGAGCGGGCCAGGCCCACGACCTCGTGACCGGCTCGGAGCAACTCGCTGACGATGGCCGACCCGACGTATCCGGTGGCCCCTGCGACGAAAACGCGCACGATGAGATCCTTGGTTGCTCTCGGGTCGACCCGCCGCCGTGCGGCGGCGGGTCCGTCCCTCGAAGGTAGGAGCCGCTGCGGCGCGGCGTCCAAGACCTGTTCCGCACCCCCTGATACGGATCAGGCATCACGGAGTAGGGTGCGGGGGTGCCCATGGTCCGCGTGCCCCCGGTCGACTTCGACCTTCGCCTGGTGCGGTACTTCACGGTCGTCGCCGAGCACGGCAACTTCCGCCGTGCGGCTGCCGAACTGCGGCTCGCGCAACCCTCGTTGAGCCGGCAGATCCAGAGCCTCGAAAAGCTGTTGGGCGTCCGCCTGCTCGACCGCACCACCAGGGGCTGCCACCTCACCGCGGCCGGAGAGACCTTCCTCCCCCAGGCGGAGGCACTGCTGCGCTCCGCGGAGCTGGCCGCGACGACGACCCGCGCCGCAGCGACGCCCGGCGCCGTCACCATCGGCTACGCGGGCGGCCTCGTCATCACCTCCGCGGTGCGCGAGCTGCGCGGCCGCCATCCCCAGGCCGCGGTCGGCACCCTGCACCTGGACTGGAGCGAGGTGCGTACGGCCCTGCTCGACCACCGGGTGGACGCGGTCGTCGCCCGGGAGCCGTTCCCGACCGACCGGTTGCACGTGACCCCGCTCTACCGGGAGCCCCGGGTGCTGCTGGTGCCGACGGCGCACCGCCTCGCGGGCAAGGAGTCGGTCACCCTCGACGACTTCGCCGACGAACCCCTCATCCGCTACCCGGACCCCGCCTACGACGCCTTCTGGTGCATCGACCCCCGCCCGGACGGCCGCCCGGCCCCCGACGGCCCGCTCGTCGGGGCGCACGCGGACAAACTCGAAGCCATCGCCGGCGGCCAGGCCCTCGCCCTGGCACCGGCCGCCGACGGGAACGGCGCGCCCAGGCACGACCTGGCGGCGGTTCCGGTCCATGGGATCGAGCCGTGCAGCGTCGTGGTCGCCACCCGCGTCGGCGAGCGCCACCACCTGGTCGCAGCCTTCCTCACGGACATACGGGCGGCGGAACCCGCGGCCGCCCACCGATGACCTGCGCCGAGCGCGGCGTGACGGACAGTCACACCTGGTCCGGGGCCGGGGCGAGCCGGACCCCGCGGATACCCACCCCAACAGGGTGAGGTACGGATCGGCGCAGGTGCACATACTCGAACCATGAACAAGCACGGGCAACTCGCCGACTTCCTCCAAGCGCGCCGGGGCCAGCTGCGACCCGAGGACGTCGGGCTGCCGACCTACGGCGAGCGGCGCCGGGTACCCGGGCTGCGACGGGAGGAGCTCGCGATGCTCGCAGGCATCAGCGCGCCCTACTACACCCGCCTGGAACAGGGCCAGTCGCGCAACGCCTCCCCCGAGGTGCTCGACGCCATCGCGGGGGCCCTGCGACTGGACGAGTCCGAACGTGCCCATCTGCACGCCCTGGCCCGTGCCCCGAGGAGAGGAAGGCCCGCGGCTCGGCCCCGGGCCGAACGCATCACCCCGGCGACCAGCGCCCTGCTGACGGCCATCGAGGGCACACCCGCCATCGTCACCGGCCGCCGCAGCGATGTGCTGGCCTGGAACCGTCAGGGCCACGTCCTGTTCGCCGGGCACCTCGATCCGGGCAGCCCCGACGACCCCGCTCGGCGTCCGAACATGGCCAGGCTGGTGTTCCTCGACGCCCACACCCGCGACCTCTACGCCGACTGGCCCGCCAAGGCCAGGGCCGTGGTGGGCAACCTGCGCCTGACCGCCGGCCGGTATCCGGACGATCCACAACTGGCCGGACTGATCGGTGAACTGACGATACGCAGCCCCGAGTTCGCCACGATGTGGGCCGACCACCGGATCCTGGCCTGCGACACCGCCGACTACGAGATGCGCCACCCCCTGGTCGGAACCCTGACGGTCACTCAGCAGACGCTGCAGAGCCCGCAGGGCGACGGCCCGGTCCTGGTGGTGGCCACGGCGGCTCCCGGCTCCCCGTCGGCGACAGCCCTGGCGCTGCTCGCCCACACCACCGCCACCGCCCGTACCACCGCGCCCCGGGAAGCGGCCCGGCCGCACCTCGACACCGGACCCCGCAGCATCGGCTGACCCGGTCCCCTACTCACCACGTACTCACCACGGCACCGCAGTGCGGCTGCCGCATGCCCGAGAACCAGTGAAGGAACAACCATGTCCAAGCGAAGCATCATGACCACCGTGTCGGCCGTCCTCGTGGCCGCGTCAGCCCTTGCCGGCGCCGCCCCGGCCAACGCGTCGCCGACGGCCGGCAAGCGGCTGACCGATGTGCGGATCGCCGACCACTTCGACCTCTCCGCAGGCCAGATGCCGGAGAACGTCGCCCTGCTGCCCGACGGCACGGCGGACGTCACCTTCGCCGGCGCCCACCAGGTGGCCCAGATCAGTCCCCAGGGCACGATCCGCGTCCTGGCGACGCTGCCTGCGCCCGCCGACGGGGGAATCCACACGCCCGTTCTCGGCTTCGCCCTGACCACCGGCATCGTCCGCACCTCCGACGGCACCCTGTACGTGCTGTACGCGACCGGCACCGCCGACCTGACCGGGCTGTGGCGGATACGTCCCGGGCACGCCCCGCAGCGTATCGCCGCCCTGCCCGCCGACGGCCTGCCCAACGGGCTGGCGCTGGACCGGAACAGCAGGCAGCTCTACATCACCGACTCGGTGCTCGGCACCGTCTGGACCGTCCCCACCACCGGCGGCACTCCCACCGCGTGGTCCACCGCCCCCGAACTCGCCTCGGCCGGCTTCCTCGGAGCCAACGGCGCGAAGGTCCACAACGGCGCGCTGTGGGTGACCAACCTCGACCGGGGCACCCTGCTGCGGATTCCCTTCGGCGCCCACAACCGCGCCGAAGCCCCGCAGGTCAGGGCATCAGGCCTGGTCGGCCTGGACGACTTCGCCTTCACCGGCCGCGGCGACCAGGTCATGGCCGCGCTCAACGGCCCCAACCAGGTCGTGCTCATCCAGCCCGACGGCACCAGCAGCACCCTGCTGGACGCCGCCGACGGACTCGAGGGCCCCACCTCCATCGCCCTGCACGGCGACGACGTGGACGTCTTCAGCGCCGCCTACACCACCACCGACCCCAACCTGCTGCGCGCACACCTGCGCGGCAGCCACGTGTGACTCCCGGTCGCCCGCCGTGCCGGGAGCCGCCTCAGCCACGAGCTTCCGGTCGCAGGTGCTGCTGGAGTGAGGCGGTCATGCTGGTGGCGAATCTCTCGCGGGTCTGCTCGTCGACCCGGTCCAGGGACAGGTAGGGGTTGAGGTCCTCCAGTTCGACCAGGAGCAGGCCGCCCTCCTGGGTGCGGCACGCGTCGACGCGCTGGACGCCGTGGTCCAGCGTGTTCCAGTCGATGAAGCGGCGGGCGAAGTCCAGGTCGGCCTCGGTGGGGCGGTAGGTCTCCAGGAGCCAGCGGCGTTCGGGTGCCGGCGCGTACAAGGCGTACTGGAACGCGTCGTCGACGTAGTAGAAGGAGACCTCGTAGCGGAAGTCGACACGGGGCTGAACCAGCGTGTCGCCGTCGACCAGTGCGTCCAGACGGCTCCTTGGAACGTACTGCAGGCCGAGCGAGTCCGCCCCCGCCTTGGGCTTGACCGCGTACTGGTCGGCCTCGGGCAACAGATCCAGGTCTTCAAGTCTGTCAGCGGTCGGGATCACCGGATAGCCGGCCGCGGTCAGGTCCACGAGGTACTGCTTGCCCGCCATGTCGCCCCGACCGGTCAGCGGGTTGTAGACCCGGGCCCCGAGCAGCAGCGCCTGGTCCCGGAACGCCTCGTACTGGCGCTGGTAGTTGAGCACCGGGCCGCTGTTGCGGACCACGACCATGTCGAAGGCACTCATCAGGGCTGCCACGTCCAGTGGATGGCACAGCGCGACATCGAAGACGTCCCTCAACCGCGCCGACAGCCAGATGTCCTCGTCGCAGTAGCGACGCCCCCGGGCCTGGTAGCCGAGGTCGGTCACGAACAGAACCCTGGCACGGGGCACGGACAACTCCTGGATCAGCGGCCACCACCATATTCGCACCCGTCCCGAACACGAAACCCGACCGCACGGACCGCACGCGGTCCGACGGGACGGGCGGGCTGCAGCAGATCCTCGAACGCCTGAAGAACCTCTGAGCAGGCCCGAGCGGAGGAGTCGGATCGGAGGTCTTCGAGGACCACGTCATCAGAGGCGCAGCCCCGGACCACTGGACTCGCGCAGCACCAGCCACTCCTGGAGCTCGATCAGATTCCCTTCCGGGTCCTCCAGGTAGGCGACCTGTATCCGATCACCCATCGGACCCGGGCCCTGGGTGAACACGGCCCCCTCCCACTGCGCCGCCACCCGGCTTCCCAGCACGTCGGCCAGCTGCGCCCGGTCCTGCAGCGCGATCGCGGCGTGTCCGGTGTCGGGACTGAGCTTGGCGTACGGACCGTGCTCGGCCTCGAACTGCGGCTTGAGGCCGAGCACGTCCCGGTAGAACCGATAGACGGCGGGGAAATCGGACACCATCAGGCGTATCTGGGTGAGCTCCATGCCGATCTCTCTATCCGAGTTCCGACTCCGGTTCCGGCTGATCGCGGTCTTTGGCACAGTCCTCCCCGCCGCGGCTCGCGGCCGTGTGAGCGGTGACCAACATGTCAAGAACGCGTAGGGAGGGCTGACGAGCTGCCTGATGAAGTGCGGGGGCGCAAGGCCCAGACTCTAGGAAAACGACGTGCGCCCTTCCGCTTCTATCGGACTCGCAGGCCGGTCGCACTCCGATCGCCTGCGGAGCACCCGGGCCCGATGAGCACAGAGCAGGGGTGGGAAGCATTGTCCACGACGGTCCCGGAACAGTCGGTGAGGCGCCTGTCCTCCCCCCGCAAGGTCAAGCTGATGCCGCTGGTGGCGCTGATCTTCTTCAGCGTCTCCGGCGGGGCGTATGGAATCGAGAGCCTCTTCTCCACCTCGGGACCCGGGATGGGCATCCTGCTGATCGTCGTGTGTCCGCTGATCTACAGCGTCCCGCACGCGCTGGTCTGCGCCGAACTGGGGACGGCGATGCCGCTGGAAGGCGGCTACTACCACTGGGTCAAGCGAGGCCTCGGTAAGTTCTTCGGTTTCCAGCAGGGCACCTTGCAGTGGATATGCAGCTTTGTCGACATGGCCGTCTACCCGGTCATGTTCACCAGCTACCTCACCAGCATGGTCGCGGCGGTCGCACCGGGGCACCATGTGCTGTTCACCGTCGGGCACCTGGGCTTCGACCTCAACTGGTTCATCTGCGTCGCGGTCATCGTGGTCTTCACCCTGCTCAACCTGATGGGCGCGGGCTGGGTCGGCGACTCCTCGGTGGTCTTCGCGATCATCTGCCTGCTGCCGATGCTGCTCCTCAGCGGCGTCGGGATCTACCACCTGGCCACCCAGGGGATCGACCCGGTCGGGCAGCTCACCACCTCCTCGCACCAGTCCACCTGGAACGCCTTCGGGGCCGGGCTGTTCATCGTGATGTGGAACTACTGCGGCTGGGACAGCGTGTCCAATGTCGCCGGTGAGATGGCCAACCCGCGCAAGGACCTGCCCAAGGCCCTCGCCATCGCGCTCGTCCTGATCATGGTCGGCTACCTGCTGCCCACCCTCGGTTCACTCGCGGTCGGTTCCGGCGGCCACGCGGGCTGGCTGACGTGGGACGACGGCTCCTTCTCCGACGTCGCCAAGGCCCTGGCCGGCCCCTGGCTCCAGGTGACGGTCACCGTCGGCGGGATGTTCGCCTCGGTGGCGATGTTCTCCGCGCTGCTGGCCTCCAACACCCGGCTGCCGTTCGTGCTGGCCCAGGACGGCTACTTCCCCGGCTGGGTCGCCAAGGAGAGCAGGCGCTACCGCATGCCGATCGTCTCGATCGTCGGCTCCTCGGTGATCTATGCGATGTTCTGCCTCAGCAGCTTCTCCAACCTGATCATCTTCGATGTCTTCCTGACCAACATCGGCATCCTGCTGGAGGTCGCCGCGCTGATCGCGCTGCGGATCAGGGAACCCGGGCTCCCCCGCCCCTACCGCATCCCCGGCGGCTGGTTCACCGTCGTCGGCATCGTGGTGTGCCTGGTCGGCGTGTGCGCGTGGGCGGCCTGGCAGCAGTACGTGGAGAGCGGCACCCAGTCGGTCCGCTACTGCCTCTGCATCCTGGCCGGGACCACGCTGCTCTACTTCCCGCTGGAGTGGCGCAGGACGCGCGCTGCCCGGCGGCACCGGACCGAGCTGCCCGCCGAGGCCAGGGAGCCGGTCGGCGTCTGACGCGCCGTCCGCGCCCGTGCCCGTCCTGCGGTCATCAGTGCGGGGGCGCGGTGGCGGCCTAAACCGGGTGCCCGACTCGGTCCCACTCCTCGTCGATCCAGGCGTCGACCCTGGACCACTGGTCCGTCAGCCACTCCTCCCGAGCCGCGCCACCGGTCGGCACGTCCGCACCGGGGACACGCCACCAGCGGGCGACCAGCGGCGCGCGCAGCGGGACGCCCTGCCAGATGCGGCTGAGCGAGTCCAGCCGGTCAAGGCCGGTGTGGGCGATGAAGACCACGTCGGCGGCCCCGCCGGCCGAGCCGTCGAGCAGCGCCATCGACCCGGGCATCCGCGGTGGCAGGACGTGGTGCTGCCGCTGGGCGCGGGCGGCGCGGCGCTGAAAGCCGTTGCGGCGAAGCCAGGCGATGGCACGGGCCCGGCGCAGCTCCGTGAAGTTGCCTCCCTCGGGGAAGATCACCACGGCGTGGCCGGGGCCCACCGCCTTCCCGAGGGCACCGATCGCGTCGGCGGTGACCTGGCCGCTCGCGCCGCTCGGGACGAAGACGTGCGGTGTGCGGCTGATCAGTACGTCCAGGCAGGGGTCCCAGCGCAGGAACTGTTTGAGAATCACCTGCGGCCGGAGTCCCGCGTCGCACAGCAGCGCGTGGATCAGCAGGAACGAGTCGCCGGGTCCGGCGTGCCGGGCCAACACCAGCAGCGGGGTCGACAGGGCCGCGCCGCGGCCGGGAGCGGGGACGGGTGGACTGACCCGGATCCGCAGGCCGAAGATCCGCGTCGCCGCGCGGTGGAGCAGCGTCAGCAGTCGGGCCAGCAGGGCGTAGCTGAGTTCCTGCAACCGCTCGTGGTCCGTCGGTCCTCGGAAGGGTCGCAGGCAGCGCAGCCAGATCCAGCAGGCGGCGGCGACACCGGCCAGGTCCGCGAGCAGGTACAGCAGGAGGAAGCCCGAGAAGCGGAGCAGCCGTCGGCGCCGTCCGACCACCGGGGTGAGCGGCGCGGTCAGCAGCCCGAGCAGCAGCAGGGCCAGGGCGACGGCCACCAGGACGAGGGCGAGCGGCACCGTGACCAGGCGTCGCGCCCCGGTGCGCAGGCCCGTGTCCGGACCGGACCTGATCACGCCCCCGCCGCCGGGTCCTGGCCGCGGTCGGCGAGGTAGGCGGTCGTGGCCTGGTAGGCGCGGTCGATCCGCCGTGCGGAGAGTCCGAAGTCACGGTAGCGGAGTTGTCCGACCGCCCCGGAACGGCCCGTCGGACCGCCGCTGGGCAGCAGGTGCACCTCGACGCCCGGAGGCAGATCCGCCATGTCACGCGCGAAGCGGTGCCTACGGGCGATCTCGAAGGCCACCGCGGCCACCTCCCAGGGCAGCTTCGGCGCCACGAGCGGTTCCTCGATCCGTCCCACTTGCAGGACGTACACGGTACGGGCCCCCAGGGCCACAGCCCGGCCCACCGGGATGGTGTTCGTCAGACCGCCGTCCAGGAAGTGCTCGTCGCCGACCTTCACCGGAGCGAGCAGCCCCGGTACGGCGCAGGATGCCAGGACGGCGTCCACCAGCGGCCCCTCGCTGAACCAGTGCTCCGCGGCGCGCTCGATGCTGGCCGCGACGCACTGGAACGTGACCGGCAGTCGCTCGATCAGGTCCGTGCCGACGGGCAGGTGCTCCTCCAGCAGTCGGCGCAGCGGTGCCGAGGAGTACACGTGGGTGCGGGTGCGCGCGGCCGTCCGGAGCCGGCCCAGCACCGAGCCGGAGAACACACCGGACCGGCCCAGGCTGCCCCACAGTTCCGCCAGCCGCTCCACCGCCTTGAGCGTGGGCTCCGCGGCGATCGCGGCGCCGTTGATCGCACCCACCGAGGTACCCACGACCAGGTCGGGTGTGATCCCGGCCTCCAGCAGTGCCCGCAGCATCCCCACCTCGCAGGCGCCGAGCGCCCCGCCTCCGCCCAGGACGAACGCGCAGCGGGCACGGGAGGCGGTGTCGGCGCCGGAGTTCTCGACCATGTCGTCCTCCTGCCCGGCCGCACGGATCCCATCCCATCCCGCCCCGTCACGGGCTGATCGGTGCGATCGTCACGGCTCCGCAGGAGAGGCCTTGTTCATGTACTGGACATGCGTTCACGGTGTTTCGGACCGCGCGGCGGCGTCGATGCTTCCGGAGGCCCCGTCGCCCCCACACCGCCGCCCCTGGAGCACCCCTTGACGCCTCTGACCCGCCGCACCTTCCTCGGTTCCGCCGCCGCTCTCGGCGCAGCGATAGGACTGGACGCCCTGCCCGACACGTCCCAGCGCGCCTCGGCCGCCACCACCGGGACCATCAAGGACGTCCAGCACGTGGTGGTGCTGATGCAGGAGAACCGCAGCTTCGACCACTACTTCGGCAGCCTCAAGGGTGTGCGCGGGTTCGGCGACCGGGCCACCGTCCAGCTCTCCGGCGGCAACTCGGTGTTCAACCAGCCCAACGGGTCGGCCCGGCAGTACCCCTGGCGGATGAGCAGCACGGCGGCCTCGGGCGGCCAGACCCCCGAGCAACTGGCGCAGTGCGACGGCTCCCTGGACCACTCCTGGTCGACCCAGCACTCCGCCTGGAACAACGGCAGGATGGACTCCTGGGTGTCGGCCAAGGGCACGGTCCGCACGATGGGCTACCTGAACCGCGCCGACATCCCGTTCCACTACGCCCTCGCGGACGCCTACACCGTCTGCGACGCCTACCACTGCTCGATCCTGTCGGCGACCGGCCCCAACCGCACCTACCTGTGGGGCGGGATGATCGACCCGACCGGCACCGCCGGCGGCCCCGCGTACGACGGGGGCGACGAGTCCGGGCTGAAGTGGCAGACCTACGCCGAGTCGCTGCAGAACGCCGGCGTGAGCTGGAAGGTCTACCAGGTCGCCGACGACAACTACGGCGACAACGGGCTGGCCTACTTCAACCAGTTCGCCGACGCCGCCACCAGCAGCACCCTCTACAAGCGCGGCATGGCCTCGGTGCCGAGGGCCACCGGGGTCACCCCCGACGACATCGCCGCCGCCATCACCGCGGACGTCAAGGCCGGGACGCTGCCGCAGGTCTCCTGGGTGGTGGCGAACCAGGCGTTCTCCGAGCACCCCGACGGTCCCCCCAACGACGGCGCGCACTTCGTCAACCAGGTCATCCAGGCGCTGGCCGCTGACAGCGCGGTGTTCGACTCGACCGTGCTGTTCCTCAACTACGACGAGAACGACGGCTTCTTCGACCACGTCCCGCCGCCGGTCGCGCCCGCCGGCACCGCCGGCGAGTTCTACGACAGCACCAACATCGGCCTTGGGTTCCGGGTCCCGATGGTGATCGTCTCGCCGTGGACCACCGGCGGCTGGGTGAACTCGCAGCTCTCCGACCACACCTCGGTGATCCGCTTCCTGGAGACCTGGACGTCGGCCCTGGGCACCCCCGCCGTGTGCGGCAGCATCAGCGCCTGGCGCCGCCAGGTCTGCGGCGACCTCACCGGCGCCTTCGACTTCGCCGCACCCAGCTACGGACTGCCCTCGCTGCCGGCCACCGGAACCGTCTTCGGCCAGGCCGACTGCGACCCGCTGCCCAACCCCGCCCCGACCACCAACGCGCTCCCGGCCCAGGAGACGGGCGCCAAGCCGGCCAGGGCACTGCCCTACCAGCCCAACGCCTGGGTCGACCACCTGGAGTTCGACTCCGGCGGCAAGACGCTGGTGTGGATCCGGATGGCCAACCAGAGCCCGCAGGCCACCGCCTACGCCGCCTACTCGATCTACGCCAACGCCGACCGCACCGGCGGACCCTGGCAGTACACCGTCGCCCCCTACAACACCGCCACCGCCACCGACGGCACCGCCATCGACTACTTCAACGTCGGCACCGGCTACGGCAGCGGCAAGTACGACCTGACCTGCACCGGACCCAACCGGTTCCTGCGCCGCTTCACCGGCGACACCACGGCGGCCGGCAAGTCGGCCGAGGTCGTCACCACGTACGCCGCGGCGCCGGACACCGGCAAGGCGGCGATCTGGTTCGCCATGACCAACTCCTCCACCTCGGCGGTGACCTTCTCCATCACCTCCAACCACTACCGCACCGACGGACCCTGGACCTACCAGGCCGCCGCCGGGGCCACGGTCAAGGACTACTTCAACGCCGTCGCCAACCAGAGCGGCTGGTACGACTTCACCGTCACCGTCAGCAGCGACCCGAGCTGGAGCCGCCGCTGCACCGGCCACATCGAGACCGGCGCGGCCGGCGTCACCGGCTGACGGTCCGATGTCGGTGCGATTTGCCTATAGGGTTTAGGTTGGAACATAATCCATTTAGGCAGATTGGAGTAGGGCTATGGTTCGGGTCGGGCTGACCGCGGAGCGTCTGACGCTCGCGGGGGCGGAACTGGCCGACGAGGTCGGCTTCCAGCAGGTGACCGTCTCGGCGCTGGCCCGCCGGTTCGACGTCAAGGTGGCGAGCCTGTACTCGCATCTGAAGAGCTCCCAGGACCTCAAGACCAGGATCGCCCTGTTCGCCCTGGCGGAACTCGCCGACCGGGTCGCCACCGCCATCGCCGGGCGCGCCGGCAAGGACGCCCTGGCCGCGTTCGCGGACGCCTACCGTGACTACGCCCGTGAGCACCCCGGCCGCTACGACGCCGCCCGGCTCAGACTCGACCCCGAGACGGCGGCCGCCAGCGCAGGCGTCAGGCACGCCCAGATGACGCGGGCGATCCTGCGCGGCTACGACCTGACCGAGCCGGGCCAGACCCACGCCGTCCGCATGCTGGGCAGCGTCTTCCACGGCTACGTCAGCCTGGAGACGGCCGGGGGCTTCGCCCACACCGCGGTCGATCCGCAGGAGTCCTGGACCTGGATCGTGGACTCCCTCGACCACCTGCTCCGGAACGGCCCCCCCTCCTGACCCCCCGTCAGTACACCCGCCCCTCTCTATCGGAAGGCTGAGGCCATGGACACCGGCCACGCCTGGACGACCACGCCCGTCACCGCGGAACTCCTGCGCGGCGCCCTCGACCTGGAGCGCACCGCGCACGGTCTGCTGCCGCACCGGCTTCCGGCCCGGGCCCGTCGACAGATCCCCGACGACCAACTGGCCATGGCCGAGACGCAGCCCTCCGGCGTGCGGTTGGCCTTCCGCACCCGGGCCTCCGTCGTCGAACTGGACGCGCTGCCCACCAAGCGGGCCTACCGGGGTCTGCCGACCCCGGCCGACGGCGTCTACGACCTGCTCGTCGACGGCCGCCTCACGGCCCAGGCCACGGTGGCCGGCGGCAACGTCCGCCTGATCGACCTGGGCACCCAGTCCGTCGAGCTGCGCGAAGGGCCTCCCGGTACGGCCCGGTTCGCCGGGCTGCCCCCTGGTGACAAGAACATCGAGATCTGGCTTCCGCACAACGAGACCACCGAGCTGATCGCCCTACGGACCGACGCGCCGGTCGAGCCCGCGCGCGACAGCGGCAACAGGGTGTGGCTGCACCACGGCAGCTCCATCAGCCACGGCTCGAACGCCACCCACCCGACCTCCATCTGGCCGGTCATGGCCGCCACCCGGGGCGCGGTGGACCTCGTCAATCTGGGATTCGGCGGCAGCGCGCTGCTGGACCCGTTCACCGCCCGTGCGATGCGTGACACTCCGGCGGACCTGATCAGCGTCAAGATCGGCATCAACATCGTCAACACCGACGCGATGCGGCTGCGCGCCTTCACCCCGGCCGTCCACGGCTTCCTGGACACCATCCGCGAGGGCCATCCCAGCACGCCGCTGCTGGTGGTGTCGCCCATCCTGTGCCCGATCCAGGAGGACACCCCCGGCCCCCTGCTCCCCGACTTCCACGGCGGGACAGCGGGGTTCAAGGCCACCGGCGACCCAGCCGAGCGCGTCCTCGGACGGCTGACACTCAACGTCATCCGTGAGGCGCTCGCCCGGATCGTCGGACAGCGGGCGGCCGACGACCGGCACCTGCACTACCTCGACGGCCGTGACCTCTACGGCGAGGCGGACTTCGCCGAACTGCCGCTGCCCGACGGGCTCCACCCCGACCCCGCGGGGCACCGCCGGATCGGCGAGAACTTCGCGCGGCTCGCGTTCGCCGCCGGCGGCCCCTTCGCCCCGGTCACCGGTCGAGCGCCTGAATCCAGATCAGTTCGGTGATCCGCACCTCGCGATGCTCCCGGTCCGCGGTGTAGAAGACCATCGCCGGCTCACGGGGGACGTCCAGACTGGTAGCGCAGCAGGGCCTTGTAGAGGGCGGATCCGTCGTCACCGGACTTGGCCATCTCCGTCAAGGTCTCGACCGCCTGCGGTCCGGTCCACACGGTCCAGCCACGTGGTGGAGGCTGTTCCGTCACCAGCCACCGGCCAGCAGTTCGAGATCCTCCAGCGAGCTGCCGCCGGTGCGGGCCGCCGCGTCGGCGAGCCGCCGCCCGGAGTCGCCGGGCAGCCGGTCGAGCATCGCCTGCGCCCGCCAGGCCCTGAGGACCGTGGTGATGGGTTCTCCCGCCTCGGCGGCCAGGGCCTCGCGGTAGAAGGCGAGGCGCTTCTCCGGACTCAAGGCGTCGCCGATGGCCCCGATCGTGGGAGCGATGTCGGGCACGCGGGAGCCGTGGGCGTGGTGGACGGGTTGTGCGGTCACGGCGCTGCCTCCTCGGGTGGCTGCTATGAGTGTGGCCCATGGGCCGGTGCCGCCGCGACGGCTTGCAGGTTGGTTCGACTGTCGAACCATATTTGCTACGCTCAGGGCATGCCTGAATCCAACGGAGTGCTCGCGGTACGGGCACTGGCCCGGGTGTCCCGGGTGCTGGAACGCGCGAGCGCGGATCTGAGCCTCGCCCACTACCGCGTGCTGTCGGCGGTCGCGTCCGGCGACGAGCGGGCCTCGCGGCTGGCGGCGCGGCTGGCGCTGGGCCGCCCTGCGGTCAGTTCCGCGGTCGAGGCACTGGGCCGGCGCGGGCTGCTGCTGCGGACCGAGTCCGCGCAGGACCAGCGCGCGGTCACGCTCTCACTGACCCCGCAGGGGCAGCGGCTCCTGGACGAGGTCGAGGCCGAGATGGTGGCCCGCCTCGCGGAACTGTGCGCGCTGGCCCCGGACGGCGAGCGGGTGACCGAGTCACTGGCCTGGCTCGGGGACGCGTTGGAGGCCAGTGCTCCGCAGCGGCTGGAGCAGGCCAGGGCCGCGCGCCGGAAGCAGACCCGGTGAACCCCTCCTCGGCCGGCTGGGTCCGGCGTCTGGGCGGGTTCGTCCTGCGCCACCGGCGGGACCTGGCCGTGGCGTTGGGCGCGGCGGTGCTGGGCAGCGCCTGCCAGGTGGTGGTGCCACTGCTGGAACGGCAGATCGTCGACCACGTCATCGTCCGCCCCGGCAGCGCGCTGTGGCCCTGGCTGACGGCGTTGCTGGTGCTCGCGGCGGCCGGCTTCGGCTTCGCCCACCTGCGGCGCTTCCACGGCAGCCGGGTGGCGCTGGCGGTGCAGCTGGACCTGCGCGACGCCATGCACGCGAAGCTCCAGCGGATGGACTTCGCCGGACTGGACGAGATGCCGACCGGGCAGCTCGTGGCCCGGGCCAACTCCGACTCCACCCTGGTGCAGGGGCTGCTGAACTACCTGCCGAACGTGGGCGGGAACGTGCTGTCGATGCTGCTCTCGCTCGCGGTGATGGTGTGGCTGTCGCCGACCCTGGCGCTGGTCAGCCTGGTGATGGTGCCGGCCCTGCTGGTGGTCTCCTACCGGATGCGGTGGCGGATGTTCCCGGCGACCTGGGACGCGCAGCAGCGCGAGGGCGACGTGGTGCAGATCGTCGACGAGGACGTCAGCGGCGTGCGCGTGGTCAAGGCCTTCGGCCAGGAGCAGCGCGAGCTGGAGCGGCTGGCCGGCGCGAGCCAGGTCCTGTACGGGGCGCAGCTGCGCGCGGTGCGGTTGCAGGCGCGCTACCAGCCGCTGCTCCAGGCGATCCCCTCGCTCGGGCAGGTGGCCGTGCTGGCCCTGGGCGGATGGCTGGCGCTGCGTCACGACCTCAGCCTGGGCACGTTCCTGGCGTTCTCCACGTATGTGGCGCAGCTGCTGGCGCCCGCCCGGCAGCTGGCCGGGCTGCTGGTGGTGGCCCAGCAGGCGCGGGCGGGGGTGGACCGGATCCTGCAACTGCTGGACCGGGAGCCCGCCGTCGCCGACGCCCCGGACGCCGTCGGCCTCGGCCGGCTCCGCGGCGAGATCGAGTTCGCCGGCGTCCACTTCGGCTACGGCGCCGGCGCGCCCGGCGCGGGGACGGCCGGGGAAGCGGGGACGGGCGAGGGCGTGCTGCGCGGGCTCGACCTGCGCATCGCCGCCGGGGAGCGGGTCGCCCTGGTGGGGGCCAGCGGCAGCGGGAAGACCACGGCCACGATGCTGGTGTCGCGCTTCTACGACCCCACCGCCGGCGTGGTCCGGGTCGACGGGCACGACCTGCGGGACGTGGCCCTGGACTCGCTCCGCTCCCAGGTCGGGACGGTCTTCGAGGAGAGCTTCCTGTTCTCCGAGACCGTGGCCGCCAACATCCGCTACGGGCGCGAGGACGCCACCGACGAGGAGGTCAGGGCCGCCGCCCGGGTCGCCCACGCGGACGGCTTCATCACCGCCCTGCCGGCCGGCTACGACACCCTGGTCGGCGAGCGGGGCCTGACCCTGTCCGGCGGCCAGCGCCAGCGCATCGCCCTGGCCAGGGCCGTGCTCAGCGATCCGCGGATCCTGGTCCTGGACGACGCGACCAGCGCCGTGGACGCGACCACCGAGGAGGCCATCAACGCCTCGCTGCGCAGTGTCATGGCCGGGCGCACCACGCTGCTGGTGGCGCACCGCCGCTCCACCCTGCACCTGGCCGACCGGATCGTGGTCATGGACGGCGGCCGGGTGCTGGACCAGGGCCGCCACGAAGAGCTGATGGAACGCAGCGCGGCCTACCGGGCCCTGCTGACGGGCAGTGAGGAGGCGGACGCCGAGCAGGCCGGCGACCGGATCGAGGTGCTGGCCGCCGTGGCGGGCGGGACCACGGCCGAGGCCTGGGCGGGCGGCGGCACCAACGGGCGCCGCTTCGTCGCCCGTACCGCCACCGGCGCGCCCAGCCTGGGGGCGGGGCTGGGCCGCGGCGGCGGGGGCGGATGGCGGCGCACCCTGGCACCGACGCCCGAACTGCTGGCCCGGGTGGCGCGGTTGAAGCCGGTCCGGGACACGGCCGAGGTGGACCTGGTCGCGGAGTCGGCCCGGATGCCGGGGTTCACCCTGTCCCGGCTGCTGCGGGACTTCCGCCGCCCGCTGCTGCTGGGCCTGCTGCTGGTGGTCCTGGACGCCCTGGCCGCGCTGGCCGGGCCGGTCCTGGTGAAGACCGGCATCGACGACGGCGTCTCGGCCGGTTCGACGGCGGTGCTGTTCACCGCCTCCGCGCTGTTCCTGGCCGTGACCCTGGCCGACCTGCTCGACGGGATCGGCGAGGCCTTCGTGACCGGGCGCACCGCGCAACGGGTGATGCTGTCGCTGCGCGTCCGGATCTTCGCCCAGTTGCAGCGGCTGTCGCTGGACTACTACGAGCGGGAGATGGCCGGCCGGATCATGACCCGGATGACCACCGACGTCGACCAGTTCGAGTCCCTGGTCGAGAACGGGCTGCTGTCCGCGCTGGTCTCGTTCGTGACCTTCGCCGGGGTGGGCGTGGCCCTGGTGGTGTTCAACGTGGAGCTGGGGCTGTGCACGCTGAGCATCGTGGTGCCGCTGGCGATCGCCACCGTCGTCTTCCGGCGCCGGGCCGCGCGCCTCTACAGCGTGGCCCGGGACCGGATCGCGGCGGTGAACGCCGACTTCCAGGAGAGCCTGTCCGGTGTCCGCGAAGCGCAGGCGTTCGTCCACCAGGAGCGCACCGAGCGGCGCTTCGCCCGGCTGGGCCGCGAGTACTTCGAGTCCCGGGTCCGGGCGCAGCGGCTGGCGGCCACCTACTTCCCCTTCGTCCAGTTCCTGTCGGCGGTCGCCGACGCCATCGTGCTGGGCGTCGGCGCCGGGATGGTCGCCGCCGGTCAGCTGAGCACGGGCGCGCTGATCGCGTTCATCCTCTACATCGACCTGTTCTTCTCACCCATCCAGCAGCTCTCCCAGGTGTTCGACTCCTGGCAGCAGACCCGGATCTCGGTCGGCCGGATCGCCGAGCTGATGGAGCTGGACAGCCGCACGCCGCAACCGGCCGAGCCGCTGGAGCCGGGGCGGCTGCGCGGCGCGGTGACGCTGCGCGACGTGCGGTTCGCCTACCCGGCTGCCGCTGCCGCCGCGGCCGAGCGCCGCGACCGCCGGGGCCCGGCCGACGCCCGGCCGCTGCCGGGCTCCTCCGGCCGGGCCGGGAAGCCGCCCGAGGCGCTGCGCGGGGTGGACCTGTCCGTCGCGGCGGGCGAGACGGTGGCCCTGGTCGGGCAGACCGGGGCCGGCAAGTCGACGGTGATCAAGCTGCTGGCCCGCTTCTACGACCCGGACAGCGGCAGCGTGCACGTGGACGGCCACGACCTGCGGGCGCTGGCCACCCCGGCCTTCCGCGCCCAGTTGGGCTACGTCCCGCAGGAGGCGTTCCTGTTCACCGGCACGCTGCGCGACAACATCGCCTACGGCCGCCCGGCCGCCACGGACGCCCAGGTCGAGGCGGCGGCACGGGCGGTGGGGGCGCACGACTTCATCGCGGCGCTGCCGGGCGGCTACCACCACGAGGTGTCCGAGCGCGGCCGGTCCCTGTCCGCCGGACAGCGCCAACTGGTCGCCCTGGCCCGGGCCGAACTGGTCGACCCGGTCCTGCTGCTGCTGGACGAGGCCACCTCCAACCTCGACCTGGCCACCGAGGCGCGGGTGGCCCAGGCCATGCAGCGGGTCGCGCACGGACGCACGACCATCGTGATCGCCCACCGGCTCCAGACCGCCCGCGCGGCCGACCGGATCGCCGTCCTGGGCGACGGCCGGGTCCTGGAGACCGGCAGCCACGACGAGCTCCTCGCCCACGGCGGCCCCTACGCCCGGATGTGGCAGGCGTTCGAGGTTCTGGGCGGCGACCGGCCCGGTGCGGCCGACGGTCAGGTCAGGCACCCGGCATGAGCCAGGGCCTGCTTGAGCAGCACTCCCTGGCCACCCGGCATCTCCTGCTGGACCGACGCGGACGCGGCCTCCTGCGGGCTGAGCCAGACCAGGTCCAGGGCGTCCTGACGGGGCCGGCAGTCCCCGCTCACCGGGACGATGTAGGCGAGCGACACCGCGTGCTGGCGGGGGTCGTGGAACGGGGTGACCCCCTGGGTCGGGAAGTACTCGGCGACGGTGAACGGTTGCAGCGAGGCGGGCACCCGGGGCAGCGCGACCGGGCCGAGGTCCTTCTCCAGGTTGCGCAGCAGGGCGTCCCGGACCCGTTCATGGTGCAGCACCCGGCCGGAGACGAGGGTGCGGCTGACCGTCCCGTCCGACCCGATCCGCAGCAGCAGCCCAATGTGCGTGACCTCTCCGCTGTCGTCGACCCGTACCGGCACGGCTTCGACGTAGAGGATCGGCATCCGGGCGCGGGTCAGTTCCAGGTCGTCGGAGCTGAGCCAGCCGGGCGTGGTTTCCGTCGTGTCTGACATTGGATGATCGTACGTGCTGACCGGGTTGATCAGGCGTCAGGTACGGCCGGCGCCAGCGCGCGCTCGAAGCAGAGCGAGCGCTCCGCGCCGACGTAGCCGCCGAAGTTGGGGATCCGCCGGTATCCGGTGCGGGTGTAGAAGCGGACGGCGTCGGGCTGGGCGTCGCCGGTCTCCAGTCGGAGGCAGGCCCAGCCCTGCTCGCGGGCCCAGTCCTCCAGCGTGCGCAGGACGGCCGGCGCGACGCCGGAACCGCGGCGCTCGGGGACCACGTACATCCGCTTGACCTCCCCCGCGTCGGCGCCGAGCCGGCGCAGCCCGCCGCACCCCACCGCCGTGCCGTCGTCCGCACGCGCGACGAAGAAGACCTCGATGTCCGCCGCGGAGGGCGGCGTCCCGGGCTCGCTGTCGGGCGTCCCGTACCGCTCGGCGATCTCGGCCCGCTGCCGCGCCCGCAGCGCGGCGGCGTCGACGTCGTCCCAGGGGGTCTGTTCGATCTTCATTCCGCCGATTGTGGCAAACTTCGCCCTCACCGCACAGCCACGGACCCAGGTCGCCGGCACGGACCCGGGCTCCGGCTACGGTGAGCTCGCGCGAACGAGAGGAGCAGGACCCATGGACGCTGACGTCATCGTCGTCGGAGCGGGGCTGGCGGGGCTGGTGGCCGCCCATGAGCTCACCTCCCGGGGGAGGAAGGTGGCGCTGGTCGACCAGGAGAACGCCGCCAACCTCGGCGGTCAGGCCTTCTGGTCCTTCGGCGGCCTGTTCCTG
>FSVS01000874.1_pt1 | contig 24878 bp, 30 predicted proteins | sample 1637781 | NCBI WGS metagenome assembly FSVS01 (sample SAMEA3914814, study PRJEB12502) | metagenome | biome: forest; material: soil | place: USA | collected 2011-09-16 | depth 0.1 m | reverse complement strand
GAGGTGGCGTCGCTCGGGTAGAGCACGGTGGAACCGTGCACCGAGCGCATCATCGCCAGGTCCTCCAGGCCCATCTGGGAGGGCCCGTCCTCGCCGATCTCCACTCCGCAGTGCGTTCCGCAGAGCGCCATCGAGACCTGGGAGATCGCCGCCATCCGGATGAAGTCGTGCGCCCGGGTGAGGAAGGCGGCGAAGGTGGTGGCGTAGGGGCGGTAGCCGCGTACGGCCATGCCGACCGCGGTGGCCACCATCTGCTGCTCGGCGATGTAGGACTGGAAGAAGCGGTCGGGGTAGGCCTTCCCGAAGTCCTCGGTGTGCGTGGAGTTGCCGACCTCGGCGTCCAGGACCACGATCTCCGGGCGGACGCCCAGCGCGACCAGGGTCTTGCCGTAAGCGGACCGGGTGGGCACGCTCTCCCCCACCTCGAACCGGGGCAGCCGCACGGCGGCGGTTGCGCCCGCCGAGCGCCGGGTGCCCGCCGCACCGGTCGCCGCACCGATCGCCGGCCGCGGTCCACGGACCGTCAGCTGCCGGACGCCGCCGAGCTCCTGGACCGCGCGGTCGGCGAGGTCCTGGGGCAGCGGCTTGCCGTGCCAGCCCTCGGCGTCCTCCACCTCACTGAAGCCCTTGCCCTTGACGGTTTTGGCCACGATCACCGTGGGCCGCTGCCCGTCGGCGGCGGTGCGCAGCGCTTCGTCCACGGCGGCGAGGTCGTGGCCGTCCACGGCCAGGGCCCGGCAGCCGAAGGCCTCGGCCCGGCGCACATAGGTGTCGGTGTCCCAGCCGAACTCGGTGGGCCCGCTCTGGCCGAGCCGGTTGACGTCGACCAGCACGGTGAAGTTGCCGAGCCCGAGCCGTCCGGCCTTGTCCAGGGCCTCCCAGACCGAGCCCTCGGCCATCTCGCTGTCGCCGCAGAGCACCCAGACCCGGTACCGCTGGTGCTCCAGGTCCCGCCCGGCCAGGGCGACGCCGACGCCGTAGGCGATGCCCTGCCCCAGCGAGCCGGTGGCCACGTCCACCCAGGGCAGCACCGGTGTGGGGTGGCCCTGGAGCCGGGCGCCCGCACGGCGGTAGGTGGTGAGGAGTTCCTTCTCGTCGATCGCGCCGGCCGCCGCGAACATGGAGTAGACGAGCGGGGAGGCATGCCCCTTGGAGAAGATCAGGTGGTCGTTGGCCGGGTTCTCCGGGTCCTGCCAGTCATAGCGGAGATGACGGGCCATCAGCACCGCGGCCAGGTCGGCCGCCGACATGCTGGAGGTCGGGTGGCCGGAGCCGGCGGCGGTGCTGGAGCGGACCGAGTCGACCCGCAGTTGCTGGGCCAGCTCGAAGACCGCGGACAGCTCCGAGTCGGGGCCTATCTCGATGTCGGGTACCGGTGTGGTGGCCATGTGGCTCCTCGCTCAGGTCGCGGTCAGTAGCTTGTCGATGTCGTCCACGTAGTCGTCGTAGGCGTCGGCGATGTCGTCCAGGTCGATCAGCTGCGGCAGGTCGGCGGCCTGCTGCCGTTCCAGCAGCCAGTCGACGGTCAGTTCCACCACGCGGGCCTCGTCGGTGACCGAGGCGGACACCCGGCGCAGCACGTCCGGGGTGACCCGCACCCGCGGCTCCGCGCCGCGGATCCGGACCAGGAACTCGTGGTCGTCCTGGGGCAGGATCTCCATGCTGGTACTCCCTTCAGCGGGCGTGCCGTGGCCCCTCGACGTCGCGAGGGGCCACGGCAGCGAACACCGCGGAGGCGTCCGGGGGCGCTCAGTCCTTGAAGGCGTCCTTGGCCTTCTCGGCGGCCTGCTTGGCGTCGCCCTTGACCTGGTCGGCCTTGCCCTCGGCCTGGAGCCGCTCGTTGCCGACGGCCTTGCCCGCGGCCTCCTTGATCTTGCCCTTGGCCTTGTCAGCGGCGTTGGCGGCCTTGTCCTCGGTACCCATGTGCTGCTCCTCCCGCTCGGTGGTCGTCGTTCTGTCCCCAGGTCGCGTACCCCGGCCTGCTCGGCTCACGCGGGCGAATCCGACAAAGGGGTGTCCCGGTTTGTCCTACCTGTGAGCGGATAGCCGTTCCCTATGAGACTCACCGAAGTGACGACGGGGACGGTCCCCGGCCGGGCCCCGGTCCGCGAGGCCCTGGACGGCCTGGAAGAGCTCCGCGGCCTGGACAGGCTGGTGGCCCCGTTGCAGCAGGCGGTGCGGGGGCTGCCCCTGGGCGGCGCCCGCGATCTGCTGCGGGGGACCTGGCTGGGGCACCCGCTGCATCCCACCCTGGTGCAGGTCCCGGTCGGCGCGTGGACCAGCGCGGCCGTACTGGACCTGGTGCCGGGGCAACGGCGCGCGGCCGGACTGCTGGTCGCCGTCGGACTGGCCGGGGCGGTGCCAGCCGCGCTGGCCGGCTGGGTGGACTGGTCCGAGCAGCACGAGCGGCAGCTGCGGGTCGGCCTGGTGCACGCGACCGCCAACGCCACCGGCGTGGTCCTGTACACCGCCTCCCTGGTGGCCCGCCTGCGCGGGCACTCGGTCCGGGGCCGGGCGCTGGGTTTCGCGGGGCTGACCGCGGTCGGCGTCGGCGGGCTGCTCGGCGGCCATCTCGCCTTCCGGCGGGCCGCGGGGGCGAACCACGCCGAGGACGTCGCCCACCTGGTCGAACCCGGCCGGCACCGGCTGGGGGTCGACGGCGGCGTGGTGACGGTACGTCCCCCCGACGAAGCCTGAGCATGGGCGCCCACGCCGGCCGGGGCCCGGGGCGCGAGGAGACGCCGGAGCAGCGGGCCGACCGGATGTGGAACGACATGCTCCAGGAGGTGCGGGTCTCGCAGACCGGCGCGCAGATCCTGTTCGGCTTCCTGCTGAGCGTCGCCTTCACCCCGCGCTTCGCCGGCCTCGGCGGCTTCGACAAGGGCCTCTACGTCGTCACCATGCTGCTCGGGGCGTGCGCCACCGGCGCGCTGATCGCGCCGGTGGCCTTCCACCGCTTCCTGGCCGGACACGACCTCAAACCCGAACTGATCAAGGTCGCCGGGCGGCTGATCAGCATCGGCCTGGCCCTGCTGGCGCTGACCATCGGTGCCGCGCTGCTCCTGCTGCTGCGCACCGCGACCAGCGACGACACCCTCGCCTGGATCCTCGCCGCGCTGGTGACGGCCTGGTTCGCGGTCGCCTGGCTGCTGCTGCCCTGGATCGTGCTGCGCCGCGCGGAAGGCAGAGAGAACCGGCGAACCTGACATGACACCCGGCACCCGGGGGCAGGCGACCTGCCGTCCACGACAAGGAACCCGAACCACGACGGAAAGGCGACACCTCCATGAGCACCCCCCGATACACCGTCCCCGGCATGACACCCGACCAGGCCGGCCAGGTCATCGACCGGCTGCGGATGCGGCTGCACGCGCTCAACGACCTGGCGCTGACCCTCAAGCACGTGCACTGGAACGTCGTCGGCCCGCACTTCATCGGCGTCCACACCATGATCGACCCCCAGGTGGAGGCCGTCCGCGCCATGGTCGACGAGACCGCCGAACGCATCACCACCCTCGGCGGCTCCCCCGACGGCACCCCCGGCACCCTGGTCGCCGAGCGCACCTGGGACAACTACAAGCTCGGCCGCGCCGACGCCCTGGAGCACCTGGTCGCCCTGGACCACGTCTACACCGGCATCATCGCCGACCACCGCAAGGCCGCCGAGGCCAGCGGTGAGGCCGACCCGGTGACCGAGGACATGCTCATCGGCCACCTCCACTCGCTGGAGCAGTTCCACTGGTTCATCCGCGCCCACCACGAGACGGCCGCCGGCTCCCTCGACGAGTCGCTCGCCCCGAAGCCGACCCGGACGGCCTCGTCCAAGGGACGCAAGAAGGCCTGAGCCCGTCCTGCTCCTGAGCCGAGAAAGGCGATCACCGCATGTTCAACCCGCCCTCGGGCCGGCAGTACGAGATCACGTTCGGCGAGCAGCACGCCACCGTCGTCGAGGTGGGCGGCGGAATCCGGAGCTACAGCGTCGGGCAGCGGGACGTGCTGCACCCCTACCCGGTCGACGCGATGAGCGACGGCGCGCACGGCGCTCCGCTGATCCCGTGGCCGAACCGGCTCGCCGACGGCCGCTACGGCTTCGACGGCGACGAGTACCAGGTCGCGCTGACCGAGCCGGAGAAGCACAACGCCATCCACGGATTCCTGCGCTGGCGCCCCTGGCAGCCGGTGACCCGCGGCGACGACCGGATCACCATGGCCGCGGTGCTGCACCCGCTCCAGGGCTATCCCTTCGCCCTCGACGTCCGGGTCGAGTACCGGCTGGGGCCCGAGGGGCTGACGGTGACCACGACCGCCGTGAACGCCGGCGAGCTGGCCGCACCGTACGGATGCGGCCAGCACCCGTACCTCTCGCCCGGTCCGGGCGACCTGGACTCCTGCACGCTGACCCTGGACGCCGCGACCAGGGTCACCACCGACCCTGACCGCCAACTGCCCACCGGCACCGAGCCGGTGGAGGGCACACCGTTCGACTTCAGGGAGGGCCTGCCACTCAAGGGGCTTGAGTGCGACTTCGCCTTCACCGACCTGGGCCGCGGCGAGGACGGCAGGGCCGTCGCACGGCTCCAGGGCGGGGACGGCGCGAGCGCCGAACTCTGGGCCGACCGGTCCTACCCCTACATCGAGGTCTACACCGCCGACACGCTGGCCCCGCAACGCCGGCGCGGGGGCCTGGGGGTCGAGCCCATGACCTGCCCCCCGGACGCCTTCAACAGCGGAACGGACCTGACCCGCCTGGAGCCGGGCGCCTCGTCCGTCTCCACCTGGGGTGCCCGGCTCGTCGGCTGAGGGACTCCGCCGAGTCCGCGATCGAAGGAGGCCCTGTGGACGCCGAACCGAGGATGTCGTTGCGCGCCGCCGTGCTGGGCGCGCCGGACGCCGCACCGCTGGCCCGGTTCTACCAGCAGCTCCTGGGCTGGGAGATGGCCGACGAGGAACCCGGGTGGAACCGGCTGGAGCCCCCGGGCGGGGGCACCTGCCTGTCCTTCCAGAGCGAGGACCTGTACAGCCCGCCGGTGTGGCCGCCGCGCCCCGGCAGTCAGCAGATGACCACGCACCTCGACATCCAGGTGGACGACCTGGCCGCCGCCTCGGCCTACGCGCTGAGCCTGGGCGCGACCCTCGCCGACCACCAGCCGCAGAGCGACGTCCTGGTGCACCGCGACCCGGTCGGCAACGTCTTCTGCCTCTTCGTCAACACCTAGTCAGGAGTCGGCCACCGGCCTGGTCGCGGTGTCCAGGAAGAACGCGTCGATGCTCTGGACGGACCGGATGAAGTCGTCGAGGTTGACCGGCTTGGTGACGTAGGCGTTGGCGTGGCCCTGGTACGCGCCGGTGACGTCGTCCGGGGACGCGGAGGTGGTGAGGACCACGACCGGGACGGCCGACAGCGCCCGGTCGTTCTTCAGGATGGCCAGCAGCTCCCGCCCGTTCATCCGCGGCATGTTGAGGTCCAGCACGATCAGGTCCGGCCGCTGGTTCCCGCCGGTGCGCAGGTAGTCCAGGGCGGCGATGCCGTCGGCGACGCGTTGCACGCTGCGCGCCATCCCGCGGTCCACCATGGCCTCCTCGATCAGCATCGCGTCGGCGTCGTCGTCCTCGACCAGCAGGACGCTGTACGGGACCGGCTGGGTGGTGGCGTTCACGAGTGGGCTTCCTTCAGCGGGGTCGAAGTCGGGGACGGCGGAGTCGGGGAGCACGGCGTCGGGATCGGCGGGAGAGCGGGAGAAGACCAGGTTGGGCCAGCGCTGGCGGGCCCCCTGACGGGAGATGTTCCAGGCCGCGCCGAGCTGGGAGTAGTTCGCCCCGGCGGCGGCCGCCGCAGCAGCGGTCTGACGGATCTGCTCCTCCAGGGCGCCCTGGAGCCGGGCCAGCACGCCGAGCCTGGCCAACGCCTCGTCACGGGCCCCGGAACCGCTGTCCGCCGAGGCGTCGGTGGGACCGTCCGCCTGCCGGAGCCGGTCCACGGCTTCGGCGAGGGCGTCGTCGGCCAGGGCCGCGATCCGAGCCGAGGCCGGAGTCCGCGGCGGAGGGTTGTCGACCATGGCCCCACCCTACGCACTGCGGAACCCCCGCGACAATGAGGGTTGTCACCCGGCCGGGTATGCTTTCGCAGCCGCGTCCCGCGCTGCCGCGGCATATGCCGTGAACCAGTCCCGAAGCCGGGTTCCGCCGGCGTCGAGAACGGAGCCCGTCGTGACGCGCCACCCCTGGGAGACCCTCCCCGCCGACAGCGCCGACAGCGCCGACAGCGCGGACAGCCGCGCCACCGGGCCCGTCGAACAGTACCGGGTCCTGCTCGTCGAGGACGACGCCGGTGACGCGCTCCTGGTCGAGGAGCAACTGGCCGACACGGGTCTGCCGCACGCGCTGCGCTGGAGCCGGACCCTGGCGGAGGCGCTCAGCGCCCTCGACGAGGAGGACCCGGACTGCGTCCTCCTGGATCTGGGGCTCCCCGACATCGTCGGGGTGGCGGCGGTGGGTGCCATCCAGGCGGCGTGCCCGCACACGGCGGTGATCGTCCTGACCGGCCTGGCCGAGACCCAGGCCGGCTCGCACGCCGTCGCCGAGGGCGCACAGGACTACCTGGTCAAGAGCCAGGTCACCGCCGACCTGCTGGAACGCGCCATTCGCTACGCGGTGCACCGCAAGCAGGCCGAGCGGGCCGGCGCGGAACTGCGCGAGAACGAGATCCACGCCAACGAGAACGCCCGCCTGGAGCGCGGTCTGCTGCCCAAGCCGCTGCTCCTCGACTCCGCCGTGACCGTGACGAGCCGTTACCTGCCGGGTCGTGAGCGGGCGCTGCTGGGCGGCGACTTCCTGGACGTCGTGCAGGCTCCGGACGGACTGGTGCACGCCGTCATCGGCGACGTGAGCGGACACGGTCCCGACGAGGCAGCCCTGGGGGTCTGCCTGCGCATCGCCTGGCGCGCCCTGGTCCTCGGCGCGCACAGCGGCACGGATCTGCTGGACCTGCTGGAGCAGGTGCTGGTCGCCGAGCGGCAGCGACCCGACCTGTTCGCCACCGTCACCACGCTCACCCTCGATCCCGCGACCGGCACCGGCACTCTCTACCTGGCCGGGCACCACGAGCCCCTGCTCTGCACCGGCGGTGCCGCGAGCGAGGTGAAGGCCGCACTCGGCCTCGCGCTGGGAATAGCCCCGGGCCTGCGGCACTGGCAGGCCACTCCGGTCGCCCTCCCCCCGTCCGGGGCCCTGCTGCTCTACACCGACGGCCTGATCGAGGGCCACGTCGGCCCGGGCCGTGAGCGCCTGGGCGCCCACGGCCTCGCGCAGCTGATCTCCGACGCTCCGGACGGCGGCCCGGCCGAGCTAGTCGACCACCTGGTGACCAGCGCCCGCAGGCTCGACGGCGACCGGCACTCCGACGACCTCGCCCTCCTGCTCCTCGGCTGGGGCCGTTGAGCCGGACCAGTCCAGGCAGAGCACCAGGGCGTCGTCGTCGGCCTCGGCGCCGCGGTGGGTGGCGAGCGAGCGCAGGACCGCGCTCGGCACGTCGGCGGCGGGCAGGAAGTGCGCGGTGCTGATCGCCCGCGCCAGTGCGCGCTCGGCATAGGTCTCGCCGGTGGGCGACACGGCGGTGTAGACGCCGTCACTGACCAGGACCAGGCGGTCGCCCTGCTCGATCCGGAACTCCTGGGGCACGTAGCGCGACTCCTCGAACATGCCCAGCGGCATCTGGGCGTCGAGGTCGAGCCGTTCGACGGACTTCCCCCGTTGGACCCACACCTGCGGAGAGCCGGCGTCCACGACGCTGACCTGCCCGGTCGACACGGTGACGTCCATCAGCAGCGTCGAGACATGGCGCTTGCCCCGGTGCTGGTGGTAGATCGCCTGGTCGGCCAGGGTCGCCTGGTCGGTGATGTCGCGACCGGCCCGGCGCGCGTTGCGCAGGGCGTTGACGGCGAGGCTGGTCAGGGTCGCCGCGTGGATGCCCTCCCCCATGCCGTTGGTGACGGACAGGGTCAGCCGGTCCGCGGCCACGGACCAGTCGAAGTTGTCGCCCCGGACCGAGTAGGCGGGCTCCAGCTGGGCTCCGATCGAGTACTGCGGGCAGCGGAAGGAACGCCCAGGCAGGAGCTGCCACTGCATCTCCGCGGCCAGCGTGAGCCGGGTGAGCCGGCGCACCTGCTCGTACCGGTCGGTCTCGCGCTGGGCCACGATGATCGCCCCGCCCAGGATCTCGGCGACGTGCAGCAGTTCGGACTCGGCCTCCTCGGTCGCCGCGGCGTCGGACAGGGTCACCGTCAGGACACCGATCCGGTCCCCGTGAACGCTCACGGGCAGGTGCAGGTCGACCGCCCCTCCTTCCGTCGACGGCCGCCGCAGCGGCTCCTGGCTGCCGAAGACCCGCCCCTGCGCGGTGCGGTGCAGGGACAGCGGCTGGGCCTCCCCGGGCACCGCGGTGACCGGGCACAGGGCGGTCAGACCGTAGTCGGCCAGCGCCACCTCGACGGCGAGTGCGCCGTAGTGGCGGACCAGGCCGGCCCGCAGGGTCTCGATCAGGCTCTGCGGCGCGGAGTGCCTGAGAACCCGCTCCATGGCCAGAAAATTGGACGTCATCGCGCGGCAGCCTTAGGAAGGAGGGGTGGAGCAGAGAGTCGAGAAGGAGAAGCATGCCCGTCCCGGGCGGGCTGTGCCGTCCGGGCCGGACGTGGCAGAGTGGAGACGTGTCCCCCCGAGCGCCCGCCCCCCGACCCGACCGGGTGGCCGAGACAGCCGGTGAGGCCATGGAACTGCTGGAGGAACTCCTCGGCCAGGGACAGGAGGGGTTGCCCAGTGGCGCGGTGTCGGCCTCGCAACTGCGTGCACTGGTGGCGATCGACCGGTCCGAGGGCATGAACCTGCGCGGACTGTGCGCGATCCTGGGATCGAGCCCGTCCTCCGTCAGCAGGCTGTGCGACCGCCTGGAGGCGTTGGGCATGGTGGAGCGCTCGCCCAGCCCGGTCAGTCGGCGCGAGGTGGAGCTGCGGCTGACCCGCTACGGCCGCAACGCGGTCGGCGAACTGCGCGACCACCGCGTCCAGCGGCTCCGCGAACTGTTCGCGGTGCTGAGGCCGAGCGAGCTGACCCAGTTGGACAAGGGCCTGCGGATCCTCGTCGACGCCGCTGAGGGGTCCCAGTCCGTCAGCGGGCGCAGCAGCGCTGGCGGCGCCTAGGCTCCTCGGCCGCACGTCGGTCTCCTCTCTCTTGTGCGGGCACGCTCCTACAGCCCCGAGATTGTTGTCAAATGACAAATGTCTCCTCTAGGGTTGCGGTGTGCCGTCGCTCCTCGACCACACGTGTACCTGCGGCTTGTCCGGGACCCCGCGCATGCCGGGGCGGCAGGCGTGAACGCGTATGACGTCGATTCCATCGCAGACGACCTGCTCCGGGGCTCATGGACGCCCCGCCCGCAGGAAGTGTCACTCGGCCGCGCCCTGTTCCACCGCTGCGAACGCATCGAGGAGGAGTCCCTGCCCCCGGGCATGCCACCCCTGGCCGAGGACGACCCCCCGTGGCTGACCCAGGTCCTGGCCGGGCAGGCGGCGCTGGCACGGGAACTGGAGGCGGAGCTGCTGCCGGTATGGCGGCACGCCCTCCCCGCGAGCCCGATGGTGGCCCTGGTCGAAGGCTATGTGGAGGCGCTGCGTCCGGTGGCTCCCTACGCCCGGCGGATGGTCGACGCCTGGGCCGACCATCCGCCGGCCCGGTCCTCGGCCGTGGGGACGAGGCGCTGGGCCCAGCACCGCCGCGTCACGGTGCCGGAAGCGGTCCGGCAACTGGCCCTGCTGGGCGTCAGACGCTGGGAGCAGGAGCAGCTCACCGCCCTCGAACTGCGGACCATCGACGACTGGCACCTGCGCGCCGAACGGGTCGGCCTGGTACTCAGCTCAGCCGTCCTCGCCCGTTCCTGATCACCACCCGCCAGGGTGGGCGGGAGCTCACCGGGTAGGCGGCGAGGTGATGCCCTGAAAGGAGTCAGCCATGGACACCCCTGAAGCGACCGTTCCCACGACCGGTCGCGCCCCCGCTGCCGAGGAGTCCAGGACCGCCGACGGCGACGACCGGCTGCGGCACATCATCTGCATCCTGTGCTACCCGGCGTTCGACGGGACCCGGGAGGCTCCCACCGACGCCGTGTGCATCTGCGGCAGGCCGGTGCGTCGCGGTGACCGCCGCAATCCCGCGGACACGGTCCAGTGCGTCATGTGCAACGAACTCCGCGGCCACCACGACCGGACCATGCACGCCGGTGGCCGATGAGCGCGGTCGACTCAGGCCTCGGGGGTCCGCGCCACGGCTTCGGCGGAGGTCGGGTAGCCGATCAGGACGTCCTCGACCCCGGTCATGGCGAGGATCCGCCGGAGGTTCTCGCCGGCCGCGGCAAGGGCGACGCTCCCCTGGTGCTCCTGAGCGTGGTTCAGCACCCGGAGCAGCGCGTTCAGACCGGTGGAGTCACAGAAGGTGACCCCGGACATGTCCAGGACCAGGCGCGGGTGCCCCGCGTCGACCAGCGCCGTCAGGTCCTCCTGGAGCGGCGTGACCGTGTCGAAGTCCATCGGCCCCTCGATCAGCACCAGGGCGCGCAGACCCGTGGCGTGCTGCAGAGTGACCGTCAAATCCGAGGCCATAGTGGTGTGAAACTCCTCATCCGGGCAATTCCTGGCGTGGCCCCGCGGTGCGCGACGTACCACTCGGGCAATGATCCCCCACGGCGCGACGAGCAGCTAGGGCGGGGGCCGGACAACCGGTCCCCGGCCGTTCGAGCATGGCCTAGTGTTTCCGTTGAGTCCGATGGTGATGGTGGAATAGGGATGTGTGCAGTGGCTGGTGGAAGCGTTGAGAACCGTCTGGTGAAGCTGCTGTCCGCCGGCGGCGAGGAACTCGCCACGGGCTGGGTGGCCGAGGTGACGGCGTCGACCGGCGGGCGGGTGAGCCGCACCGAGGTGGAGGGCGAACTGCGCGAGCTGTACGCCGCTCTGCTGGCGGGCCTGCGCACCGGCGACACCGACGCCCACGGTGAGGCGCTCGGGGAGGTCCGCGCTCTGCTGACCGAGCTGTCCCGGAACCGCGCCCGACAGGGCTTCACCCCCACCGAGACCGCGGTCAGCGTCTTCGCCCTGAAGAAGGTGCTCGAACCGGCGCTGGCCGACGGCGACCGCGAGGACGTCCTCGCCTACCTGCGGCTGTCCGGGCTGCTGGACGAGTTGGGCCTCTTCACCATGGAGAGCTACACCCGCACCCGGGAGGAGCTGATCTCGGCCCAGGCCGAGCAGCTGCTGGAGCTGTCCACCCCCGTGGTGAAGCTGTGGGACGGGGTGATCGGCGTGCCCCTGGTCGGGACGCTCGACTCGGCGCGGACGATGGTGGTGATGGAGAAGATGCTCCAGGCGTTGATCGACACCGGCTCCGAACAGGCCATCATCGACATCACCGGCGTCCCCGCAGTCGACACCGAGGTGGCCCAGCACCTGCTGAAGACCGTGGTCGCGGCCCGGCTGATGGGCGCCGAGTGCACCATCTCCGGCATCCGCCCCCAGATCGCCCAGACCATCGTCGCCCTCGGCATCGACTTCGGCGACATCGTCACCAAGGCCACCCTGGCCGACGCCCTGCGCCACGCGCTGCGCCGCTCCGGCGTGACGGTGTCACGTACTGCCCCGCAGGCGGGTGCCCGATGAGCGACCGCGTTCCGGTCCTGCAGATCGGACAGGTGCTGCTGGTCTCGATCCAGACCGACCTGGACGACCACGCGGTGATGAACCTTCAGGACGACCTGGCCGCCAAAGTGGTCGAGTCCGGCGCGCACGGCGTGGTCATCGACATCACCGCCGTCGAGATCGTGGACTCCTTCGTCGGCCGGATGCTGGCGACCATCGCCTCCATCTCCCGGCTGCTCGACGCCGAGACGGTCGTGGTCGGCATGCGCCCGGCCGTCGCCATCACCCTGGTGGAGCTCGGCCTGTCGCTCGGCGGGGTCACCACCGCGCTGACCCTGGACAAGGGCCTGAAGGCACTGGAACGCCTGCGCCTCGCCGAGGCCGTTCCAGCGCAGCACACCGAACCGGTCGATCCGGAGACGGTGCTGCCGTGACCGAGCCCGGCCCGCTGGCGATCACGGCCAACGACGGTGTGGTCCTGGCTCGCCAGCAGGTCCGCGCCCTGGCGCAGAGCTGTCGTCTCTCGCTGGTGGATCAGACCAAACTGGTGACCGCCGCGAGCGAACTGGCCCGCAACACCCTGCTCCACGGTGGCGGCGGCACGATGACCGCCGCTCTGGTGGACGAGCGCGGCCGGCGCGGGGTCAGGGTGGTCTTCGCCGACCAGGGCCCGGGCATCCCCGACGTCGACCTCGCGCTGACCGACGGCTGGACCTCCGGCACCGGCCTGGGCCTGGGCCTCTCCGGCTCCCGGCGCCTGGTCGACGACTTCGTCCTGGAGACCGCGCCGGGCGCCGGCACCACGGTCACCATCACCAAGTGGGCCCGGTGACCACCGACGCACCGTTCCTGGTCACCTGCGAGGACGTGGCCTGGTTCCGCGACGAGCCGGAGAGCGCCCGGGGCGCGGCGGCCGCCCTCGGCCGCCGGGTCGGCCTCGGCGACCGGCGCACCGCGGAACTGGTGCTGGCGACCACGGAGCTGGCGACCAACGTGCGCAAGCACTCCACCGACGGGTCCATCCTGCTCCGGGTGGTCCGCACCCCGCAGGTGGCCGGGGTGGAGCTGGTCGTGACGGACGGCGGCCCGGGCATCGCGGACGTGCCGGCCGCACTCAGGGACGGCATGTCCACCACCGGCACACTGGGCATCGGCCTGGGTGCCGTCACGCGTCTGGCCGACGTCTTCGACGTCCACTCCAGGCCCGGTCACGGCACCCTGCAACTCGCCCGCTTCTGGCCCCGCCCCCTCGCCTTCCCGCCCGACGCCGAGCCGGCCGTGGGCGGCCTCACCCGACCCATCAGCGGCGAGGTGGTGTGCGGCGACGCCTGGGGCGCGAAGACGGACCCCGGCGACGCGGAGCCCACCGAAGCACCCCTGCGCAGGAGGTCCCCCGACGGTGCGGTCGACTGGGCCGCACTGACGGGCACGGCCCCGGCGGCCGCCGGGAACGGGCAGCGCCGCGCTCGGCCCGTACACTCGGCCACCCCGGGAACCGAGGAGGCGACCCTGGTGATGATGTGCGACGGGCTGGGCCACGGCCCGATGGCCGCGCTGGCCGGGCAGGCCGCCCTCAAGGCGTTCCGGACCGGACGGGCCCGTATGCCCGACCAGATCATCCAGGAGATGCACCGAGCCCTGCACGGCACCCGCGGCGTCGCCGCGGCGGTGGTCCGGATCGAACCGCGGAACGGCCGACTGCTCTTCTGCGGAGTCGGTAACATCACCGCGGCGCTGGTCACCTCGCAGACGCGCGGGAACCTGCTCTCGCACCCGGGCATCGTGGGCGGCCGTCCGATGCCGTCGCTTCGCACCTACGAGCACAGCCTCCCCGAGCACGGAGCCCTGGTCATGCACTCCGACGGACTCAACGAACGGTGGACCCCCGCCGATCTGGCCGGGCTCCTCCCGCACCGGCCCCCGACCATCGCCGCCGGGCTGCTCCGGCTGGCCGGAACACGTCGCGACGACGCGTCCGTCGTCGTCGCCAAGGATCTCTGGTGAGACCGCACATCCTGCTGAAGCTCCCGCTCTCCTTCGAGCAGGACGTCTTCACCCTGCGCCGCCAGGCCAAGACCGCGGCCGCGGAGGTCGGCCTGGAGCCCCGCGACCAGGTGCGACTGGCCACGGCGCTCAGCGAGCTCGGCCGGGACCTGCTCCGGCCCGGCGCCATGATGACCGGGACGTTCCTGTTCGACGACCAGGTCACCCCCGCCGTGCTGCGGACCGTCCTGGCCTGGTCGGACGACCGGGTGGCGAGCGCCGACTCGCTCGCGGCGGTGGCCCGGCTGCTGCCGAACGTCCGGCACCGGCCGCCCACCCCCGAGCAGGGCGGCGAGGGCAGCGTCGAGATCGACTGTCCGCTGCCTCCCGCCGCGGTCGAGGAGCCCGTGTCGGTGGCGACCGTCCGCGCCAGGCTGCGCGAACGCGCCCCGGCCACCACGGCACTGGACGACCTGCGCGCACAGACCGGCGACCTGATGACCGCGCTGGAGGAGTCCCGTGCCCAGCGCGACGAACTCGAACGGCTGAACGCGGAGCTGACCGAGACCAACCAGGGCGTCATCGCCCTGTACGCGGAACTGACGGCGGAGCTGGAGGAGACCAACCGGGGCGTGGTCGCCCTGTACGACGAGGAGCACCAGCTCGCGCTGACCCTGCAACGCACCTTCCTGCCGGCCTCCCTGCCGGAGGTGCCCGGAGTCACCCTGGCGGTGCGTTACCTGCCCGCGGCCTCGCAGACCGAGATCGGCGGCGACTTCTACGAGGCCGTGCTGACCACGGCCGGCCTGCTGCTCGCGGTCGGCGACGTGGTCGGCCACTCGCTCCAGGCGGCGATCGTGATGGGCGAGCTCCGTCACGCGCTTCGCGCCTACGCGGCGGAGAACCATCCCCCGCACGTCCTGCTGGAGCGCCTGGACCGGCTTCTTCGCCTGCACCAGCGCGGTTGGACCGCCACCGTGTGCGTCGCCCTGATAGAACCCGGGAGCGCACGCGTCCACATCGCCAACGCCGGGCACCTGCCGCCGCTGCGGATGGCCCCGGACGGAGCGGCGGAGTTCCTTGAGGAGCACGGGCCGCTGCTCGGCCTCGGCCTGCCGCAGCCCGCGGCCACCGTCCACGACCTCGTTCCCGGGAGCCGACTGCTGATGGTCACCGACGGCTTGGTCGAGACCCGTGACCGGCCCCTGCGGGACTCACTGGAGGACCTGCGCCGCACCGCCGGCGCGGGGCCGGAGCAGCCGGAGGCGCTCTGTGAACGGCTGCTGAGCGCCTTCGGCGGCGAGCAGGAGGACGACACGGTCGTCTTCGCGGTCCGGGTCGAGGACGCGGGGCAGGACTGACGGGCGGTCAGTGACGGCCTGGCCTTCCGGCTCAGCGGGCGGTGTCCTGGCGCAGTGTCAGCCAGACGGTCTTACCACCCGGGTGCTGACGCACCTCCAGGCTCTGCGAAAGACGCTCCAGCAGGTGCCAGCCGAAGCCGCCCGCCCCGGTGAGCAGGTCCGGCGTACGGGGCTCCGGGAAGACCTGGCTCGTGTCACTGAGCGCGATGCCGAACCCCGCCCCGCCGTGGGTCAGGGTGAGCGTGCAGGGCCCCGGGGCGTGCCGCACGGCATTGGAGACGAGTTCGCTGACCAGCAGCAGCGCGTCCTCGCACGCCTGCACCTCAAGACTGGGAACGCAGGCGTCCAGGAACGCCCGGGTGAGCACGCGGGCCTCGGTCACCGTTCCCGCTTTGCCGTCCAGTTCGTGGACGGCGCGCAGCGACGGGGGCCCGGCCTGCTGATCCATGCGCACGCCTCTGCTTTCCCCGGTGTGGTGACCGGCCCGGCCGGCCCCTGACGGCCGTACCCCCGCATCGCGGGCAGGCGAGGCCACCAGGAATGTTAACCGCCTGTGTCGTCTGCCCTACCTGCGGGGCGGGAAACGGAGAGCCCAGAACGCGTGGACGACCTTCGCACAGGCACCGGCGCCGCCCTGGCGGCGCGGTGAACCGTTCCCCGCCTGCGTAGGGTGAAGGGGTGACCCCCACGTCCCGACAGCAGTCCGAAGCCGGCCGCACACGGTCCGCAGGCCCGATCGACGAGGCGCTGGACCAGGCCGTCGGCCGCGTGGCCGATCTGCTCCGGGACGAGGACGGCAACGGGGACGGGGCGGAACCGGTGCCCCTGGTCCGGCTGAGGGCACTCGCCCAGATCCAATCGGCCCTGGAGCGCCAGGTGCAGCAGACCGCACAGGACGCGGGCGAAGCCGGGGCGAGCTACGCCCAACTCGGCGCCGCCTGGCACATCAGCCGCCAAGGCGCCCGGCAGCGCTGGCCCGGACTGGTCGCCAAGCCCGGCGCCGCTCCTGCCGGCGAATCTCCACGCTGACCATCGGCAAGCGGGACGTGGCGATGCGTACGTGTTCGTATGATGGGGCGTGGCCTGAAGGGGACGCCGACACATCTCCACGACGGAGGGGCGGATCCGAGCAGTCCCGGAACCCGTGTCCAGCGTTCCGCCCGCAGTCGCCCCAGCGCCCAGGAGCCCCGGTGCATCCCGACCTCACTCTCACCCTGCAACCGCAGACGCCCCAGGCGGCCTGTCACCTGAACGTGCGCGGTGAGCTCGACTTCAGCAACGCCGACCGACTCACCCGGACGCTGGACGGCATCACCCTGGACCCCCAGGCCGTGCTGATCATCGACCTGACCGGGCTGGAGTACTGCGACTCGACCGGCATCACCGCGCTGATCGGCGCCCACCAGCGGGCCGCCGCGGCCGGCTCCGCCCTCGCCTTCGCCGGTGTCAGCCCGGACATCGCGCACATCTTCGCGATCCTGGGCCTCGACAGGCTCTTCGCCTGTTACGACACGCCTGCCCTGGCCGAGGAACAGCTTCGGCCGAACCGGTAGTCAGACCATGGCGAGCCGCGCGGTGACGGTCTTCCCGTCGTTGGCGTGAGTGCGGACGTCGAGGCTCTGGGTGAGCCGCGCCAGCAGGTTCCAGCCGAAGCCGCCGCCTCCGTGGACCAGGTCGGGCGCTCGTGGCCTCGGCGAGCTGTGACTGGTGTCGGTGACGGCGATGGTCAGCGCCCGCCGGGTCAGGTCCAGGGCCAGCGTGCAGGGGCCGGGGGCGTGGCGCACGGCGTTTCCGACCAGTTCACTGACCACCAGCAGCGCGTTCTGGCAGGCGCGTTCCGGCACCGGCTCCGGGGCGGTGGCCAGGAAGTCACGGGTACGGTCACGTGCGGAACCCGTGGTCCCGGCCGAGCCGTCCAGGAACCAGGTGCCGTCGCTGAGGGATCCCTCGAGATCGTCGGTCATACCGTGCTCCCCGCTTGCCCTTGGTCGAGTAGTGGCTTGATTCCTTCGCCCTACCCGAAATGCGCTGCTTCATGACCCCCGACGGCACCCTCCTCGGCCAGGGCGGGAGTGCGGGGCAGGGTGAACAGGATGCGGGTGCCGTCGGAGTGGCCCAGGTCGACGGCGATGGTCCCGCCGTGGAACTCGACGATCTTCTTGCACATGGCCAGGCCGATGCCGTTGCCGGGGTAGGCCTCGCGGGTGTGCAGCCGCTGGAAGATGACGAAGACCCGTTCGGCGAACTCGGGATCGATGCCGATGCCGTTGTCGGTGAACGCGAACCGCCACATCGTCCCCTCGGGCTCCGCCGTCAGCGAGATGCGGGGTGCCCGGTCGGGGGAACGGAACTTGACGGCGTTGCTGATCAGGTTCTGCAGCAGCAGCCCGAGCTGGGTCCGGTCCCCGGCGACCACTGGCAGCGGGTCCTGGCCGAGCTCGGCGCCGCTCTCGTCGAGGCTCACGCTCAGCGAGTCCACGGTCCGCGCCCAGACCTGGTCGAGGTCGACCGGGGCGTACTGGTCGTGGACCCGGCCCACCCGTGAGAACACCAGCAGGTCGTTGATCAGGGTCTGCATACGGTTCGCGCCGTCGACGGCGTAGGAGATGTACTGATCGGCGCGGTCGTCCAACTGCGAGGCGTAGCGGCGCTGGAGGAGCTGGCAGAAGGACGCTACCTTGCGCAGTGGTTCCTGGAGGTCGTGCGACGCCACATACGCGAACTGCTCCAGTTCCGCGTTGGAGCGGGCCAGGTCGGCGGCGTAGGCGTCGACCTCGTCACGGGCGGCCTGGGAACGGGTCAGTTCGCGGGCCAGGCGTTCCCGCATGGCCTCCACGTCCTGGGCGAGCCGCCGCAGGTCGGTCGGCCCGCTGCCGGTGATCGGCTGCTCGAAGTCGCCGCCGGCCACGGCCCGGACCTGGGAGGTCAGCCGCTCCAGCGGGCCGTTGACGCCGCGGCGCAGGCCCACGAAGACCAGGACGGCCAGGACGACGATGACGGCGGCGATGGCCGAGAAGAGCCAGTCGCGCTGGACCCGGGCACTCTGCAGGCCGGCGCGGGCAGCGTCGCGGCGCTGTGCCAGGTGGCTCTGCTGGGCGGTGAGCGCGGCTCGGAGGGAGTCGAACTCGGTCTTGCCGCGATCGGCCTGCGCGACCGCCGCCGGAACCGGGGTTCCGGCGGGCGAGGCGGCGATGGGACGGGCGATGTCGTTCTGCCACCGGGTAGTGCGGGCCAGTACCGCGTCCAGGTCCGCGGAGGCGGTGCGATCGCCCGCTGTGAGGCTTCGCAGCGCGGCGGTGGCCGCGGCCTGTTGGGCGAGCCCCTCGCTGTAGGGCTGAAGGAATTCGCTCTGTCCGGTGAGGGCGTAGCCGCGGGTTCCGGTCTCCTGGTTGATCAGGGCTGCTTCCAGTCGCACCGACTCGATCAGGGCGGGACTGCTCCGGTCGACGAGCTGGTTGCTGACGGCGGCGGAGTGCCGGAAGAACGCCACCGCGAGTGCGGACAGGACCAGCAGGATGACCAGCGACGCCGAGACTCCCGCGGTCAGCCACTGCCGGGTACTCCATCGGCCGACTGCGTCGGCCGTGACCGCCTGGGGCGGAACGCGCACGTGGTGTCCCTCCGTCAGTTCCGTGTCGCGGCATCCGCCGCGCACGGGTGTGGGCCCTTCAGGCGACCCGGACGGCGGGAGCCTACCGGAGCGCGACAACCATTGTTGTCGCGGGGGTGGATACGGCTAAGGTGGGGGCCATGTCCGTCATCGAGCATCCCCACCCACAGACCACCGGAGTCGGTTCGGTCGCGGGGGCGGCGAGCGGGCTGCGGGCCCTGGCGGACAGCCTCCTCCAGGACCCGTGTCCGCCGGCCCCGGAACTGGCGGCCAATCCCGCGCTGGGCCGCCTCGCCTCGCTACGGGTGCTCCAGGCGGCCCTGGACGTCCAGGTCCGCGAGGCCGCCCAGGAGGCCGCCGCCGCCGGGGCCAACTACGCCCAGCTCGGGGCCGCCTGGCAGATCACCCGGCAGGGTGCCCGCAAGCGCTGGCCAGGCCTGGTGTTCGCCCGCCCCCACCGCCCCGTCCACGTACCCGGAGATCCAGACATGACCACTCCCCCGCGCTCGTACACCGTGCTGCTGGTCGAGGACGACGACGCCGACGCGATGCTCATCGAGGAAGCGCTGCTCGAACACGGCATGGCCCGCACCATCCAGCGCGTCGGGGACGGGATCAACGCCCTCGCGCATCTCCGCGACCCCGCGAACGCGCGCCCCGACCTGGTGGTCCTGGACCTCAACATGCCCCGGATGAACGGCCGGGAGGTGCTCGCCGTGCTCAAGAACGATCCGGCGCTGACCACCGTCCCGGTCGTGGTCCTGACCACGTCCGCCGCTCCCGACGACGTCACGCACGCCTACCAGGAGCACGCCAACGCCTACGTCACCAAGCCGGTCAATCTCGACGACTTCATCCAGGCCGTGCAGAGCATCGACGCCTTCTTCCTGGAGACCGCGACCCAGCCGTTCCCCCTCGGCTGATCCTCGGAACCGATCCGGCTGCGTCCGGCGGCGTCCGGCGCGTTTCGCGGAATGCCCGGGCCACCGCGACAGGAAGTCCGTCGCGGTGGCCCGGGCATTCCGTATACCGGCTCAGCCGGTGGTGTGGGTGCCCGGCTGAAGAATCTCCTCCAGCACGACCCGCACAGCTTCGAACGCGGCGGCGCGCGACTGCTCGGCCAGGACCTGGACGGTGGGGCCGTCCTCCTGGACGTGCTGCTCGACCAGCGCGTAGTGGTGATCGGCCTCGTGGCCGGCCCAGTCGCGGGCCCGGGCGATGCGCTCCAACAGTTCGGCGGCGCTGATCTCGGCCACCACGCCGACCGCCGCGACGGCCCGGCCGACGTGCTGGTCGACGTCCTTGTCGTCGATGGCGCCCATCCGGCCTATTCCTCCGTCATCAGCTGGGCCCGCAGGCTGCCCAGGGTGCGGCTGAGCAGGCGGGAGACGTGCATCTGGGACACGCCCAGCACCTCGCCGATCTCGGACTGGGTCATATCGGCGCCGAACCGCATCGAGATGATCTGCCGGTCGCGCTCGCCCAACTGCGCCAGCAGGGGCTTGAGGCAGATCAGGTTCTCCGCGCCCTCCAGCCCCGGGTCCTCCCCGCCCAGACGCGCGACGAACGAGGCCCCGTCGTCGTCGTTGTCGCCACCGGGCGCGCCGGCGTCGATGGAGGAGACCGAGTACCCGTTGGCGGCCACCAGGCCCTCGCGCACCTCCGCCTCCGGCACCTCCAGGTACGCCGCCAGCTCCGCCACCGTCGGGGCACGCCCCAGCTCGTACGTCAGCGCGTCACCGGCCTTGGCCAGCACCAGCCGCAACTCCTGCAACCGGCGCGGAACATGAACAGCCCAACTGGTGTCGCGGAAGAACCGCTTGATCTCCCCCACGATCGTCGGCATCGCGAACGTCGGGAACTCCACCTCCTGGTCCAGGTCGAACCGGTTGATCGCCTTGATCAGACCGATCGTGCCCACCTGGACGATGTCCTCCATCGGCTCACTGCGGGTACGGAAACGCTGCGCCGCGAACCGCACCAGAGCCATGTTCAACTCCACCAGCGTGTTCCGCACGTACTGGAACTCCGGCGTCCCCTCGTCCAGTTCGGCCAACCGCGCGAACAACACCTTCGACATCGCCCGCGCGTCCGTCGGCGACACCCGCCGCAACTCCTCCGGATCCCACGCCAACCACGAACTCACCTGGTCCTGCGCAGCCCGCGAGGGCTCCACATGCCTCGGTTCACCTTCGACTCCGACTCTGCGGACGAGGTGATCTGTGCGGTTCTGTGTGGCGATGTCCACGGTGTTTCCTCCTGGGCAGAGCTTGCGCGTGGACGTCGTGTACCCGCGTCCCACGGGTCCACGCCCCTGTTCGACCCATCAGTTGATGCCCGGCGATCAATTGCTGACGGTCGGTAGCGGCATACCCCCTTGCCCCGGTCGCAATGCTGCCTGCCCGCAGACAGGAGGCACGGGCGTCGGGTGCCGCCGATGCCCTACGGTGATGCCGTGATCGAATCCTCGCCGCAGACCGAGTCCCCCGCCGACACGCCTGCCGACGTCCCTGCCGGCGGCACCCGAACCAGGCGCCGGTCGCCGCGCCGGTGGATCGTCGTCCTGGCCGTGCTCGCCGTCCTGTTCGTCCTGCCCTGGTGGACCCTGTTCGCCGCGGGCGCCGACTGGCCGCTGCCGGTGTTCCTGGTCGGCACGGCCGTCTTCGCCGCAGGCCTGGTCGCCTTCCCGGTGCTGATGGTGCGAGGCCACGGACGCCGGCGGGACCGGGCGGCGCGTGTCGCCGACACCACCCTCGGCGTGGTCTGGGTGCTGTTCACCTGGTCCGTCCTGAGCGTCCTGCTGCGGCTGCTGCTGCTCGGCGCCGGCGTCGGCGACCCGGACCGGTCCCGGATCACGGCCGCCTCGGTCGCGGTGGTCGCGGCCGGACTCCTCGGCTGGGGACACTACGAGGCCATGCGGCTGCCCCGGGTCAAGCGGCTGGACGTCACCGTCCCGAGGCTCGGCCCCGGCCTGGACGGGACCCGGGTCGTGGTCCTGGCCGACACCCACTACGGGCCGATCGACCGGGCCCGCTGGTCGGCCCGCGTCGCCGAGGCGGTCAACGCCCTGGACGCCGACGTGGTCTGCCACGCGGGCGACATCGCCGACGGCACCGCGGAGCAGCGCCGCGAGCAGGCCGCGCCGCTCGGCACGATCCGGTCGCGGCTGGCGAAGGTGTACGTCACCGGGAACCACGAGTACGGCAGCGAGGCCCAGGGCTGGCTGGACCGGATGGCGGAACTGGGCTGGGAGCCGCTGCACAACCGCCACCTCGTCGTCGACCGGGGCGGGGACCGCCTGGTGCTGGCGGGGGTGGACGACGTCACCGCGGCGTCCTCCGGCCTGGCCGGGCACCGGGCCGACCTGGCCGGCGCGCTGGCGGGCGCGGACCCGGAGCTGCCGGTCCTGCTGGTCGCCCACCAGCCCAAGTACATCGCCGAGGCCGCGGGCGCCGGGATCGACCTGCAGGTCTCCGGGCACACCCACGGCGGGCAGATCTGGCCGTTCAACTTCCTGGTGCGGATCGACCAGCCGGTGGTGCACGGCCTGAGCCGGCACGGAGAGCGGACCCAGCTCTACACCAGCCGGGGCAGCGGCTTCTGGGGACCTCCCTTCCGGATCTTCGCGCCGAGTGAGATCACCCTGCTCACCCTGCGGTCGGCGACCGTACACGAATGATTCACATCTGCCGTGACACAGCGTCATATAGGGTGCGTCGGTAGACATTCGGCGGAACCTTCGGGAAGGCATGCCTTGCACAAGCGAACAGGTCAGCGCCGGCTGGTGACCACGGTCGTGGCCACCGCCCTGGCGGCCGGCGCCACGACCCTCCTGCCCGCCTCGGCGCAGGCCGGTCAGGCCGCCCCGACCGCGCGGCAGTCGGCGACCCAGGCGGACTTCGCCGCCGCCGCGGCCGCTTATCACGTCCCGGTCGCCGTGCTGGTCGGCGTGGCCCTCCAGGAGTCCGGGCTGCAGTCCCACCCCGGCTACAGCGACGACGCCGGCTGGGGGCTCATGAACCTCACCGACGCCACGCCGCAGATGCTGGAAGCGGGCCCCTCGGGAATCCAGGCCCACTCCGACCTGACCTCGCCGACCGAGCACCCCGAACTGCACACGCTGCTCACCGCCGCGAAGCTGACCGCCATCCCGGCCGACCGGCTGCGGCACGACCGCCGGGACAACCTCCGCGGCGGCGCCGCCCTGCTGGCCTCCTACCAGAAGCAGCTGACCGGCGGCACCTCGGCCGACCCCTCCGACTGGACCGCGGCGATCGCCGAGTACAGCCATCTGACGGATCAGAAGGCCGCGGCCTCCTTCGCCTCCGGCGTCTTCGCCTCGATCACCTCCGGCGTCCGCCAGCGGACCTCGGAAGGCGAACTGGTCACCGTGCCGGCCGACCGGGCCGCCGCACCGGTCACCAGCCAGCTGGGCGAGCTCAAGCTGACCAGCGCGGTCGGCTCCTCGACCCCGGCCGAATGCCCCAAGTCGCTGGACTGCCAGTTCGTCCAGGCCTCCTCCACCGGCGTGCAGGTGTCCAACCGGCCCGCCGACGGGATCAGGATCACCCAGATCGTGCTGCACACCACCGAGGGCTCCTACGACTCGGCGATCACGACCTTCCAGGGCCCCAACGCCGCCGCCGCGCACTATGTGATGCGCTCCTCCGACGGCGCGGTGACCCAGATGGTCTCCGACAAGGACGTCGCCTTCGGCGACAACAACTACGACAGCAACCTGCACTCGATCCAGATCGAGCACGAGGGCTTCTCCGCCTTCGGCGCGGACTGGTACACCGACGTCACCTACCAGCAGACGGCCAAGCTGGTGAAGTACCTGGTCAAGCGCTACGACATCCCGCTGGACCGGCAGCACATCCTGGCCCACGACAACGTGCCCGGCGGCAAGACCGCCGACCTGGCGGGCCAGCACTGGGACATGGGCGACCAGTGGGACTGGACCCGGTTCATGAAGCTGGTCGGCGCCCCGTTCGACGACGGGAGCAGCGGCGTCGGACCGGTCGGCAGCGCGGTCACCATCGCGCCCACCTTCAAGAAGAACCTCCAGACCTTCACCGTCTGCCCCGCCGACGACCCCACCGGCGGCACCACCGCCTGCACCGCGCAGACGGTCCCGGCGAGCTCGCTGTTCGTGCACCAGGGCCCCAGCGAGGACTCCCCGCTCATCCTGGACCCGAACCTGCACCCGACCGGGACCGCCGGCACGAACGACGTCAGCGACTGGAGCACCACGGTCCAGGCCGGCCAGCAGTTCGTCGTCGCCGACCAGCAGGGCGACTGGACCGCCATCTGGTTCGACGGCCAGGAGGGCTGGATCGACAACCCCAAGGGCAAGAACACCGTCCCGGCCACCGGCGTGCAGATCATCCGGGCGGCCGGCGCCGCCCCCGCGCCCGTCTACGGCACGGCCTTCCCCGACCCGTCCGAGGTCCCGACCGGCTGGGGCCCGGACCCGCAGGACCCGCTGGGCGCGCCGAACTACGCCATCCCGGCCGGTCAGGCCTACGTCTCCGACCAGCCCCCGGTCAACGGCCAGGACTTCTTCCCGAGCCGCCAGGGCGTGGTCGACGGCGCCAAGCAGTACTACACCGTCCAGTTCAACCACCGCTACGTCTACGTGAACGCCGCCGACGTCACCGCCACCCCGGCCTGAGCAACGGCTCAGCCGACCGCTTCGGCCGCGCCGGGGACCGCGACCGCGTCCCCGGCGCGGCCGAGGCGCAGCCGCAGGACGTTCGCCGGCTGCTCCGCCCGCCGCTCCCAGCGCACGTCGAGGACCTCGTACCGGGAGTCCTCCTCCGCCAGCCAGTCGGCGGCGGCCCGGAACAGGTCCGCCACCTCGGACGCGGCCAGCACCAGCGTCCCGTCGTCCTCCACTCCCACCCACAGGTCCACATGGGAGTTCACGAACGCCGCCGCCGTCTCCCGCAGTTCCTCGGCCATCGCCTGACCGTCAGCACCCGTCGTCATCGTCCGCTCCCGCATCGTCTCGGTCACTCCGTCGGGAGCTTCTGGTCGGGGCAGCCGCTGAGGACCTTCTGCATCGCGGTCTTCTCCGCGGCGGTGACCCACAGCTTGTACTTGGCCTTGACCGCGATCTGCTTGGCCACGTAGGTGCACCGGAAGGAGGTGTTGGCCGGCAGCCACTGCGAGGCGTCGTCGTCGCCCTTGGCCTCGTTGGCCGGTCCGTCGGCGGCCAGCAGTTCCAGCGGGTCCTCGGCCAGGTTC
>FSVS01000349.1_pt1 | contig 25504 bp, 26 predicted proteins | sample 1637781 | NCBI WGS metagenome assembly FSVS01 (sample SAMEA3914814, study PRJEB12502) | metagenome | biome: forest; material: soil | place: USA | collected 2011-09-16 | depth 0.1 m | reverse complement strand
CGCGGTGTCGCAGCCGTTCTGCTGCATCCACAGGAAGTGCGTGTCCACCGTCTGCTGGTCGTACGAGGAGAACAACGTCGCCGGCTGCCCGTTCCCGAACGCGCCGTACCCGGTCTGATAGCCCCGGCTGTACTCCCGCATGTCCGGCCACGCCTTGATCACGTTGTTGCCCGGCGAGGGCGCCTGGGACGCGTTCTGGCTCCAGTGCCACCAGGTGTTGATCGGCGCACCGTCACCGATGCAGGCGAACCAGCCCTGGTAACCCACCGTCACTTTGCCGACCACGTCACCGGCCGGACTGGCGGCCGGCGTCTCGGCGGCGTCCGCCGTGTGCAGCAGATCGGCTCCCACCGCCACGACGGCTGTTCCCGCGAGCGCGGAGGCCATGAAGGTACGACGAGAGATTGCCATGAGGATTCACTCCTACTGGATATCTGCGCGAAACGGGTCTGCGCGGTCGGCCGGGACGACGCCCGGCGCGAGTCACAGTAGGTGGGTCTCGTTGAGCCGTGCAAGGGACAACTTGTGAAGGATTGGAGAGTTGAGGCAGTAACGGTCCGTGGGAGCCCTCCCAAGCCCTCTCCTGATGGTCGGCCGTTGCGAAACTCTCATCTGAGCCCCTGAAGTACCTTCTAACCTGCTGATTTGTTCCCCCACCTGTCCCAGGTGGACGCTTTTTCCGGTCCAGACCATTGACGTGGGCATGCGACACGAGTTCAATCAGGTCCTGAACAAAGAAGCCCAGAGAGCGCTTCCTTGTTCACTTGTTGAACGCTGTGTCAGCCTTACCCGGTGGTCCCGAAGGTGATCCGGTAATAGCACTGCCCCTTGCAGGCCATGGTCGCGGAGTCGTCGAAGGCATAGGAGTAGGCGTAGGGCTCGGCCTTCTTGAACACCTGGGTGTAGTCGATCGGCCACTTCGAGGGGACGCAGTCGTCCCGTCCGGCCCAGGCTCCCCGGCAGCAGTAGGTGTCCCCGCCGAAGGCTGCGCAGGGCGGCTTGCAGCCGATGACCTGACCACTCGACACCGCCTGCATCGCACTGGGGCAGGCCACCGGTCGGGTGCAAGCGCCCTTGTAGCAGCCCGAGGCGCTGACCGGGTCGGTGGTGACGGTGTGTGAGACGTTGATGTACATCGGCAGGTTGGAGCCGTCCACCATGCTGACGTCGTAGAAGTCCATGCCGTCGAAGGCGTTGAAGGTGAACTCGCCCAAGGTGGTGGGGGTGGTCGGGCCCGAGCACTGGGTGGTGCAGTCGCCGGTCAGGCAACTGCCGTGGGCGTCCGTGGTGCAGCCGGTGCGGCCCCAGACCCGACCGCCCCAGGTGTCGGCGACGGTGAGCGACGTGCTCTGCCCAGGCAGGAGCCTGCGGCCGTTCGGATAGGCCGGACTGTTGCTGACGACGGCCCAGATGGTCTGCTGGGTGCGGTTGACCACGGTGATGCTGCGCTGACTGCCGGTCGGGGCTTCGGCCGTCGTCTTGGCGGGTGGTCGGCTGGGCGGGCGGGTGGTCGGCCCGGCCGTGCTGGGGGCGGGAGTGGACGGGCTCGGGCTGCCGGCGTGCGACGGGCTCGGCGAGCCGCCGCCGGGCGTCCGGGTCGGCGGGGCGGCGCTGCCGGCCGCGACGGCCGAACGGCTCGCCGTCGGCGAGCCGACCGACGGCGCGGGCGAGGTCGCCCAGTAGATGATCAAGATTGCGGCCGCCGCCGCGAGGAGGGCGGCCAGCCACCCTCGCGTGGATCGTGCCCGGTGTCGCCTGCGCGCCATGGCGTACTGCCTTCCCGTTTCCCGCCGCTGCCGACGGCCTCTGCATCGGAGACGGGAACAGGGGCGCCCGACAACACAAATCCGCCGGGTTGTGGGGTCGTCAGCCGGGTTCGGGCCGCGCGCTGCCGCGGAGGCGGCGGCTGACCTCGCCCAGGCCCTGCGCGATCTGGTCGCGCTGCTCCGGGGTGAGCACGTCGATCAGCGCGGCGCGGACCGCGGCGACATGGCCCGGCGCGGCCTGCCGGAGCACCTCCATCCCCCGGTCGGTCAGCTCCGCGATGACGCCGCGCACGTCGCTGGGGCAGGAGCGCCGGGCGACCAGGCCGGCCCGCTCCAGCTGGGTGACCTGGTAGGTCAGCCCGCTCTTGGAGGTCACCAGCAGGTCGGCCAGCTCGGTCATCCGCAGCGAACGGCCCTCGGCGGCGGAGAGCTGCACGAGGACCTCGTACTGGGTGTGCGAGAGCCCCGCCTCGTCCTTGAGCTGCTGCTCCAGCCTCCGGGCGACCAGGTTGCTCGCGGCCAGGAAGGCGACCCAGGCGGCGCGCTCCCGGTCGTCCAGCCAGCGGGGTTCGGCGGCGGGTTCCGCGGCTTCGGCGCTCATATTCCCACTTTACCCTGTTGTTCAAATTTGAATAGGGGCGTAGGGTCGTCCGCGTTCGGTTGGTTCAGATTTGAACCAACCAGGAGCGAGCGGAGTGCGATCATGTCCCAGAACCTTCCCGCCGCGACCGTGCGCACCCGGGTCCACGTGCCCCTGCGCTTCGGTGACGGCTACACGGTCGACGCCGACCTGGTCACCTTCCACGGCCTGGTCGACGGCGCCGAGCACCTCGCGGTCGTCCTGGGCGACCCGGACGCGTCGGACGCGCCGCTGGTGCGGCTGCACTCGGAGTGCCTGACCGGCGACGTGTTCGGCTCGGCCCGCTGCGACTGCGGCCCGCAGCTGCGCGAGGCCGTCGAACGCATCGCCGCCGTCGGCGGCTACCTGCTCTACCTCCGGCAGGAGGGGCGGGGCATCGGCCTCTACAACAAGCTGGACGCCTACGCCCTCCAGGACGACGGCCTGGACACCTATGCCGCCAACGCCGCGCTCGGCCTCCCCGAGGACGCCCGCGACTACAGCGCCGCCGCCCAGATCCTCACCGCCCTGGACGCCGACCGCATCCGCCTGCTGTCCAACAACCCGGACAAGGCCGACCAGTTGGCCGCCCTCGGCATCGACATCACCGAACGCGTCCCCACCGACGCGCATGTCACCGCCACCAACCTCCGCTACCTGCGCGCCAAGGTCGAACACACCCGGCACACCATCCAGCTCGCCGAACTCGCCGGCTGACCGGGGGCCGCACTACGGTAGGTGGAGTCGCTCACGGGGCCATGAGTTCGACTTATGAATACAGAGGACACCCTTGACAGGAAGTTTCTGTTCTGGCTGCATATATTGCAGCAATTGGGGAGTCGAGGATTCAATAGTTGAACGATTCATCGGCATTTGGGTGCATCGGTCGCCAACTCACCAAGCAATCGAAGGCGGCGGGGGCCATCCACCCCGTCAGTCACCACCTGCGAGGAGGGCCGCATGCCGATGACGTCACCAGGCCGTGAGGAAGGGCCGCACTGGGCGGTGGACATACCCATCCGTACCAGAGCCGGCGGCTTCGGTACGCACACGTTCGTCATCCGTGCGGTGTCCCCGGCGGCGGCCGTCGACGCCGCCTGGGACCGGGCCCACACCAAGGACGCCGTCCACCGCCGCAAGGGAGCCGCGCTCGCGGCCCAGCGGACCCACCTCACCGCTCACATGGTTCCCCGCGGCCTGTACTGACCGGGCCGGTCAGAACAGCGGACCGGTCACCGGCAGCACCACCTCGCAGGGGACGCTGCGCTTGTGCGCCGGGTCCAGGGCGTTGAGGACGTCGGTCAGGGCGATCGGGTCCGCGGCGATCTCCAGGTGGTCGGTGGCATCAAGCAGGCACTGGTTCTGGAGCAGGATGTCGGTGACGTTCGGCGCCGCCGGGAGGAAGGCGTTGGTGTACGGGGTGACCACCTCGTCGTCCTTCGACTCGATCACCGTGTACTGCACGCCCGGCACGGTCTCGCCGCCCGCGTTGAGCGCGGTCAGGAAGGCGGAGCCGTCCTCCTGCTGGACGCAGGCCGCGCACGGCCCGTTCAGCAGGCCGTTGATCGGGTCGATCAGGCTCAACTGCCGTCCCAGCTGGGTGATGCCGTCCAGCGTGGTCCCGTTGTTGCTGGGCGCGAGCGCCACCAGCTTGTCGACCTTGGCGGCCCCGCCCAGGTTCTTGAGGTAGTAGCGGGGCATCATCCCGCCCTGCGAGTGTCCGACCAGGTCCACCTTGGACGCGCCGGTGGCGGCGGTCACCTGGTTCACGAAGGCCGACAACTGCCCGGCGCTGGTGGCGATGTCACCGGTGCCCTGGAGGATCGCGTCGGGCGAGCTGCCGCCGTAGTTGAAGGCGAAGACGCAGTAGCCGTTGTTCGCGAGCAGCGGCGACGCCCCGGCCCAGTTGTCGTGCATGTTCCCGAAGGTGCCGTTGACCAGGACGACCGGGTCGGGGTGCGCGGCGCTCGGCCGGCAGGACCAGTTGTTCGCGCCGGGCGGCGCGACGGTGGGCGTGAGCGCCCCCGCCAGGACCCCCGTCGCGAAGTCGTAGTTCACGGGATAGGAGGTCGAGGCCGCCGCCGACTGCGCGCCGCCGACCGCGAGGCTCATCGCTCCGGCCGCCGCCGCCGCGGCGGCGAGGATGCGCAGTCGGCCGTTTCCCGGGTTCGTCTTCATCGCGAGTACCGTCCCTTGTCCCTTGTTCCTTGTGGAGGAATTGCGAATACTCCAGGCCGCAATCGAGTGGGATTGTCGGACCTGCGATCGGGCGGTGACGCTAGGAGTGCGCCACGTTCACGTCAACGGTTTCCGCGAGTGCCTCGGAAAAGCGCTCGATCGGATGCCAGGAATCATCCTGCGCCCACCGGGCCGTCTGTCATCAGACCTAGCGGTGTCGCCGCCGGCGCGTCGCGGCAGTCCGCGGACACCCGGCCGGAGGTCCTGCCACGTGCGGGGATAGCGGCATGTCAGAAGTATTGACTCGTCAGTAACATCGGCTCATAATCACGTCGGGCGGCTCCGCCTCCAGGGCGGCGGAGCCCCGGCGGAGGGGCGGCAGTTGACCGGACCGTGGGCCGCTCTGCCGCGCCAGTTCGCGGTCGAGCTCCGGAAAGAGGCACCTACTCTCGCCGCCGAGATCATTCGGGAGATCAGGCAGCAGGTCCCTGAATTCTCCCGCCCGCTCGACGGGAAATTCGGGGACGGAATTCAACGCGGCGTGGAGACGGCGCTGGCCCAGTTCGCCGGCCTCGTCGCCGACACGCAGCCGGTGCCCGCAGAGGACCGGCTGGACGTCTACCGCGCGCTCGGCCGGGGCGAGTTCGCCGAAGGGCGGAGCCTGGACGCGCTCCAGGCCGCCTACCGGACCGGTGCCCGGGTCGCCTGGCGGCGCTACGCGCGCGCCGCACGCCGCAGCGGCATGGGGCCGGACCTGCTGGTCACCGTCGCCGAGGCGGTCTTCGTCCACATCGACGAGATCGCCTCCGCCTCGGTCCAGGGCTACGCCGAGGCCAGGGCCGCCGCCGCCGGGACGCTGGGACGGCTGCGCCGCCGACTGCTGGAGCTGCTCCTCGCCGGGGCGCCGCGGGAGGAGATCGCCGACGCCGCCGCGGCGGCGGACTGGCCGCTGCCCGAGCAGGTGGCCTGCGTGGCGCTCGGCCCGGCCGGTGAGCGGCGCGGCCGTCGGCCGCGGGCGCCGGATCAGGTGCTGGCGGACCAGGACGCCCCGGAGCCTTACCTGCTGGTGCCGGACCCCGCGGTGCTGCTGAAGGACGATCAGCTCCGGGCGGTGCTGCGGGACCGGGGCGCGGTCATCGGCCCGACCGTGCCGTTCGACCTGGCGGGCGACTCGCTGCGCTGGGCCCGGGCGGTGGCGGCCGACGCGCGGCCGCGGGTCGGCGGCGAGCCGCTGACCTGCGACGGCCGGCTGCCGGACCTGCTGCTGCTGGCGGACGCGCCGCTGGTGCGGCTGATGGGGGAGCGCCGGCTCGGGCCGCTGGCGGGGCTGACGCCCAAGCAGAGCGAGCGGCTGGCGGTGACCCTGCTGGCCTGGTTGCAGACCAACAGCGGCAGCGCCCCCGAGGTCGCCGCGCGGCTGGGCATCCATCCGCAGACGGCCCGTCAGCGACTGCACCGGGTGCAGGAGTTGTTCGGCCCGTCGCTGAGCGACCCCGACGCCCGCTTCGAGCTGGAGGTCGCCCTGCGCGGACGTCTGATCCTCGCGGGCGCCGTCCCCTGGACACCCTGACCGGGCCACTGACCGGTCCGCGCGGGTCGCTGGACTGCGCGGGGGCCGGCGGACTACGCGGACCGCCGGACGCCGCGGCGGCGCCGGCCCGCGGCCCGGCTCAGTGGAGGGCGCCGCCGGTGCGGGCGAGCCACTGGTCGAAGGTCTCGGTGCCGCGCGGTCCCGGCCCGGTGGGCAGCAGCCCTCCCTCGCCCATCAGTCGGCCGACGGCGCCGGGGATGCGCAGCGGGACCGGGACGCGTCGGCTGTGGCGCGCCCGCAGCAGTCGGCGGACCAGGTCCGCCATGTCGCGCTCCTCCGGCCCGGCCAGCTCCGGGGCCATCCCGACCGGGGCGGACCCGGCCAGCCGGAGCAGGGACTCGGCGACCTCGCGGGCGGCGACGGGCTGGCAGCGCATCCGCGGAACCAGGGCGAAGGGTCCGCCGACGCGTTCCAGCAGCTGCGCCGGGAACTCGTGGAACTGGGTGGCCCGCAGCACGCTGGCCGGGACCGGGCCGGCCAGCAACTGTTCCTCCTGGCGGCGCTTGCCCGCGTAGTAGCCCAGGCCGACCCGGTCGCAGCCCACGATGGACAGGGCGACCAGGTGCTTCACCCCGCTCCGCTGCCCGGCCCGGAGCAGGTTCCCGGTGGTCTTCTCGAAGAACTCCACCGACGCGCGCCGACCGGTGGTGTTGATGTTGCTGGCGTCGACGACGGCCTCCACCCCGTCCAGCGCGGCGTCGAGCCCGCTCCCGGTGGCGAGGTCCGTGCCGGTGGAGCGGCTGAGCACCGAGACCTGGTGGCCCTCCGCGCGGGCGGCCTCGACCACCAGCCTTCCGACCACACCGGTTCCGCCTGCGACTGCGATGATCATCCGCGGTCGTCCCTCCTGATCGTCTTGGCCCCCGTATTACCTACCAGGACGGGGCAGCCGGTCAGGATGTGACACGAGTGCGCGCCACATAGACGGTGTTGGTCGCCGTTCCGCCCTGGAGCGGATTGGCGAAGTCGACGACATGGGCGGCCGACTCCGCGAAGACCTCCGCGAGCACGGCGCCGAACTCGTCGTCCGGCGGGTCGTTGGACCACAGCGCGAAGACGCCGCCGGGGTGGAGCCGTTCGGCCAGCGCGCGCAGCCCCGCCGGGAGGTAGAGGGCAGCGTGGCGGGGGTTCAGCACATGGCGCGGGGAGTGGTCGACGTCCAGCAGGACGGCGTGGAAGCGGCGGCCCGGCGCCTCCGGGTCGAAGCCGACCGGGTCGTCGGCCATGGCGAAGAAGTCGCCCTGGACCAGGCGGCAGCGCGGGTCCGAGGCCAGTCCTGCGCCCAGGGGCACCAGTCCGCGCCGGTGCCACTCGATCACCTCGCCGATCGCGTCGACCACGACCAGCGAGCGCACCCGCGGGTCGTCCAGCGCCGCCCTGGCCGTGTAGCCGAGGCCCAACCCGCCCACCACGACGTCCAGTTCGGCCGGTGAGGCCGCTTCGGCGCCCGGCAGCGGGGCCAGCCCGAGCCGGGTGAGCGCGATCTCGCCCTCGGTGAAGAGGCTGGACATCAGGAACTCGTCGCCGAGCTTCACCTCGTACACGTCGTCGCCGGAGGCCGGGTCGCGGCGGCGGCGCAGGCTGATGTCGCCCATCGGCGTCGGACGCCAGTCGATCTCCTGGAAACGCGCGCTCATCCTGGCACCTCTCTGACGCCGTCCGTCCGTCCGGACAGCCGGTGCCCCACCTTAGGTGACCGGAGGGTGCTCGGGGTGGGCCAGGCGGCGGAGCAGGGCCGTCGTGTCGGCGAGCGGAACGGAGTGGAAGAAGCGCGCGTCGGCGTCCTCGACGGCGGCGATCGCGCGCGGGGCCAGCGCGGCCCCGGCCCCGGTGACCCGCAGCCGCTTGGCGCGGGTGTCGGCCGGGTCGACCTCGCGGGTGACCAGCCCCTTCTGCTCCAGGGTGCGCAGGACCTGGGAGGTCATCTTCACGTCGGTGCCGGCCTGGCGGGCGAGGGCGAGCTGGTTGGGGTGCTCGCCCTGCTCGTTGAGCCACCAGGCGCAGGCGAGCAGCACGAACTGGACATGGGTGAGGTCGAGCGGGGCCAGGGCGGCGGCGATGCCGCGCTGCCAGCGCAGGGTGGCGTGCCACAGCAGGAACCCGGGGCTGTCGCCGGGGTCGAGCGGCATCAGCTGAGGGCCAGTCGGACCAGCGAGGCCATGGTGTCGGGCCAGTCGGCGGTGATGCCGGGGCCGATCTCCGGGCCGGCCTGGTCGGACCCGGCGCCGGTGATCTCCATCCGGTAGGTCACCCGGGTCCGGCCCCCGTCGACCGGCTCGACCAGGTGGAGCGTCCGCAGCAGCAGGTCGCCGAAGCGGGCCTCGTCGACGAACCGCTCGCCCTCGACGGCCTCGGCGACGAGCAGCCGGATCGGGTCCTCCCCGGGCGGCGTCATGGTGATCCGCGAGCCCGCCGCGAAGGGGCCGCTGAGCTCGACGCTCTCGATCTCGGCGTTCCAGGCGCCCCAGCCGGGGACGTCGGCCCAGAGCCGCCAGATCGCGGCGGGGGCGGCGTCGGTCTCGATGCTGTGCTCGTACTCCCACATGGCGTTCCCCTTCGTCGGGCGGGTCAGACTGTCTACGCAGAGACTATCTCCGCGCAGACTATCTGTCCAGGGGATGCCTCGTCGGCGGTCGGTGTCGTTCCAGGCCGATCAGCTCCACGATGCGGCGCACCGCGGGCGACGAGCGGACCATCCGCACCCTCACGCCGCGCTCCGCCGCCCGCTGCCGGGTCTGGAGCAGGGCGGCGATCCCGCCCGCGTCGCAGAACTCCACCAGCGCCGCGTCCAGTCGGACGGACCGGATCCGCGGATCGGCGGTGATCTCGGCGACGGCGGCGGCGAGGCTCCGCGCGCTGAAATGGTCGAGCTCTCCGGAGAGGAGGATCTGAGCGCTGTCGCGGCTATGGAGGACCACCAGCCGCAGCGCGGGCATATGAGTCACGAGCTGAGCCCAACTCTGTTGTCCGAGTGTGTCGTTGACGTCTCGCATAATTAGTCATGCCCATGGCATATGCGTCAAGTGGGTAAGTGATGAAAGGGGTGCGTGGGCCTGACACATGTTGAGTATGCTCAGCATATGTTCCAGCGAAGCGTGAACCAGCGATTCGTCGTGCCCACGATGTTCGTCCTCACCCTCTTCCTCGTCGTCATGGACTCCTCGATCACCACCGTGGCGCTGCCGTCCATCGCCGCGCAGTTCCGCGTCCCCACCGCCGCGATCGACGGGGTGGTGGTGGTCTACCCGGTGTGCGTCGGCATGGTCATCCCGGCGTCCGGCTGGCTCGGGGACCGGTTCGGGACCAAGCGCGTCCTGCTGGCCTCGATGATCGCCTTCACCGCCGCGTCCGCGCTCTGCGGGACGGCGCAGTCGCTCGGCGAACTGGTCCTCTACCGGGGGCTCCAGGGCCTCTCCGGCGGGCTGCTCGTCCCGGTGGCGAACGCCATGCTGTTCCGTACCTTCACCGCCCAGGAACGGGTGCGGGTGTCCCGCTTCATGACGGTCCCGCAGCAGATGGCCCCGGCCGTCGCGCCGCTGCTGGGCGGCTTCCTGGTGGACGGCTTCTCCTGGCGCTGGGTCTTCTACGTCAACCTGCCGGTGGGCCTGGCCACCGTCGTCTTCGGGCTGTTCTGCCTCAAGGAGCAGCGGCAGCCCGCCCCCGGCCGGTTCGACCTGCCCGGACTGTTGCTCGCCGCGGCCGGGATGGGCACGCTGATGTACGGGCTGAGCGAGGGCGCCCAGCGCGGCTGGACCTCGGCGCCGATCCTGGCCGCGCTGGCCGCGGGCCTGCTGCTGCTCGCCGCGACCGTCGCGTTCGAACTGCGGATCGCCGAGCCGATGCTGCGGCTGCGGCTGTTCGGCGCCCGGATGTTCCGGGACGCGGGCGTGGTCAACCTGTTCGGCCTGATCCCGTTCCAGGGGGCGATGTTCATGGCCCCGCTGTTCCTCCAGGAGGGCCGGGGCTTCAGCGCGGTCGAGTCCGGGTCGAGCACCTTCACCGAGGCGATCGGCGTGCTGCTCATGGTCCAGGTGGTCAGCCGGGTGTACGGGAAGGTGGGACCGCGCCGCCTGATCGCGGGCGGGCTGCTGCTCGTCGGGGCGGTGCTGGCCGCGATGGCCGGCTGCGACCTGCACACCGGGATCTGGACCTTCCGCGGCTACATGTTCGTGCTGGGGCTGGGCATGGGCGCGGTCTTCATGCCCGCGATGGTGGTCACCTTCGCGGTGGTGGAGCAGGCGGACGTGGGGCAGGCGGCCACGCTCAACATGGTGCTCCGGCAGATGTCCGGCGGGATGGCGCCGGCGCTGGTGGCGGGTGTGCTGGCGGCCGGGACCCTGCGGCAGGCCGGGGCGGACGCCGGAACGCCGCCGGTCGGCGCGTACCAGGCGGCGTACCTGGTGCTGGCCGTGCTCGCGCTGCTGTGCGGCCTGTACACGGCGGTACGGATGCGCGACGGGGTGGGCGCCGGCGGTCGGCGCGACACCGCGCCGGGCCGCGTCCCGAGGGCGCGGGAGGGCCAGTCGTACGCCGCGGCCCCGGGGGAGGAGCGACGGGCGCGGGGTGACGGGTGATCAGCTCGGGCCCGGCCGGGTCAGTCCCGCCCAGGCTCCGCCGGGTTGTCCGCCGAGGCCGGGGGGATCTCCACGCCGTACTCCCGCGCCGCCCGCAGCGCGTCCTCCAGTTCGTCGACCGCGCGTGAGACCGCGCGGGGGTCGTGCGCGGACACCGCCGTCGTCACGCCGACCCGGGCCGCCCGTATCCGTGCGACCAGCGTCTCGGTGAACTGTTCGTCCATCCCGGTACCTCCCGCTCCTCGTCACCGTGTGCAGGGCGTCGCCGTCCGCAGCGGCTGTGCGTGCAGCAGGGAGCCGTTCCTTCATGGTCCTACTTCGGCGCCCGAAGCGCCGCGTCCGGTACCGGTCCGTCGGCGGGACGGGAGCCGTCAGGCGTCGGTGTGGTTGGTCCACCAGGCGCTGACCGCGGCGACGGAGACGCGCACGCCGTGGACCCGGGTGGCCTTGCCGCCGGTGATGTACGTGGCGGTGGCGAAGTGCAGGTAGGCGTCCGCCTCGGCCGCGGCGTCGCGGAGCCCGTCGTCCTGGGCCGGGGTGTCGGCCTGGGCCGCCGCCCAGACGGCGGGGCCGACCAGCCTGCCCTGCCAGACGACGCCGTCGGCGACGAGGTGGACGACGGCGCCTTCGCCCGCGCCCGCGCGGGCGGCGGCTCGGTTGAGGTCCTGGAGCAGCGGGTCCTGGGTCATGCCTCAAGCGTCTGCCGTGCCGCCCGGTTCCGCATCCGGTAGCCCCGGCGGTTGGAGCAGGCGCGTCCGGAAGCTGTGCAGCAGGGCGTCGAGGCCGAGCTCGAAGGCCCGGTCGGCGCGCTCCTGGCCGGTCGGCCCTGCGGCGAGCGCCGCCGCGAGGACCGGGGCCGGCACCTCCGGCGGGATCTCCCACATGACGTGGGGGGCGGAGGAGTCCAGTGCCGAGCCGATGATGAGGTTCTCCAGCGCGGTGAGCACGGTGATCGCCTCCTCGGGCCGGAAGCCCGCCGTGGCCAGCAGCACCGCGATCCGCTCGTAGGCGGCGATCACCCCCGGGGCCCGCACCGTGGAGGTGGTCAGCAGCGGGACCAGCCGCGGGTGCGCGGCGAAGGCGGCCCGGTAGGAGCGGGCGAAGGCCGCCAGCGCGGCGTCCCAGGGCGGGCTGTCCAGGGCGCCGAAGTCCATGTCCTCGCCGATCCGGGCGCGCAGCAGTTCGACGATCCCGGCCCGCCCCTCGACATGGTGGTAGATCGAGGCGGTCTGCACGCCGAGGCTGCGGGCCAGCGCCGGGACGGTGAAGTCGCCCGTCTCGTCGACCAGGGCCATCGCCGCCTCGGCGATCCTGGCCCGGTCCAGCAGGGCCTTGTGCGGCCGTCCCATGTCGTCCCTCTCCGGTCGGCGGGGCTTCGCGGCCCTGTGACCTTTTCGTCATCCGCAGGCTCTACCGCTTCCTGCCAGGGAGAGGCTACCGTGCCGATACCTAAATCTAATCGGTTTAGATTTACCGTGTCGTGCTGGAAGGACGTCATGGCCGTCTCCCCCGTCTCACCGCCCGCAGCGACCGACGCCGCTCCCACGGGCGCCCCCGTGCCCGTCGGGGCTCCGCTGCGCGGTCGCCTCGGCACCGGCGACATCGCCTTCTTCGTCATCTCGGCCGCCGCGCCGCTGACGATCATGGCGGGCATCGCCCCCTTCGCGATCCTCTCCGGCGGCATCGGCGCCCCGGCCGCCTACCTCTTCGCCGGGGTCGTGCTGGCGATCTTCTCGGTCGGCTTCACCACCATGGCCCGGCACGTCGAGGGCGGCGGCGCGTTCTACGCCTACATCACCCGCGGACTGGGCCGCCCGCACGGCGTCGCCTCCGCCGGACTCGCCCTGTTCGCCTACAACGCCTGCCAGATCGGCATGTACGGGCTGCTGGCCACCTCGGCGCACGACACCGTCGAGGACCTGCTCGGCCCGGACATCCCCTGGCCGGTGTTCGCCGTCGTCGGGGTGCTGCTGGTCGGCCTGGCCGGCTACCGCAACATCGACTTCGGCGCCAAACTGCTCGGCGTCCTGCTGCTGGCGGAGACCGGCATCCTGGTCCTGCTGGCCGTCGCCGTGCTGCTCAAGGGCGGTGCGCACGGCCTGGACGCGGTCCCGTTCCAGCCGAAGCACGTCTTCAGCCCCGGCACCGGCGCGCTGCTCGCCTTCGCCTTCGGCGCGTTCATCGGCTTCGAGTCCACCGCGATCTACCGCAACGAGGCCCGCGACCCCCAGCGCACCGTCCCGCGCGCCACCTACATCGCCGTCGGCTTCCTCGGGATCTTCTACGCCTTCATCTGCTGGGTCGTCATCGAGGCCTTCGGCTCCGACCAGGTGATGTCGGCGATCGCCGACGACCCGACCGCGATGTTCTTCACGGCGGCACAGCGCTACCTCGGCGGCTGGGCGGCCGACGCCATGCACGTGCTGATCGTCAGCAGCGTCTTCGCCGCGCTGCTCGCCTTCCACAACGCGATCAACCGCTACACCCACAGCCTCTCCGCGGAGGGCGTCGCACCGGCCCGGCTCGGCCGCACCCACCCCCGGAACGGCTCCCCCTACACCGCCGGGCTGGCGCAGTCCGTGCTCGCGCTGCTGGTCGTCGTCGCCTTCGCCGCGGTCGGCGCGGACCCGTACCTGCAACTGCTGATCTGGGTGAACACACCCGGCGTCGTCGGCATCGTGGTGCTCCAGGCGCTCGCCGCGCTGGCCGTGCCGTTCTACTTCCGGCGGCGCGCCCACGGCGAGGGCGTGCTGCGGACGGTGGTCGCGCCGGTGGTCTCGGTGCTGCTGATGATCGGCGCGCTGTGGCTGGTCATCACCAAGATCGCGCTGCTCACCGGTGCCTCGTCCACGGTGAACACGGTGCTGATCGGCCTGGTGCCGGTGGTCCTCGCGCTCGGCTACGGGCTCGCCCTGTGGCTGCGCCGGGCCCGTCCGGACACCTACGCGCGATTCGGCGCCGACGCCCCGCCCGCTTCGCCCGCCCCCGTCACTCCGGCCGCGGAGAACTGACACCCCCTCACCGCCCGCACCCCACCCGGTACCACTACAGGAGCACCCGCATGAGCGTCGCCGCCGCAGCCGACACCATCCTCACCGGCGCCCAGGTCGTCACCCTCGACCCGGCGCGGCCCTCGGCCGAAGCCGTCGCGATCAAGGACGGCCGGATCCTCGCGGTCGGCGACGAGCGGGAGATCCGCTCGCTGCGGGGGAGCGCGACGGAGACCGTCCACCTGGCCGGGGCCACCCTCACCCCCGGCCTGGTGGACGGTCACACCCACCCCGTGCTCGGCACGGACCTCGCCACCGGCATCGACCTCTCCGGCTGCACCGACCTCGGGCGGCTGCGGGCCGTGCTCGCCGAGGCGGCGGGCGCGGCCCGGCGCGGCGACTGGGTCCAGGGCTTCGGCCTGGACCACAACACCTTCGGCGGCGGTCCGATCACCAGCGCCGCCGTCGACGACGTGCTCGGCGGGGTCCCGGCCTTCCTGCGCCTCTACGACGGGCACTCCGCGCTGGTCTCCGCCGAGGCCCTGCGGCTGGCCGGGGTGACCGGCCCGCGCCGCTTCGACCAGCACTCCACCGTGGTCTGCGACGCGGAGGGCCGCCCCACCGGCCATCTGCTCGAACACGCCGCGATGGACCTGGTCCAGGACGTCGTGCCGCGGGCCGACCTCACCGAGCGCCGGGCCCGGGTGCTGGCCCTGCTGCACCGGATGGCCGCGGCGGGTCTGACGGGTGGTCATGTGATGGACTGTCACGGTGACGCCCTGGAACTGCTCAGGGGCATCGAGGAGGCGGGCGAGCTGCCGCTGCGGCTGCGCCTCGCCCCCTGGTGCATGCCGGGCGCGGACGCGGACGAGCTGGACCGGCTGATCCGCGGGAACGGGCAGGGCGGACGCCGCTGGCAGCTGGGCGCGGTCAAGTTCTTCATCGACGGCACGGTCGAGGGCGGCACCGCCTGGCTGGAGCACCCCGACTGCCACGGCGAGGGCACCGGCTCGCTCTGGCGCGACCCGGCCGAGTTCACCCGCGCCGTGCGCCGCCTCGCCGCCGCCGGGGTGCAGACCGCGACCCACGCCATCGGCGACGCCGGGGTCCGGCATGTGCTCGACACCCTGAGCGGGGTGGACACCCGGGGAGTGCTGCACCGGATCGAGCACATCGAGACGCTGCCCGAGCAGCAGGTCCCGCGCTTCGCGGAGATCGGCGTGGCCGCCTCGATGCAGCCGACCCACTCCGCGTACACCCGGGCCGACCACACCGACGAGTGGTCCCGCCGGCTCGGCGGCACCCGGGCCGACCGGGCCTGGGTCTGCGCCGACATCCGCCGCAGCGGCGCGCCGCTGGTGCTCGGCTCGGACTGGCCGATCGCCCACTTCGACCCGCGCGAGGTGCTCGCCACGGCCCGGCTGCGCCGGCTGCCGAGCCGTCCCGACGCCGCGCCGGTCGGCGCGGGGCAGGCGCTCGACGCGCTGACCGCGCTGGAGGGGATGACCAGTCAGGCCGCCCTGGTGGCGGGCGAGTCGACGGTCTCCGGACGGATCGCCCCCGGCTACCGCGCCGACCTCACCGGCTTCGGCGTCGACCCGGTGCGGGCGCCCGCGGACGAGCTGGCGCAGGCCCCGATCCGGTTCGCCATGGTCGACGGACGGGCCACCCACCTCGGCTGAGCCCGCCCGCCGTCCGCCCGCCACCGTCCTGACGGGACGTCACCCGTCGGCGGTGGCGGTGGCCGGTCCGGTGCCCGCCGCGGGGACGCGCACGGCGATCAGGGCGACGTCGTCGTTGCTGGAGGCGGCGAGGGTCAGCAGTTCGTCGCAGAAGACGTCCAGGGGCTCGTGGGCCAGGGCGGCGGCCTGGCGGCGCAGCCGGGCCAGGCCGCGGTCGAGGTCCTCGCCGCGGCGCTCGATCAGGCCGTCGGTGTAGAGCAGCACGATGGAATCCGGCGGCAGCGCCTCGGAGGCGTCCGGGCGGACGCAGGTCGGCTCCACCCCGAGCAGCAGGCTCCGGCCGTCCTCGAGATAGCGGGTGTCGCCCTCGGCGGTGATCAGCAGCGGCGGCGGGTGCCCGGCGACGGCGTAGTGCAGCGTCCAGGACTCACTGGGCGCCAGTTTCTCGACCAGGGCGTAGACGCAGGTCAGGGTCTGGCCGCGGTAGAGGATGTCGTTGGCGGCGTCCAGCCGGGCCAGGATCTTGCCCGGCGGCTCCTTGCGGTCGCAGGCGATGCCGCGCAGCATGTTCCGCATCCTGCTCATGGTGACCGCCGCACGCAGGTCGTGCCCGGCGACGTCGCCGATGATGAGGGTGGTCGCCCCCTCGGGCAGTACGAAGGCGTCGTACCAGTCCCCGCCGACCTCGGCGGTGGAACGGGACGGCTGGTAGCGGGCGGCGAGCTCCAGCGGCCCGCTGTTGGGCAGGTCGGGCAGCAGCGAGCGCTGCATCCGCTCGGCGGTGTTCAGGACCTGGGCGTGCAGATGGGCGTTGTCCACGGCCAGCGCCACCCGGTGGGCCAGATCCTCGATCAGCGGCAGGTCGTCCTCGTCCAGCAGGGCGCTGTCACCGCTGCGCACCAGCGTGAGCACGCCCAGGGCGTGGCCCCGGGACCGCAGCGGCACGAGCACGGCGGTGGACGCGCCGAGGTGGGCGAACAGCTCCAGCTCTATGGCGTGCAGCGGGTCGGCCGCCTGGTCGGGCGCGGGGAAGTCGGTCAGCAGCAGCGGCGCGGTCCCGCGCAGCACCCGGGCCAGCGGCGCGCGGGAACGGGTGGTCACCCGCGGCAGCAGCGCCTCGTGGCTGCCGGTCGGCACCCGGTCGGTGTCACGGTGCTCGACCACGCGCCGACGCAGCCGCCCGTGGTCGTCCAGCAGATCGACCGCACACCAGTCGGCCAGGCCGGGGACCAGCGTGCGGCACAGCCGCCGCATCCCGATCTCCACGTCCAGGGTGCTGGCGAGGGCGTCGTTGGCGTTGGCCAGCGTGGTCAGCCGGTCCAGGGCGTGCTGCACCGCGGAGTCCACGTCGTAGACGTCGGGCAGGTCCGGCTTCTCTCGGCCCGAGTGCATCTGGCTGCTCATCCCCTGGCTTCGGCATCGCGCCCCGCGACCGTGCCGGAGCACTGTCACGACCACGGACCTGTAGGTAGACAGTAGTCGATGGGAGGCGGGGGAGACCGCCACGCCGTTCCGGGGGGCGTCGGACTGCTGTCCCGGTTCCCGGGTGGACGGCGCGGGGGCGGGTAGGGGCGACGGGACCCCTAGGGAGACCCCATGACCGGCGAGACAGTAGTGGGCGGACCGGGCGGGCTGCGGCCGGACCAGGTGCTGGACGACCTCCAGGCCCGGCTGGAGTCGGCCCGTGAGGCCCGGAGCCGGGTGCACAGCCTGCTCGAAGCGGTGCTGGCGGTGGGCCGGGAACTGGAACTGGACCAGGTGCTGCGGCACATCGTGGAGTCCGCGGTGGTGCTGGTGGACGCCAGGTACGGGGCGCTCGGCGTGATCGGACAGGGGCAGCGGCTCTCGCAGTTCATCACCGTCGGTATCGACGACGTCGAGGTCGCCGCGATCGGCCCGCTCCCGCGCGGGCACGGCCTGCTGGGCGAACTGATCCGCAACCCGGAGCCGCTGCGGCTGGACAGGCTCTCGGCGCACTCCGCCTCCTACGGCTTCCCGGCGAACCACCCGCCGATGCACACCTTCGTCGGGGTGCCGATCCGGGTGCGCGGCGAGGTGTTCGGCAACATCTACCTGACCGAGAAGCAGGGCGGCGGCCGCTTCGACGCGGAGGACGAGGCGGTGCTGGCGACGCTCGCGGTGGCGGCCGGGGTGGCGATCGACAACGCCTCGCTCTACAGCCAGGCCCGGCAGCGCGAGCGCTGGCTGACCGCGAGCGCGGAAGTGACGAACAGTCTGCTCAGCGGCAGCTCGCGGGCGGAGGTGCTGCGTCTGCTGGCCGACCGGGCCCGGGACATCGCGGACGCCGACCTGGCCGTGATCGCGCTGCCCTTCGGCCGGGGGCAGCTGGTGGTGGAGCTCGCCGTGGGCGAGGGTGCCGGGGCGCACCAGGGCCTGGTCCTGCCCGCCGAGGGCTCCTTCGTCGGCGCCGCGCTGCGCGCCGGGGAGCCCATCATCAGCGCCGCCGTCAACAAGGACGCCCGGATCAGTGCCGGGCCGTCGCGCTGGCAGGGGATGGGGCCGGCGGTCGCGGTGCGGATGGGCACGGACGGGGGCGGCGCGCGCGGGGTGCTGATGCTGGCCCGCTCCGAGGACGGCGCCGAGTTCACCGCGGAGGACGCCGGACCGCTGCTGGGCTTCGCCGGCCAGGCCGCACTGGCCCTGGAACTGGCCGAGCGGCGGCGTGACACCGAGCAGATCGCCCTGCTGGAGGACCGCGACCGGATCGCCCGCGACCTGCACGACCTGGCGATCCAGCGGCTCTTCGCCACCGGGATGACCCTGCAGAGCGCCGAGCGCTTCATCGAGCACCCCGAGGCCCTGGAGCGGGTCCACCGCGCGGTGGACGACCTCGACGCCACCGTGAAGATCATCCGCTCGACCATCTTCGGCCTCCGCGCCCGCGACACCGGGCCACGCGGGCACGGCCTGCGCGCCCGGGTGGTCGACACCGTCGAACAGGCCGTCCCCGTCCTCGGCTGCACGCCGGGGCTGCGGATGGAGGGCCTGCTGGACACCGAGGTGCCGGCCGACTCCGCCGAGAGCCTGCTCGCGGTCCTGGGCGAGGCGCTGAGCAACGCCGCCCGGCACGCCAGGGCACGGGCCGTCGAGGTCACCGTCGCGGCGACGCGCACCGACCTCACCCTGACGGTGGTCGACGACGGGGTCGGCATCGCCGACGACGTGCCGCGCAGCGGACTGGCCAACCTGGCCGAGCGGGCCCGGCGGTGCGGGGGGACCTTCACCGTGGCGCGCGGGGTCCCGGACGGCACCCGGCTGGTCTGGCGGGTCCCGATCAGCCGGCCCTGACCGGAAGCCAGGCTGACGGATCATCAGGATTGTTGCTCAGGAAGGCCTCTCCGGGTTCCGGCCGACCAGCATGGCGGCCTGGATCCGGCGTTCGACGCCGAGTTTGGCGAGGATGCGGGAGATGTGGTTCTTGACGGTCTTCTCGGCCAGGAAGAGGGTCCGGCCGATCTGACGGTTGGTCATGCCGTCGCCGATCAGGTTGAGGATGTTCAGTTCGCGCTCGGTGAGCCGATCCAGGACCGGGTCGGTCTGCGGGGTCGGATCCTCACGGCGGCGCAGGCTGTCCAGCAGCCGTCCGGTGGTCGCCGGGTCCAGCATCGACTGTCCGGAGGCGACCGTGCGCACGGCGGCGACCAGGTCGGAGCCCTTGATCTGCTTGAGCACGTATCCGGCGGCGCCGGCCATGATCGCGTCGAGCAGGGCGTCGTCGTCGTCGAACGAGGTGAGGATCAGACAGGCCAACTCCGGCATCCGCGAGCGCAGCTCCCGGCACACGGTGACCCCGTTCCCGTCGGGCAGCCGCATGTCGAGGACGGCGACCCGCGGTCGCAGCGCCGGGATCCGGACCAGTGCCTGGGCGCAGGTCGCCGCCTCGCCCACGACGCTGATGCCGTCCTCGGCCTCCAGCAGGTCGCGCACCCCGCGCCGGACCACCTCGTGGTCGTCCAGCAGGAACACCTGGATCGTCCCGCCGTCCGACGCGGGCGCGGACGCGGACACGGTTGCTGCGGGGTGTTCTGCCGCGTTCATGGGCTGCCTCGCCGTGGTCGGGTCGGCCGGGGACCCGTTCGGGACGAACGGTCCGGTAGTGCCCGAGCATGGACCTCGCCACGGCCGCCCGCACAGGGCCGACCGGCCCTTTCCACTGACCGGCCCTTTTCGTCGACCGGCGCGGGCTCACGCAGGGCGGGCCCGGTGCCGACCCGGAGGGCCGGTGGGCCGGTGGGCTCACCCTGCGGGAGTACGGTGGAGCCACCGAGGGCATTTCGCGCGCTGCCGGTTCGGCGGCGTCGTCTCCGGCGATCGACGATGCCGGGTGCTCGTCGGCCCGGAGGCAGGTCCGTGTCGTGACCACCATCAGCACCCTCCTCCCCGAAGTCCCCGCCGGCGGTGTTCCCGCCGTCGCAGACGGGCCCGGGTCCGCCGTGCGGCTGTCGCTCAAGCCGGAGGCCAGGTTCCGGGGTCGGCTGGACGGGGCCTGGTGGCCCCGCTCCCGGGACATGGCCCAGGAGTTGCCTTCGCTGGTGACGGTGCTCGACCGGACCTGGGGCCGGATCACCAGGGTCACCGTGCACGAGGACGTCTGGCCCGACCTCCCGCCGACGGTTCCGGTGGGCGTGCACGTCGTTCGTCTGGGCTGGTTCGGCCCCGAGCAGGAGCGGGACGACCTCTGCCTGTTCTCCTACAAGGTCGGACGCTGGGACCTGCTGGTCGTCCCGCCCGAGTGCGATCCGGCGCGGGCGGCGCGGCTGCTGGCGGCCGCCGCCGACGTGCACGAGACCCGCGGCAGCGCCGCGCTGCTGGCGGACCCCTCCCTGGGGTGACCGTGGGGGGAGGGGCCGTTGGTCCCTCCGGCGGGGGCTGGACGGCGGCAGCGGCCGACCGGTCGGCCCCTGCCGCCGCTTCCGTGAGCTGACGCATGATCAGAGGCGTTCCCAGGAAGCAGCAACGGAAGGTCCACCTCATGCGCCGCAAAGTTTTCGACCTCCTCGCGAGTATCGGAGGAGTGGCCGTCGTGCTGATGCTGCTGATCGCCGGCGGGCTGTCGATGTGGGGTTACAGCTTCGCCGACTCCAGCGTCCACAGCCAACTGGCCCAGCAGCAGATCGCCTTCCCGGCCAAGGGCAGCGCGGACCTCGCCAGCCCGAAGATCGGCCCCTACCTCGACCGCTACGCCGGACAGCAGCTGACCACCGGACCGCAGGCCAAGGCCTACGCCGACCACTACATCGCGGTCCACCTCTCCGAGATGCCCTACGGCGGCGTCTACTCCCAGGTGAGCAGCGCGTCGCGGGCCGCCCCGAACAACGCCGCGCTGACCGCGGAGGTGCAGACCTCCTTCCAGGGCACCACGTTGCGCGGACTCCTGCTGGAGGCCTACGCCTTCTCGGTCTTCGCCACCCTCGCGCTCTGGGCCGCGATCGCCTCGTTCGCCCTGGCCCTGCTCTTCGCGGTGCTGGTCGGTCTCGGCATCCGGCACGCGCGCCGGGTGCCCGACAGTGCCGAACTCCTCACGCACCACGTCGTGCCGGTCGGCCCCGAGCCCAGCGCCGTCTGACAGCCGCGTCCACGAGCGCCTCCCCGGCCGGGGAGGCGCTCGCACCACTTCCACACAGGAGCAGAACATGCCGATCAACCGAGTGGTGGCAGGCGTCGACGGTTCGCCGTCGAGCCTGCACGCAGTGGACTGGGCCGCGGACGACGCCGTGCGTCGCGGTGTGCCGCTGCACCTGGTCCACGCGTGCCCGTCGTGGCACGGGGTGGGGACGGAATCCGGACCCGGGCGCGGGGAAGCCGGGCGGCTGCTGGAAGCGGCCGCCGAACGGGCTGCCCTGCACCGACCGGGAGCGGCGGTCGAGACCGAGGTCCTCCCGGGGGAGGCGGCGTCGGTCCTGCTGGGCCTCGACCGGCCCGACTCGCTGCTGGTGCTGGGATCGCGCGGGCACGGTGCTCTGACCGGTGCGCTGCTCGGCTCGGTGAGCCTGGAGGTGGTCTCGCGGGCGGCCTTCCCGGTCGTGGTGGTGCGCGGAGACCCGGCCCACCGCGCACCGTGGCACGGGGGCGTGGTGCTGGCCGCCGGGCCGCACGGCACCGCGCAGGCGGCGATCGACTTCGCGGTCCAGGAGGCGGCTCTGCGCCGCACCGCGCTGCACGTCCTCCACGCCTGGTGGCCGGAGCGCGAACCGCACGGTCCTCCGGTGTACGCGCATGCCGGAGCGGCCGCGCAGCGTGCCCGGGAGCTGGTGGCGGCCGTGGGTCTGCCCAGCGCGCCCGCCGGTGTCCGGCTCGGACGCAACTGCGCGCCCGGCAGCGCGGCCTCGGTCCTGCTGAAGGCCGGAGCGGACGCGCATCTGCTGGTGGTCGGCGCCGAGCGCCGACCCGGCGGGAACGGACACCGGCTCGGACCCGTCAACCACGCCGTACTGCACCACGCGGTCTGCGCCGTGGCCGTCGTCCCCGGTTCCTGACCGTCAGGGGCACTGCGTGGTGGCCGTGTTCGACGTGTCGTCGAGCTCCCAGGAGAGGTCGTCGTCGAGCTCGGCGATGCCCTCGACCGCTCGGACGCGCTCCAGCAGCGCGTCCGCCTGGCTGCGCCAGGTCGTCGTGGCCTTGAGCGTCACCCGGCCCTCCCGGCAGTCCACCACCAGGGCGGGGCGCTCGCTTCCGGTGCGGTGCGCCACCGCGATGAAGAGGACCTCGGAGCGGATGGCGTCGTCGTCACGGCAGACGGCGCCCAGCAGAGCGCGGAGGCCGACCGTGCCGACCAGCCGTTCGGCGCCGTCGACGACGAGAAGGCGCTCGACGCCGTCGTGCACCGCGTCCCAGCAGGTCTCCACGGCGTTGTCGTCGGCCTGGGCCGTCCTTGCCGGACGGAGCGTCAACTCACCTACTGCGCCGACATGATGACGTGGACGGAGCAGGCCGGTGAGCAACTCCCGGGCGGTGGCGGTGCCCAGGAGCCGGTCCTGCGCGTCCACCACCGGGAGCAGGTCGCGGTCGTGCCGCCGCAGCGCGGCGAGTGCGCCCACGAGACCGGTCCGCGGGCCGATCGCCGCGGTCTCCCGGGTCATCAACTCGCCCACCACCGTGCGGTGCGCGAACCCGTCGCGTCCCGGGTGCTGCGGGCTGGGCCACTCCGACGCGGTGCGGTCGTACGCGGTTCTGGACACGGTGTCCTCCTTCGGCGGGCCGGAACGTGCTGGGCCGCGAGGCCGTCCCACGTGGTGCCGTCCCACTGTCACACCGTCAGCGCAGCCCCCTCCAGGGCTGGTTGGGCCCCAGCGAGGGGCCCGAACGGCCCCCAGGGGCGAGCTCCGCTGTGATCACCGCGCCTGGTCGCTGAACTGGGCGTAGCGGTGGAACCGGTCGACCAGGCTCTGCGGGGCGTTCTCGTCGAAGCACAGTACGAGGTTCTCCGCGGACTCGGCCGCGGAGGCCTCGCTGCGCGGGAAGAGCGCCTGCTCGTAGGCGGCGAGCGCGGCCTCGGCGTCGCCGGGGTGGGCGGCGAGCGCGAGTCCGAGCTCGGCGCCGTCCAGCATGGCGAGGTTCGCGCCCTCGCCGGCGAACGGGGACATCAGGTGTGCGGCGTCGCCGAGCAGGGTGACGCCGGGCACGCGGTCCCAGCGGTGGCCGACCGGCAGCGCGTGGATCAGACGGGGGATCAGCGGGCTGTCGGCGTCGGTGATCATCGCGCGCAGGCTGGGGGCCCAGCCGGTGAAGTGGTCCAGCATCGCGGCCCTGGCCGCGCGGTCGTCGCCGAAGTCGACGGTGGCGATCCAGTCCTCGGCCGCCTTGAGCGCGGTGTAGACGTGCAGGCTGCCGTCGGGCTCGCGGTGGGCCAGGAAGCCCTTGCCCGAGCCCAGGGCGAAGAGCATCCCGCCGCCGACCACGGAGGCCGCCTCGGGGTGCCGGGCGTCGGCGTCCTGGAGGTCGAACTCGACGAAGGCCATGCCGGTGTAGGCCGGAGCGGCGTCGGAGACCAGCGGCCGGATCCGCGACCACGCGCCGTCCGCGCCGATCAGCAGGTCGGTGGTGAAGCCCGTCCCGTCGGCGAGGGTCACCTCGTGGCGGCCCCGGCCCAGCGGCCGTGCGGCGGTGACCTTGGCGCCCCAGCGCACGGCGCCCTCGGGCAGCGAGTCCAGCAGCAGGTCGCGCAGCTGTCCGCGCTCGACCTCGGGACGGGTGCCGTCGCCCTCGTCCTCCATCGCGAAGCGCACGACGGCGTCCTGGTCCAGGACTCGCATGGCCTCGCCGCCGGGGTGGACCAGCTTGCGGAACTCGTCGTGCAGGTCGGCCGCGCGGAGGGCGGCCTGGCCGGAGTCCTCATGGATGTCCAGCATCCCGCCCTGTGCGCGGGCGGTGGGGGAGGCGTCCAGGTCGTAGAGGACGGCGTCGATGCCGTTGACGTGCAGGACGCGGGCGAGGACGAGGCCGCCCAGGCCGGCGCCGACGATGGTGACGGGGTGGTGGTGCTGGGTCATGGCGTGCTCCAGACGTGAGTGGTGTGCTGACGGGGTGTTCGTTGATCAGACCGGCGCGTCGTCAGGCTCTGCGGGGTCGGCGTCGGGGTCGGGCGCGGCCAGGACGCCGCCGATCAGCGCCTGGAAGCCCCAGGCGAGGCGGGCCCGGCCGGTCCCGCTGAGCAGCGAGCCGCCGAGGGCGGCGATGTGCGGGTGCCGGTCCCGGGAGACGTCGCGGAGGGCCGTGGTCAGGGCGTCCCACTCGTCCTCGGCGTCGACGGCCTGGTTCCGGGTGGACTGCTCGGCCGCCGTCGAGGTCGCGAACAGCAGCAGCAGGTCCACCGCCCATGCTGCCCTGGCGGGCGGCAGACCGCCCTCGCTCAGCAGCGCCAGGACCGCCTCGACCAGGTCGAGGTAGTGCTCGCCGCTGGGGCGGGCCAGCAGCGCCGACCGGGCCAGCGAGGGATGTTCGAAGAGCACCTCGATGTAGGAGGTGAGGACGAGGGCGAGCCGGTCGCGCCAGTCCCCGTCGGCCCCGACCGGGGCCAGGTCGACCGCGCCGAGCAGTTCGTCGAGGATCGCCGCGTGCAGCTCGGCGGTGTTGCGCACGTAGACGTAGAGCGAGGCCGGGCCGGTGTCGAGCTCCTGCGCCAGGCGGCGCATGGTGACCCGGTCCAGGCCCTCGGCCCGCATCAGCTCGACCGAGGCGGCGACGATCCCGGCCCGGCTCAGGGCGGGCTTGGCGGGCCGGTCCCGGCGACTGCGGGGCTCCTTGGCGGCGTGTGCTGTCATGCCTCCACTGTAACGAACATGTTCGTAGCGAACAAGTTCGTCAGCCCTGGGCGGGTGACTTCCGCGTTGCCGCCCCGCCGTCGGCGTTCCACGATCGATTCCAGGTCCGCACGTCCTTCGGCGCATGTCGGGAACGAGGAGTCAGCCATGGCACACCCTGTGGTCGTCGGGGTCGACGACGCCGCGAGTACCGGTGCGGCGGTCGACTGGGCCGCCGACGAGGCCGCGCTCAGGGGCGCCCGGCTCCACCTGGTCCATGCGTGGCAGTGGGACTCCGACGAGGGCCCCGGCTCCCTGGACGCCACCCTGGTCCGGGAGAGCGGCGAGCGGTCGCTCGACGCCCTGGTCCAGCGGGCCAAGGAGCGGCACGCGGACCTGCACGTCAGCAGTACCTCCGCGGAGGCGCCTCCGCGCGAGGCGCTGACCACCGTCAGCGCCGACGCCCAGCTGCTGGTCGTCGGCTCGCGCGGCCTGGGCGGATTCCCGGGGCTGCTGACCGGCTCGACCAGCCTGCATGTCGCGGCGCACGCCGCCTGCCCGGTGACCGTGGTGCCCAGCGACGACTGGGCGAGCGCCGGGGGAGTGTGCGTCGGGCTGCACAGCCGCGAGGCCGACGAGCCGGTGCTGTCCTTCGCCTTCGAGACCGCGCGGCGGCGGAAGCTCCCGCTCCGGGTCGTGCACACCTGGAGCTACCGGCTGCTCAGGCTGTCCGGGAGCACGGCCCCGCCGGTCTACGAGGCGGGCCACGTCGAGGAGGAGCAGGTCCGGATGGTCGACACGGTCCTGGCCGACTGGCGGGCGCGGTACCCGGACGTGGTGGTGG
>FSVS01000150.1_pt1 | contig 31498 bp, 27 predicted proteins | sample 1637781 | NCBI WGS metagenome assembly FSVS01 (sample SAMEA3914814, study PRJEB12502) | metagenome | biome: forest; material: soil | place: USA | collected 2011-09-16 | depth 0.1 m | reverse complement strand
TGGTCCAGGGCCTCAAGGCCGAGGGCTACCAGGTGCTGACCCAGACGGTCGACTTCGCCCTGCCGAACTTCGGCGCGGTCGCCGCCCAGATGAAGGCGCACGGGACGCAGCTGCTGCTGGACGCCATGGACACCCGGGGCAATGTCGCGCTCTGCCAGGCGATGGCCTCGGCCGGGGTGACGGTGGCGGCCAAGGTGACCAACGTGCAGAACTGGAGCGCGCAGGCCGGCATCGACTACCAGTCCGTCCCGGGCTGCCTGGACGCGCTGTGGGTCACCTCCGGCAGCCGCTCCTACGAGGACGTGAAGTACCCGGCGGTGGCCGCGTTCCGGGCCGCGATGAAGCGTTACTTCCCGTCCAGGGAACCGAAGTTGTCGCAGTGGGAGCTGGAGGGCTGGGCGGCGGCGCAGTGGTTCGCCGACGCGGTCGCGTCCTGCGGCGACCAGGTCGACCGGCCCTGCCTGGACCGCTTCATGCAGCGCCCCGAGCCCTACGACGCGCACGGCCTGCTGATCCCCACCGCCTTCACCGCGAAGCCCCCGCCCACCGGACTCCAGAAGGCCTGCCTGGACGTGGCCCGCTGGCAGGGCGGCGCGCACGGCGGCTGGGTCACCCAGGTCCCCGACATGGACACCGACTGCTTCCAGGTCCCCGCTCTGCCCTACCGCTCCTGACCCGGGGCCACGGAGCCTCGGGCGCACGCTCAGCCGATCGACGGGAGAGAATGGCCTGCGAGAGCGTGTACGGCGAGAGGACGAACATCCCATGGGCAACCCGGTGGACCAGCTGGTCGACCTGCTGGATCTGGAGCAGATCGAGGTCAACATCTTCCGCGGGCGCAGCCCGGAGGAGTCGCTGCAACGGGTCTTCGGCGGGCAGGTCGCCGGGCAGGCGCTGATCGCGGCGGGGCGCACGGTCGCGCCCGACCGCCCGGTCCACTCGCTGCACGCCTACTTCCTGCGCCCCGGCATCCCCGGGGTGCCGATCGTCTACCAGGTGGACCGGATCAGGGACGGCCGCTCCTTCACCACCCGCCGGGTCCTCGGCGTGCAGCAGGGTCGGACGATCTTCGCGCTCACCGCCGACTTCCACCTGCCTGAGGAGTCGCCGTTCACGCACCAGCTGCCGATGGCGCCGGTCCCCGGGCCGGAGGAACTGCCGACCGCGCTGGAGGAGGTCGGCTCGGTGCTCGGCGAGATGCCGCCCTTCATCAGCCGCCGCCAGCCCTTCGACATCCGCTACGTCGAACGGCTGCGCTGGAGCCTGGACGAGCTGGACGGCGTCGAGCCGCGCAGCGCGGTGTGGCTGCGCACCAACGGCGCGCTCGGGGACGACCAGCTGGTCCACGCCTGCGCGGTGACCTACGCCAGCGACATGACGCTGCTGGACGCGGTGCGGCTGCCGGTGGAGCCGCTGTGGGGCAAGCGGCACTTCGACATGGCGTCACTGGACCACGCGATGTGGTTCCACCGCCCCTTCCGGGCCGACGACTGGCTGCTCTACCAGCAGGAGTCCCCGGTCGCGGTCGGCGGCCGGGGCCTGGCCCGGGGTCAGCTGTTCAACCGTCAGGGAGAGTTGGTGGTGTCGGTGATGCAGGAGGGCCTGTTCCGCCGGATCGCCGAGCCGGAATGACGAGTTGACGGGTTGAGACCCGTTGGCTGACAGAGTCTCGGCATAATCTGCCGAATGATGATCAGTTCGGTGAACATACGCACGCTGGCCGATGACCTGTACGCCTGGCTGCCCGCCGACCGCGGCTGGGGCCTGGCCAACTGCGGCCTCCTGGTGAGCGACCGTACCGCGCTGTGGATCGACGCCCCGTACGACCGCGCGCTGGCCGGCCGCTGGCTGGCCGAGTCGGAGGCCCGGCTGCCGGCGGGCGTGACGGTGGACCGGGTGGTGGTGACCCACGCCAACGGCGACCACCTCTGGGGCGCGGTCGTGCTGCCCGACGCGGAGGTGGTCACCACCCGGCACGCGGTCGACAACGCCCACTTCGAGCCCACGCCCGAGCAGCTCCAGCAGCTGGTCCAGGGCCTGGACCGGGACACCCCGACCGGCTGGTACCTCAAGGAGCACTTCGGCCGCTACGACTGGACCGCGACCCCGGCGGTCGAGCCTTCCATGCTGGTCGAGGGGGAGCTGGAGTTCCGGGTGGGGGCGTACCCGGTGCGGCTGACCAGCCTGGCGTCGGCCCACACCACCGGCGACCTGATCGTCCACCTGCCCGCGCAGGACACCGTCTTCAGCGGCGACATCATCTTCGCCTCCACCCCGGAGCAGCCCGGCGACCACGCCGTGCACTGGGCCGGGCCGCTGAGCGGGGTGCTGGCCGGCTGCGAGCGGGTGCTCGCCACCGGCGCGGCGACGATCGTCCCCGGCCACGGGCCGGTGCTGGACCGGGCGGGGGTCCGTGCGCACATGGACTACCTCCGCTACGTCCAGGAGCGCGCACAGGAGCGGCACGGGGCCGGGGTGCCCGCGCTCCAGGCGGCCCGGGAGATCATCGCCGAGGACCGCTTCCCCGAACTCGCGCTGCCGGAGCGGCTGGTGCTGACCGTCGCCACCGAGTACCGGCACCTGACCGGCGGCCCGGAGCGCTCGGCCCTGGAGTCGATGGCGGAGGTGGCCCAGGTCGCCTCAGAGCTGCGCCACACCCGGATCCCGCCCCAACGGGACGGCTCCCCGACCGAGTCCTCGGCCGCCCCGGACCTGAATGTCTGAGAGTTCATCCGGATATGTCCGGATGATCCGGTTGTGTTGGCGGACCCGTCGGGGAGAGGGGTCCGGCGGCGGGGGATGATGTCGTGTGCCCAATGAACCACTCACGCCGCCTGCCATAGCCGACCCCGAGCTGCTGTCCGAGCTCACGGCCGGTCCCGCCACCGATGTCATCGCCCCGGCCGGGGCTCCCGCCGCCGGGTCCGTGACGGTCACCCGGGCGGTCGTCGCGGCCCCCGCCGGGGCGTCCGGGCGGCTGGGGCGGCTCGCCAAGGGCGCGCTGGCCGACGTCACCCCGCTGCGCACCAGCGCGCACTTCCGGCGGCTCTGGTTCGGCCAGAGCGTGTCCTCGATCGGGCAGCAGATGACCGCGCTGGCCATCTCGGTCCAGGTGTACGCGCTCACCGGCTCGCCGTTCGCCACCGGTCTGGTGGGCCTGTGCTCACTGATCCCGCTGGTCGTCTTCGGCCTCTACGGCGGGGCCATCGCCGACACCATGGACCGGCGGAAGCTGGGCCTGTTCGGCGCGTCCGGGCTGGCCGTGCTGTCCGCCGGGCTCGCCGCGCAGGCGCTGGCGGGAGTGCACCATGTCGGCGTGCTCTACGGGATCGTGGCGCTCCAGGCGGTGTGCTTCGCCCTGAACGCCCCGGCGCGGGCGTCCATGGTGCCCCGGCTGGTCCCCGCCGAGCAGCTGCCCGCGGCGAACGCGCTGTCGACGGTCAGCATGAACCTGGGCCTCACCGCCGGTCCGATGCTCGGCGGCCTGCTCATCGGCGTGTGGAGCTACCAGGCCGCCTACCTGTTCGACGCGGTCGCCTTCAGCGCCTCCCTCTACGCGATGTGGCGACTGCCCTCGATGCGCCCCGAGGCCGGTCCCGGCACGGCCGCCAAGCCGCGCGCCTCGGTCCTGGACGGGCTGCGCTTCCTGCGCGACCGGCCCAACCTGCGGATGAGCTTCCTGGCCGACCTCGCCGCCATGGTGTTCGGCATGCCCCGCGCCCTCTTCCCGGCTCTCGCCGTGGTCCTCTACCACGGCGACGCCGGCACGGTCGGGCTGCTCGCCGCCGCCCCGGCCGTCGGCGCGCTGCTCGGCGCGCTGTTCTCCGGCTGGGTCGGACGGGTGAACCGGCACGGCATCGCGGTGATCTTCGCGGTGCTGGCCTGGGGCCTGTCCATCGCCGGATTCGGCCTGGCCAGGCAGCTGTGGCTGGGACTGATCCTGCTGGCGATGGCGGGAGCGGCGGACACCGTCAGCATGATCTTCCGCAACACGATCATGCAGGCGGCGGCCCCCGACGACATGCGCGGCCGGCTCCAGGGCGTGTTCGTCGTCGTGGTCGCGGGCGGCCCCCGGCTGGGCGACTTCGAGTCCGGCACGGTCGCCCAGTTCACCAGCCCGACCTTCTCCGCCGTCAGCGGCGGCCTGGCCTGCGTCGTCACGATGCTGCTGCTGACCCTGCGCTACCCGGCCTTCGCCCGCTACGACGCCCGCAACCCGACCGCCTGACCCATGGCGGCACAGCACCGATAAGGACGCGTCAGGATCGCTGCGGCATCCGTATGGGAGCCGTCAAGGCCGGTCGCGGGGCGGCGGTCGCGGGGCTTCCATGGGGGCAGGCGCCCGGACCGGTGGACCCGGCCCGAGGGCGTCCGTCCCGTTGGAGGTTGCCATGGCCGGTACCCAGTTGCTCTTCCGTGCCGCCGAGCGCCGTGACCGCGCGGGCGCGGTGGCGTCCGCCGCCGCCGTCGAGGGGAGCCGGACAGGGGTGTGGGCCCCGATGGCGCTGGTGATCGCCTTCGCGGTGGCCGCGCCGGTCTCGATCCTGCTCGCGGCGGCGGGGGAGCAGCCGCATCCGCTGGTCATGCTGGCCGTGCTCGGCGTCGGGGCCTTCGGCGTCGGCCTGTGGACCGCGGACCTGCTCAGCGGCGCCCTGGTCGGACTGGTGTTCTGGCTGTTCTTCGACGGCTTCGACGCCCACCGCTTCGGGGTCCTCGGCTGGGACGGGCACACCGAGGCGGTCCGGCTGGGAATCCTGGTCGCGGCCGGGGTCCTCGGGACGCTGGCCGGGTACGCCCGCGACGCCTACCTGCGGCACCGCCCGGTGGGTGGGCTCAGCGGGCCGGGCGAGCGGTGAGCAGCCCGGTCAGCAGCGTCCGGTAGTGGGCGAACGGCGGCGGCGTGAGCTGCGGGTCCTTGGCCTGTTCGTCCCAACGGCGCAGTGCCACGGCGTCGTCCGCGTACGGGTCGGCCTCGAACACGGCGGCCTGGGCCGGGGTCATCGGGCCGCCCTGCACCCGCAGGGTGTGGACCGAGGCCTCGGAGAGCCGGCCGAAGTAGCCGGCCTCGACCGCGCACAGGTAGCGCTTCGCGGCGACGTGCAGCCGCACCGGTTCGGTCACCGCGGGGCCGAAGTACTGGGCGAGCCAGTCCGCGCCGGTGTCGCTGTGCCGGTTGTCCGTCCCGGCCATCAGGACGTCCCCGTCCCGGCCGCCCTGGGCCGCCGTGAGCGCCCCGAAGTGGCCCACGTCGTGCAGCAGCGCCGCCGCGATCAGGGCCGGTCCCGCTCCCGCGGCCTCGGCCAGCGCGGCGGCCTGGAGCATGTGCTCGGCCTGGGTGACCTCCTCGCCGAAGTACTCGGCGGCGCCCTCACCCGCGAACAGGTCGCTGAGCAGATCGAGCGCGGTGCCGTCCACGGTGGTCATCGGGCTGCCCTCCGGCGAAGTCGAGAGTTCCGCGGGACGAGCCGTCCGGACCGGACCACTCCTCCCACCAGGGAGAACCTGGCACTCCTCGGCGTCGGCCCGGTGACGGCCGCGGAGACGCACAGTGAACCCTGGCCGCGGAGCCCCGGCCACAGGCGCCGTTGACGCCGCGTTCGCTGTCACTCTGAGTAACTCCTCAAGATGCGGGCTGACTTGTCGGCTGCGAACGTGGAGGAGGCACCCGCCCGATGCGGGTACCACGTCGCAGTCGACGAGTTGTCCAGATGTACTGAACACGCAGGAGACGCGCTCATGTCGAAGGTGAAGAACCGCGACCGCAAGCAGAAGTCCACTGGCCACGCGGACCACAGCGTCCACGAGGGCCGGGCCGACAAGGCGTCGATGTTGGAGCGGCACGACGGCGACAGCCCCGTGCTCACCCCGACCGCCGTGGCCCAGCCGGTGTCGCGGAAGAAGGAACGGCGCTTCGGGCACAACTGACCCGTGCAGCCGGCGGTTTCGTCGCGGCTGTTGCGGCAGCGGCGCGGTGCGCGTCCCCTCGGGGGCGCGCACCTCAGGCATGTGGGGGGCGGTCGGGGGTGGTTGACCGCAGGGGGTTAACCCCCGGGACGGCCGGGTGGGTGCTCCATGGTTCCGGGAGGGGCGTGATCCCTAGGTTGGCGAGGGAGAGGGAGGGGCGGCGAACGGCCGTCCCGCTCGCAGACCGAGGAGATCCGGATGCCGACGCAGGTCAGCGCGCCCCCGAGGACCGTCACCGGAACGGCGTCGAGCCCGTTCCCCCGAGCGGCCCCGAAAGCCACCCACGCTCCTCCGCCGCCGGACCGGGCCAGCGAGTTCACCCCGCTGCTGCGGAGCGTACGGGCGGCCGGCCTGCTGGAGCGGCGGACCGGGTGGTACGCGCGCAGCATCGCGCTCAACCTGCTGCTGGTGGCCGCGACCTGGACCGGGGTGGTGCTGCTCGGCGGCTCGTGGTGGGTGCTCGCGCTGGCGCTGCCGGCCGCCGTGTTCGGCGCCCGGACCGCCTTCGTCGGGCACGACGCCGGGCACCAGCAGATCGCCGCGAGCCGCCGCGTCAACCGGGTGATCGGCCTGGTCCACGCCGACCTGCTGCTGGGCATGAGCGTCGGATGGTGGACCGACAAGCACAACCGGCACCACGCCAACCCCAACCACGTCGACAAGGACCCGGACGTCGGCGTCGGCGTACTGGTCTGGACGCAGCGCCAGGCAGCCGAACGGGCGGGATTCGCACGCTGGCTGACACGTCATCAGGCCAAGCTGTTCTTCCCGCTGCTGCTGCTCGAAGGCGTCGCCCTCAAGGTGTCGAGCCTGCTCGACCTCCGGCACCGGCACGGCCGTGAACGCCTGGTCGAGGGCGGGCTGCTGGCACTGCACCTGGCCGGCTACGCGACCCTGCTGCTGGTCGCCATGAACCCGCTCCAGGCGCTGGCCTTCGCGTCCCTGCACCACGCCCTGTTCGGCCTCCACCTGGGGTGCGCGTTCGCGCCCAACCACAAGGGCATGGAGATGCCCGACCCGGACGGCCCGCCCCTGGGCCACCTCCGCCGCCAGGTCCTCACCTCCCGCAACGTGCGCGGCAGCGCACTCACGGACTTCTTCCTCGGCGGTCTCAACTACCAGATCGACCACCACCTCTTCCCCAACATGCCCCGCCCGCAGCTCCGCGCGGCCCAACCGCTGATCCGGGCCCACTGCGCCGCGCTCGGTCTCCCCTACACGGAGACCGGTCTGGTCGAGTCCTACCGCCAGGGCCTACAGCACATGCACCAGGTCGGCGCAGAGCTGCGCTGACGGCAGCGGCGGGCGTCGAGCGGGGCCTACGCGCTCAGCGCGGCCAGCAGCAGGGCGGCGACGCTGCCGGCCTCGGTGACGGCGCCGGTGCGGACGGCGGCGACGGCGTCGGCGAGGGGCTGCCAGTGCAGGGTCATGCCCGCCTCGCTGGGCTCGCGGGCGAGGACGCCGGGGGCGAGGTCGCGGGCGAGGAAGAGGTAGGTCCTGGCCGGGGTGGCGCCGGGGAGGGGGTCGATGACACCGAGCGGTTCGAGTGTTCCGGCGCGCCAGCCGGTCTCCTCCTCCAGTTCGCGGAGGGCCGCCGCCACCGGCTCCTCGGGGCGGTCGATCCCGCCGCCGGGGAGCATCAGCAACCGGCGCTGCTGGAGGTAGAACTGGTCCTCGACCAGCAGAACCTGCCCGTCCCCGTCGAAGGCGACGACGCGGACGGCGTCGGCCACGTCCACCCAGTCCCAGGTGCCGGTGACGCCCTCGGCGATCAGCAGGTCGTCCTGGTAGGCGCGGACGAAGCGCCCGTCCGTCAGCTGGCGGCGGTTGGTTCTCGACCAGGTGCTCATCTCGGCCTTCCGGATCAGGGCTTGACGCCGACGCCGCCGAAGAAGCCGCGGCTGCCGTTCCACTCCTCGTGGGTGGCCTCGGCCCGCCAGTTGGCGACCGGGACCAGACCGGGGTCGACCAGGTCGACCCCGGCGAAGAACCGGGCGATCTCGCTCCGGGAACGCAGGTGCAGCTGCGCGCTCGCCCTGCTGTACGGGGTCTTGAGCTGCTCGGCGCGGTCCTTGAAGTCCTCGCCCTCGGCCTCCCAGGAGCCGTGGCTGAGGATCAGCAGGCTGCCGGAGGGGAGCGGGGCGAGCAGCTCCCCGACGATGTCGTGCGGCCCGTCGGAGTCCGGCAGGAAGTGCAGGATGGCGGCCAGCACCAGGGCCACCGGCTCCTCGTAGTCGATGAGTTGACGCACGACCGGGTCGGCCAGGATCTTCTGCGGCTCGCGCAGGTCGGCCTGGACCACCTGGGTCGCCCCGTGGCCGGAGCCGGACATCAGGGCCCGGGCGTGGGTCAGCACGATCGGGTCGTTGTCGACGTACGCGACCCGGGCCTGCGGGTCGACCTGCTGGGCCACCTCGTGCGTGTTGCCCGCGGTGGGGATGCCGGTGCCGATGTCGAGGAACTGGGAGATGCCGGACGCCGCCGCGTAGTGGATCGCCCGCCCGAGGAAGCCCCGGTTCATCCGGGCGGCCATCCGTATCTCGGGGACGATGCGCAGCACCTGCTCGGCGGCCTCGCGGTCGGCCGGGAAGTTGTCCTTGCCGCCCAGGTAGTAGTCGTACATCCGGGACGGGTGCGGGACGTCCATGTTGAGGTCCGCGGAGGGCGCGCGGTTCGGATCCTTCAGGTCGGTCGTCCGTCCGGTCCCGTCCGCCATCGTGCTACCCCCGTAGAGTCAGAACCTCCGTGTACGCGCCAGGGTAGGCCCATGGGCGCCGGGGCTGCCACGCCATTCGCCAATTCGTACCCCTGACCGGGCAGGTAGGTTGGTACCCGTCAAACCTCAGGGCTCCGAATCCCGAGCCCAAGTCCCGAATCCCAAGTCCAAGGAGATGCCGATGGCGTCCAGCGCGCGCGTGGTCCTGGCCACGTCGACGGTGGGGCTCGAACGCGACAGCGACATGGTGCCGCTCCTGGACGCCCTGCGGGCCCAGGGGCTCGACGCCGAGGCCGTGCGCTGGGACGAACCGGGGTACGACTGGGCGGCCTGCGACAGTGTCGTCATCCGCTCCACCTGGGACTACTCCGGCCGCCTTGAGGAGTACCTCGGCTGGGCGGACGCCGTCGCCGCGGTCACCAGGCTGCACAACCCGGCCGGGGTGGTCCGCTGGAACTGCGACAAGCGGTACCTGGGCGACCTCGCCGACCGGGCGGTCCCGGTCGTCCCGACCGCCTTCCTGGCCCCGGGCGAGGAGTTGGAACCCCCGGAGTACGAGCAGTTCGTCGTCAAGCCGACCGTCTCCGCCGGGGCGCGCAACAGCGCCCGCTACACCGCCGACCAGGCCGCGCTTGCCGCCGCGCACGTCCGCTCGCTGCACGCGGCCGGGGAGACGGCGATGGTGCAGCCCTACCTGTCCCGCATCGCCGAGGGCGAACGGGCGCTGGTGTTCCTGGGCGGCGAGTTCAGCCACGCCCTGCGCAAGGGCCCGGTGCTCACCGACATCGGCGTGATCGACAACGCCCGGGTGCCGCACCCGGACCTGATCGTCCATCAACCCTCGGCGGCGGAGCGGGAGGTGGCCGCGGCAGCGATCGCCGCGGTGCCGGGTGCGGACGGCGGACTCCTGATCGTCCGAACCGACCTCGCCCTCGCCGACGACGGATCCCCGGTGGTGATGGAGCTCGAACTGATCGAGCCCTTCCTCTTCTTCGCCCACCACCCCGAGGGCGTCCACCGCCTCGCCCGCGTCCTCCGGGAGTGGACGGCCGCGTAGCCCGTATCCGTGCGCCGTCAGGGGGTGGCGAAGACTCCGGCCGGGAAGGCGCCGTTCGCCAGGGCGGTGCCGGTGAGGCGTCCGGCGATCTCGGTCAGGCGCTCCACCCCGGCGGGGCCCAGGTGCCGGTACGGGGCGTAGCCGAGGGTGTCGGTGAGGGCCTCCAGCTCACGGCGCTGTTCGCGGCCGCGCGGGGTCGGGGCTCCGGCGGCGTCCAGCAGGCCGCGGTCGCGAAGCCGCTCGACGCAGGCGTCCCACTCCTCCTGGCTCCAGCCGCGGCTGGCCCGCGCGAACTCGCCGGTGAAGGCCTTGCCGGTGGCGGTGTGGCTGACCAGCGCCTCGATGCCGGTCAGTTCGGCGGCGGTGAGCGCCGCGACATGGCCGTCGCCGCGGTGCTCGCGGAGCAGGGTGAGGGCGTGCCAGAGCGCCAGGTGCGGCTGCTCCGGGACCGGCAGTTCGGCGTGCGCCGCGTACAGGGGACGGCCTGCGGCGTCGCACGCGGACGCGGCCTCGGCGGCCAGCCGCGCGGCCTCGGCGACCGCGGGGTCGGCGAGCGTCTCCTCGCCCAGCAGTCGGCGCAGGGCCCGGTCGACGGCCCGCAGCCGCGCCTCCAGGATCGTCGCCGGGGCGGCCAGCTGCCAGGCCTGCGGGATGTGACGGGCCACCAGCGCGGGGCTGAAGTTGAAGAACGTGGCGGCCACCGCCCCCGCGCCGACCGCGCCCATCGCGGCCGAGCGGCTCGCGAAGTAGCCCATGCGCCCTGCCCGCAGTCCGACCGAGGTCAGTTCCTCGTCGGCCTCCGGCGCGAAGTAGATCAGCGAGTGCAGCGGGTTGAGCGCCTGATAGCAGCGCCTACTGTCGAGTAGCGTCATGCCTGCCACTCTAGGGTCTGTCCGGCCGGCCTTCGCGGGCGCCGCGAAGACCGGCCGGGCAGACCCTAGGGGCGCTCGTCGCCGTGCAGGCGGCGGGTGCGGGGTTGCGGGAGGCGGGTCTGGAGCCGGGCCAGGGTGGTGGCCTGTCGGATCCGCAGGCGCTGGAGCGTGTCGTCGTAGTCCTGCTGGATCCGGTCCAGGCCCAGCCGCCACTCGGCCTCCGCCGCCGCGAGCGCCTCCGTGGCGGCGTCCAGCGAGCGGAGTGCTCGGGCGTACAGCTCACGGTGCTCGGCGGCCAGGCGTGCGCAGCGCCGCCGGTACACGAGCGCGGCCGACGCCGACAGCAGCGTGCTCACGACGAGACAGCCGAGGGCGACCGCACCGACCACAGCCGCCTCCTGAGCGCTGGGAGGACACCATCATCCCCCCTGCCGATGTGCCGATGTGCCGATGGTGCTGTTAGGCGGCGGCGCGGGTGAGCGAGGTGCCGGTGAGGTGCTCGGCGGTGGTCCAGAGGCGGGCGTTGGCGGCCGGGTCGAGGGCGCGGCGGGTGATCCTGGCGGTGGTGGTCGGGCCGACCAGGCCGAACCGTCCGCCCGGGCCGTAGTAGCCGGCGGCGGTGGCGTCCGGGCTGGTGGCCGCGTACAGCAGCGGCTCGGCGCCCTGCTCGACGCCCTGCGAGGGCAGCAGGCCGAGGTTCAGCAGCGAGCGCTTCGGCTTGTCGCGGCCCAGGGCCGCGCCCGCCGTCTGGAGGTTGGTGCGGGTGTAGCCGGGGTGCGCGCCGGTGCTCAGCAGGTCCCAGCCGCGCTCGGCGGCGACGACGGCGAGGTGCTGGGTGAGCATCAGGTCGGCCAGCTTGGACTGGGCGTAGGAGAGGTTGGCGCTGTAGCGGCGGCGCTCCCACTGGAGGTCGTCGAAGTCGATCCGGCCGTAGTTGGCGGTGCCGCTGCTCATGGTGGCGACCCGCGGCGCCTCGGCGGCGAGCAGCAGCGGCAGCAGCCGGACCGTCAGCGCGAGCGGGCCGAGGTAGTTGCTGCCGAACTGGAGCTCGAAGCCGTCGGCCGTGGTCATCCGGGTCGGCGGGGCCATCACGCCCGCGTTGTTGACCAGCAGGTCGAGGGGTGTTCCGTCGGCGATCAGCCGGTCGGCGAACTCCTGCACCGAGGCCAGGTCGGCCAGGTCGATCCGGCGTACCTCCAGCTGCGCGTCCGGGTGCTGGGCCAGGATCTCGGCGCGGGCCTGCTCGCCCTTGGCGACCGTGCGCACGGCGATGACGACGCGGGCCCCGGCAGCTGCCAAGCGGCGGGCGGTCTCCTTTCCGGTGCCGCTGTTGGACCCGGTGACGACGGCGAGCTTCCCGGCCTGGTCGGGAACGGTGTACATGGCGACTCCTCGTGAAGAGACCGACGGTCTGTTGTGTTCCACGCTAGCAGACCGGTGGTCCGATAACAAAAGACTGCCGGTCTTTTGTTATCTGTAGACTGGCCGCATGACATCGACCTTTCAGCGCGCCCGCAGCGACGAGCAGCGCGCCGTGCGCCGGCAGGCGATCCTGGACACCGCCACCGCGATGCTGGCCGAGATGCCGGTGGCGCAGGTGAGCCTCAACGAACTGAGCCGACGGGTCGGGCTGGCGAAGTCGAATGTGCTGCGCTATTTCGAGTCCCGCGAGGCGGTGCTGCTGGAGCTGCTGGACGCCGCGTCGCGCCACTGGCTGGAGGAGCTCGCCGACGAGCTCGCGGAGGCTGAGGAACTGGTCGGCTCCGGTCCGCGCGAGCGCGGCGACCGGCTGGCCGCCGCGCTCGCGGCCTCGCTGGCGGCCCGTCCGGTGCTGTGCGACCTGATCAGCGCGCAGGCCGCGGTGCTGGAGCGGAACGTCTCCCCGAAGGTCGCCGCCCAGTACAAGTACGCCTCGATCGAGACGGTCGGCGAACTGGTCCGGCTGGTCCACGCGCAGATGCCCGAGCTGGCCGAGGAGGACGCGTTCCGGTTCGCGGCGGCGGCCGTGATGACCACCGGCGCGGTGTGGACGCACGCGCACCCCACGCCCGCGATGCTGGCCGTCTACGAGGCGGACCCGTCCCTGGCGTCGTGGCGGCTGGACTTCGCGGAGGCCCTGCGTCAGATGTTCGAGGTGTTCCTCTCCGGTCTGCTGGCCCGCGCCGGGAGTTGATGACTCGTCAGACCGCGGCTCCGGCCGCGTGGTCGGCGGCGGTGCGCCGGGCGGAGGCGACCGCCGAGTAGGCCTGGGCGGTGGCCTCGGCGGAGGAGCCGGTGAGCCGGATCGGCGCGCCGACGTGGACGTGCAGCCGGGGGCGCCGCAGCGGCGCGGTGAAGAGCCCGGCGAACTGCTTGGCCCTGCTGCCCGAGGTGATCCGGCGCGCGCCCGCCTGCCCGAGCGGGACCACCGGCGCCCCGGTGGCGAGCGCCAGCCGGGCCACCCCGGAGCGGAAGTCCTCCGGGTCGCGGTCACCCGAGTCCAGCCGCCGCGGCAGCCGCCCCTCCGGGTAGATGACGACGACGCGCCCCTCCGCTATCGCCCGTGCCGCGGACTCCAGGGCCTCGGCCGCCCTGCGGTCGCCGCGGTGCACCGGGATGTGCCCCTCGGCCCTGAGCCGTGCGCCCAGCAGCGGGATCCGCCACAGCCCGGCGGCGGCCAGCACCACCGGACGGTCGACCCCGCGCCGGGCCAGCGCCGCCAGCACCACGCCGGGGTCGATCAGCGAGCTGTGGTTGGCGGCGACGATGCTGCCCGGCGCGGGGCCGGTCGCCTCGTCGGCGGTGACACGGAGTCGGCCCAGGGCGGGCAGGACACGGCGGGCGATGTGGCTCAGCATGCGGCCCATCGTGGCGCACCCGCCGTCCCGGCACATGAGCACCCCTACCCGAGTACCTGAGTAGCCCGGCACCCGAGTGCCCGAGTGCCCGACCGCTCGGGGCGCCTGAGCGTCAGTCAGGGCACGGGACCTCCGCCGGGCCTTCGAGCCAGCCGAGGGTCGACACCTTGATGCCGGCCTGGAAGCGGCTGCGCGAGTCGGTCCGCGTCATCAGGTCGGACATCATCCGGCGGATGGTCCGCAGTGAGACGCCCAGCCGCTGCGCGGCCCGCTCGTCGGTGAGGCCCCCGGCCAGCAGGCGGAGCAGCTGGCGCTCCTGGTCGGACAGGCCGCGAGAGTCGCGCTGCGGGGCCTCGCCGAGCGGTTTGGCCTGCTCCCAGACCTGCTCGAACAGTGCGTACAGCGCGGCGATCACGCCGGGGCTGTGCAGCAGCACGGCCCCCTCGCGCGGGTTGTCCGGGTCGAGCGGGACGACGGCGGTGGCCCCGTCCGCGATGATCATGCGCAGCGGGAGCGAGGGGACGGTCCGCACCGTCCCGCCCAACTCGTTGAGCCACTGGGCGTAGTGGACCGTCGCCGGGTCGTTGCGGACGCTGTCCAGATAGACGGTGCGCATCCGCACCCCGCGTTCCAGCGTCTGCTGGTCGAGGGCGCGGCTGGCCTCCATCACCTGGGCCGGCTGCGGTCCGCCGGGGGCGAAGGAGAGCACCTCGCCCGCGGCCTCGGTGGCCAGCTGCTCCAGCCGCTCCCGTACCTCCATGAGGTTGGAGATGACCTCGACCCCGGCTTCGGGCCCCTGTCTGCGCAGCGAGGCGTACTCGGCTATCAGGCCGGTCAGCGCGCCCCGGCTGCGCTCCATCTCCCGCTGTCTGCGCAGGGCTTCGGACTCCTGCCGGGCCAGCAGCGCGGCCAGGCCCAGCTCCGGGTTGACGGCCCGCCAGCGGCCGGCCGCCCCGGGCGGCCGGGCCAGTGCGAGGTCGGCGAGCCGCTCCAGTGAGGCGAGGACCTCGGACTCCTCACGCTCCAACCGCTCGGCGATCTGCGGTGGTTCGTCGTCCGGGTGCAGCAGCATGATGCGGTAGACGGACTCCGACAGCGCGTCGAGGCCGAACGGTTCCGTGCTGCTCACCTGGGGCACACCCCAAGCCTGGGTGCATACATTCAGGCTCTCCCAGAGAACGTCCGTAGTGGTGGCGGATGCCGACTGGATTCACCCGCGATGGATGTGCGGGGAGTGACTCGGTGGAGCACAGCGTAGCGGCTGGGGCGCACGATTCGAACACTTTTGGATGAACTTGTGTCCCATTGGTGTGTACATGGCAATTAGTGACGAGGTGGCACCACAGTGCCAGGGCACGGTGGTGCCACCCGCGGTTGCTGACACCCGTTGCCCCTGAGCGCCATTCTCATGGTGTCGGCAGGAAGACACCGGGACCGCACCGGAAGCCCGCCGAGGTCGCATCGCAGGGAACCAAGGAACTGGACTCCGAAAGGATCGGGCATCGCTATGCGAAAGATCGCCGGTTTTGTGATGGTTGCTGCACTTTCGTCCGCCGCGCTGGGCGGCATCACCGTCACCGTCCTCGCCGCCCCCGCCGGCCACTCCGTGTCCTCCTCCGCGGTCCTGGCCGACGGCGGCGACGGCACCGGCCCGAGTAACCCGGCCCCCACGCCCGCCCCGACCGACACCCACAGCAACCCCGACACCTGGGGCTGGGGCTGATCCCCTCCTCGTACCCGCAACCCGCCTCATCGTCGGAGGAGAGACCGGATGACCACCGTACTGGAGCCCGGACCGGCCGCCCCCGTGGCGACCGCCGCCCGGACCATCAGCATTCTGCTCGCTGACGGCCACCACCTGTTCCGCTCGGCCCTGGGTGCCCTGCTCGACCGCGAGGAGGACCTCAGCGTCGTCGCCGAGGCCGCCTGGGGGGACGACGCCCTGCGCGACGCGCTGCTCGTCCGCCCCGCCGTCGCGGTCCTGGACCTGGACGTGCCGGGCCTGCCCGCGCTGGAGGTGGCCTCGCTGATCCACGATCAGATCCCGGAGACCCGGGTGCTGCTGCTCACCGCCTTCGCCCGGCCGGCCGACGTGAAGCGGGCGCTGGCGGACGGCGTCGACGGGGTCCTGCTCAAGGACCTGCCGCCGACCCGGCTGCTCGCCGCCGTCCGCTCGCTGGCCGGAGGCGGCCAGGAGTACGACCCGGCGCTGGTGGTGGACGCGGTGCGAGCCCGCACGGGTGGTCCCACCCCGCGCGAGCTCACGGTGTTGCGGCAGATCGCCGACGGCAGCAGCATCGGCGAGGTCGCCAGGGCGCTGTCACTGTCGCAGGGCACCGTCCGCAACTACGTCTCCGCCGTCATCGCCAGGACCGGGGCCCGCAACCGCTGCGACGCGATCCGGATCGCCAGGGAGAACGGCTGGCTGTAGCAGCCGCACTGATCTGCCGTCAGTTGACTCCCTCGCGGGACTCCGCCACCACGTCCGCGAAACCGCGTCCCACCGCCGCCGGCCCCTCCGGGCGGCTGCCGATCAGGAACTCGCCGACCGAGGACTCCGAGGTCCAGTCGAGCCCCAGCGCCCGCGCCGCCGCGTCGGTGTCGCCCGAACCCAGCCCGCACGGCCCCAGCCCCATCGCCGTCGCCACCAGGTAGAGCGTCTGGTAGAGCACCCCGACGTGCTTGAGCGTCAGCGCGTAGGCGATCTGGCTGTACTTCCATGACAGCCGTCCGAACCGGGACGTCACCGTGATCAGCACCTGCGGCTCGACCGTGCAGTTGGTCGCCCGCCAGGCCGCCGTCAGCAGTTCCCGGAACGCCGCCTCGTCAGCCGCGCCACTCCAGTGGCGCGGCTGGAGGCGGTGCGCTGCCGCGTCGTAGCGGTAGACGCCCGGCTCCAGGCCCTCGCAGTCCGCGACCGAGAGGTAGACCTCCAGTTCGCCGGTGGAGCCGCCGGCCGGGTACGGGCGGTCGACGATGTCGTACGCCGTCGGCGACTCCGGGTCGCCGGGGATGATCCGGCGGACCCGGGCCGCGCGGTAGAGCAGCTCGCCGAGCTGATCCACCGTCACCGGCTGGTCCCCGTACGTGCGGACCGAGCGACGGCCCTCCAGCACCTCGCTGAACGACGGGTCACGGGAGACCACCTGCGCCCACTCCGGGACCGGCAGGTCGACGCCGGGGCCGTCCTCGCGGGGGCCCGCGCCCGGCACGGCCGGGAGCTGCGGCTGGTCCGGGTGGGCGAAGATGCCGCCGCTGGGGTAGTCGTGCCGGCCGGCCCGGCTGCGCGAGTGGAACAGCAGGTCGTGGAAGTCCCACAGGGCCGGGTCGGTGCCCGCGTCGGCCCCGTTCCCGGCCTCCAGGAAGCCCGTCCCGGCCAGCAGTCCGGCCAGGGTCTCCCCGGCCGCGACCGGCAGCCCGGCGACGGCCGCCGCCTGGGCCACCGTCCGCAGCGAGGTCAGCGCCGCCACGAAGGCCCCCGCGGAAGGCTGATGCAGCGTCACCCGGTAGGAGGCGAGCGGGGATTCGACCACGCAGGCGCCGGAGTTCTCCTCCGGCAGCCGGCGCAGGTAGGCGAACCGCGACAGCACCACCGGGGTCTGCGCCGGGACGTCCGGCGGCGCGTCGGCGGGCAGGGTGGCCGACCGGGCGATGGGGACGGCGGTGGCCAGCGGCTCCCCGTCCCGGTCGGCGAGCACGGTGGTCACCAGGAACGGGAAGCGCTCCAGCAGGCGCAGCAGCCGTCCGGGGTCCTGGCCGTCGGGGAGGCTGCCTTCGGCGAGCAGTTCGGCGTCCATGTCCTGCTCGGCGAGCTGCGCGAGCCGGGCCACGGTGGACGCGCCGAGGGCGTGCACGCGCTGCCGCCCCCAGGGGTGGGTGAGTTCGACGTCGTCACCGTCGGCGGCGACCAGCACGTCGGAGCGGAGCCGGAGCAGGCGGCGCAGCTCGCCCGTGCCGGTCGGGTGGGTGTCGAGGGAGGGGAACAGGTCCTGGGTCACGGTCATGGCGCACCTCTCGGGGCACAGGGGTTCAGCACAGGGCTAGATGAAGATGGAGATCGGGTTGAGCGCGGCCTCGGGCGTCGGCGCGTCCTGCCAGCCGAGCCGGACCGGGACGTCGTACAGCCGGCCGGGGGCGAAGCGGGCCCAGAAGTGGCGCATACCGGGGACGATCACCTTGGCGACCGGAAGGCCCACGTCGGGGCGGGTCTGGTCGAGCACCAGCATTTCCATGCCCTGCTGCTCGACCAGCCGTTGGGCCAGCTCCAGGTCCTTGCCGAGGTCGTCGCCGGCCAGCGACGGCCAGCGGCCGGGGCCGGCGGCGGGGGCAGTGGGGTCGGGCAGCAGGTAGGGCTGGTTGGCGACGGTGGCGGTGGTCCACCAGGCCTTCTGCTCATGGTCGGCGCCCGCGTAGGTGACCTCGCCGTTCGGTCCCTGCGCCGCGACCGGGGCGAGGAACTGGTTCATCTCGGTCAGCGCGCGGGTCAGCGCGATATGCGGGTCCAGGTGCGCCCCGAAGGCGATCAGCACGTCCTCGGTCGGCTTGTCGATCCGCCGGGAGAACGCCCCGACGACCGGGACGCCCAGGTCGGAGGTGAGGTCCAGGGCCCACATCTCGCGGCCGAGGCCGGCGTAGACGCCGCGCATCCGGTCGATGTAGGGGTCGCCGAAGGCGTCCAGGTCGACGGCGGGGCGACGGGCCCTGTTGTACCACCACAGGGCGACGGCGTCGCGTTCCACCAGCTCCAGGAACCCCTGGAGCGCGGCGTCCTCCAGTGAGGTCCCGGCGGCCGAACCGTTGGAGTCGCCCATGGCGAAGAAGGGCCCGTGGTGCCGGTAGCCGTAGTAGAGGTTCATGGTCGGCAGCCAGCGGGTGCGCTGCCCGGTCAGCGACCAGGCGGGGGACCACTCGATCCGGACGTCCTCGCGGAAGCGCTCGGGGACGGTGTTGAACATCGACTTCTTGGCATTCCAGCGGTCCCGCTCGGCGAACTGCCGCTCACTGAACAGCAGACTGGTGGCCGGGTGGACGGCGGCGTCGCCCAACTCCTCGTAGCTGGCGGTGCGCCGGGCCTCGTCGCCCTGGAAGACGCCGGAGTAGCGCTCCATCGCCTCGCCCATGGCGCTGGCCCTGGCCTGGACGTCCGTCCTGCCCTTGCCGCAGCTGACCGAGCGCAGCCCGGTCCGCAGTTGGCGCAGGTCGCCGACCTGCCGGGCCAGGTTCTGCCCGGCCACGTAGACGCGCAGGCCGTCCGGGGTGTTCTGGGCCGGGACCAGGCTGGTGACCACGCCGGTCACCGGGCTGAGCTGGGGGCGGTAGGTGTCGAGCATCTCCTCGGGGGAGGTGGAGCGGTGGCCGCCGTCGCCGGTGAAGACCTTCGGCACGGCCGCGAACCGCACCGGCTCCAGCTGGTGACGGGCGATCAGGGTGTCGTCCCCGCAGGAGGGGCACTGCGGGCGGCGGACCAACTGGTGCCGTTCGGCCTCCAGTCCGACGGTGTCCAGGGTGAACACGGCGGGCGCCGCGCCGCGCGCCCCGGCCAGCCACTTGGCGGCCTCGACGGCGGCGAGCTGGACGCCCGCGGCCCGGGTCGGGGCGAGCCCGGCGACGGCGGTGGAGAGCGGCTGGTCCCGGCCCAGCCGGTGCTGGAGGTAGCTGAGGGACTGCCGGTTGGCGGACAGGCGGTGCGCCAGGCACTCCCAGCAGCCGGTGCCGGGCGTGGCTTGGTCGGCGTCCGGGTCGGCGGGCGCGTCCGGGGTGAAGACCGGGCCGACCCAGACGATGGAGCCGACCGGACGGGCGATCAGCCAGGGCTTCCCCTCGTCCAGGGCCGCGGCGTTGCGGGCGGCGAGGCCGGGGTGGAGGTAGTCGTCGACCAGGGCGATGGTGAGGTCGGCGGCGGGGTCGCCGGAGACGGAGGTGTGGTGACTGATCGTCAGGTCACGGACGCCGAGGCCGTGCAGTGCTGCGGCGAGGGGCTCGGGGTCCACCCGTCCGTACACCTCGACCCGGACGGTCGCGGTGGCCAGGGCGGCCAGCGCGGTGTCGCCGTCCAGGCCGGCCATCTCGAAGAACGCCGCCGCCGCCCGGTCCGAGGCGGGGTCGGTCGGGGTCACCCAGCCGCCGCTGACCAGCCGGTCGACCGCGCCGCCCACCCGCTCGGCGGCGACCGTCCCGGCCAGCTCCGCGCCGATCTGCTCGACCGTGCGGGTGCCGTCCAGCAGCGGGGCGAGGGTCTGCGCGAGCCGTCCGGCGACGGCGGAGACTCCCCGCTCCGACACCAGGTAGACGGCCTCCCCGTCGACGACGAAGGGGGTGAAGTGGCGTTTGAAGCCGACGGTGGGACTGGTCGGGTGCTGGGGCATGGCGGCGGATCCCCTTTCTGTGGGTGCGACGGGTCAGCGGAGGGTGGTGATCGGTGCGGCGGCGGGGTCGAGCAGGCGCAGCAGGAGCAGCCCGACGGCGGGGGAGCCGTCCAGCACGCTCAGGTTGATCCGGTCGTCGGCGGCCCGGTCCCCGTACCAGCTGCCGGTGGCGCGCTGCCGCCGGAACAGCTCGGCGACCAGCGCCCCGGCGGCTTCGCGGCCGTCGTAGAAGGGGCCGGGGACGAGGACCGGATGGCCGGGCGGGACGGTGTGCAGCAGCCCGGCCTCGGCGGCGGACAGGGCCTCGCCGGCCGTGGCGACCAGGGTCCGGCAGCCGAGCGAGGCGACCTGTGCGGTGCCGACCGGCGCGGCCAGCAGGCCGAGGTCGCCGGAGTGCACCGCGTCGGTGCCGAGCGCGATCGCCGCTTCCAGGCCGGCGAGGCGTCCGCTGCGGGTGAAGACGTCGAAGCGGTGGCCGCGCAGCAGTGCGCGGACCGTGTCGGGATCGGCCACCAGTCCGGGGGCCTCGGCCAGGGTGCGGGCCAGCGCGGCGGCGACGCTGTCGATCCCGGCCGGGACCAGGTCGAGGAAGCGCCGGGCACCGGTGAAGCGGCCCTCCGTACTGTCCGTCAACTGCTGGACCGCGGCGGCGGCGAGGGCCCGTACGGCCTGGTCGGTCGACGGCTCGGCGGAGGCCCCCGCCGCCCGGCGCAGCCGTAGCAGGTTGAGCAGCAGGCCGGCGGTGCCGAGCGGGGCGTCCTGGTAGGGGGCGGGGGCGTTGCGCCTCACGCCGGGGGAGTGAACGGGGAAGGCCAGTGCCAGCGCGCCCGGGACCAGCTTCTGAGCCTGCGTCAGAAAAGTTGGATCGGCGAGGAGCTGTCCGCCCCGGGCGAGCGCGTGGATCAGCGCACCGGGCCCGGCCAGGCCGCCGGGGACGGGGGCGCCGAGGGCGAGTCGGCCGTCGTGGGCGAAGGCGAAGCCGTACGGGCTGTCGGGGTCGACCATGGCCCCGGCCGCCGCGAGGGTGTCGTGGGCGGCCTGGCGGAAGCGTGGTTCGCCGGTGGCGGCCCACAGTTCGGCGAGGAACAGGGCCACGCCGACGCCGCTGGAGACGAGGTCCACCCCGCCCAGCACCTCGACCTGGCGCAACCCGGTGAGCGGGTACCAGCTGAGGCCGATCCAGCCGCTGCCGTCGGCGGTGCTGTGCCGGTCCGAAAGGATCCGGTCGCCGATCCGTACCGCCGCTTCCAGCAGTTCGGCGGTGCCGGGCACGGGAGTCGGACTGCCGGGCACGGGCGGCGGGGTCTGCTCCGAGCCGCCCAGGGCCGCGTCCACGCAGCCGCTGAGGACGGCCGTGTGCGCGTCCAGGTCGAAGTCCTCCAACTCGGCGACCCTGCCCATCAGTCGCCGCCAGCCGGTGCCCTGGAAGTGGCCGGGGATCTCCCGGCCGTCGACGGTGAACACCGACGAGGAGGTGGTCAGCGAGCGGAAGAACGGGATGTCCAGCTCACGGAACGAGTCCAGCTCGCTGAGCACCACCTCCAGCAGGTCGTCCCGCTCCGGGTCGCCCGCGCGGGCGGCGACGGCGCCGCGCAGCGCCCCGGCGATGACGGTCTCCCTGGTGGCGCCGTCGTCCAGGGCGAGCGGGCTGGTGGAGGCGTTGAGGATCTTGTAGCCGTCCCAGGTGTGCCGCCAGATGTAGCGCACCCAGATGCCCCGGAATCCGACCAACGGACCGTCCTCGGCCGCGAGTTCGTCCCGCAGCCCGTGCAGCGAGCGCTGCATGTCCCGGTAGCCGGCCACCACCTCGGCGGTGTACTGCCACGGGTCGGCGGTCTCGTCACCGTGCACCGGGCGGTACGGCGGCAGCGGCAGGGTGGGCGCGCCGGGGTCGCCGTCCCAGCCGCCGGCCCGGGTCAGGCAGCCGATGTCCAGCGCGGGCTGGTCCTTGGCCGCGACCCACGGCTGCGCGGCCATCGCGGTGCGCACCACCGTGGTCTCCAGCAGGTCCAGCAGGCCGCGCTGCCCGGACGGGAGCGCGGGCGGGGTCTGCACCCTCGGGTAGAGCAGGCACTCCAGGTCGGTGATCACCGGGTGCTCGCCGCAGGCCAGCAGGTTGTCCGCCCAGAGGTCGCGGCCCTCCAGCAGTTGCACCAGACGGATCGTCATGCCGAGGCGGCGGTAGAAGCGGGCGAACCCGTCCCGGTCGGCGCAGGGGGTGGCCGGGACCAGTTCCTCCCAGCCGTACTCGGTACCGGCGCCGGAGTCGAGCGAGCCGGCCAGGCCGTCGTCGCCGCGGTCGCTGCGCGGCAGGATCGTCCGGGTCGGCAGATCCAGCGGCAGGCCACGGGAGTTGAGGTGGTGGACGAAGTCCATGTAGGCGGTGCCGTGGCGCATGTCCTTGGGCTTGTAGACGGCGGCCTGGCCGCCCTCGAAGTGCAGCAGGGCGACCGAGTGGCCGCCCGCGTGCCGGTCGCCCGCGTCGCCGCGCACCCGGCTCAGCGCGCCGGGGTCCTCCCCGTCCCAGAGCCGGGTGCGCAGCAGTTCGCGGTCGGCGGCGAGCCGGGCGAAGAGCTCCACGGTGACGTGCTGCCAGTTCCGGCAGACCACGCCGACCAGGTAGGCGAGTCCGGGCAGCCGCTCCAGCCGGGCCAGCCAGCCCTGTTGGGAGGCGTCCAGGCCGTCCGTCCCGTCCCAGTCGTCGGCGCCGGTGCGGCCGGTGGCGGCCTGGAGTTCGTAGCAGAAGGACAGTCGGCAGGCCTCGGTGAGCCGAGCCACCAGGGTGCCGGTGAGGTCGTCCCTGGCGGCGTCGGTGATCGGCACGCCCAGCACGGAGCCGGAGCTGATCGGCAGCAGGGCTTCGGCGGCCCGGCGGAAGGAGGCGCTGAGGCTGCCCGCCGCCGTGGTCGTCCGGTCGGGGCCGGCCGGCTGGGCGCGCAGGAAGGCGGCCAGGGACCCGGCCCAGTCCGGCAGTTGGGCCGGGCAGCGGAGGGCGACCTTGCGCAGCCCGTCGCCGAGCGGCCGGCCGGTGGCGGCGAGGTGCTCCAGCAGCACGCTCGCGCTGGCCGGGTCGCCTGCGGCGCGCGTCAGCCAGGTCTCCAGGACGGCGTTCAACTCAGCGCGTGCGGCCGAGGGTTCGGGGGTGAACAGCGAACCGGGGGCACCGGCGGCGGCCCGGTCGGGGAAGGAGGCCGCGGCGGCGAGGACGGCGCGCAGCCGCTCGTCGCCCCGGTAGAGGTCGGGCAGCAGCGCCTCGTCGGCGGGCCCGTCGCCGAGCGCGGGCGTCCACGCCTCAAGGTCAAGCGTCATCTCACAGCTCCTGGGGTCGGACGAGGCGGGTGAACAGGGGGTCGGTGTCGAGCAGTCCTTCGTAGGTGCCCTCGGCCGCCACCCGGCCGGCGTCGAGGACGTAGATCCGGTCCGCGCCGCGGATGGTGCTGAGCCGGTGGGCGACGACGATCCGGGTGGTGGCGAGGGCGGCGATGCCGTCGGCGACGTGCCGCTGGGTGGCGTTGTCGAGGGCCGAGGTGGCCTCGTCCAGCAGCAGCACGGCGGGACGGCGGACCAGGGCGCGGGCCAGCAGGATCCGCTGGACCTGGCCGCCGGAGAAGCCCTGGGAGTCCTCGCCGACGCGCGTGCCCAGGCCGAGCGGCAGGGCACGCAACTCGTCGGCGATGCCCGCGAGTTCGGCCGCCTCCCAGACGTCCTGCCCGGTCACGTCGGGGTCGGTCCCGGCCAGGTTCTCCAGCAGGCTGCCGCGCAGCAGCCGCCCGTTCTGGAGCACCGTGCCGAGCTGGCGGCGGACCATTCTGACGTCCAGTCCGGCGAGCTCCTGCCCGTCGTAGCGGACGCTGCCCTGGTCCGGGTGCTCGAACCCGAGCAGGGCCCGGACCAGGGTGGACTTGCCCGCGCCGGACGGTCCGACGACGGCGACGAGTTCGCCCGGGTCGGCGTGCAGCGAGACCGCGTCCAGGGCGGGCGCGGCGGCTCCCGGGTAGCGGAAGGTGACGGCGTCCAGGGCGACCGCGCCGCGCAGGGTGCCCGGGTCGAGCAGCCCCCGCCCGGCGGTGCTGTCGGCGGCCTCGGCCGGTTCGGCCAGGATCGGCCGCAGCCGGTCCAGCACCGGGGCGATGCCGTAGGCGGTGGCGGCGGCGTGGGTGACCTGACCGAGCGCCAGGGCGACCTGGCCGGCCGCGATCCCGGCCGCCATCAGATGACCCATGTCGGTGCGCCCGGCCCCCTCCAGGGTGACCCCGGCCAGCAGCAGCGCCAGCAGCACCGGTTGCAGCGCGGTGGTCAGCGCGGCGGAGGCGGCGTCGGCCCGCATGGCGGCGGCGTCGGCGCGCTTCTGTGCGGCGAAGGGGACGGCCCAGCGGGCGAAGGCCTGGATCTCCCGGCCCGCCGTCTGGATCTTGTCGATGCCGAGCATCAACCCGTAGAGGGTGCCGTGCAGCCGTCCGTGCAGGGCGTAGACCTGCGACTCGTTCGCCTGGCGGCGGCGGCCGAGCAGCGCGAGCAGTGCGGTGACGGCCAGCGCGGCGGCGAGCAGCAGGCCGCCGAGGCGCAGGTCCACCGCGAGCAGCACCAGCAGCCCGGAGAGCGAGAAGAAGGCCCCGAGGACCGCGCCGACCAGCACCTCCGACAGCGCCTGCCGGGCCTCGGCGATGGCGTTGGCCCGGTGCACCAGGTCGCCGGTGCTGAAGTCGCGGAAGAAGCGGGCGTCGTGGGAGAGCAGCCGGTCCCACACCGCGGGTTCCAGGGCCGCCTGGACCCGGCCGGTGAGCCGGACCGCGGCGGTGTTGCGGACCAGCAGCAGCAGCCCGGCGGAGACCGAGACGGCCGCGAGCAGCACCGCCAGCCAGCGCAGCGGGTGGTGCCCGGCGGCGACCAGACGGGGCATCAGCAGCCCGGTGCTGAGCGGGACGGCGAGCCCGAGCACGGCGGAGGCCAAGCCGGCCGCGCCGAGCATCAGCAGGTCGCGACGGGCCCCGGGCGCGGCCAGCGCGAAGCGCAGCAGGGTGCGGGGCGTGGGGACGCCGGCGGGGAGCGGACGGTAGAGCAGGTAGGCGCGGCGTGCGAGCGGCGGCGTCGCCGCGGGCTTGCGGCCGGTACGGCGGGTGCGGCCGGTGGGGAGGAGGGCGACCGGGCAGCCGCTGTCGGCGGTGAAGCCGATCATCGGGCCGGTGGTTCCGGCGGTGCTGCCGTGGCCGCTGCCGTCGTCCGGGAGGGTGATCTGCCGCCAGCGCACGCCCAGCTGCCGCAGCGCCGCCGTCAGCGGGTCCCGGGCCGAGCGGACGGACGGCGGGAGCTCGGACGGCGGCTCCTTGCCCAACGCGGGGGCGAGGGCGCGCAGGACGGCGAGCGTGGTGTCGTCCGCCGCCGTGGCCTCCGTGGCCTCGGCGGCGGTGCCGAGGTGCAGCGCGGCGAGCGAGTCGCCCAGCGCGGTCCGGTTGGCCGCGGCCGTCTCCGTCAGAACCGCCAAGCTGCCGGCCTGTTCCCGTTCCTGTGTGACCGTCATGACTCTTCCCCGGTCTGCTCGGATTCTTCGGCCTCTTCCAGCAGGGCCCGGTACGGGCCGTCCACCAGGGCCAGTTCGGCCGGGCTGCCCTGCTGCACGATCCGGCCGCCGGCCAGTACCACCACCCGGTCGGCTGCCCGCACGGTGCTGAGCCGGTGCGCCAGGATCAGACAGGTGCTGCCCCGGCGGCGGAGGTTGGCGTTGACCAGGGCCTCGGTGCGGGCGTCCAGCGCGGAGGTGGCCTCGTCCAGGACCAGCAGCGCCGGGTCGAGGGCCAGTGCGCGGGCCAGTTCCAGCCGCTGCCGCTCGCCTCCGGAGAGGTTGCGGGCGCCCTCCTCGACCGTCCCCGCGTCCAGCCCGCCGCGCTGCCGCACCAGGGCGGCGACCTCGGCGTCGTCCAGTGCCCGGTGCAGGGCGGGCAGGTCGGCGGCCGGGTTCCAGAGCGTCAGGTTGTCCCGGAAGCTGCCCTCGAAGAGCCGCAACTGCTGCTCCACATAGGCGACCTGGACGGTGACCACGGCGCGCGGCACCTCCTCGCGGGGGCGGTCGTCCAGCAACACGTCGCCGGACCAGGGGCGGAGCACCCCGGCGGTGAGCCGGGCCAGCGTGGACTTGCCGCTGCCGCTGCCGCCGACCACCGCGACCCACTCGCCCGGACGCACCGTCAGCGAGATGCCGGACAGCGCCGGCGGGCGGTTGGGGTCGTAGCCGAAGGAGACGTCTCGCAGTTCCAGGCCACCGCGCAGCGGGGTGGCGTCGTCGGGAACGGCGAGAAGCGGGGTGAGGTAGGGGTCGGGCTCGGAGTGCTCCACGTCCTCCAGCAGCGCGGTCTGGGCCCGAGCCACCGTCAGTTCCGCCCCGGTTCCGACGAGTTGGGTGATCGGGAGCAGGAAGCCGTTCAGCAGCAGCAGGAAGGCGAGCAGGGTGCCCACCGGCAGCGATCCGCTGATCAGCAGTGAGGTGCCGCCGACCACCACGGCGGCGCTGGCGGCGGTGTTGAGCACGGTGGGCAGCGACAGCGGGGTGAGCACGGTGGCGGCCATGGTCTGCGCGGTGTCCATCGCCCGTGCCTGCCACCCGGACCAGGAGCGGAAGAACGAGTCCTCGGCGCCCTCGGCCTTGATGGTCTCGATCGCGGAGACCCCGGCGAAGGCCACCCCGTCCCGCTTGTACTGCTCGGAGTGCAGCCGGTGCAGCATCCCACCGCGCCGCTTGGTCGCCACCCGCAGCGCGAGGACGTCGAGGACGGCGACGGTGGCCGGGATCGTGGAGAGCACGGGGGAGAGCCAGACCAGCGCGGCCAGGTTCACCGCGGCTGCGGCGGCCGCGGCTGCGGCGCCGGCGGCCCGGTAGGAGAGCAGAGCGGCGAGTCCGTCGTTCATCTGGACCCTGGTCACCAGGCCGCCGAGCTGCCTGCGGTGGAAGAACGCCCCGGGCAGCCGCAGCATCCGCCACAGGAACACCGCCGAGGAGCGGGCCGACATGGACTCGAGCACCCGGTTGACGATGATCTGCTGCAACCAGGTGCCGAGCAGCACGACCAGTGCCGCGCCCGCCGTGGCCAGCACCAGCGGCGCCGCCCAGGAGGTCGCGCCGCCCTCGGTGACCGAGGTCAGGAAGGCGCGGAGCAGGAACGAGGCGGCGACGGAGGGCAGCGTCAGCACGACGGCGGCGAGCACGCCGAGCAGCAGCGCGGGCAGATAGGGGCGGACCCGTGCGGCGAGGGAGCGGAGGAACGGCAGCCGGACGCCGCCCGGCTCGAAGTCCGGCCCGGGGGCGAAGCCGACCGCGATGCCGGCGAAGGACTCCCAGAAGGTCGCCGGCGTGGCGCTGTAGGAGCCGAGCGAGGGGTCGTTGACGTGCACCCGGCCGCGTCGGATGCCCTCGAAGACGGCGAAGTGCGGCCCGGAGAGCAGCACCATCGACGGGACGGCCACGGCGTCGAGACCGAGCAGCGGGCCACTGCCGCGGACCACCCGGCGGCCCTTGGCGGCCAGCCCGTACCGGCCGGCGGCGCGGACCACCGCGGCGGCGCTGACGCCGTCGCGGGAGACGCCGCAGGCGCGGGAGGCCTCGTGCAGGGTGGTACGGCGGCCGAAGGCGCCGAGGACGACGGCGAGGCAGGCCGCGCCGCAGTCCTGTTCCTCCATCTGCGGGACGATCGGGGTACGGAGGTAGCGGCGGGGCCGCCTCTCCCGCGCGGGCTTGGGGGGAGACGGGGGAGCGGCAGCCTCCGGCGTGCGGGGACGGGTGTCCAGGCTCATCGGCCGGCCCCCGTCGCACCGAACAGCACCTGGTACGGATGGCGGGCCCCGAGGTCGATCGAGGCGTCGACCAGCACCGGGCCGGGCTGGTCCGGATCCGCCGCGCCGGGCGGGAGGACGAGCACGGCGTGCACGGTCCACACCGGGGTCGTGCCGGTCGGCAGACCGGGGACGGAGCCGGTGCCGGCGAGGGCGTCGGCGCGGGTGGGGTAGGCGTCCACGGAGGTGATCCGCAGCTGTGCCATCCCACCGCGCACCGGCACCAGACCCAGCTGACCAGGCGTCAGTTGTGCTGACTGGCTCGGCGAGGTGACGAAGAGTCGAAGGGTGGTCGGTCCGGCCGTGCCGTCCATGACGACGACGCCGGGCAGGGTCAGGGTGTGCGGCAGCGAGCCGGCCACACCCCAGGCGGTGCCCGCGCCGACGGCGAGCAGCAGGGCGAGCGCGCCCAGCCAGAGCCGGGCCCCGATCAGCCGCACCGGCCGGTCGAGTCCGGGTTCGACGGCCCCCGGCGCAACGGTGGTCTTCTCGGGTTCGAGGGTGGTGGTCATGCCGCCCGCACCCCCGCTCCCACGGAGTCCCGCAGCGGGCTGATGATCGGCAGGGCGCGCAGGCCGCCGAAGACGAACTGCTCGCTCCAGGGCGCGGTCTCCTCGGTCAGCGGGGTGCTGAGCTCGCGTTCGGCGCCCGCCGCCGCGAGGGTGCGCAGCACGGTGCCGCCCACCATCAGCGACAGCGGCGCGCCCAGGCAGTGGTGCGGCCCGTGGCCGAAGGCCAGATGGCGTCGTTCGGCACGGGCCGGGTCGAAGCGGTCCGGGTCGGGGAACCGGCGCGGATCGCGGTTGGCCGCCGCGTACAGCAGCAGCGCGACCGTGCCGGCCGGCAGTACGGTGCCGCCGACCGGGACGTCCGCGGACAGGGCGCGGGCGCTGGCCCGGACCGGGCTGCCCAGGCGCTGGCACTCGTCGAACACGGCTTCCGCCGACTCCGGTTCGGTGCGCAGCAGTTCGGCCAGACCGGGGGTGCGGAGCAGCTGCCAGACGGCGACCGCGAGGCCGGAGGTCAGGGTTTCCAGGCCGTTGGCGAAGAGCATCACCACGAAGGCGAGCAGGTCCTCGGAGTCGATCCGGCCCTCGGCGCGGGCGACGGTGAGCCGGCTGATCAGGTCGTCACCGGGATCGGCGGACCGCTGGGCGCACAGCTCCTCGACGTAGTCCCGGAACTCCGCGAACTCGGCGTCGAGCGCCGCGGTCTCCTCCGTACCGGCGAAGGGGTCGAGCAGCGAGCGGGCCACCAGGCCGGCCCAGCCGGTCACCCGGCCCCGGTCCTGCTCGGGCACGTCGAGGATCGCGCAGGAGACGGCGACCGGCAGCGGGACGGCGAGGTCGGCCACCAGGTCGAAGGAGCCGGAGGCCAGCAGCGGTTCGAGCGACTGCCGTGTGGTCTCCGCGATCTGCGTGCGGATCACCTCAAGTCTGCGGGCGCTGAAGGCGGCCGTGGCCAGGCGCTTGAGGCGGGTGTGGTCGCCGCCGTCGCGCAGCGGGAGCATTTTGGCCACCACGTCGCCGAGGGCGGAGGAGCCGGAGCGGGCGAGGCCGACCGCGGACGGGTCGACCATGGTGCCGGGGTGCATCAGCACCGTGACGATCTCCTCGTAGCCGGAGACCACCTGGACCCGGCCGAGGTCCAGGACGGGGGCGGAGTCGAGGAGCTTGCGGTAGAGCCCGGGTGGGTCGTGCCGCGCGGCCGGGCTCTGGATGAACCGCGCGAGCTCGTGCCGGAGGCTGTCCATTCCCGGCTCTCCTTGTCCTGTGTGCGGGGTCGGGTGCTGCCGGTGGAGCGGCGGGGTGCCGCGGCGAGGGCTGACGTACGCCCTCGACCGCGGCACTGCCCCTCACTTCACGTGCGGGTGGGTCAGTTGGAGAGCGAGCTGAAGGACGAGACCGGGCAGGCCGCGCTGGCCAGCGAGCTGACGCTCAGGCCGCCGGAGACGGAGTCCAGCTCCTCGACCTCGATGTCGAACTGCTCGGTCTCCTCGACGGCGGCGGTCTCGACGATGTTGTCCTTGTTGTCAGCCATGGCTGTGTTCCTTTCGCTTTTCCCCGGACCGTTTCCGGCGATGACGTAAATATGGACCCGTACCCCCGGTGAGCAGCAGTGGGAGACGTCAGATAAACCGGCTTAAAAATGTCACGGAGTATTTCCATGACATTTGTCATGCGGTTGCAGAATGCCTCGGAAATACCCCATCCTGCTCTTATGGATAACCTCTTCGCGCCTGGAAAAGACAGCAGATCCCCCGCCGTCGAAGTCCACGGACTGCACCAGTCCTACGGTGACTACGAGGCCGTGCGCGGGGTCTCCTTCACCGTCGCCCGGGGCGAGCTGTTCGCCCTGCTCGGCACCAACGGGGCCGGCAAGACCACCACCCTGGAGGTGGTCGAGGGCTACCGCGCCCCCACCGCCGGCCGGGTACGCGTCCTCGGCCTCGACCCGTGCGCGGACGGACCCGCGGTCCGCCGCAGGATCGGCGTGATGCTCCAGGAAGGGGGATTCTTCAACGAGTTGACGGTCCGTGAGACGGTCGACTCCTGGCGCGGCTTCATCAGCGGCGCCCGCCGCACCGCCGAGGTGCTGGAGCAGGTGGACCTGGCCGGCCGCGCCGGGACCAGGGTCGGCCAGCTCTCCGGCGGCGAGCGCCGCCGCCTCGACCTGGCCCTGGCCGTGCTCAACGGCCCCGAGCTGCTGTTCCTGGACGAGCCCACCACCGGGATGGACCCGGAGGCCCGGCGCAACACCTGGCGCCTCGTCAAGGAGCTGCGGGCGGCCGGGACGACGGTCGTGCTGACCACGCACTACCTGGAGGAGGCGCAGCAGCTCGCCGACCGGGTCGCCATCATGACCGAGGGCACGATCGCCGCCACCGGCACCGTCGCCGAGGTGCTCTCCGGCCGGGGCAGCCGGATCAGCTTCCCGGTCCCGGCCCGGCTCCACCCCGCCGACCTTCCCGAACTCCCGGACGGCAGACCGGTCTTCGAGGGCGCGCCCGGACACGAGACCGCCGCCTACGCGGTCGGGCGCACCGCCCCCGCGCTGGCCGCGCTGCACCGCTGGGCGGCGGACCTCGGCGTCGAACTCGACGGCATCGAGGTGCGCAGCGCGTCCCTGGAGGACGTCTTCCTGGAACTGGCCAACGACGCACACGAGAAGGCGGGACACCGATGAGCTGGACGCACTACACCCGAGGCCAGTTCCTGCTCTCCTGGCGGGTGTTCTGGCGCAACCGCCGGTCCACCTTCGTCGGCTTCCTGCTGCCGGTGCTGCTCAACCTGGTGGTCGCGGCGCCGCTCCGGGACCGGCAGATCGGCGGCGTCAACGCGGCCGGGTACACCACCGTCGGCTTCATCGGCCTGGCGATGGTCACCTCCTTCGTCAACCTGCTCAACGCGGTCGTCGCCCGCCGCGACGAACTGGTGCTCAAGCGGCTGCGCGGCACCGAGGTGCCGCCGAGCGCGATCTTCGCGGGGCAACTGGCCGTGGGCGGTGTGGTGCTGCTGCTCCAGGTGCTGATCCTGGGGGCGGTCTCGGTCGGCTGGTTCGGTGCGCCGCTGCCCGCCGACCCGCTGCTGCTGCTGCTCGCGCTGACCGGCGGCTACCTGGTCTTCGCCGTCCTCGCCTTCGCGCTGGCCGGGTTCACCCCCAGCGCGGAGACGTCGCCGCTGGTGGCGACGCCGGTGCTGCTGCTCTGCATGTTCGGCGCCGGGGTGTTCACCCCCCTCCAGTCGCTGCCGGGGTGGCTGCGCGCGCCCGCCCACAGCCTGCCGCTGGCCCCGGTGATCCAGACCCTGCGCACCGCCTGGTTCGGCCGCGGCTTCGGCCATGAGACCTGGGGCGGCGCGCCGCTG
>FSVS01000186.1_pt1 | contig 37668 bp, 31 predicted proteins | sample 1637781 | NCBI WGS metagenome assembly FSVS01 (sample SAMEA3914814, study PRJEB12502) | metagenome | biome: forest; material: soil | place: USA | collected 2011-09-16 | depth 0.1 m | reverse complement strand
GGGCCGGACCGGCCCTAGCTGAGCGTGGCCAGTGCGGCCGGGTCGAAGGGCCTCAGCTCGTCGACCCGGCCGCCGAGGACCTTCGCCGCCCACTCCGGGTCCTGGAGCACCGCGCGGCCGACCGCGACCAGGTCGAACTCGTCGCGCTCCAGCCGGTCGAGGAGCTCGTCGATGCTCTGCAACGGGGCGCCCTCGCCGGCGAAGCCGCGGAGGAACTCGCCGTCGAGGCCGACCGAGCCGACGGTGATCGCAGGCCTGCCGGTGAGCTTCTTGGTCCAGCCCGCGAGGTTGAGGTCCGAGCCCTCGAACTCCGGGAGCCAGTAGCGCCGGGTGGAGGCGTGGAAGGCGTCGACGCCGGCCGCCGCGAGCGGGGTCAGGATCGCCTCCAGCTCCTCCGGGGTCTCGGCGATCCTCGCGTCGTACGCCTCCAGCTTCCACTGCGAGAAGCGGAAGAGCACGGGGAACGTCGGGGAGACGGCCTCCCGGACCGCGGCCACGACCTCGGCGGCGAACCTCGTCCGGGCCACCGGGTCGCCGCCGTAGGCGTCGGCGCGGCGGTTGGTGCCGGACCACAGGAACTGGTCGATCAGATAGCCGTGGGCGCCGTGCAGTTCGACGCCGTCGAAGCCGATCCGCTCGGCGGCCGCGGCGGCCTCGGCGAACGCGCCGATCACCGCGTCCAGGTCGCGCGGGGTCATCGCCCTGCCGACGCCGGTGCTTCCGTCGAGGCCGATGCCGGAGGGCCCCAGGGCGGGGGCGTCGGGGTAGGGCTGCTGGCCCGGCTTGCGCATCATGCCGACGTGCCACAGCTGCGGCACGATGGTGCCGCCCGCCGCGTGCACCGCCGCGGCGACCTTCGACCAGCCCGCCAACTGCTCCGCGCCGTGGAACCGGGGCACCTGGTCGCTCTCCCCGGCCGACTCGTGGCCGACGTAGGTGCCCTCGGTGACGATCAGTCCGACTCCCCCGGCCGCGCGGCGGGCGTAGTAGGACCGCACGTCCTCACCGGGGACGCCGCCCGGGGAGTGCATCCGCGTCATCGGCGCCATCACGATGCGGTTGGGGACGGTCAGGCCGTTCAGCGCGACCGGCCCGGACAGGATCCGGGCCGCGCGGGAGGCGGGGGACGGGGTGACGGACATCGTGCTCCTCATGGGTGTGCGGTCAGGGTGTTTCGGCTTCAGCCGCTCAACGCGGACGCTGCGCGCTCGTAGACCCGGAGCGTCCGTTCGGCGACGGTGCTCCAGGAGAACTCCTTCTCCGCGCGCTCCCGCCCGGCCCGGCCGAACCTCACGGCCAGGGCGGGATCGTCCAGCAGGGTGTTGACGGCGGCGGCCAGGTCGCGGGCGAACCCCGCGGGGTCGAGCGGCTCGCCGGTGCCGTCGTCGCGCTGCCCGAAGCCGACCAGGAGGCCGGTCCGGCCGTGCTCGACGACCTCCGGGATCCCGCCGACGCGGGAGGCGACCACCGCCGTCTCGCAGGCCATGGCCTCCAGGTTGACGATGCCCATCGGCTCGTAGAGCGACGGGCACACGAAGACGGCGGCGGCGGTCAGCAGTTGGCGCAGCTCGTGCTGGGCCAGCATGCCCTCGATCCGGACCACCCCGGTGCGGGCCCGGGACAGCTCGCCGACCAGGGCGTCCACCTCGGCGGCGAGCTGCGGGGTGTCGCTCTGCCCGCAGCACAGCACCAGTTGGGCCTCGGGGCGCAGCGCGGCGGCCGCGCGCAGGAAGTGCTGGAGGCCCTTCTGCCGGGTGACCCGGCCGACGAACAGGACGATCGGGCGCCCGGGGTCGATACCGTGCAGCTCCAGGGCGCCGGTCCGGGTGTCGGGGAGGTAGCGGTCGGTGTCGATGCCGTTGTGGATGACGCTGATCCGGTCCGGGTCGATCCGCGGGTAGACCCGGAGGACGTCGGCGCGCATCGCCCGCGACACCGCGACGATCGCGTCCGCCTCCTCGGCGGCAGCCCGTTCCATCCAGCTCGACAGCGCGTAGCCGGAGCCGAGTTGCTCGGCCTTCCACGGTCGCAGCGGCTCCAGGCTGTGCATGGTCATCACATGGGGTGTGCGGTGCAGCAGGCCCGCCAGGTGGCCGGCCAGGTTGGTGTACCAGGTGTGACTGTGCACCACGTCCGCGCCGGCGCAGTCGGCGGCGATGCCGAGGTCGGCGGCGAGGAAGAGCAGGGCCGGATTGCCGGCCCCGAGGTCCGGCGGCGGCCGGTAGGCGCGGGTGCCGACCTCGGCGCGCGGCTCCCCGAAGCATCTGACCCGGACGTCGGCGAGGCGGCGCAGGGCGGCGGACAGTTCGGCGGCGTGGACGCCCGCCCCGCCGTAGACCTCGGGCGGGTACTCGCGGGTCAGCAGGTCGATGCGCATGGCGGCTCCCTGGTCGGAGTGGTTCGGGGAGGGCGGGGGCAGGATCCCCGACCCCCGCCCCGACGAACGCTCGGTTCAGCGGCCTAGCAGCAGCCGACCTCTGCTCTGACGGTGGAGGTGGCGGAGGGGGTCGGGCTCGCACTGGGGGTCGCCCCGGTGGTGCCGCCGTCGGCGGCTCCTGCCTGAGCGACCGAGGGGACGCTGACGGCGGCGAGGACGGATATCGCGACGGCGGAAAACAGCAGGGCCAACGGCTTGCGCATAGTGACTCCCCGGAGTATGAATCGGTGTGACAACGTCAGTAAACTTCACGTGACTGAGTCTGTCAATAACTCCTCTTCGGCACCTCGTGGTTGTCCATAGGGCCGGACGGGGACAATGATCCTGTGTAAAGTTTTTTGTTAAATTGAAGCCCTTGGATACCAACGAACCGTTGGTACATTCGCCCACCGGAGGGGCTATGGAGCACACACCCGACGACGCCGCCGAGATCGGCCGACGCCTGCGCGCCCTCCGCCGGGCCCGCGGACTCAAGCAGCAGGACCTGGCCAGCGAGGACATCTCCGTCAGCTACGTGTCACTGATCGAGACCGGCAAACGCACCCCTTCGGACGCCGTGCTCCAGACGCTGGCCGACCGCGTCAGCTGCACCGTCGAGTACCTGCGCTCCGGCCGCGACGACACCCGGGCCCGGGACCTGGAGCTCAAGATCGCCTTCGCCGACCTGGCCATGCGCAACGGCGCCAACGGCGAGGCCCTCCAGGCCTACAGCGAGGCGATCGCCTCCGCCCCGCTGCTGAGCCAGGACGCCGTGCGCAGGGCCCGGCTCGGCCAGGCCCTGGCCATGGAGAAGCTGGGCCGGCTGGAGGCCGCGATCCAGCTGATGACCGACCTCTTCGAGGACGGCCAGTCCGTCGCGGGCTCGGCCCAGTGGACCCAGCTCGCCGTGGCGCTCTGCCGCTGCTACCGCGAGCAGGGCGACCAGGTCCTCAGCGTGGAGATCGGCGAGAACGCGCTCAAGCGGCTCGACCAGCTCGGCCTCGACACCACCGACGACCACATCCAGCTGGGCGCCACCCTGATCGACTGCTACCGGCTGCGCGGCGACGTCACCCGGGCCCACCTGCTGGCCGAGCGCCTGATCGACCGCGCGGACGAGTCGGGTTCGCGGGTGGCGCGCGGCTCCGTGTACTGGAACGCCGCCCTGGTCGCCCAGTCCCGCGGCAACGCCGAGGAGGCCCTGGCGCTGCTCGACCGCGCCCTGCTGCTGATGGCCGAGACCGACAACCACCGGCACCAGTCCCTGCTCAAGGCCGCCTACGGACAGGTGCTGCTGTACGCCGGGCCGGCCGACGCCGAGCGCGCCCTCGAACTGCTGACGCAGGCGCAGCAGGCCGTGGTCGAGGTCGGCACGGCCGCCGAGCAGGCGAAGATCGAGACCTATCTGGCCCAGGCCCGGATCCAGCTGGACCAGCCCAGGATCGCCCAGGAGCACGCCAGCCGGGCGGTCGGGCTGCTCCGCAGCGAGGCGCGGTGGGAGACCGCGATGGCGCGGGCGGTGCTCGCCCAGGCGCAGTTGATGACGGGTGAGGAGTCCGCGGCCGAGGAGACCCTGCGCTCGGCCGCCCAACGGCTCCGGCAGGTCTCCCCGAGCCGGCAGACGGCCACCGTCTGGCGGATCCTCGGTGACCTGTGGCAGCAGCACGGCCATGTCAACGAGGCCCTCGGAGCGTTCCGGCAGGCCATGGACGACGCAGGTCTGCCGAGCTCGTCGGCGGACCACAGTGTGGCTGCGGTCCGCTTCTAGGTTGCCTCCGAGGGATCTTCGACTGCGGCGTCTGCCTGGTCGGGCGCGCAGTTCCCCGCGCCCCTGGGGGGCTGCAACTGAACCACTGCGAGTAAGTCGCACCTACCCAGGGGCGCGGGGAACTGCGCGACGAGCCATCTACGGTCCGCAGCCGACGATCCGTCCGAGCCCTCACCTGCCCAGGTCCTTCGGGCGCAACCAGAGCGTGGACAGGGCCGGGAGCGTCAGCACCGCGACCGCCGACCCGCCGTCGCCGACGCCTTCGGTCGGAACCGCCGCGCGCTGCTCCCGGCCCGCGTCCGCGCCGCCGTAGCGGACGTCGTCGGTGTCGAGGACCACGGTCCACTCGCCGCCGAACGGCAGCCCGACCCGGTGGTCCCGGCGGACCACCGGGCAGAAGTTGCTGACGCAGACCAGAGGGCCGCCGGCGGCGTCGTAGCGGACGAAGGCGAAGACGTTGTCCTCGGCGGCCCCGCCGTCGAGCCAGGAGAAGCCGGCCGGGTCGTCGTCGCACTGCCACAGGGCGGGGGTCCCGGTGTAGTGCCGGTTGAGGTCGCGGACCAGGTCCTGGAACCCCCGGTGGTCCGCGGCGGCGGGCCAGTCGTCGGCGAGCACCCACCACTGCGGGCCGGCCTCGTGGTCCCACTCCGCGCCCTGGGCGAACTCGGTTCCCATGAACAGCAGTTGCTTGCCCGGGTGGGCCCACATCCAGCCCAGGTAGGCGCGCGCGTCGGCCCGCTGCCGCCACCAGTCGCCGGGCATCCTGGACACCAGCGAGCCCTTGCCGTGCACCACCTCGTCGTGCGAGACCGGCAGCAGGTAGTGCTCCGCGTAGGCGTACACCATCGAGAAGGTCATCTCGTCGTGGTGGTACCGGCGGTGGACCGGGTCGTGGCCGACGTACCGGAGCGTGTCGTGCATCCAGCCCATGTTCCACTTCAGCCCGAAGCCCAGCCCGCCGTGCTCGGTCGGCCGGGTGACCCCGGTCCAGGCGGTCGACTCCTCGGCGATGGTCACCACCCCGGGGCAGCGGCGGTGGACGGTGGCGGTCAGCTCCTGGAGGAACCTGACCGCGTCCCAGTTCTCGCGCCCCCCTTGCTCGTTGGGCGACCAGGCGCCGTCCTGGCGCGAGTAGTCCAGGTAGAGCATGGAGGCGACGGCGTCCACCCGCAGCCCGTCCACGTGGAACTCCTCGGCCCAGAACACCGCGTTGGCGACGAGGAAGTTGCGGACCTCCGGGCGCCCGTAGTCGAACTCCAGGGTGCCCCAGTCCGGGTGCTCGGCCCGGAGCGGGTCCTCCGGCTCGTACAGCGGCCGGCCGTCGAAGCGGGCCAGGGCGAAGCCGTCCTTGGGGAAGTGCGCCGGGACCCAGTCCACGATGACGCCGATCCCGGCCCGGTGCAGGGCGTCGACCAGATACCGGAAGTCGTCGGGCGAGCCCAGCCGCGAGGTCGGCGCGTAGAACCCGGTGACCTGGTAGCCCCAGGACCCGCCGAAGGGGTGCTCCATGATCGGCATCAGCTCGACATGAGTGAAGCCCAGGTCCCGCACGTACGCGGGAAGCTCGGACGCCAGCTCACGGTACGTCAGACCGGGCCGCCACGACGGCAGGTGCACCTCGTACACCGACATCGGCCGGTCATGGACCCGCTGTCCGGCCCGGTCGGCCCTCCACCGCGCGTCCTGCCAGACGTGCGCCGAGCGCTCGACCACCGACGCCGTGGCCGGCGCCGGCTCGCAGGCCCTGGCCAGCGGATCCGCCTTCTCCAGCATCCGGCCGTCGGGTGTCGCGATCTGGTACTTGTACCGCGTCCCCGCGCCGACACCGGGCACGAACAGCTCCCACACCCCGCTGCCCCCCAGCGACCGCATCGGGTGCGCCGACCCGTCCCATCCGTTGAAGTCACCGGTCACCCTGACCCCCGACGCATGCGGCGCCCACACCGCGAAGCCGGTCCCGGACACCCCGTCCACGGTGCGGAGGCGCGCGCCCAGGGCCTTCCACAGCTGCTCGTGCCGCCCCTCGCCGATCAGGTGCAGATCCACGTCCGAGAGCGTCGGCAGGGCCCGGTACCCGTCGTCCTCCAGCCGCTCCCCGCCCCCGCCGCTCACCCGGAGCCGGTAGCCGGGGATCACGTCGTACGGCAGCAGTCCGGTGAACAGCCCGTCCTGACCTCGCGTCAGCTCGTAGCGGCCGCCGTCGGCGGTCTCCGCCACCACCCGGTCGGCGGAGGGCCGGAGCACCCGGAGGGCGGTGCCGCCGTCGACGGGGTGGGCGCCCAGGATGCCGTGCGGATCGTAGTGCCACCCGCCGAGCAGGCGGGCGACGTCCTCCGCCGGAGCCGGAGCCGGGAGCGGGCGCGGCACCTGGTACAGGGTCGGGGAACTCACGGTGGTGACACCTCTCGGATCGGGGGGATCAGCGCCGGCGGACCAGCCGGCGGACGGCGGCGAGCGGGATCGGAAGCCAGGCCGGCCGGTGGCGTGCCTCGTACAGGGCCTCGTAGACCGCCTTGTCGGCCTCCAGGGCCCGCAGCACCACCGGGTGGCAGTGCGGGTCGGCGCCGCCGCCCGCCACGTACCCGGCGGCGAAGGCGCGGCGGTTGCGGACCGTCCAGGCGAAGGCCCTCCGGTGCAGCCGGGCCCGGGCGACGGGGCCCTCCTCGGCCGCGTCGAGCTGGAGCAGGGCCTGCTGGGCCACGTAGTCGAAGGAGCGGAACATCCCGGCGACGTCACGCAGCACGTGCTGCGGCTCCGCCCGTTCGGCCAGCGGGCGTTCGGGCTCGCCCTCGAAGTCGATGATCCGCCAGCCGTCGGCCGTGCCCAGGGTCTGGCCCAGGTGCAGGTCTCCGTGGATCCGCTGGCCGACGATGCCCCGGCCGCCCAACGCGACCTGCGCGTAGTCGTCGTAGAGCGCGGCGAGGCGTCCGGCGTACGGTTCCAGGGCCGGCGCCTCCTTCAGCGCGGCGTGCAGCCGGGCGTCGAGCACGGCGGTGTGCGACAGGACCTGATCGGTCGTCAGCCGGCGGCTGCCGAAGGCGCGGGCGAGCGCCGTGTGCACCTCGGCGACGGCGGCGCCCAGTGCACCGGCCTGGGCGGCGAACCCCTCGGCCGACAGTGCCGTGGCGCTGCGGTCGGCCAGGCAGGAGACCGCCTGGGCCAGCGCGTGCTGCCAGCCGTCCCCGCTGTTCGGCAGGAAGTCGGTGAGCACCCCCAGCACGGTGGGCGGCTGCTCCGCGTCCGGGGTCCGCAGCACGCCGACCAGGCGCGGGCTGCGCCGGCAGCCCAGGTTGTCGAGCCGGGCCAGGATCTCCGCCTCGGGATGCGTCCCCGGCTGCGGGCGGCGCAACAGCTTGAGCATCAGCTGCTCGCCGTAGACCACACTGGTGTTGCTCTGCTGGACGGAGACCGGACGCGGCGTCAGTTCCAGCAGCCGGTCGGCCGCGTCCGATCCGGTGAGCTCCAGCCGGGGCCCCCGGGGACCGGGCGCCAGGCCCGCGGCGAGGAGCGCGGTCATCAGGGCCGGGTCGGCGGCGGCGTCGTAGACCCACCAGCCGTCCCAGCGCCCGCCGCAGGCCTTCCCGAACGGCTCGACGGCCGGGTCGGCCGGGTACGCCCGGCGCAGCCCGAGGACCAGTTGGTACCGCCGGACGCCGCCGCTGTGCCGGGCGTCCACCAGGGTGTGCAGCAGGGCGCTGTCGCCGTCCTGGTGCAGGACCGAGCCACCCAGCGGGTCGAGCGACTCCAGGCACCCGGTCCGGTGCTCGAACCAGCTGCGGCTGACCAGCCAGGGGACGAGGGCCGGACGGACGCTGCGGAACAGCTCGGCGCCGTCGTCGGAGCCGTGCTCAGGACCGTCCTCCGGCACGGACGCGCAGGTCGGGCAGAGGACCGCGGTGCGGGCCGCGACCGTGCCGGCTCCGGGCGTGGTCATGCGCCGGCCCTGCGCAGGGTGAGGATGTGGGCCGGCTCCCGGGAGGGGTCGAGACGCACCCAGGCGTCCTGGTGCCAGCTGTAGCGCTCGCCGGTGAGCTGGTCCTGGACGTCGAACCGGGCGTTCCGGTCCTCGGCCGGGACGCCGAGGGCGGCGAGGTCCAGGGTGACGGTGCTCTCCTGGGTGTGGTGCGGGTCGAGGTTGACGACCACGAACACCGTGTCCTCCGCTCCGTCAGGAGTGGTGGCGCGCTTGGAGAAGGCGATGACCTGGTCGTTGCCGGTCTCGTGGAAGCGCAGGTTGCGCAGCAGCCGCAGCGCGGGGTGCTCCCGGCGCAGCCGGTTCAGCGTGGCCAGCAGCGGGGCCAGGGTGTCCGTCCGGCTCCAGTCGCGCGGCCTGAGCTGGTACTTCTCCGAGTCCAGGTACTCCTCGGAGCCCGGTGCGGCGGCGGCGCCCTCGTAGAGCTCGTAGCCGGCGTAGATGCCCATGGTGGGACTGAGCGTGGCGGCCAGGACCGCCCGGATCGCGAACGCGGACCGGCCGCCGTCCTGGAGGTAGGCGTGCAGGATGTCCGGGGTGCTCGGGAAGAGGTTGGGCCGCAGGTGCGCGGCGGAGTCGCGGACCAGCCCGGTCAGGTAGTCGGTCAGCTCCCGCTTGCCGGTGCGCCAGGTGAAGTAGGTGTAGGACTGGTGGAAGCCGACCTTGGCCAGGGTGTGCAGCATCGCCGGCCGGGTGAAGGCCTCGGCCAGGAAGAGCACGTCGGGGTCGGTCCCGGCGATCTCGCCGAGCACCCGCTCCCAGAACAGCACCGGCTTGGTGTGCGGGTTGTCGACCCGGAAGATCCGGACGCCGTGCGCCATCCAGTGCCGCAGCAGCCGCAGCGTCTCGGCGACGATCCCCTCGAAGTCCCGGTCGAAGTTGATCGGGTAGATGTCCTGGTACTTCTTCGGCGGGTTCTCGGCGTGGGCGATGGAGCCGTCCATCCGGGTGTGGAACCACTCGGGGTGGGTCCGCACCCAGGGGTGGTCCGGCGAGCACTGGAGCGCGAAGTCCAGGGCGACCTCCAGGCCCAGCTCCGCGGCGCGGGCCACGAAGGCGTCGAAGTCGTCGAGGGTGCCCAGGTCGGGGTGGACCGCGTCGTGGCCGCCGTCCGCCGAGCCGATCGCCCAGGGCGAGCCGACGTCGTGCGGGCCGGCCTTCAGCGAGTTGTTCGGGCCCTTGCGGTGGGACTGGCCGATCGGGTGCACCGGCGGCAGGTAGACCACGTCGAAGCCCATCTCGGCGATGGCCGGCAGCCGCTCGGCCGCGGTCCGCAGGGTGCCGCTGACCGGGAGGCGGAGGCCCTCGGGGTCGACGACCGCGCCCTCGGAGCGGGGGAAGAACTCGTACCAGGAGCCGTAGAGCGCGCGTTCCCGGTCGACCTGGAGCACCCCGGGGGCGGAGGCGGACACCAGCTCCCGCACCGGGTAGCGCGCCAGGATGTCCAGCACCTCCTCCCGCAGCGCGGTCCGCAGCCGGACCAGCGGGGAGAGCTCGCGCAGGCGCAGCACATGGGCCGCCGCCTGGAGCGCCGCCCGCTCCTCCCGGTCGGGGATGCCCCTGGCCGTGCGGTGGAGCAGGCGGGCGCCCTCCTCCAGGACCTGGACGGTGTCCAGGCCGGCCGGGATCTTGATGTCGGCCTCGTGCCGCCAGGTCGCGACCGGGTCGCTCCAGGCCTCCACGGTGAAGGTCCAGCGGCCGGGGGAGGTGGCGACGACCTCGGCGCCCCAGCGGTCGGTGCCGGGGGCGAGCTCGCGCATCGGGGTCCACGGGCCGCTGCGGCCCTCGGGGTCGCGGAGCACCACATTGGCCCCGATGGCCCCGTGGCCCTCGCGGAACACGGTCGCCCGGACCTCGACGGGCTCGCCGACGACGGACTTGGCGGCGTGGGCGCCGCAGTCGACGCAGGGGCTGAGGTCCAGCACCGGGATCCGGCCGAGGGCCGCGACCGGGTCGGGCGGCGGCGCGGGAAGGGTGCGGGTGGAGCCGTTGAGCGGGGGGACGGCCTGGGAAGGCCGGTCGAGGGCAACCATGCGAGCGTCTCCTTCGTGTTCCAGAGCCTGCTGACGGATGATCAGGCGGCGGCGGTCCGTTCGGCCCGCTGCGCGAGGAGGTCGATGATGGTGCGGACGAACAGGTGGCAGTGGTTCCCGGTGCGGGCGGTCACCAGGTCCTCGTCCACCACCACGTCCTGGTCCACGTACAGGCCGCCCATGTTGTGCAGGTCGCCGAGCAGGTTGTTGTGGACCACCGCCCGCCGGCCCCGGACCACCTGCGGGATCGGCGCGGCCAGCCACATGCCGTGGCAGATCACGCCCTTGAGGATCGCCGGGTCGGCGAAGGCGCGGCGCAGGAAGGCGGTGGCCGGGGGGAGCTCGGACACCGACTCGGTGTAGCGGAGCCGGTCCGCGACCATACCCGAGGGGACGATGACGGCGGAGTACTCCTTGAGCGCGTACTCGTCCATGCCCTCGAAGGACTCGGTCACCTCGAAGGGCATCCGGTACTCGTGGCCGCGGAAGACGATCGCCTTGTTGCCCCACAGCCGGGTGAGGAAGCGGACCTCGGCGCCCTCCTCCGCGAACCGCCGCTGGTAGTAGAGGATCTCGGGCTCGTAGAAGTCGCTCTCCATCAGGACGGCGACCTTCATTCCATCAAGACGCACGGCGCCCACTCCTTCGTGTGTGGCTGACGGCGGTTCAGGAGTCCCGGCCGATGACGAGGTCGATCAGGAACGGTCCGGGGTGGGCGAGCGCCTCGGTGACGGCCGGCCCGACCTCCTCGTACTTCTCCACCCGGAGCGCGCGGACGCCGAGGGACTGGGCCAGTTGGGCGAAGTCGATGGCCGGCCGGCTCAGGTCGAACAGGTCGGGGAAGGGGTGCGCGTCGATGCCCTGGGTGCGCCAGTAGGCGGCGATGTTCTCGTCCAGCAGCCGGTAGCGGCCGTTGTTGCAGATCACGAAGAGCGCGTCGACGCCGTAGCGGGCCGCGGTCCACAGGGCCTGCGGGGTGTACATGCTGCCGCCGTCCCCGGTGAAGCCGACGACGGTGCGCTCCGGGTGGGCGAGCTTGGCGCCGATGGCGCCGGGGATGCCGACCCCCAGCGAGCCGCCCCGGGTCTGGAACCAGTGCCCGGGCAGGTTGGCCCGCAGGTGGCGGCCGATCCCGGGCGAGGAGGTGAGCGCCTCGTCGAAGACGACGGCGTCCGGGGGCAGCTGCCGGGCCAGCTCGTGGGCGAACACGGCCGCCGAGAGCGGCAGGTCGGCCGCGTCCCGCAGGTCACGGGCCAGCGCCTCGGCCTGGACGGCGTCCTTGTCGGCGCGCGAGCTCTCCAACCTGGCGGCGGCGTCGGCACGCTGACCGACCGTCATGATCTGATCCAGCTCGTCCGCCAGCAGGTGCAGCGACCGGCGGGGGTCGGCGACGATGCCGAGGTCGACCGGGAAGTTCTTGGCGATCGCGCCGCTGTCCAGGTCGATGTGGACGACCGGGGCGCCGGGCGCGAACACGCCCTGGAGCGCCGGGTAGACCTCGGGCAGCGCATAGGTCCCGCAGATCAGCACGGCGTCGGCGGCGGCGGTGACGGCCCGGCTGGACTCGCCGAACATGTGGCCGAGCTGCCCCCGGTAGAGCGGGTGGTCGACCGGCAGGTTGACCTCGGCCCAGTCCGCTCCCCAGACCTCGCTCCCCCAGGTCTCGGCCAGGCGGGCCAACGCGTCCTGGGCGCCGGAGAAGTGGACGCCGTCACCGGCGATCACCAGCGGCCTGCGGGCGCCGGCCAGCAGCCGGGCGGCCTGGGCCACGGACTCGGCCGCCGGGCTGCTGGCGGTGTCCGGGTAGACGGTCGGCACCACGTCCTCGTCGGTGTCCGCGTCCATCACGTCGGCCGGGAGCACCACCAGCACCGGGCCGTAGGGGGCGGTCCCGGCGACCTTGAAGGCCCGCCGCAGCACCCGCAGGGTGGACCTGGCGTCGACCACCCTGGTGGCCCACTTGGTCACCGGCTCGGCCATGCCGACCAGGTCGGCGGCCATCTGGGCCTCCATGCTGTCGTAGGCGAGGCCGGACTCGCCGACGACGGCCACCATCGGGGCGTGCCCGCGCATGGCCTGGTAGAGCATGCCGATCCCGTTGCCGAGGCCGACCCCGGAGTGCAGTTGCAGCAGGGCCGGCCTGCGGGTGGCGCGGGCGTAGCCGTCGGCCATGCCGACCACGGACGCCTCCTGGAGCGCCAGCACATAGGCCAGGTCGGGGAAGCCGCGGAGTTCGTCCAGGAACCCCTGCTCCACCGTGCCCGGATTGCCGAACATGCACGTGATGCCGTCCGCCTGGAACTGTTCGAGCATCGCCACGCGGGCGGGCCTGCTGGCAGCCATGCGTCCTACCTCTTTCGTGTGGTCGGTGGTGGCAGTGGTGCCCGGCCCGGACCCGGTGGAGCACCGGGTCCGGGCCGGGGACAGGGGGGTCAGGCCCGGAAGCCCCAGGTGCGCAGCCCGTTCTCCAGGACCTCGACGACCTTGCGGCCGGTCAGGTAGGAGTCGGGGGTGGACCGGCCGGTGATGAACGGGTAGTCCACGATCACCGAGGTCTCCTTGCCGAAGTTGCCGTGGTACGCGCCGCCGGGGGCGGTGGCGTCACGGAGGATGTACTCCAGCGGGTACGGCGGCGGGCCGATCACGAAGTCGGTCCCCATGAAGCCGGTGCCGTCCTTGTAGTCGTACTCGATGCAGTGGCCGGTGACGTGCTTGCCGCTGATGATGCTGACCCGGTCCTCCTGCTCGCGGGCGAAGGCGAGGCAGGCGACGCCGTAGCACTCGGCGGCGATCGGCAGGTCCAGCCGGTAGAAGGCCAGCAGCAGGTCGTGCACGCGCCAGTTGTTGGCGAGGTCCACGATCGGGCCGCTGCCGCCGACGAGCAGCAGGGCGTCGTAGCGGTCGGCGATCTGGGCCTGGACGTGGGCGCGGCGGGTCTCGTAGCCCTCCCAGGCGCGCAGGAAGTCGGTGCGGGAGCGGTAGGGGCGGTCGGGCAGCCAGGAGGACAGGTCCAGCGGGTTGTCCAGCCGGTCCGAGGTGTCGATCGCCCGGACCTTCTCGGCCATCTCGGTGCTGGTCACCGAGCGGCCCAGCGGGGGGTCGATGTACTCGGGGTCCATGCTCGGCGGCAGCGCCACCGGCCGCTTGCCGGTCGGCGTCGCGAAGGTGATGTCGTAGCCGGCCTTGTCGAAGGTCTCCAGCGGGCCGACCAGTTCCTCGCCCCAGTAGCCGTACTCGGACAGGACGATGAGGATTCGCTTCTTGGCCATCGGCGATGGTCTCCTTCAGAGGGAAGCTGTGGCGGGAGGGCCCACTGATGGGCCACCAGTTCGATTCCCGAACTGGGTTCCCCTTCTGTGTAGCAAGCCCGGGAGGGCCCGTGGGGCCCTCGCCCGGGGGGTGGCGCCGAGGCGTGAGGTGTCCCGGTGGACTAAGCCAAGTCGCTTTATTCACTGATCACTTGATGGGCCATCGGGGCGAGGGGTGAGCGTCGTTCCCCGGGCATGCCGAAGGTCCGCGCCGGACAGGGGGCGACCCCTGCCGTCGCGGACCTCCGCGGACAGTCGACTGGTCCTCAGTTCATGTCACTCCGCGTTGATGACGATGGTCTTGAGCTGGAGGTACTCCTCGATGCCCTCGGGGCCGAGCTCACGGCCGTAGCCCGACTGCTTGTAGCCGCCGAACGGGGTGGTGTTCTCGAACATCGCCCAGGAGTTGACCCAGACGATCCCGGCGTCCAGCTGCGCCGCGACCCGGTGGCCCCGGGCGAGGTCGCTGGTGTGCAGGCCCGCGGCGAGGCCGTAGGGGGTGCCGTTGGCGATGGCGACGGCCTCCTCCTCGGTGTCGAAGGGGATCACGCTGAGCACCGGGCCGAAGATCTCCTCCTGCGCGATGCGCATGTCGGGCCGCACGTCGGCGAAGACCGTCGGCTGGTGGAAGAAGCCCTTCCCGTCCCAGTCGCCGCCGGTGCCGAGCTCGCCGCCGGAGACGAGCCGGGCCCCCTCGGCCCGTCCGATCGCCACGTACTCGACGACCCGGTCCAGCTGCGCGCGGTGCGCCAGCGGCCCGAGCACGGTCTGCGGGTCGGCCGGGTCGCCGACCGGCACCGCCTCCACGATGGCCACCAGCCGGTCCAGCACCTCCTGGTAGACCGAGCGCTGGACGATGAGCCGCGAGCCGCTCATGCAGAACTGCCCGGTGTTGAAGAACCCGGCCTGGAAGGCCCACTGGGCCGCGGCCGCGAGGTCGGCGTCGGCGAAGACGATGTTGGCGCCCTTGCCGCCGAGTTCGACGGTGACCTTCTTGAGCGTCTGCGCGGCGGTGGCGATCAGGCGCTTGCCGGTGGCGGTGGACCCGGTGAAGGCGATCTTGTCGATGTCGGGGTGCTCGACCAGGGCCGCGCCGACGGTCGCGCCGTCGCCGGTGACGACGTTGTAGACCCCGGCCGGCAGTCCGGCGTCGGACATGATCTGGGCCAGCCGGAGCGTCGAGAGCGGGGTCTGCTCGGCCGGCTTGTGGACGAAGGTGTTGCCCGCCGCCAGCGCCGGGGCGATCTTGTTGACCCCGAGGTTGAGCGGGAAGTTGAAGGGGGTGATCGCACCGACCACGCCGAGCGGCTCACGCTTGGTGTAGGCCAGCGACCGGGTGCCGGCCGGGCGCGCGGCGCCCTCCAACTGCTCGACCATGCCGCCGTAGTAGCGGAACAGGTCGGCCGCGGCCGGCACGTCGAAGCCCCGGGTGAAGCTGATCGGCTTGCCCACGTCGACGGACTCCAGCTGGGCCAGCTCCTCCGCGTGCTCCTCGATGGCGTCCGCGATCCGGACCAGCAGCCGCCCGCGCTGCTTGGGCGTCAGTTCCGCCCACTCCCCCGCCTCGTAGGCGGCGCGGGCGGCCGAGACGGCCAGGTCCAGGTCCTCCGCGCCGCCCCAGGCGGCGCGCGCGACGACCTCCTCGGTGGCCGGGGAGACGATGTCGACCGTCTCCCCGCTCACGGCGGGACGGGCCTTTCCGTCGATGAAGAGCAGGGCCTCGTCGGGGCTGTGGACGGATGGCTGGGTCATGGGTCTACTCCTCTGCGAAAAAGGTCGGGGCGCGACACAGCAGGCCCTTTCCACCGACGCTAACGGCCCGTGCGAAGCTCCGGCCCGGCCCGGCCCGATCCCGTCGGTGCTGCGTTAACTCCCGTTCCGGTATGCCCGAGTTGGCGCTTCCGGTGACCCGACTTTCCACAGTGCGAAGCGAATTGACGGCCCCACTGGGCCGGGATCCCGGTCGGACGGCCCCGACGGGGACGTATCCGCGCAGCTCAGCACCGGTGCCGGGCCGCTCCCTGCCGTGTCCGGGGCAGCGCCACCGGCGATTGACCGGCGTCCGGCCGCGCTCGTAGCTTCTCGACGTCCGGCTCTGCTCGAACCCGAAGCGCTCACCCATTCTCGAAAGGAGCGAACAGGCCATGGAATCCTCCAAGGAATTCGTCGACACGTTCGCATTCGCCCAGAAGTGGTTCGACCTGCTGAGCGAGCACGCCCCGGTCGAACAGTTGCTCCCCTTCGTCGCCGACGCCGGTCTGGAGATGGCGTTCCCCGAGCGGACCCTGCGCAGCCACGCGGACTTCCGCGAGTGGTACGAGGTCGTCGGCACCGCGTTCAGCGACCAGACCCACGTCATCGAGGGCCTGAAGGTCATCGGCAACGGCAACCGTATCGACGTCGACGTGGTGGTCGTCTGGACCGCCACCCAGACCTCCGACGGCACCAGGTCGGCCTCCCGGGTCGACCAGGTCTGGCAGCTGGAGCAGCGCCCCGGGGCGCTCCAGCCGGTGATCGTGGGCTACCGGGTCGGCGGCTTCCAGCCGCTCCCGCTGCCGAGCACGACGGGAAGTGCCCGCTGATGGCACCGGCGGGCCGCCCCGCGCAGAGCGCGGACTACGTCGTCGTCGGAGCGGGCTCGGCCGGCGCGGTGCTGGCCGCGCGGCTGAGCGAGGAGCCCGGCCGCACCGTCCTGCTGCTGGAGGCCGGCGGCTGGGACGACCGTCCCGAGATCCACCGGGTCGACGCCGCCGCCGCGTTCGCCCTGCTCGGCTCGGAGTGGAGCCAGGAGATCGACTGGGGCTACCGGACCGAGCCCGGGGCCGGGGTGGCGGACCGCGCCATCCCGGTCGCCCGGGGCAAGGTCGTCGGCGGCTGCAGCTCGGTCAACGCGCTGATGTGGGTCCGCGGCAACCGCGCGGACTACGACGCCTGGGCCGCCGCGGGCAACCCCGGCTGGTCCTACGACGAGCTGCTGCCGTACTTCCGGCGCAGCGAGGCGTACGACGGCGGTGCCTCGGAGCTGCGCGGCGCGCTGGGCCCGATCGGGGTCACCCGGCACCACTCGCCCACCCCGCTGGCGCGGGCGTTCGTCGCCGCCGCCGCCGAGCTGGGGCAGCAGGCCGCGGACACCGACTACAACGGCGAGGTCCAGGACGGCTACGGCTTCCTCTACCAGACCACGCAGACCCGCACCGGCCGCCGGTCCAGCACCGCCACCGGGTACCTCCACCCGTCCGTCAACCGGACCAACCTCACCGTCGCGGTGGGCGCCCGGGCGACCAGGGTGCTGCTGAGCGGCGACCGGGCCGTGGGCGTGGAGTACGTCCAGGACGGCGAGCTCCGCCGGGCCGAGGCGGGCGCCGAGGTCATCCTCGCGGCCGGGGCGTTCGAGAGCCCCAAGCTGCTGATGCTCTCCGGCATCGGCCCGGCCGACGAGCTGCGCCGGCACGGGATCGCCCCGGTGCGGGACCTGCCCGGCGTGGGCGGGAACCTCCAGGACCACCTCTTCGTGCCGGTCTGCTTCCAGTCGGCCGTGGAGCACCCGGACGGCGCGATGATCTCCGAGGCGGGGCTGTTCACCCGCACCGGGCTCCAGCCGGAGGTCGACTCGCCGGACCTGCAGTTCACCTTCGGCCCGATCAAGTTCCTTCCCCCGGACGCCCCGGCCGGCCAGTGGGAGGGCCCCGGCTTCACCTTCGCGCCGATCGGCCTGCTCCCGCACAGCAGGGGCCGGGTGTCGCTGCGCGACGGCGACCCGGCCTCCCGGGCCGTGGTCCGGGCCGGTTACCTGGAGGACGGCCGCGACCTGGACGTCCTGGTGGAGGGGGTCGGCATCGCCAGGGAACTGGCGCGGACCCGGGCCTTCGACGACTTCCGCGGCGACGAGCTGTCCCCCGGCAAGGAGGCGCAGACCACCGCGGAGGTGCGCGCCTACGTCCGGGCCAACGCCACCACGCTGTGGCACCCCGTCGGCACCTGCCGGATGGGGACGGACCCCGACGCGGTCGTGGACCACCGGCTCCGGGTGCACGGCGTCGACGGGCTGCGGGTCGCCGACGCGTCCGTCATGCCGCGCATCGTCGCCGGGAACACCAACGCTCCGACCATCATGATCGGCGAGAAGGCCGCCGCCCTCGTCGCCGGCACATCCGACACGGGATCAGGAGACCTCCGATGACCGCCCAGAACCAGGCCCACCTCGACCTGTACGACCGCTTTCTGACGGCGCTGAACACCGGCGACACCGTCACCGTCGCGGAGGTCATCGCGCCGGACTTCACCGACCACCACCCGGGCTTCCAGATCGACGGGATCGACGCCTACCAGGAGGCCCTGGCCGGCGCCCGCGCCGCGCTGGAACTGCACGGCGAGCTGCTGGAGGCCTTCACCGCCGGCGAGGACCGGATCGTCACCCGGGTCGCCCTCGACGGCGTGCACAACGGCGCCTTCCTCGGCCTGGAGCCGACCGGCCGCAAGGTCGAGTGGACCACCACCGAGATCTGGCGGGTCGCCGACGGCAAGCTGGCCGAACGGTGGGCCGAGGACGACCTGCTGGGCCTGCGCGACCAGCTGTCGGCGCAGCAGGAGAACCTCCGGGTGGTCCGCCAGGTCAGCGACGTGGTCAACGCCCGCCGCTACGACGACCTGGACGAGCTGTTCGGGCCGACCTTCGTGGACAACAACCCGGCCTGGAGCGTCCAGGACCTCCAGGAGCTCAAGGGCATCATCCGGGCCGCCCACGAGGCGCTGGACTTCACCGCCAACCTGGACGACCTGTACCCGGCGGGCGAGGACAAGGTGGTCATGGTGATCACCTTCACCGGCACCCACGTGGCCCCGTTCTTCGGCCAGGAGCCCACCGGCAAGAAGGTCAGCTGGACCAGCATCGAGGTCTACCGGCTGGAGCAGGGCAAGGTCGTCGAGCGCTGGGTCCAGGCCGACACCACCGGCCTGATGCGCCAGCTCGACGTCCCGCTCCCCTGAACGGCCCGGCACCACGCGCGCCCCGACCCGACCACCTGATGGAGGAGACCATGGGAACCAGCACCATTCCGAACACCCGCACCGTGGTGGAGCAGTACTACGCCTACGCCAACGAGGGCGCCTGGGACGCCTGGTGCGACCTGTTCACCGAGGACCAGGTGATGGACGAGCAGCTGGCCGGGCACGTCGAGGGCCGGGAGACGCTGCGGGCGATGATGGCCGGCTTCCCCGCCACCTACACCCGCTTCGCCAACGTCCCGCGGTACGTCGTGGTCGAGGGCGGCCAGGCCGCGGTGGTGTCCCACATCTCGGCGCTCACCAAGGCCGGGGAGGGCATCGAGGCCGACGTCTGCAACTTCTTCCGGGTGACGGCGGACGGCCTGATCTCCTACATGTCGAACTTCCACGACAGCGTGCCCTTCGCGCCCGTCCTGGGGAAGTGAGCACCCGGTGAGCGACAGCCTGAACATCCGCTGGGCCCATGTGGGCCTGAACTGCCGGGACCAGGAGGCCACCGAGGCGTTCTACACGCGCCTGTTCGGCTTCGCCCGGGCCCGGGTGGTGGAGGCCGAGGGCGAGCGCGTCCTCTTCCTCCGCAAGGACCAGGTCTACCTGGAGCTGTTCGGCACCCCGGGCGAACCGCGGACCGAGTCCACCGACGACGGCCCGCACTCCCCCGGGGTCACCCGCCACCTGGCCTTCCAGGTGGACGACGTGGACGCCTTCCTGGCCTCGGCCGACGAGGACCTGCCGGTCTCCCTGGGACCGCTGGCCTTCGAGGAGTTCATCCCCGGCTGGAAGACCGTCTGGGTCAAGGACCCGGACGGCGTGGTGATCGAGGTCAGCCAGGGCTACACCGACCAGTCACCCGAGGAACTCAAGCAGTTCGCCTGAAACCCCCTCCGCGGAGCAGCCCCCCATCCTGGTGGTGGGGGGCTGCTCCGCGGCCCCTTCGAGAACGGAGCAGCCATGACCGGCATCGCCGACAAGACCATTCTGATCACCGGGGCCACCGACGGCCTCGGACGCGCCCTGGCCGGGGAACTCGCGGCCCAGGGCGCCTCGCTGATCCTGCACGGGCGGGATCCCGAGCGCGGCCGGCAGCTGCTGGAGGAACTGCGCGGGTCGACCGGGAACACCGGTCTGAGCCTGGTGCTGGCGGACTTCTCCTCGCTGGACGAGATCCACCGGCTGGCGGACGACATCGCCTCCCGGGAGCGGCTCGACGTGCTGGTCAACAACGCCGGGCTGGGCGTGGAGCTGGACCGCCGGGACAGCAAGGACGGCCACGAGCTCACCTTCCAGGTCGACTACCTGGCTCCCTACATCCTCAGCTGCCGGCTGGCGCCGCTGCTCGCGCGGTCGGCCCCGGCCCGGATCGTCAACGTGGCCTCGGCGGGCCAGGCCCCGCTGGACTTCGCCGACGTGATGCTGGAGCGGGGCTGGGACGGGGTCCAGGCCTACTGCCAGGCGAAGCTCGCCGAGATCATGCTGGCCTTCGACCTGGCCGAGGTCCTGCGCGGCACCGGGGTGACGGCCAACGCCCTGCACCCGGCGTCCTACATGCCGACCAAGATGGTGGTCGGCCTGTTCACGCCGCAGAGCACCCTCGCCGAGGGCCTCGCGCACACCCTGCGCCTGGTCGTCGACCCGGCGCTGGAGCAGGTGAGCGGGGTCTACTTCAACCGCGCGGCGCCGGCCCGGGCGGCGGAGCAGGCGTACGACCCGTCCGCGCGGGCGCGGTTGCGCGACCTGAGCGAGGAGCTGACCGGGGTGGCCTTCCCCGTTGGCTTCTGACGGACCGTAGCGGGCCGAGCGCGCAGTTCCCCGCGCCCCTGATGCTGCAACTGGATCAGTTGCACCACCCTGGGGGCGCGGGGAACTGCGCGGCCGATCAGGCACACGCCGGGCTCAAGGCCTCAGGTCCACCTCACGGTGAAACAGGAGCGGCACGCTCCTCCCGCTGGCCAGCATCCAGTACTCGACCAGGTTGACCCCCACCAGCAGCGCCGAGGTCAGTCCCAGCACCAGCAGGGCCGGCAGGCCCGGCGCGGCGGCCGCCAGCAGCATCAGGCACAACCCCGTTCCGAGCCGGGTCGACGACGCGGCGCCGAACATCCGCCACCGGGTGAAGCCGAAGGTCAGCGTGAACAGCCCGGCCCCGACCGGCATCAGGCAGGCGGAGGAGCTGTGCGGGACCGCGGTGGGATCCGCCACGATCCGCGCCGCGCCCACCGCGACCAGCAGCAGGCCGACGACCAGGGCGAAGTGACCGTAGCTCAGCACATCCCGGACCACCACGGCCTGGGTCCGATGAGTACGCAGCGCGTGCTCCACCGCGGAGGCGGCGAAGTGGAAGTAGAGCCACCACAGGGCGCAGCCGGTGACGAAGCTCAGGCTGAGCGCCATCAGCGCGACCGGCCTGATCGTGGTCCCGGTCGCGCTCAGGCCCGTGGACGCGATGCACTCGCCGAGGGCGATGATGATGAACAGGCCGAAGCGCTCCGGCAGGTGGCTGGGCCCGAAGGTCATCCCGCGCAGGCGGTGCCGGTGCACCAGCGGCGCCCCGGCCTCGGCCAGGACCAGCACGCCCCAGGCGGCCTCCCGCCAGACCCCGGGCAGCAGTGCCGCCAGCAGCAGGAGCGCGGCGACGGTCGAGCCGAACACATGGTGGTTGATGCTGTGCGACAGGGCGGTGGAACGGTGGATCGACTGCGCCATCAGGACCCGCAGGGCCAGGTACGAGCCCGCGAAGACCAGGGCCGCGGTCCGGTCGGCGAACACCTCGGGGCCGCAGACCCCCATGCTGAAGGTGGCCAGGCCGGCCACGAACAGCAGCAGCCGCTGGGCGTGGGTCTCGCTGAACGCGTTGAGCGCCAGGGTCATGCTCACCCAGGACCACCAGAGCGGCAGCAGCACCGCCAGGACCTTCAGCAGCGCGGCCAGGCGCGGCGACTCGTACAGCACCTGCGACTCCTGGCTGACGCCGAAGATGAGCACCAGGTCGAAGTACGCCTCGGCCCAGGTGGCCCGGGTGCGGGCCTCGTCAGGCGCTGGTGCGGGTGCGGGCGCGGGTGCGGTTGGGGACGCTGTGGACATCGGTTTCAGCCTTCCCTCGTCGGGTCATCCGGTACCGTCCAGCGGTATCGCGGCGCCGTCGGCGCCGAGGTCCCGCAGCACGTGGTATCCGCAGGCCGCGGACACCAGCGTCACGTGGTGGTGCCAGCCCCGGAACGACCGCCCCTCGAAGTCGCCCAGGCCGTAGTCCTGGTGCAGCAGCCGGCACGCCTCCAGCGAGCGGTGCCGCAGTTCGGCGAGCGCCACGATGTCGGGGAGGCGGCGGACCGGGAGGTTGGTCACCCAGTAGTTCCGTGGCTCCTCGTGGCCGAACGGCCACTCGACCACGAGGTACCGCCGCGGCAGCCCGGCCGGGCGGGGGCCCGGCCCGGGGGGCACGGGCGACGCGAGCGGCACGGCCGCGAACTGGGAGGGGCGGGACCGGCCGGCCGGTTCGGAGCGCCAGGGCAGTACCGCGCGTTCGGCCTGCGGCGGCAGGCAGCGGGCGATGTCGCGGGCCCCGGCGCGGACCGGGGTGGTGCTGCGGACGGCCAGCGGCCGTCCGGGCAGCGGGGTGTCCGCGCCGATCTGCAGCAGGTAGCTCAGCCGGCGCTGTTCCAGGCCGGCGATCAGCGGTTCCACCTCGCGGTCGGACCGGCAGTCGGCCAGGACCGGCGCCACCGGGACGTTCCACCCGGCGAGCATCTCGTCGATGCTCTCCAGCAGGTGCTGCCAGCGCGGCCGGTGGTGCTCGCCGGCCGGGACGTGGGCCTTCTCCCGCAGTTCGGGGTCGGCCTCCCAGCGACGCGGCAGCAGCAGCCGCCAGTTGACCGGCAGGGTCCCGGCCGGGTGGACCAGCGAGGCGGCCAGGCCGATCTGGCAGTTGACGACCCGTCCGTCCGCGGGGACGAACTGCCGCGCCACACCGACGGACCTGGTGCCGTTCTTCGGGAACACCACGTCGTCGAAGGCCCAGGCCTGCGGCGCGGCGACGCCGCTGAGGCGCTCGGCGAGACAGCGCCGGATCTCCTCGGGCGGCCAGGTGCTCTGGTTGATGAACTGCTGGATCGACTGGACGCTGCGCCGTCCGAGGACCTCCTGGGTCATCGTCCCCGGCGTCTTGCGCCCACGGGTGTGGAGCAGGCCGCGCAGGTAGACCTCGCCCCAGCGGCGCTGGTCGGACCGGGGCAGCGAGGCGAGGACCTCCTGGGAGTAGGCGGAGACCGTGTCGTACGGTCCGCCGGTGAGCGGATCGGGTGCGTGCAGATCGGGTGCGTGCAGAGTGGTAATCACGTCAGTCCTTGGAGGAGGCGTAGCGCGCCCGCGGCGTCGCCGGTCCGGGCCCGACCGCCCGTCAGCGCCCGGGCCCGGACCGGCGGTTCACTCTTCGGCGCAGCTGTGATCGGGGCCTTGCAGAAAGGCGTCGGTGGACAGCAGCGCCTGCGCGACGTCGGGCAGGGCGCATCCGACCAGGACGAAGTCCACGTCGAGGCCGATCTTCGCTCGCTGGAACAGCAGCTCGTTGATCGCGGGGCGGGAGATCTCGGTGACCTTGCACAGGTGGAACTCGACCCGGCTGGGGCCGGCGTCCAGCGCCTCGGCGAGGACCCGGCGCAGCTTGTCGAGCTCCTCCAGGTCGATCACGCCCTCGCAGTGGAGGTGCGCGGTGCGCCCGTCGAACTCGCTGGAGACCCTGAGCCGCATCTCGGTCGGCTCGATCTCGACCCGGACCCGCAGCGGTTCACCGCTGTCCGGGAGGTCGACCGTGAGGGCCTTGGCGTCGAAGTCCAGGTAGGGCTCGTCGTCGATCCAGACCCGGGAGAGCTGGACCGAGCCGGCCGGCAGCAGGTCGGGGGCGACCCGCAGCACCCGGTCCGGGAAGGCGTCCGGGCGCGGCCGGAAGTGCAGGGTCAGCGGCGCCGAGGTGATCAGCAGCCCGGTGTAGACGGCGGCCAGGTAGCACAGCTCCAGCGCGTGGTAGCCGGCCATCGAGTGGCTGCCCTTGAGCCGTTCGGTCCCCAGCAGGTAGGGCACACCGGTCGCGAGGACGTTGAAGTACACGCCGCCGTCGTCGTAGTCGAGGAAGTGGGCGTTGTAGAAGGACGCCGCCTCCCGGGCCAGCCGCCGGTGCTCGGGGTCGCCGGAGACCCCGGCCAGGATCTGGTAGGCGAGGATCGACTGCTCCTGCTGCCACCAGGCCTTGCGGTCGTGCCACACCAGCCGGTGCGTCCCGCTCTCCGGGTCGACCCGGCGCTCGACGACGTCGTACCAGCCGCCCCGCTGCTGGTCGCTGCCGACGGACGGCATGATCTCGGCGATGCGCTCGGCCAGCGCGGAGTACTCGGGCTTGGGGTGCAGCGAGCCGATCCGGGTGAGGTTCCAGGCGATCTTGAGGTTGTGGCCGACCACGGCCCGGTCCTGCTGCCAGCCCCAGGTCCGGTCGGGGGTCCAGTCCTCGTGGAAGCGCTCCTGGACGAACGGGCTGTCCGGCTCGTCCGGGAAGTGCCCGGTGATGGCGTCCGCGGTCTCCTCCAGCAGGTCCGCGAAGTCCTGCCGGCCGGTGGCCAGGTAGGCGTTGATGAGGTAGGCCGGGGCGTGGTCGCCGACCGAGTTCCAGTTCTTCCGGGAGCGGTTGCGGCGGAGCGAGTCGGCGCGGGGGTCCATGGTGATCGGGTCGAGGTGGGAGAAGAAGCCGCCCCGGTCCTGGTCGCGGTAGTACTTCTGGAACAGCGCGACGGTGCCGTCGATGTCGGACAGGATCCGCGGGTCGCCGGTGATCCGGTAGGTCTGGGTGGGGCCGGCCAGGGCGTAGATCTGCTCGTACATCGGGATCGCGTCGTAGTCGTCGCCGAACTCGGAGGCGAAGACCTTGCGCTGGCCGGAGGCGCTGATGTCGATGCCGTGGTACCAGTACACGAGGCCGTCGCGCTCGTCGGCCACCCGCATGTGCTCGCGCAGGTACTCGGTGCCGGACTCGGCGGCGTCCAGGAAGCGGTCCTCGCCGGTCAGCAGGTAGGCGGTGGCCAGCCCGTAGACCAGCCGGGAGATGGTGTCGGTCTCCTGGCGCACGTCCTGGCCGGCGGCCTCGGCGACGTGGGTGCCGTGCAGGGTCAGCCGGGTCCGGAAGTTGCGCCAGTCGTAGACGCCGTCGGGGAAGTGGCCGCGCAGGTAGAAGTCGGCGACCTGGACCGCCTGCTGGACCCACCAGCCGGGGTGCTCGAACACGTACCGGCCGCGGACCTCCTCGGGGAAGGTGATCTGCCGGGCCTCGATGTGCTGCCCGCCCTCCCAGTGGTAGAAGATGCCGTACACGAAGACGTAGCGGCCCTCGGCGAGCATGTCCCTGGTGTGCGCGCTGGTGTTCCGGGGCGGGTCGCCGAGGTTGCGGACGACCTCGGAGCCGAGGGAGTCGCCGAGCTGGACGGTGAACTCGCGGCCGTCCGAGGTGCGCAGCGCGAACCGGTCGTGGACCGGCTCATGGAGCGTCACATAGCCGGCGATGCTGTCCGAGTAGGTGCGCCGCGCGTCGAGTTCGCTCATCGGGGGATTCCTCCTTGGTCGGGCAGCGAGGCCAGGACGACGACGCTGCGGCCTTGCGCGTGGTAGGAGTGGTCGGCCACGGGGACCTCCGCGCCGGGGGGCACGATGTCCTGGCCGGGTTGGCCTGCGGTGTCGACGAGCAGGCCCCACCGCTGTCCGGGCAGGTGCGGGAGTTCGAACTCCAGCCCGAGGTGGAACATGTTGAAGACGAGGTGCAGATCGGGGTGGCCGTCGAAGCCGGCCAGGGTGCAGGCCAGGACCCTGGCCTCGGGGTCGTCCCAGCCCGGCTGCTCCAGCCGGGTGCCGTGCCAGGTGACGTCGGCCAGTCCCCGCTCGTTCTGCCGTCCGGAGAAGAAGCGCGGGGTGCGCAGCGCGGGGTGGGACCGGCGCAGCGCGATCATCTCCCGGAAGAACCGGTGCACCTCGGTCTCCTTGGCGGCCTGGTCCCAGTCCAGCCAGGAGACGGCGTTGTCCTGGCAGTAGGCGTTGTTGTTGCCGTGCTGGGAGTTCCGGAACTCGTCCCCGGCCAGCAGCATCGGCACGCCGCGGCTGAGCAGCAGCAGCGCGGCGTGGTTCTTGATCTGACGGATCCTCAGCCGTTCGATGCCGGGGTCGTCGGTCGGGCCCTCGACCCCGCAGTTCCAGCTGTAGTTCTCGTGCGCGCCGTCGGCGTTGGCCTCGCCGTTCTCGTGGTTGTGCTTGCCGTCGTAGCTGACCAGGTCGTTGAGCGTGAACCCGTCGTGGCAGGTGATGAAGTTGACGCTGTTGGTGGGCAGTTCGCCGCTCTGGTGGAACAGGTCGCGGGAGCCGCCGAGCCGGGTGGCGATGGTGCCGACCATGCCGGCGTCGCCGCGCACGAAGCGGCGGGCGTCGTCCCGGAACGGGCCGTTCCACTGGGACCAGCGCTTTCCGGGGAAGCGGCCGACCTGGTAGAGCCCGCCGCCGTCCCAGGGCTCGGCGATGATCTTCGTCTCGGCGAGGATGCCGGACAGCTCGATGCCCCACAGCACCGGCGGCACGTCCAGCTCGTAGCCCTCGGCGCCCCGGGAGAGCTCGGAGGCCAGGTCGAAGCGGAACCCGTCGACGTGGTGCTCGGTGACCCAGTACTCCAGGCACTCGATGATGAACTTGGCCACCGCCGGGTGGTTGGCGTTGACGGCGTTGCCGCACCCGGTGAAGTCCATGTAGTAGCGCCGGTCCTGCGGCCACAGGTGGTAGTAGACCTCGTTGGCCTGGCCCCGGAAGCTGATCGTCGGGCCCTGCTCGTTGCCCTCGCTGGTGTGGTTGAAGACCACGTCCAGGATGACCTCGATCCCGGCCCGGTGCATCGCCTTGACCATGTCCCGGAACTCGGTGATGTGGGTGCAGCTGCACGGGTCCGAGCAGTAGCCGGTGTGCGGGGCGAAGAAGCCGAACGGGTCGTACCCCCAGTAGTTGCGCAGCTCCGTCCCCTGCGGTCCGGTGCGCAGCACCTGGAGCTCGTCGAAGTCGAAGACCGGCAGCAGTTCCAGGGCGGTGATCCCCAGGTCCTTCAGGTAGGGGATCTTCTCGACCAGGCCGGCGAAGGTGCCGGGGTGGGCCACCCGGGCGCTGGGGGACGAGGTCATGCCGCCGACGTGGGCCTCGTAGACGACGGTCTCGGCCATCGGGACGCGCAGCGGCTGGTCGCCCTCCCAGTCGTAGGCGGCCGTGTCGACGACCATGCTGCGCATGGAGGTGGCGCAGTTGTCGTCGGTGCCGATCGCCAGCGCCCGGTCCCACAGCGTGTTGGTGTTGGCGCGGGCGTAGGGGTCGAGCAGCACCTTGCGGGGGTTGAACCTGGTGCCCATCTCCCTGGTGCCGGTCTCCCGGCCGTGCGGGGGCCCGTCCATGCGGTAGGCGTAGACCTGACCGTCCTTCAGTCCTTCGACGTGGCAGTGCCAGAAGTGGTAGCTGCGGTTGCGCTCCGGGTCGAGCGTGATCACCCGGGACGGGGCCGGGGCGTCGTGCCGGTCGAACAGCAGCAGTTCGACCATGGTGGCGAGCTCGGAGAAGATCGAGAAGTTGACGCCGGTGGGCGTGGTCGTCGCGCCCAGTGGCTGCGGGCGTCCCACGCCGATCACGGCGGGGGCGGTGGCCGAAGGGGAGGCTGGCAGGTGCTGACTGGTCGTCATACCGCTTTCGATTCTCTGGGCCTGGCGCTACCAGGGGACGGATGGGGACGCCCGGGGCGCGGCGCGTGGGTGCCGCGCCCCGGGTCCGGCGCCCGCTCCGGCCGCGGGGGACGTCCGGCCGGAGCGGGTGGGGGCGGTCCCGCGGGGGAACGGGACCGCCGGCTCGGGGTGGCGTCCGGTCAGGACACCGGCACCAGATCGCTGTTCAGTACGGCGAACGCCTGCTCCCAGGTGTCCGGGACGGCGTGCGGGCCGTTGAAGATCTCGAAGGTCAGCCCGGCGGCGGAGGGCGCGTAGAGGGCCTGGACGCAGGCCTCGGCGAGGTCGGGCCGGGCCACGGTCCCGGTGCCGCGGTCGCCCTGGCCCAGCCGGACGCCCTGGCCCGGGGTCCGGTCGTCGGTGAGCCAGCCGGGTCTGACCACGGTGTAGGGCAGGCCGGAGTCGCGCACCTGCTCCTCACCGGCCCGGCGCCAGTCCAGCAGCCGTCCGTAGGCGTTCAGCGGGTGGCTGTGGTGGGTGGTGTGGATCTGGCTGACCAGCACCACCCGGGGGCGCGAGCCGTCGGCGGTGGCCGCGGCCAGGGCGTTCACCACACCGTCGTGCATCGTGGTCTCGGGCCGGTCGGGACCGCTGTCGTCGGTCCCCGGCTCGACGCAGTAGACCAGGGCCGAGCAGCCGGCCAGGGGCTCGCGCAGGCTCCGCGGACTGCGGACGTCGGCCTGGTGGAAGGAGGTGCCCGGCGGCAGGTGCCGCAGGGCGTACTGCTCCCGGCGGCCGAGCGCGCGCACGCTCTCGCCCCGTTCGAGCAGGCGCTGGACGATGATCCGGCCGGTGCGGCCGGTGCCGCCGAGGACGGCTACGGGGTTGACCATCGGTTCCTCCGTGGGGTGCGTCCGGACGTGGGAGCGGGCGGCCGGGATCACGAGACCCAGCGGAGGATGTCGTCGGAGTTGGTGAGCTGGGTGCCGGCCGGCAGGTTGCCGAGCTGGGGGACGGTCAGCCGGGGGTAGACCCCGATGCCGGAGAACCGGTTGCCGGGCCACAGGTGCGCGCCGTCGCCGATCGCCGAGTAGTGGTCGAGCCGGGCCGGGGAGCGCCGCTCCGACTGGACCTCGACCATCGGGCCGAGGTAGGAGTCGTTGATCCGGGCGAAGGGCCCGACGATCGCGCCGTCGCCGCAGAAGCTGCGCCGGAGTTCGGCGCCCTGGCCCAGTTCGGCCCCGTCGCCGATGTCGGCGTGCTCCAGGACCACGTCGGGGCCGATGGTGACGTGCCGTCCGATCCGCACCCCGGGGCCCAGCACGACACTGCCGGCGGCGAGCTTCTCGTCGAGGGTGGCCCCGGTGACGTCGTCCCGGGTGTAGAGGGTGCTCGGGTGGATCCAGTGGCGCAGCCGGGCGTCGTCGGGGGCGCCCAGCAGCCGGTCGATCTGCGGGTAACTGCCCGCCAGGACGTCCTTGAGGGTGTGCAGGTAGTCGCGGACGTTGCCCAGGTCCCCCATCCGGGCGATGTGGTGGGAGACCACCGTCTCGCCGAACTCGACCAGCCAGGGCAGCAGGTCGCCGCCCCAGTCGAGGCGCTGGTGCGACATCCGCATCAGCTGGGGCTGCCGCGCCACCTGGCGCAGCCTGGCGCAGTCCACCAGGTACATGCCGGCGTTGGTGGGCACCATCGCGCAGTCGTCGGCGCAGACCGAGGGGAAGAGCTCGTGCACCCGGTCCAGGCCGGGTTTCTCGACGAAGGCGCTGATCCGCCCGGCGGCGTCGGTGAGCATCGCGCCGTACTTCCCGGCGACCTCCTGGGGTGTCCTGGCCACGGCCGCGACCGTGGTCAGCGCGTCGTTGGCGCGATGGGTGGCGAGCAGTTCCTCCAGCGAGAAGTCGAAGACGGAGTCGACCGGGAGGACCAGTGCCTGGCCGGTCAGGTCCCACTGCTCCAGGTTGTGCAGGGTGGCCGACCCCGAACCGACGTTGTAGCGGTCGAATCCGGACCGGGAGTAGCGCACCTCCACGCCGTAGCGTTCCCCGTGCTCCAGCAGTGCCTTGATCTGTCCGCGGTTCTCCAGTCCCTGGGCGACCACGAAGAACTTCCGGATGCCCTGCTCCCGGCATGCCTGCACGACCCATTCGATCAGGCGCCGGCCGGCGAAGGGGATGAGGGCCTTGCTGCGGATGTAGTCCGCCGATTCCAGCGTGATCGGCTTGGCGCGTTCACCGCGACCACCCGCCAGCAGGATGCCGACCGTCTCGCCCTTTCCTTGAGCCATGACCGTGCTCCCTCATATCAGCGGACTCGACTCAACCGACTTAACTAGGCGAGTCATATTTTGTCAACTGACGATTTGACACGGTACGGCAGCAGGCCCGCCCCCGGGTCCAGCGGGCGGGCCTGCGAGGATCGGCGGCCGCGGTCAGGAAACCGCCGACGCGGCCCGCACCCGCCGCGCGGGGGTGTAGCCCAGGCTGGCCCGGACTACGTCACGTCCCCCCTGACGGGCCACCACGTCCACGGTCGACCAGCCGGCGGGCGAGGGCGCGGCCTCGAAGGCGACCGCGCTGCCGAGCTCGGCGAACCCGAGGAAGGCCAGCCGCATCGACGCGGCCATCGGCTCCGCGGGCTCCGACCGGTCCGCCGGGCCCTCCGCGCGCTCGGCCCGCGTCGCCCGGGCCACCTGCTGGACCGCCTCGACCAGCAGTATCCCCTGGACGTGGTCGGACTCGTGGTCGAAGAAGGTGGGGTGCGCGGGGTCGACATCCAGCCACCACGGCCGCGGGTCCGGCGCCCCCGGACCGCGGCCCACCACGACGTCGTGGAGCCGCCTGCGGCCGACCACCGAGGGCAGCGGACGCTCCACCGGGGGGTGCGGAGGGGACACCGGGCACGGCGGCCGCCGCACCGCCCCGCGAAGCCGGGCATAGCACGGCGCGTCCACGGCGAGCCCGTTCATGGCGACCCGGGCCCGGTGCCCCGCGGCATCCGTGACCAGGGCCTCGACGTCCAGCTCGGCCCGGCGCCCGGTGCGGTTCGGCCGGCTGTCGAGCCGCACCACGGCGGTCGCCCGGTCGGCCGGCGCACCGGAGCCGCGGAACGGCGGGCAGGCCTCGAAGGCGACCTCCCGGAGCACCACCTGACGGTCCATCGGCATGCCGTGCCGCTGGTGGCACAGGTAGAGGGACGCCTGGCGGACCGACTCGACCACCAGGCTGGGGTCGGGCGCCCCCGACTCCCGCGCCTGGAACAGCGGGTGGGCGGCGTACCAGGCCAGGTCGAAGGTGACGGTGTCGGCGGAGATCTCACGCACCCCGCGCAGCAGCACCTCGCTGTCGGCGTTCTTGTGGACCAGGCGTCGGGGCACGGTGCGGCCGGCCGGACCGCCGTCGGGGGGCAGGGGCTGGGCGGGTATGAGGAAAGGGCTGACCGTCGTCGTCATGACTACGCTCCTACGGACGGTGGCAGGGAGTTGAACTGTCAGCGGTCGGCGGAGAAGGCCGCCGCGTGGGCGGACGCCCAGACGGCGTAGGACCGGGCCGGACGGCCCAGCAGTCGGGGGACGGTCGCGGTCACCTCCTCCTTCCGGCCGGCCGCGAGTGCGGCGGCGCTCTCCATCAGCGCGTCGGCCACCGGCCGGGGGTGACGGAGCAGCAGGCCGCGGCGGGCCTCCTGCTCGGTCAGCGCGGACACCTCGACCGGGCGTCCCAGCTCCCGTGCGAGCAGCCCGGCCTGGTCGGCCGCGCTGAGCGCCACGGGACCGGTCAGCGCGTACGTCCGGCCCTCGTGGGCGCTGCCGCACAGGGCCTGGACGGCGATCTCGGCGATGTCGTCCGGGTCGACGCAGGCGTTCCGGGCGTGCGGATGGACGGCCCGGACCGGGGCGCCCGAGCGGACGGCCGCCGCCCAGGCGAGGGTGTTGGTCATGAAGGCCCGGGGCCTGAGCAGGGTCCAGCCCAGGCCGGAGCCGACGACGACCTCCTCGCAGGCCCGCTGCCAGTCCGTCACCAGGTCGGCGGCCAGATCGTCCTGAACCGCGAACGCGGACAGCTTGACCAGTCGGTGGAGGGAGGCCCGCCGGGCCGCCTCGACGAAGCGGACGTCGTCGTCCGGGCGCAGCGGATCGGAGGTGACCAGCAGGGCGGCCCGCACCCCGGCCAGGGCGGCCAGCAGCGAGACCGGGTCGGCGAAGTCGCCGCGGACGACCTCGGTCCCGGGCGGTGCGCCGACCGGGACGTCCGGTTCCCTGGTCATCAGCCGGGCCGGCTCGCCCGCGGCGGCGAGCCGGGCGGCCACCCTGCGGCCGACCGTCCCGCGCGCACCGGTGACTAAGATCATTCCGTGGGCTCCTTGCGGGGAGGCGGCGCGCTCCCTTCGGCCAGCGCGCCGCGGAGGGTGACGTCCCAGTAGGCGTCGAGCCGGCACGACAGGTCCTCGTGGTTGCTGAAGATCTGCGACACCAGCTGCAGCCCGGTGAACGACGCGATGACGCTCTGCGCGAACCGCGCGCAGTCCAGGTCGGCGCGGAGGATGCGCTGGGCCTGCGCCTGCCGCAGCAGCGTCTCCGCGAGCGCCTCCCAGATCTGGTAGGGGCCGATCCCGGACTGCTCGTAGCGGCCGCGCTCGACGATGAGCCAGACCCCGCCCCGCACCACCGGGTTGACCCGGATCTCCCGGGCCCACCGGTAGCTCAGCTCGATCAGGGTCTCCAGCGGTGTGCCGGTGCGGGCCAGCACCTCCGCGGAGATCTGCGAGGCCCGCTCCTCCTCCAACGCGACGACGGCGGCGGCCAGTTCCTCCTTGGAGGAGAAGTGCCCGTAGAGGCCGCCCTTGGTGACACCGACCGAGCCGTAGACGTCGGACAGGTTCGTCCCCGCGAAGCCGCGCTCGGCGAACACCTCGCCCGCCGCGGCCAGGACCGCCTCCCTGGTCCGGGTCGCTCGTTCCTGCCGCGCCATGCTGTCTCCGTTCGCCGTGCTGGTCCTCGTAGGTCATCTCGCATACCTTCATGAAGGTTATATATGCCGCACCGCTCCGACTGGAAGTCGAGAAAGCCCCGATTTACTTACCTTCTCCGCGCCAACTCCGAACCAGCCCATCGTAGACTGGTACCTTCATGAAGGTTTTTCCAGAGAGGAGCAGGCATGAACCGTGCCACGGCAGGACCGCGGCGCGCCGTCTTCTTCGACCTGGTCCGCGCGAGCTACACGGCACCGCAGCAACGATTGGTGGAGGCCGCCGCCCGGGCCCACCGGGACATGGGGGACCTGCTGGTGGCGGTGGGGCCGGCCGCCCTCGACGGCCCCACCGGCGCCGACATCGTGCTGGACCCCGACGAGTGGGTGTCGACCGTCGGCCGGGAGTGCGACACCCGCCCCGGAAGCCCGTGCACGCGCAGCCTGGCCGTGGTGGAGGCGATCGCCCGGCTCGGCCTGGACGCCGCCCAGTGCTTCGGCTACGGAGACCCCTGCGACGGCGGCGCCGTCCTCAGCATCGTGGGCAACCCGCGGGCGATCGCCTTCACCCCCGAGGCCGTCCAGGCGGCGCGGCGCCGTGGGTGGCCGATCGTCACCGCACCACCCCTCGGCACTCCGGCGCACGACGGCCCGCCCCTCCACGGCGGACATCCCAGCCAATATAATTGACAAAACTCCAGACCGGCATGACAAACTAATTGACAGAGTCAATGTCAATCCGGCGTCTGGAGGCCGAGGATGCGCAGGCAGCTCCGGCACGGCACGCCTCCCCCGCCCGCACAGCGGGGGCCGGGGAGGCGACAGCGGCAGGGTGCGTCAGCCCTGGTCGCTCCGGGAACCGGACGGTCGGGCCAGCAGCAGGTGCACTCCCAGCGCCGCGACCGCGATGACCGCCCCGGTCCAGCACAGCGAACGCGCCGTCACGGCCGCGCTCAGCAGGATGCCGCCGAGCGCGGCGCCCAGCGCCTGCCCCAGGTAGATGCCGGAGGAGTTGAACGAGATCACCACCGTCGGGCTGTCCGGGACGAGCCCGGTCAGCCGGTGGTTGTTCGGTGTGGCGACGGCCCAGGAGGCGGCGCCGTTGAAGGCCAGCACGACCATCACCGCGGCCACGGACGTGGAGACCGTGAGCGCCGCCAGGGTCACCGCCAGCACCACGACCGCCAGCAGCAGGGTCCGGTGGGCCCCCCAGCGGTCGGCCAGCCAGCCGCTGCCGAAGGAGCCGACGGTGCCGCCGATGCCCCACACCAGCAGGGCCGCGGCCAGCGTCGTCCCGCTGATGTGGGCGGTGCTGGCCACGATCTTGGCGATATAGGTGTAGACGAGGATGCTCGCGGCGCTCGCCAGCAGCATGAAGACCACGATCGCCACCACCCGGCCGTTGCCGAGCACCTTGAACCGGGCCGCCAGTGGCACGGCCGGCGGGATCGGCAGCGCGGGCAGGGTGACCAGCAGCGCGAGCAGGGTGACCAGGCCCACCGCCGCGACGAAGACCAGACTGGCCTGCCAGGACTCGTGCTGCCCGATCGCGGTGCCGACCGGCACCCCGAAGACGGTGCCCACGGTGAGACCGCCCAGGATCACCGCCAGCGCCTGCCCGCGGCGGGCGGGACCGGCCAGGGCCGCCGCGGCGGCCGAGGCGTTCGGTGTGTAGAGGGCCGCCCCCAGGCCGGCGACGACCCGGGCGACCAGCAGCAGCGGCAGCGTGGGCGCGGCCGCCGAGGCCAGGTTGGCCAGGACGAAGAGCGCGAGCGCGAAGGCCATCAGCGGCTTGCGCGGGAGCTTGCCGGTGAAGGCCGCCAGGAACGGGGCGGTCAGCGCGTAGGTGAGCGCGAAGGCGGTGATGACCTGGCCGGTGGCCGCAGTCGATTCGTGCAGTCCGCGTCCGATCTGCGGAAGGATGCCGGCCAGCACGAAGGAGTCCGTGCCCATCGCGAAGGAACCGAGGGCGAGGACCGCGACCGGTCGCCCCCAGGAGGGGGCCGGGCCGCCCGCGGACGGTGTTCCGTGCGTGGGGGCGGCGGGAGAGGTGATCCGCTGAGTAGCCATGAAGACAGAGTGGTCCCGATACCGAAGCTGGTACAGAGGGGTATTTATGCTGGTATTAACTCCACCAGGACGCAGGCGCCGCAAGGGGGTTGTATGAACAGCATGATGCAGCGCCAGCAACTCGCCAGCTTCCTCAGGTCCCGCCGCGACCTGCTCAGTCCGACCGACGTCGGACTCGAACCGGGAGGGCGCCGCCGCACCCCTGGGCTGCGCCGCGAGGAGGTCGCCCAGCTCTCCGGGGTCAGCCTCACCTGGTACACCTGGCTGGAACAGGCCCGCGACATCAGCGTCAGCCGCCAGGTGCTGGACAGCCTGGCGCGCGCCCTGCTGCTCACCGCCGCCGAGCGGCGGCACCTCTTCACCCTCGCCGGAGCGGCGCTCCCGGTCGAGCCGATGCAGCGGACCACTGTGAACCCGACCCTGCGGGCGCTGGTGGACACCCTCGACCCCAACCCCGCGCACCTGATCAACCCGTGCTGGGACCTGCTCGCCTACAACCGTGCCTACGAGATGCTCGTCGGCGGGCTCGACCACCTGCCGGAGGAGGAGCGCAACAGCATCTGGCTGCTGTTCACCAGACCGTCGATGCGGACGCTCCTGGTCAACTGGCACCGCGAGGCGCGGGAGATCCTGGGCCAGTTCCGCGCGTCGATCGCGCAGTTCCCCGACCACCCGCGGGCGGAGGCCCTGATCGGCGGGCTCTCCGCGATCAGCCCGGCCTTCGTCGCGATGTGGTCCGAGCACCCCGTCCAGGCCTTCGCCCCGACCCAGAAGCAGTTCCAGCACCCGCGGGCCGGCCGGGTCGACCTCAACTACACCAAGCTGTCCGTGGGAGAGGACCAGCACCAGCACCTCGTGGTCTTCCTCCCCGCCTCGGCCGACGACGCGGTCGCCCTCAGCAGGTTCGGGGAGCGGGTCCCGGTCGCGGCGCTGTGAGAAAACCGTTTGCGGCCGCACCGGGGCCCGCCTAGTCTGACGGAGCATCCGAAGCCGCCCGACAGGAGAAGGCCGTTGTCCGTCTGAGTCCGGAGACACCGTAGCCATCGCGCACGTGTGCCCCACCCGACTCGGCGACCAGCCATGCCCTCCTGCCTTCCGGGCGGCTTTCTCGTACCCGCTCCCGCGGTGACCCTTGCCTGCGGGGCTGCCGGTGTCTCCCTCCGTGCCGTCACCGGACCCCCGACGGGTCCGCATCCGACCGACACCGGGAGCTGCTCCATGTCTCATTCCCCCGTCCACATCCCCACCCGCACGGCCTCGCTGGTCTGTTCCGGACTCGGCTTCGGCCGGCCCGACGGCCGGACCCTGTTCAAGGACCTCGACCTCGTCGTCGGCCCCGGCCGCACCGGCCTGGTCGGTCCGAACGGCTCCGGCAAGTCCACCCTGCTGCGCCTGCTCGCCGTCGAGCGCGGCGAGGCCACCGAGGACGACTTCGCCGCCGTCGGCGACGACTGGGACGTCGAGGAGCGGGCCAGGGCCGCCCTGGACCGGCTCGGGCTCCAGGCCGTGCGCCTGGACGGCACGGTCGGCGAGGTCTCCGGCGGCGAGGCCGTACTGCTCGGCCTGGCCGGGCAGTTGCTGCGGAAGCCCGAGGTGCTGCTGCTGGACGAGCCCAGCAACAACCTGGACCTGGACGCCCGCGAGCGGCTGCACGAGCTCGTCGCGTCCTGGCGCGGCGCGCTGGTCGTGGTCAGCCACGACCTGCGGTTCCTGCGCGGCATCGGCATCACCCGCTGGCTGCGACTGGACCGGGGGACGGGCCTGTCCCCGTGGCAGCCGCCGCAGCGGTACGACGGGGACTGAGCCGTCGTCAGCGCTCCAGGACCCGGGCCAGGAAACGGCGGGTGGACTCGTGCTGCGGGTCGTTGAGGACCTGCTCGGCGGTGCCCTGTTCGCGGATCACGCCGTCCTCCAGGAAGCAGACCTGGTCGGCGGCGTGCCGCGCGAACCCCATCTCATGGGTGGCCATCAGGATGGTCAGCCCGCGCTGCTTCAGGTCGGCGACCACGTCCAGCACCTCGCCGACCAGCTCCGGGTCCAGGGCCGAGGTGATCTCGTCGAAGAGCAGCACCTCCGGGTCGGTGGCCAGGGCCCGGGCGATCGCGGCGCGCTGCTGCTGCCCGCCGGAGAGCCGGTCCGGGTAGTCCCTGGCCTTGTCGGCCAGGCCGAGCCGGGCCAGCAGTTCCAGCCCGTACTCCTCGGCCTTCCTGCGCGGCACCCTGTGGACCTTGCGGGGCGCCAGGGTGATGTTGTCCAGCACGTTCAGGTGCGGGAACAGGTTGTAGGCCTGGAAGACGATGCCGATCCGGCGGCGGGCGGCGTGGTCGTCCAGCCGCGGGTCGGTCAGCTCGGTGCCGCCCAGGTGGATGCTGCCGTCGTCGACGGTGTCCAGCAGGTCGACGCAGCGCAGCAGGGTCGACTTGCCCGACCCCGAACCGCCGATCAGGCAGACCACCTGGTGCTCGGCGACGTCCAGGTCGACGGAGCGCAGCACCAGCCGCTCGCCGTACTGCTTGCGCAGGCCGCGGATCCGCAGCAGGGGCTCGCTCACCGGCCGGCCTCCGCCCAGGTGCGCTGCGCCACCCGGCGCTGGAGTCGGTCGGCGTAGCGGGTCATCGGGATGGTGATGGCGATGAACAACAGAGCGGCGCCCAGGTAGGGGGTGTAGTTGAAGTCGTAGTCCGCGTTGATCTGGGCGACCCGCAGGGCCTCCAGCGGTCCGAGCACGGCCACCAGCGCGGTGTCCTTCTGCAGCGAGATGAAGTCGTTGAGCAGCGGCGGCACGACCGTGCGCACCGCCTGCGGCAGGATCACATGACGCAGGGTCAGCCGCTCGTTCAGCCCGAGCGCCCGGGCCGCGTTCCGCTGCGCCGGGTGCACCGAGTTCAGCCCGGCCCGGAACACCTCGGCGACGTACGCGGTGTAGGAGAGCACCAGCGCGATCACCCCGAGCACCCACGGCTGCGAGGGGGTTCCCTGGAGCTTCAGCGCCGGCAGTCCGAAACCGATCAGGAACACCAGCAGCAGGGTCGGCACCCCGCGGAACACGTCCACGTACAGGGTCGCCGCCAGCCGCAGCGGCTGGAGTCCCGGCGACCGGGTGACCCGGACCACCGCCAGCAGCAGCCCCAGCACCAGGATCGCCACCTCGGCGATCAGGAACATCTGGATGTTGAGCCAGAAGCCGCGCAGGATCGCCGGGAAGGTCCGGGTGAACTCGGAGTGGTCCAGGAACAGGGTGTGCACCTGGTTCCAGCCGGGTGAGGCGACCACGCCGGCGGCCACCGCCACCACGAACCCCACCGTGCACAGCGCGGCTATCCACTGGTCGCGGCGCTTGCGGGAACGGCGGAACCGCTCCCGCTCCTGCTGGGCGGCGCTGGGCCGGTACCCGGTGCCCTCGCTGCTCTCGGTGCTCTCG
>FSVS01000088.1_pt1 | contig 71744 bp, 56 predicted proteins | sample 1637781 | NCBI WGS metagenome assembly FSVS01 (sample SAMEA3914814, study PRJEB12502) | metagenome | biome: forest; material: soil | place: USA | collected 2011-09-16 | depth 0.1 m | reverse complement strand
TCGACGCCGACCCTGTACGAGTGGGCCGGCGGAGCGGAGGCCTTCGACCGGCTGTTCACCCGCTTCTACGAGCACGTGCGGGAGGACGACCTCCTGGCACCGGTCTTCGCCGGGATGGACCCCCATCACGCCGAGCACGTCGCGGCCTGGCTCGGGGAGGTCTTCGGCGGGCCGGCCCTCTACAGCACCGGGCACGGCGGACACCGGCACATGGCCTCCCGCCACCTCGGCCGCGGCCTCACCGAGCAGCAGCGCCGCCGCTGGGTGGCCCTGCTGGCGGACACCGCCGACGAGGTCGGCCTGCCCGACGACCCCGAGTTCCGCGGGGTCCTCGCGTACTACCTGGAGTGGGGCACCCGGATGGCGCTGCTCTACTCCGGCCCCAACCCGCCCCCGCTCCCCGAGTCGCCGATGCCGCGCTGGGACTGGGGACTCACCCCGCCCTACCGGGGCTGACGGCCGGAACGCGTCCGGTTGACGGGTCCTCCAGCACCAGTCCGGCGAGGAACCAGGACTCGACCTGCCGCAGCCTGCTCTCGCAGGCCGCCCGGTCCGGGCCGGAGACGATGGCGGTGACCAGGAAGTCGCCGGAGAAGGACGCGGCCTCCATCACCTGGCCCGGTTTGACGAACACCCGGAACTTCTCCAGCCAGGGGAAGGGCGGCGCCTGCTCCGGCAGCGCGACCACCCGGCCCGGACGCTTCATCAGCACCAGCTGTCCGGCCATCCGGGCGGGCTTCAGCCGCTCACCGCGCAGCTCGGCCGGCAGCGACAGGCCGAGCTGCGCCCGGACCCAGCACTCGCTCGGGTCGACGCCGAACAGCGTCCGGATGATGTCGCGGACCGCCGCGCCGCCGGTGCGGCAGGCGATCTCGCACAGCACCAGCCGGTCGTCCGGGGTGTGGAACACCTCGGCGTGGAAGGTGAAGTCGCGCGGCCCGGGCAGGGCTTCGAGCACCCGCTCGGTGAACTCGATCAGGCGTGCGGTGACCGGGTCGTCCACGTCCAGGGTGAGGTCCAGCCTGCCGCCGGTGTCCTCGCGGAAGGAGGACAGGGTGTACTGGTACTGCGAAGGCCAGGCCAGGGCCAGCCGTCCGTCCACGACCAGCCCGTCGACATGGCACATCGGCCCGGGCACGAAGGCCTCCGCCATCAGGTTCGGCTGGTGCGGACCGTAGAGGTCGAACCCGTCCGTGAGGTAGGCGTCGAGCTCGGCCCGGCTGCCGAGGATGCTGAGTCCGACCGATGACGCACTGTCACGCGGCTTCAGCACCAGCGGGAAGCCGTGCTCGTCGGCGAAGGCGAGGACGTCCGCCGCGCAGTCGATGCTCCGCTGTGCGGCGACCTCCAGTCCGGCCGCCCCGACCAGTTCCTTCATCAGCAGCTTGTCCCGGAACGGGATCACGCTGTCCAGGCGCTGCCCGGGCAGCCCGAGGATGTCCCGGAGCTGCGCCGCCCGTTCCAGGTCGCGCTCCTGGCAGGCGATGACGTGGCGCACCCCGTGCTCCCGCGCCAGGTCGAGCGACCGCGCCTCCACCCGGCCGCTGACCTCGTAGTCGTGCACCGCCTCGGCGTGCCGGTAGCCGTGACCGGCGGTGGGCAGGTCCTCGCTCACCAGGTCCAGGTACTCCCGTGAGGCGAGCAGCAGCACGTCCCCGTCGTAGTCGGCGAGCCAGCTGTCGTACGGGGTGGCGGCGAGGGAGCCGCGGTGGTGCAGGACGAGGACGGTCATGGCGCCACCTTCTCGAGCTCCGGCTCGGACTCCGACTGGGTCTCCGGTTCTGTCTCCGACGGCACGTCCAGTCCGGCCTGCTGCCGGACGAGCGCCCGCAGGGCGGTGTGTCCCGCCCCCGCCACCGCCCCCGCGTCGGTGACGGTGTCGACCAGCCACTCCCCCCGGTCCGTGCGCAGCACCTCGACCAGGTACGGGTACCCGGGCGCGGCGGGCAGCGCGGTGAGCGCCGACCGGGCGACACTCGTCAGTTCCGGGTGCGCCGAGCCGTCGGCCGTGGACAGCCGCCAGCCGCCGCGGGCGTCGACGGTCCCCAGCACCCGGTGCCGTTCGCCCCGCACCAGCCGCTCGACGGTGAGGCTCGGCACCGCCTCCGGGTCGGTGATCAGGGGGGCGGCGACGCAGGCGCGCGCCTCGGCCTCGTCGCGCAGCTCCGCGACCACCGGCCGCCCGTGCTCCCGGCGCTGACGGATCCTCAGCGGGTAGCCCCAGGCGTGCGCGTGCCAGTAGACGTCGGCGACCCGGCGCACCTGCTCCCGGTGGACCACCGGGACACCGGCCCGGCGCAGCAGTTCCCCGGTCCGGACGGAGTCGGCGAAGGCCAGCGCGGACTCCTTGCGCTGCCCCGGGAGGTCCAGCAGGTCCCGCAGCCCGGCGGCCCTGACCAGGTCCGCGGGGTCGATCGCCACGATCGCGCCGACCCGGGTCCGCCGGGCCAGGTCGAGCGCCCTCAGCTCGACCTCGGCCGAGGTCGCGTAGGCGGGCAGGAACCACACCTCCGCATAGCCTTCCGGGCGACCCCCGCCGTCCCCGGGGCGGCCGGTCAGCAGCACCAGGTCCCGGCCCGCGTCGCGGAGCCACTCCGGATACGGCGGCCGGGGTCCCCCGGGCCGGTCCAGGACGAGCACGGTCGTCGACTGTTCTCTCGGCATCGGGTCACACCTCGCCGGAGGGGGCCATGTGGAAGGCCACCGCGGTGGCGACCAGGTCCTCGCAGAGCTTGACCGCCGCGTCGGTGTCCTCGGCGGTGACCGCGACCAGCCCCAGCCGGTCCCAGTTGTCCTGCATCGGCCGGACGATCGCGCCGTCGTGGGCGGCGAGGTCGACCGCGAGCACGGCGGGGTGCGCCCGCAGCTCCTCGATCCCCTCGATGCCCTCGACCCGGCCGGGCGGTGCCAGCAGGGCCCGAGCGCAGGCGCCGCCGATCGGCTCCGGACGCTCCGTCAGTTCCTCGACCAGCCGGAACGGCCAGCCGAGTGTGTAGCTGATCAGGTCGATGCCGTACGCGGCCTCCACCAGTTCGCCGATGTGCCCGCCGCCGACCCGGTTGTGGGACTCGATCACCAGCGGGCCGCGGGGGCTGATCCGGAGCTCGGTGTGGCTGGGGCCGTTCCTGATGCCGATCGCGTCGAGGAACCGGCCGACCTCGGCGACGATCCGCGCCTCGACCCCGGGCTCGACCCGGGCCGGCATCGCGTGGCCGAGCTCGGCGAAGTGGTCCGGGTCCACCGACTTCTCGGTGATGCCGACGACGATGTGGCGGCCCTCGAAGCTCAGCGCCTCGATGCTGAACTCGGGCCCGGTGATGTACTCCTCCAGCAGGAAGTCCTGCACCTGGTAGAGCGTCGACCCGCGGTCCATCCCGACCGCCCGGAGCCGGCTGACCTGCTCCCAGACCCGGTCCTCGTCGTCCGGACCGGTGACCTTCAGGATCCCGAAGCCGGCCGTCAGGTCCGTGGGCTTCACCACGAACGGGTAGCCGTGCTCGGCGCCGAAGGCGGACAGGCCGGCCCGGTCGTCGAGCAGCCGGGCGGCGACGGTCGGCGCGCCGACCGCGACCAGGTGCTGCCGCATCGCCCACTTGTCGCGGAGCAGCCGCGCGGGTTCGTACCCGGTGCCGCCGAGGCCGTACCGGTCGTTGATCCGGCCGGCGATCTCCAGGCCGGGTTCGGTCAGGGACACCGCCGCCGCGTAGCCCCAGATCTGCCGGGCCGCCTCGGCCAGCGGCGCGACCACGGACCAGTCGGTGAAGTCGGCGATCAGGGTGACGTCGGCGAGTTCCGCCTGCACGGCCTCGAACTTGTCCCGGTGCTGGATCAGGATGACGCCCAGCCCGAGCGCTTTGGCCTTCCGTACCGTGTCGGTCTGGTGCCCGATGAGCAGCAGCGTCCGTTCCGGGCTCAGCGGCTCCCGCTGCGCGGTACTGATCGCGTTGACCACGTTCGACATGCCCTGTGCCTCCTGGATCCCGGCGAGTCCTGACTTCCCCGCGAACGAACCCTCCCGTCCGGGCTCTCCCAGGTGAAGGTCCCGGACGGTTCGGGTCGTCGCACTGCCGGGAGGCGAGGGATGCGGGGCGGGGGCGGGAGGCCGGTGTTTCCCGCAGTGCGGAGACCCGAGCCATGACCGGCCTTCCCCACCCGTGAGCGCTGCCGCACAGTTGGGTTTCACGTTTCAACTCGGGCCCGGCAGAACGCCGTTGACGCCCACTGCCGACGACGGTGCACCACCCACGGAACACGAAGGCCCACGGAACACCTAGCGAGGTCCGATGAACCAGTCCGCCCTTCCACCCCTGGCCCGGGTCACCCACGTCCTGGTGGGCTACAGCCCGGTGATGCTCGGCAAGCTGGATGAGCTGCTGCCCGAGAAGTCCGTCCTGGTCCTGGAGGAGCCCGGCGTCATCGAGGCCCGCGGCATCGCCGAGGCGGTCGCCCGCAACCCGTCGGTGGCGCTGCTGCTGCCCGCGCCCAGTCAGGACGAGGAGAACCCGCACCGCGCGGTCGCGGCCGTGCCCAGACCGCCGGACGTACGGGTGGTCGTCCCGGTGGTGGAGTACGGCGTGGTGGTGGCCGCCGCGCTGGCCGAGGCCTGGGGGCTGCCCGGGGCCGGGCCGAAGGCGGCGCGGGTGCTGCGGGACAAGTCGCTGCTGCGCCGGACCGCCGAGGGCACGGCCGTCGCCCAGCCCGCGTGGGCCCTGGTCGAGAGCCCGGAGCAGGTCGAGGCCTTCCGCGCCGCGCACGGCGGCGAGTGCGTGCTCAAGCCCGCCAACCGCCAGGCCAGCCTGGGCGTCCAGCTACTGGGCCCGGAGGACGACGTCCCGGCCGCCTGGGCGCACACCACGGACGCCGACGAGGCCACGCTGCGCGCCCGGTACCCGGGCACCGCCCGCTTCCTGGCCGAGCAGCGGCTGCACGGACCCGAGGTCAGCCTCGAAGTGCTGGTCCATGAGGGGATCGTGGGTTTCGCCAACATCACCGCGAAGAGCGTGCAGGACTCGCGTCACCCGGTCGAGGTCGGCCACGCCCTTCCGGCCGAGCTGCCGCCGGAGACGGTCGCGGCGCTGCACGAGTCGATCCGGGCGCTGGTGGCCGCCACCGGGTTCGGCTCGGGCGTGCTGCACTCGGAGTGGATCCTGGTCGACGGGCGGCCGCATCTGGTCGAGTGCGCCGGGCGGCTCCCCGGCGGGGGCATCACCGTGCTGATCGACCTCGGCTACGACACCCACGTCCTGAAGCTGCTGCTGGGCGTCCTGGAGGGGGTCGGACCGGTCGAGCAGCTCCCCTGCGTCACCGGCGCCGCCGTGCGCTTCCTGGTCGCGCCGGCCGGCCTGGTCGAGGAGACCGCCGGCGTGGACGAGGCCGTGGACTCCGAGGGCGTGCACGAGGTCCACCTGGGGACGGCGCCGGGCGCCGTCGTCCGGCCCACCACCAGTTCCTGGGAGCGGGCCGGCTATGTCATCGCCACCGGCGCGGACGCCGCCGAGGCGGCCCGAAGAGCGGGCGACGCGGCGGCACGGATCACGATCCGCACGTCCGTTCCCGCGCTTGGGGGTGCGCGATGAGGAAGTGGCCGAGATTCCAGGACTACGTGCCCGGCACGGCCGCCGGGCGCACCTTCGCCGTCACCTCGCTGATCAGCTCGGTCGGCACCGGTCTGTTCCTCACCGGTTCCGCGGTGTTCTTCGTCCGCTCGGTCGGTCTGAGCACCGCTCAGGTCGGCCTCGGCCTGGCCGTGTCCGGGGTGGTCGGCTTCCTGGCCTCGGTGCCGATCGGGGTGCTCGGCGACCGGATCGGCGCACTCCCGGTCCTGATCGGCCTTCAGGTGTGGCGCGCCGGCTGGTTCGTCGCGCTCGCGTTCGCGCACGGCATGGTCGGCTTCGTGGTGTTCTCCTCGCTCCTCGCCGCCGCCGAGGGCGCGACCCAGCCGATCTCCCAGGCGGTGGCGACCTCCGTCACCGAGGCCGCGGACCGCACCCGGACCATGGCGGCGATCCGCAGCGTCCGCAACGCCGGGTTCTCGCTGGGGGCGCTGCTCGCGGCTCCGCTGCTGGCCACGAACGACGTCTGGGCGTACCGGGCGATCATCCTCGGCAACAGCCTCGCGTTCGTGGCGTCCGCGGTGATGCTCAAGCGGCTGCGGGTGCTGAAATCGGCTCAGATCCAGCGCAAGGTCGCGCCGCTGGCCGCCCTGAAGGGGTTCCGCGACTGGCACTACCTGCTGCTGGCCGGGCTCAACGGGGTGCTGAACCTGCACACCACCATCCTCTCGGTGGGCCTCCCGCTGTGGCTGCTGGCGGCGACCCCGGTGTCACCGGGGCTGCTGCCGGTGATCATCGTGATCAACACGGTGATGTCGGTGACGCTCCAGGTGCCCGTCGCCCGGGGCGCCGAGGGGCCCGGCGGCCCGGCCAGGGCGCTGCGGCTGGGCGGGGTGGCGCTGGCCGGCTGCTGCCTGGTGATGGCGCTGGCCAAGGGCCCGTCCGCGCTGATCGCGGCGGCGCTGCTGGTCGCCTCCTGCGTCCTGGTGACCTTCGCCGAGATGTGGCAGGCCGTCGGCAGCTGGGACCTGTCCGACCAGTACGCCCCGGCCGAGAGCAAGAACATCTATCTCTCGGTCTTCAGCCTCGGCGCCACCGGTCAGCGGATCGTCGGCCCGGCGGTCGTCTCCGGCGTGGTGATCGCCTCGGGCCGGATCGGCTGGATGGTGCTCGCCGGGGTGCTCTGCCTGTCGGCGGTCCTGGTCACCCCGGTCCTGCGGATGCTCCAGCACAGCCGGGACACCGCCGCCGCACCTCTCGTGGAGGCTCCGGCCCCCAGCCTGAGCATCCGTTAGTACACCTACCTCAGCTACGAGTTGGAGCTACCGATGAAAGACCTCCTGATAGTGGGCGTCGGCGTGATGGGCAGACCGTACCTCGACGCCGCGGCCGCGCTCGGCTGCCGGATCCGGACGGTGGAGGCCGGACCGGCGGCCGTCGGCCCGGCGGGCGTCGACGTCCGGTCGTACCACGTGGACAGCGCCCTGGACGAGTCCTGGCTGCACGGGGTGACCACCGCGGTCACGGACCGGGTCCCGGACGGGATCCTCGCCTTCGCCGAGCCCAACGTGATCTCCGGGGCGCTGGCCCAGGAGAAGTACGGCCTGCCCGGCCCCTCCCTGCACGCCGCCGTGATCTCCAGGAACAAGGCCCTGCAACGCACCTGCTTCGACGCCCGCGGCGTCTCCCAGCCGGAGTTCAAGCTGGCGGCCGGACTGGCCGAGGCCCGGGAGTGGATGACCGCACGGCTCCCGGTCGTGGTCAAGCCGCTGACGCTGGCGGGCAGTCAGGGGGTGGAGCTGGTCACCGACCCGGCCGGGGTCGACGAGGTGATCGGGCGCCGCGGGGACGAGGGGAAGATCCTGATCGAGCAGGCGGTGTCCGGGCCCGAGTACAGCTGGGAGGCGCTGGTCCGGGACGGGGAGGTGCTGTTCGAGAACTTCACCGAGAAGGAGACCACGCCGCCGCCGTACTTCGTCGAGCTGACCCACCGCTGCGGCTACCGGTTCACCGACCCCGCGGTCGCCGCCCGGGTGGACGAGCTGACGCGGGGTGTGCTGGGCGCCCTCGGGATGCGGACCGGCCTGGTCCACCTGGAGTTCCGGGTGAGTCCGGACGACGGCCCGGTGCTGATGGAGGTCGCGGTCCGCACCCCGGGGGACTACCTCGCCGACGCGGTCGGGCTGACCTACGGCTTCGACCTCTACCAGGCCGTGGTCCGGCTCGCGCTGGGTCTTCCGCTGGAGAGCCTGGGCTCGGACCCGGTCGCCTACGCGGCGACCTGCTTCCCGACCTGCGAGCCGGGGACGATCCGGGAGATCGCCGGGGTGGACGAGGTCCTGGCGCACCCGGCCGTGGTCCGGGTCGGCCTGCGGAAGCAGGTCGGGGACGTGGTGCGCCCGTTGACCTCGTCGTCCCAGCGGCTCGGCCACGTCCTGGTCCTCGCGTCCTCACCGGAGGAGCGGGAGGAGGCGCTGAAGCACGTCCACCGGACCCTGCGGATCAGCGTCGACTGACGCCGACGCGCGGGCGGGACTCGGCGGCGGACTTGAGTTCGGACATCCAGCGCTCCATGCCCTGCCGCAGTTTCTCGCTGGTGAAGAACAGCGGCAGCAGCAGCCCGGCGATGGACTCCTCGGCGATGACGACGGTGCCGCCGTCCCTGGCCTCCAGGCGCAGCCGGTGCACCGCCCGGGCACGGGTGGCGGCCTCCACGCCGGTCCAGGTGATCTCCTGTTCCGGCGTGAGCACCGCCACCCGTGACGCGATCTTCGACCCCTGGTTGTCCCAGGTGAACGGGGCGTCCACGGCCACGCCCTCGGGCGCCTCGGCGGCCCGCACCGTGTCGCCCCAGCCGGGCCAGGAGGGGATGTCGGCGAGCAGTTCCCAGACCCGCCCCACCGGGGCCTCGATCCGGACCACGCAGTGGGCGACGGCCTGGGCCCTGGTGTCGATCCGGCCGCGCTTGGCGTAGTGCTGGTGCAGCTCGTCCAGCTTCGGGCCGAGGTAGAAGAGTCTTCCGATCGCCATCGCCATCGCAACGGCCTCCTTGGCTTGTGACGGTCCGTCTACTGGGCGGGGGCGGGGACCGGCGCGCGGGCGGCCAGCTCCAGGTCGACCGGGTCGATCTCGTGCGGCGCGTTGATCACCTTGTCGAACAGCCGGTACTTGACCGGCAGCTTGTCCAGGACCCGGTAGCGCCAGCGGCGGAGGACCTTCTGCGCGGGCGTGCTCTGCGCGAGCGCGGCCTCCTGCATCCGCTGGAACTTCGTCACGAAGTTCTTGTGGGTGCGGCGCTGCTCGACGAAGGCGGCGAGCTGGTCCTCCCGGACCACTCCCCCGGCGGGCGTCTCGGCCAGGGCCCGGGCGATGACCGGGGTGAGGCAGACCGAGTCCTGGAGCGCGACGTTGACGCCCTGTCCGAGGATCGGGGTGCAGGTGTGCGAGGCGTCGCCGATCAGGATCAGGCCGTCGCGGGACCAGCGGCCCAGCTCGGCGGTGAAGATCTCCAGGAAGGAGGTGTCGTCCCAGGAGGTCAGGTGCTTCTCCATCAGCGGCGCGAGCCTCGGGTCGAGCGCGGCGATGCCGTCCCGGAAGGAGCGGAACCCGTTGCGGCGCAGCTCGGCGAGGCCCCGCTTGGGCAGGTTGTGGCCGATCCGGAGGAAGTCGGGGAAGGTCGGCAGCACCATGATGTGCTTGTCGCCGTCGGCGATCAGCTCGGCGTCGTTGCCCCAGTCGGCGGGGCGCGGCAGCTTGAAGGAGAGGAAGTCGCGGGCCATCGGGGTGACCTCGGCCTCCAGGCCGGCCGACTTGCGGACCTTGGAGAAGCGGCCGTCGGCGCCGACGACCAGCCGGGAGCGCACCTCGACCCGGGACCCGTCCGGCTGCTTGAGCAGCGCGCCGCGGACCACGCCGCCCTCGATGACGAGGTCGGTGAAGGCCGCGCCGGAGGCGTAGGAGAAGCTGGGCAGCGCGGTGGCGGCGTCGTGGAAGATGCCGATCAGGCTGGGCTGCGGGATGTCGATCGGCAGCGCGCCGATCGCGAAGCGCCGGTAGTCGACGTAGAGGACCTTGCGGCCCTCCATCCGCATGGTGACCGAGTTGGTCTCCAGGTAGCCGTGCGCCTTCAGGGCCGGCTCGAAGCCGAGGCGGCGCAGCGACACGGCGGACGGCGCGGCCAGGGTCTCGCCGCGGAACTCCCGCTCGAAGCTCGTCTGCCGTTCGGCGACGAGCACCCGGATGCCCCGGCGGGCGAGCAGCGTACCGAGCAGCGCGCCGGCCGGTCCGCCACCGACGATCAGCACATCGGTTTCGGTCGTGACAGTCATCGTCGTCTCCAGAGTTCGGCATGGACCCGGTTCCCGATCGACTCCCGACGCTAGGACCGGGGTCTTGCGAGCCGCTTAAGCGGTGTGGGCTGCAAGAGCGGCTTTAGCCGGACGGGGCAGCCTGGGCGCACGACCTGTCGATCCGTAGACATCCGTACCCAGGAGACAGCCATGCGTTGGGACAACCTGTACGTCGCCGGACTCGGCGCCTATCTTCCGGAGCAGGTGCAGACGGCCGAGGAGGCCGTCGCACTGGGGCAGTACGACGCCGAGGAGAGCATCGGCAACGGCATCCGCGCGGTCCGCGTCGCCAACGACGAGGAGGCCCCGCCGGTGATGGCGGCCGCCGCCGGCAACCAGGCGGTGCAGCGCTCCGGTGTGGCCCACGAGGACTTCGGCCTGGTGCTGCACGCCTCGATCGGGCACCAGGGCCAGGAGTTCTGGACCCCCGCCAACTACGTGCAGAACGAGACGGTCGGCGGCACCGGTTCGGCGCTGGAGATCAAGCAGGGCTCCAACGGCGGCCTGGCCGCGACCGAGCTGGCCGCCTCCTACCTGGCCTCCCGTCCGGACGTCCCGGCCGCGCTGATCACCGTCGCGGACGCGTTCAAGCCCCCGTACTTCGACCGCTGGGCCAGTGACAACCAGCAGGTGTACGGGGACGGCGCCGGCGCGCTGGTGCTGTCGACCCGCGGCGGCTTCGCCAAGCTGCTGTCCACCGCCAGCCTCACCGACTCCTCGCTGGAGCCGGTCTACCGCGGCGTGCACGGCTGGACCAAGGCGCCGTTCGAGGACGGCAAGCCGGTCGACCTGCGGTCCCGCAAGAGCGACTACCTGCTGCGCCACGAGGACGCGTACGAGCAGGTCATCGGCCAGATGACGGCGCACGCCGGCACCGTGCTGCAGGCGGCCCTGGACGACGCGGACACCAAGCTCTCGGACACCCAGTTCTTCGTGCACGCCAACATCGCCGAGAGCATCGCGAACTTCTCCTTCTACATGATGCTCGGCATCGACCGGTCCACCACGACCTACGACTGGGGCCAGGACATCGGCCACTGCGGCGGCGCGGACCAGCTGCTCGGCCTGAACCACCTGATCGAGACCGGCCGCCCGCAGCCCGGCGACAAGATCGTCGCCATGGGCGTGGGCGTCGGCTTCATGTGGACGGTGGCGGTGCTGGAGATCGTCTCGACGCCTTCCTGGTGACGACCTGCGCGTCCGGGGGCTTGCGGTGCCTCCGGACGCGCGCCGTTCGCGGTGGGGGGACGGGGCGCGGGTGCCCCTCCCCCCACCGCGCGTCAGGTGATGGGCCGCCAGATTGACGTGCCGTCAGGCCTCGGGCAGGCGCAGGGCGTCGGCCAGCTGCTCCGCCGCGTAGCCGAAGAACTCCTCGTCCGGACAGGCCGCCAGGGCGAGCAGCTGGGCCCAGGCGAGCAGGGACCGGGCGGTGAGCGCCGGGTCGGTCCCGGCCGCGAGCCCGGCCAGCCGGGACCGCAGCCCCGGCGAGAGCGGACCGCCCGCGGTGTCGCCATCTGCCAGCAACTCACGAAGCGCCGATGGCGGTTGACGCAGCGTCAGCATGTCCGCACCGGTCCCGGCCGCCAGTGCGTACTCGTCCGGGCGGCGCAGGGCGCAGTCCCGTACCGCGGCCGCCAGCGCCAGCCAGCGCTGGCGCGGGCTCAGACCCGCGGCGTCGGCCGCCGCCTTGGCCGTCTGCTCCTCCAGTGCCGCGCGGGCCTCGTCGACCAGCACCGCCAGCAGGTCCTCCCGGCTGTCGAAGTAGCGGTAGAGCGCCGACGGGGCCATGCCCAGGGCGCGGGCGACCGCGCGCAGCGAGAGGCCCCGGGGCCCGGCCGAGACCAGTTGCCGGCGGGCCTCCAGGGTGATCTCCCGGACCAGTTCCGCGCGGGCGCGCTCGCGCAGGCCGCGCGCGGCCGAGGGGACGACCGCCGTGCCGCTCACGCGGACCGGTCCCGGACCAGCCAGGTGCCGGGTCTGGCCTCCACCGCCGACGGGGCCGGCCGCTGGCCGCTCTCGAACCAGTCCACCATGTGCTCCAGGATCCTCTCGGTACTGCGGTAGCCGAAACGTGCCCATCGCCGGTCTCCCAACTGCTCGGCTGCCTCGGTGAACTCGGCGAAGGCCTGCAGCGCGGCCTCCGTCCGTCCCTGGAGCAGGGCGACCAGCGCCCGACCCCGGCTCACATCCGCCCGGCCGCGCCGGTCCGCGCCGAGCCGGTGCAGTTCGGCGGCCTCGGCGTACAGCTTGGCCGCGCGCTCGACGTCACCCTCGCTCAGCTCCACGTCGGCCGTGCCGACCAGGCAGCGGGCCTCCCCGCAGGGGTCGCGCAGTTCGTGGAAGAGGGCGCCGGCGCTCTCGTAGTTCTCCCTGGCCTGCCGGAACCGGTGCTGCTGCCAGGCCAGGTCCCCCAGCGACTGGAGCACGGCGGCCCTGGCTCCGGGCTGCTCGGCCCGGCGGGCGGCGTCCAGCGCCAGTTCGTACGTCTCGGCCCAGTGGGTCCAGGCGGCGGCGGCCTCGAAGTAGCCGGCCATGGCCGCCGCCAACTGCCACACCAGTTCCCACAGTCCGTCCGCGTGGGCCCGGCGGACGACCGAGACCAGGGCCTCCAGCTCGTCCCTGAACCAGACCACCGGCGCCTCGCCGGGCCCCGCACCGCCGCCCGCCGGTCGGGGCTCCGCCGGTACCGGGGAGGCGTCCGCGCCGAGCGGTCCGGGGACCGGCAGCCGCCGTCCGGGGGCGAGCAGCGCGTCCGCGTGGCGGGCGAGCCGCAGATAGGCGGCGCACAGCCGTTCGGTCGCCGCCTGCTGGGCGCCGACCGGCTCCTCCGCGGCGAGCAGTTCCCGGGCCAGGGCGTGCAGCAGCCGGTGGTAGCTGTAGCGCGCCGGGCGCTCCTGCGCCCCGCGCCGCACCGACAGCAGATGGGCCTCCACCAGCTGTTCCACCACCTGCTCGGCGGCGGCCCTGGAGGTGTTCAGCAGGGCCGCCGCCGCCCACAGTTCGAATCCGGACGCCGGTCCCAGCGACAGCCGCCGGAACGCGGACCGCTCGGCCTCCCCGGCCTCCTGGTAGCCGACCAGCAGGCTGGCCCGGACGTCCAGGTCGCCCAGGGTGAAGTGGTCCAGGCCGGCCCCCTCCTCGGCGAGGCGCCGGGCCAGGGACCCGGCGGTCCAGTGCGGCTTGGCGGTGAGCGTCGCCGCCGCCACCCGCAGTGCGAGCGGCAGGCAGCCGCAGAGTTCGGCGATCTCCAGCGCGGCTGACGGGTCGTCGGCGATCCGGCCGCCGACCACCCGGAGCAGCAGTTGCTGGGCCTCGGCGGGCCTCATCTCCTCCAGGGCGAGGTGGCGCACCCCGTCGAGCCCGGCCAGGGTGCGGCGGCTGGTGATCACCACGAAGCAGTCGGAGGCGGCCGCGAGGACCGGACGGAGCTGCGCCTCGGAGACCGCGTCGTCGAGGACCAGCAGCAGGGTGCGGCCCTGGAGCCGCCGTTGCAGCAGCCGGGCCAGGCCGGCCCGGTCGTCGCCGGAGCCGTCCGCCGGAACGGTCCGGTCGACCGGGGTCTCGCGGACGCCCTCCAGCTGCCACAGCACCCGGGACATGGTCTGGGCGCTGTCCAGCGCCTGCCCCTGCGGTCCGCGGAGCTGGACCAGGACCCGGCCGTCCGGGAAGTCGGCGGCGTGGCGGCGGGCGAGCTCCAGCGCGAACGCGGTCTTGCCGACCCCGGCCCGGCCGCCGACCGCCAGCACCCGCGGCGGCATGCCCGACGGCACAGCGGTGTCGGCCGCGGCCCCCTGGGCCGGGACCGGGGCGGTGAGCAGCTTGCCGGCCCGGGTCAGGAGTTCCTCGCGGCCGGTGAAGTCGGCCGCGGCGTGCGGCATCCGGATCACCGGGAGCGGGACGCGCTCGTCGGCCGCGGCGCCGCGCCAGACCAGGGTCGGGTCCGAGCGCAGGATGCGTTCGTGCAGTCGGCGCAGTCCGGCCCCCGGTTCCACGCCGAGCTCGGAGACCAGGCCGCGCCGGGCGGACTTGAAGGCCTGGAGCGCGTCCGACTGCCGGTCGCAGCGGTAGAGCGCGACCATCAGGTGGGCGTGCAGTATCTCCCGGAAGGGGTGCTCGCCGACCAGGGCCATCAGCTCCCCGGTGAGCTCCCGGTGCCGGCCGACCCGCAGGTCGGCCGCGATCCGCTGCTCCAGGGTGCTGATCCTGGTCTCCTCCAGCCGCACGGCGGCGCTGGAGAGCATCGGGCCGTGGGTGATGCCGGACAGCGGGACCCCGGTCCAGAGCCGCAGTCCCTCCTGGAGCAGGTGCGATGCCTCGGCGAAGTCGCCCCGGTCGTAGGCCTCCCGGCCGTGCCGTCGGAAGGACTCGAACACGGGCAGGTCGAGGTCGTCCGGGGCGATCCGGAGCCGGTAGCCCGGGGGCACCGTCTGCAGGTCGCGGTCCCGGTCGCGCGGAAGGCTCTCCGGCGCGCCGGCGGCGAGGGTGGTGCGGAGCTGCGAGATGTAGACCTGAAGGGTGGTGGTCACGGTCCGCGGCGGTGAGACGTCCCACAGTTCGTCGATCAGGCTCTCGGTGGGAACGACCTCGTTCCCCCGCAGCAGCAGCACCGCGAGCAGGACGCGGACCTTGGCCGCCGTCGGGGTGTGCGGCGACATGCTGACCGGTCCGAGGATCCGGAACTTCATGGCTCGGTCCCCTTCCCTTCTTCTCGACGGTCCTGGCTCAGCAGTCCTGGAGCACGACGACCGAGAGCGTCCCGACCTGTCGGCTGCCCTGGGAGAGGACCAGGTTCACCGGCAGTGCGGGAGTGCCGTCGGCCGCGCGCGTCAGTTCGCCCGAGGAGGCCGCGCAGTAGAGCGGGAGGTCCGGCTCGGCGAAGCCCTTGAAGTGCGCGGTCCAGCTGATCAGGGCGCAGCTGCCGGCCGCGAAGCCGTGCTGTTCGGCGGCGAGCAGCAGCGCCGCCTGCCGGGCGGCCTCCATCAGCACGGTGGCGGGGACGTGGTCCACGGAGACGCCGTAGAAGACCGGGTGGTCGGGCTCCGCCATGATCCGGACCAGCAGCACGCCGTCCTCGCGGCCCAGCGGTTCGCTGATGACCACGTTCCTGGGGTCGCTGCGGCCGACGGCCTCCGGGCGGGGCCGTCCGGGCGTCCGGTAGTGGTCGGGTTCCGGCAGAGGGCCGCCCAGCGGTCCTGCCAGGGGCCCGGTCGGCGGCTCGGCGGAGTCGGCCCGGCTGGCGATCCGGCCGCGCTCGCGGAGGTTCCGGTAGACCTTGGGCATCAGGAAGACCATCCGCGCCTTGGCGCTGCCGCACGGCACGCCCTCGACGCTGAAGCTGCTCTCGCACTCGAGGCCGCGCGGCACGCCGTTGACCACGTCGACCGGATGCAGCGTCATGTCCATGGCCAGGTGGCCCATCCGCTCGCCGCAGCGCCAGGGGCCGGTCTCGTGGATCCCCACCTCGGTCGTGGAGAAGACGGCGGGCCGCTCCCGGGGCACCCGGAAGTAGCGGTGGGCGACGAAGAGCGCCGAGCGGCGCAGCGCCTCGGCCGGGATCTGCAGGTCGTGGAAGGGAGAGGGCCCGTCGTTGAAGAGCAGGTGCTGCTCGGGGAGGACGGCGGACACGCCGAACTGCTGCACGACCGGACCGGTGGAGCCGTGCATGATCCCTTCCACCGAGTTCGGACGGTGGATCAGGTGATGCGCGAACTCCACGGCTCTCACGGCGGTATCGGTGGTCACCATCGGACTTCCCCCTTGTGGGTGACGACGCCTCAGGACGTCGGTTCGGGTTCCTGGCAGGCCTGCTGGTAGGCGGTCTGGAGCAGGAGCCAGACGATGTCGAACTCCCAGTCGTCACGCGGTCCGTAGACCAGGACCGAGTCGAGGGGTTCGGCGGTGAGCCCCCAGCCGCGCTCGATGGTCACCGCGGCTGCGGCGGCCGGCAGCATCAGGTGCAGGCTGCCGTCGTAGGAGGGGTGGATGTGGGCGAACTCGGTCCCGGCGAAGAAGGCCTCGACCGGTCCGTGCGCCAGCGAGGGGGCCAGTTGGCAGGAACTGCTTCCGGCCACGCAGATGAAGGACGGGCGGATCCGCACGCCCGGGAGCTCCTCGGCCCGCTGCCGCATCCGTTCCGACAGATGGGGCGGCGAGGACTGGGTGAGCTGTTCGACCGTGCCGCTGGTCGTGGCGAGCGGTGCACGCCCTGGTCGGCGGGGCAGGTCGGGGACGATCACGCTGGGCGCTCCTCTGGCCGTAACTATGTTCAGACAGCGACCACTTGTTCGAGAGAGTGATCCTGGCTACCGCCCCAGCATGAGACGCTCCGATCCCGGTCGGGTCCCGGTCGAATCCCGTGGATCCCGGCGGCGCCACCCCGGCCGGGACCGGGGAAACGCGATCGCAACGCACTGACGGGTGGAAATACCTGCCCATTGGCCCGCGCAAGGGCTATTGTGCGAGGCGGTATCGCTTCGGGAGCCTTCTGGGAATGTGCGCGGCAATGCTCTGACGTGTCGGAAGCAGGACACACAGTGCACATCAAGGGGTGGATTCCATGAAGGTCAACCGCATCCTGGGCGTCGGCATACTGGGGCTCTCGGCAGTTGTGATCGTATTCGCCGCCCCGCATCAGTCGGCCGGCCCCGCGCAGCACAACACCTCGAACGTGGTACGGGTATCGGACGGCCGGATCGGCCCGAACCTGGTCACCAACACCGGCCGCTGAGCGAAACTACCGAGCGGTCGCTCAGAATGGCCGGCGGAATTCCTCGGGAACGCCCATGAGGCCGAAGACCTCCCGCGCCTCCGCCCTATACCGCGCCGCTTCCCCGACCGCGCCGAGTTCCTCCTGCGCGGCGCCCATTCCCTGAAGTGCCTCGGCCATTCCCAACCGGTACTCGATGGCCGAGGCGAGTTGATGGGCGCGCTGGTGGTGCTGGAATGCCTGACGGTATTCCCTGCGTCTGTTGTGGATTCTCCCGAGGACGTTCTCGGCGAGCGACAGGTGCGCCGGGGAGTGGTCGGTCCAGAACAGGTCGAGCGCCTGCGAGGCGTAGTCGTACGCCTCCTCGTAGCGGCCCGCCCGCTGGTGGGCGTCGGCGAGCCGGGTCAGCACCAGGTCCGTCGTGGTGGGGGTGCCCAGTCGCTTGCACAGCTCCTGGGCCTGGAGCAGGCTGGCCATGGCCGCCTCGTCCTCGCCCAGTCCGAGCAGCGCGTTGGCCTCGTTGACCAGCGCCAGCGGCTGGTTGTTGACCTCGCCGAGCCCCTGGTACAGCTCCAGCGCGCGCCGCGCGGCGGCCACCGCCCGGTCGTAGCAGCCGAGGATGCTCGCCGCCGAGCTGATGTTGACCAGGGCTGACGCCTCCTCACGGAGGCTGTCCAGCTCCTGGTGCATCACCAGGGCCCGCTCCAGGCAGCGGAGGCCGTCGGCGTACTCGCCCAGACTGTTGTGGAAGGCCCCCAGCCGGCTCAGGCTGCCGGCCTCGCCGTGGCGGTCGCCGATCTCCTCGGCGAGTTCCAGCGCCTGCTCGACGTAGGCGAGCCCCTCCCGGAACCGGCAGAGCTGCCACAGGGCGACCGACAGGTTGGTGAGCGTCATCCGCAGCAGCAGCGGATCGCCCACCTGGCGCGCCGCGTCCACCCCCATCCGCTCCACCTCGAAGCTGTCGGTCAGGTACCCGTTGTTCTGGAGGTACTGGCCGAGGTTCCGCGGCAGGCACGCGGCGTGCAGGTTGAGCCCGCAGCGGCTGGCCACCCGGACCGCCTCCAGCAGGTTCCCGCGCTCGCGGTCGAACCAGGCCAGGGCGCTCTGGTCGTCGTCCAGGCGGGGCAGTTCGGCATGGCCGCCGGAGACCGTGACGGCCAGGTGGATCCGGCCCGGATAGAGCGTCAGCGAGGCCGTCTCGGAGGCCTGGAGGTAGTAGTCCATCAGCCGCAGCACCGCCTGCTCGTCGCCGGTGCGGGTGCTCTCGTCGCGCAGGCTGTGGGCGAAGCTGCGAACCAGGTCGTGGAAGACGTAGCGGCCCAGCTCCCGCTCCCCGACCAGGTGGACGTCGAGCAGGTCCTCCAGGATCTCGGCCGCCTCGTCGACCGGCCGTCCGAGCAGCGCGGCGGCGGTCCAGACGTCGACGTCCGACCCGGGGTGGAAGCCCAGCAGCCGGAACGCGGTCTGCCGCTCCGGCTCCATCACCAGGTAGGAGAGGCCGAGGCTGGCGGCGACGCTGCGGTCGCCGGCGTTGAGCTCGTTGAGGGTCCGGGTCTGGTCGCGCAGCCGGTCGACCAGGTACCCGATGGTCCAGCGCGGCCGGTTCCGCAACCGGCCGACGGAGACCCGCAGCGCCAGCGGCAACTGGCCGCAGAGCTGCACGAGTTCACCGACCGCCTCGGGTTCGGCGGAGACCCGGTCGGCGCCCAGGGTGCGGCCGAGCAGGGCGGTGCTGTCGCCGGCCGAGAGCAGGCCGATCGGGAAGGGCTGCGCCCCGTCGATTCCGGTCAGCCGGACCCTGCTGGTGACCAGCACCAGGCAGCCCGGCGAGGACGGGATCAGCGGCCGCACCTGGGCGGCGCCGATCGCGTTGTCCAGGAGCAGCAGCAGCCGCCGCTGAGCCGTGGTCACCCGCCACAGGGCGACCCGGCTGAGCAGCCCGTCGGGGATCCGGTCGCCCGGCACGCCCATGGTCCGCAGCAGGACGTCGAGCGCCTCCTCGGGCTCCAGCGGGTGCTGGCCCTGGGTGAAGCCGCGCAGGTCGATCGAGAGCTGGCCGTCCGGATAGCTCCCGGCCAGCAGGTAGGCGGCGCGCACGGCGAGCACGGTCTTGCCGCTGCCGCCCATGCCCTCCACCGCGATGATCCGCGCGCCCTGGTGCGAGGAGTCGGCCGCGCCGTCCAGCAACTGCTTCAGCTCGGTCTCACGGCCGGTGAAGTCGGGCAGGTCGTACGGCAGCGAGCAGGGGGCCGCCTCCCCGGCCGGGATCTCGGCCACGGGGTCCGCCGCGGCGGGCGGCCCGCCCGGAGCGGGCTCCTCCCCCTGCGGCGCGGCGGTCAGCCCGGGGCTGTTCCGCAGGATGCGCTCGTGGAGGTCGGCGAGGTCGCTGCCGGGGTCGATCCCCATCTCCTCGGAGAGGATCTCGCGGACCCGGGCGAACTCCTCCAGCGCCTCGGCCTGTCGGCCGGAACGGTAGAGGGCGAGCATCAACTGGGCCCGGAAAGTCTCCCGCAGGGGGTTCGCGGCCACCGTCTGGCGCAGGTCGCCGACCAGGTCGGCGGCCTCGCCGAGACCGAGCCGCAGCTCGAAGAGCTGCTCGGCGGCGGTGAGCCGGCGCTCCTCCAGCATGGTCGCCGCGGTCTCGATCACCGCTCCCCCGGTGCCGGACATCAGCGGTCCGCGCCACAGTTCCAGCGCCGCCCGGAGCTGGTCGGCGGCGTTCCGCCGGAGCCCGGCGGCCGCGGCCTCCCTGGCCCGCCGGGTCCGCACCGTGAACATGCTCAGGTCGAGCTGGTCGTCGTCCAGGGCGATCAGGTAGCCGGCCCCGTCGGTGCGGAGCAGCGAGGCTCCACCGGGGATGCGGCGGCGCAGGTCGGCGGCGACCTTGCGGATCTGGTGCACGGCCGTGGCCGGCGGGTCCTCGTCCCAGGCGGCCTCCACCAGGCGGGTGACCGGCACCACCCGGTTCGGCTCAAGCAGCAGCACCACCAGCACCCGCTCCTGGATCGGCCCGCCGAGCCGCAGCCGCACCCCGGCCGACCAGCCCTCCAGCGATCCGAGGATCTTGAAGCTGACCTCAGGCGTCCCGGGCTCACTGCCCATGCCCTTGTTCCCCCTTGTGTCGGACTGCCGCAGACACCGTGCTCGGCCGGGCTCAATCGTAGGAAAAGAACCTGTGCGAAAAGAGTCCGGTCAGAAGGGCTTCCGGGAAACGTGAGCCTAACCGTTCGAACTGAGGTCGCATCAGGAGCAAACCCGCCGTTTCGGGATGCTCGGCAGATCCGCTAAAGGGACGCTTGCGGTGCGCAGCGGCAGGATCCGTTCCGTTTGTCGCTCCGGGCGCTTTAGGGGGCCGCAATTCCCGCCGCGCACCCTGTGACCCACATGGTGCGCAGCGCTGCGGACACCGGAACCGGAAAAACCCCGCAGTACCGGGGCGTGGAAGGAGATCTCTGTGGCGGCGAGACCAACGACGGGGACGGCCTCCGGCCGCCCCGCACCCGCCCCCGAAGTGCGGCTTCGCACCCGGACGGTGCACGGATACCGACGGGCCTTCAGAATGGCGGGGAAAGGATCCGCCATTCTGCTGATCCACGGAATCGGCGATTCCTCCTCCACCTGGTCCGGAATCATTCCGGGACTGGCGCAGCGTTACCGCGTCATCGCCCCGGACCTGCTGGGCCACGGGGCCTCCGACAAACCCCGCGCGGACTACTCGGTGGCGGGATATGCCAACGGCATGCGCGACCTGCTGTCGGTGCTCGGCGTCGAGCGGGTGACCCTGGTCGGGCACTCCCTCGGGGGCGCCGTGGCCATGCAGTTCGCCTACCAGTTCCCGGAGCGCACCGAGCGCCTGGTGCTGGTCGGCACCGGCGGGGTCGGCCGGCAGGTCACCCCCGTCCTCCGGGCGGCCTCGCTGCCCGGCGCGGACCTGCTGCTGGCCATGCTGCGGCTGCCGACGGTCCGTCAGCAGGTGGGCCTGGGCGTGAGGATCCTCCAGCGGCTGAACACCGGGCTCGGCCTGGACGCCCCGGACCTGCTGCGCGTCATCGACGCGCTGCCGGACGCCACCTCGCGCAGCGCGTTCATCCGCACCCTGCGCGCGGTGGTCGACTGGCGCGGCCAGGTCGGCACGCTGCTGGACCGGTGCTACCTCACCCAGGGCATGCCGACGATGCTGCTCTGGGGCGAGCGCGACCAGGTGGTTCCGGCCATCCACGCCGGAATGGCGCACGTGCACATGCCGGGCAGTCGGCTGGAACTGTTCGAGAACGCCGGGCACTTCCCGTTCCACACCGATCCTCACCGGTTCACCTCTGTCCTGCACGACTTCATCTCCACCACGGATCCGGCCCACTTCAGTGCGGAGGAGTGGCGCATGATGCTGCGCGGCCGCCGGCCGACGGCGCGGGCTGTCCCGGTGACCCGTCCCCGTACCGCGGCGCCCCTGCGAGCCATCGGCTGACCGAAGCTTCGCCTGTCCCTGTCCTCGGCAGAGCAGAACAGACATAAGGAGAACCTTCAGAGATGACACGCTATCTGACGGCCGCCCGCGACGTCCACGACAGACCTGGCGAGCGCCGCCTGCGGATGTTCTGCTTCCCCTTCGCGGGCAGCGGGGCCTCGGGGTACGCCGGCTGGCAGCGGTGGATCGCCCCGGGGGTCCAGGTGATGCCCGTTCAGCTCCCGGGCCGGGAGAGCCGGATGGCCGAGCCCCGGTTCACCGAGCTGCCCAAGCTGATCGACGACCTCGACCGCGAGCTCGGCCCCGAACTGGACGAGCCCTACGTCCTGTTCGGACACAGCATGGGCGCGCTGATCGCCTTCGGGCTGGCCCAGCAGCTGCTGGCCACCGGCGCCCCGCTGCCCCGCGCGCTGGTGGTCAGCGCCTACCGCGCGCCGCACCTGCCCGCGGTGCCGCTCGCCTCGCCGGACGCCCCGGAGGGGGAGCTGGTGGCCAGCCTGGCCCGGCTCGGCGGCATCCCGCCGGTGCTGCTGGACCACCCGGAGTGGCTCTCCGCGCTGCTCCCGATCGCCCGGGACGACCTGCGGCTCTGCTACGGCCCCGGACCGGCGGCGCACGAGCCGCTGCCCTTCCCGCTGCACGCCTTCGCCGGCCGGGACGACCCGCTGGTCACCCCCGCCGAGGTGCGGGAGTGGGACCGCTACGCCGCCGACGGCTTCACCCTGCGGACGCTGCCCGGCGACCACTTCTACGTCCGCGGCCAGGAACAGCGCTTCTTCGCCGAGCTCAACCAGCTGCTGGCGCCGCTCGCGGCCGAGGCCGGCGTCCCGGCGCCGGTGTGAACCGGTACGAGACCTGAGGAGACGAGGAGACATGACGCCCTACCTCTCGGAACGGCACCACGACACGACGGAGGAGACCCTCCGGATGTTCTGCTTCCCCTTCGCCGGAGGCGGCGCCTCCGCCTACGTGGGCTGGCAGCGGCGGCTCGGCCCGCACGTCCAGGTGATGCCGGTCCGGCTGCCCGGCCGGGAGACCCGGTTCCAGGAGCCGCGCTTCACCGACCTGGACGCGCTGGTCGAGGAGCTGGACGCGCAGCTGGGCGAGCAACTCGACCGCCCGCACGTCATGTTCGGGCACAGCATGGGCGCGCTGATCGCCTTCTCGCTGGCCGAGCGCCGGCACGCCCTGGGCAAGCCGCTGCCCCGGGCGCTCTTCCTCAGCGGCCACCGGGCCCGGCACCTGCCGCTGCCCCACCTGATCGACCGCGGCGCCTCCGACGAGGAGCTGGCCGAGGTGCTGACCGCCCTCGGCGGGATCCCGCAGCGGATGCTGGAGCACCCGGAGTGGCTCAACACGCTGCTGCCGGTGGCCAGGGACGACCTGCTGCTGTGCGCGGGCCCGCTGAGCGAGGACGTCAACCCGCTGCCGGTGCCGCTGCACGTGTTCGCCGGCGCCGGGGACCGGATCGTCCCGCCGGCCGAGATGCGGCCCTGGGGCCGGCACACCACGGCCGAGTTCGAGATGCAGACCTTCGACGGCGGCCACTTCTTCCTGCGCGAGCAGGGCCGGGCGTTCCTGGACCGGATGGCGGAGCTGACGCTCCGTTACTCCCCGGTACTGGAAGGGGCGCTGTCGTGACCGACACCGATCCGGGCCCGCCGGCGCTGCCGTTCCACCGCCCCGGCGCCCTGGACCCCGCGCCGGAGTACGCCGAACTGCGCGGGCGCTGCCCGGTGGCGCACGTCCGGCTGCCCAGCGGCGACCAGGCGTACCTGGCCACCAGCTTCGAGAGCGCCAGGACGGTGCTGTCCGACCCGAGGTTCAGCCGGGCCGCGACCACGCGGCCCGGCGCGCCCCGGGTCGGGCCGGCCCCGCAGACCTTCCCGAGCCTGCTGAACATGGACCCGCCGGACCACACCCGGGTCCGCGGGATCGTCGCCAGGGAGTTCACCGCCCGTCGGGTGGAGGGGCTGCGCGGTCTGATCCAGGGTCACACCGACCGGCTGCTGCACCGGCTGACGCTGCTGGAGCCGCCGGTGGACCTGGTCCAGGAGTACACCCTACGGCTGCCGGTGCTGGTCATCTGCGACCTGCTCGGGGTCCCGGTCGGCGACCGGGAGCGGTTCTCCTCGTACTCCAGCGGCTGGCTGTCCACCGGCGCGGGCTCGGCCGAGGAGATGCGCGCCGCGCAGGCGGGCCTGCGCGGCTACCTCGCGGAGCTGGTCGCCGCGAAGCGGGTCCTCCCCGACGAGGGCCTGCTCTCCGCGCTGGTGGCGGCGAGCGACTCGGACGACGGCCGGCTGTCCGAGGAGGAGCTGCTGTTCCTGGGCATCGGCATCCTGGTCAACGGCCATGAGACGACCGCCAAGCAGATCGCCAACGGAGTGCTGGCGGTGCTGACCCAGCCGGATGCCCGCGCCGAGGCGCTGAGCGGCCCGGACGGCCTGAACCGCACGGTCGAGGAACTGCTCCGGCTGTACCCGCCGGGCGACGAGGGCCTGCTCCGGATCGCCCTGGAGGACGTCGAACTGGACGGGACGCTGGTCCCGGCCGGCAGCGCGGTGCTGCCCGGCATCGCCTCGGGCAACCGGGACGCCCGGCAGTTCGCCGACCCCGACCGGATCGACCCCGGACGCGACGCGACGGCGCACCTCACCTTCGGCCACGGCCCGCACTTCTGCCTCGGCGGACCGCTGGCCCGGGTCGAGCTCCGGATCGCCCTCGGCTCGCTGCTGGAACGCTTCCCGACGCTGCGCCTCGCCGTGCCGCTGTCGGAGATCCCGCGGGCCACCGGCCTGCTGGTGCACGGCGTCAGCGCCCTCCCGGTCACCTGGTGAACCGCGGAGGCGAACGCCGCCGTCCGCGCAAGAACGGCTTTAGCGTCCGCTGACAGATTGCCCGTGCGGAGCGTCCGCACGGGGAAAGGCTGGGGAGTCGACGATGCGCTGGGACAACCTGTACCTGGCCGGCCTCGGGGCCTACCTCCCCGAACGGGTGGAGACCGCCGAGGAGGCCATCGCGGCCGGGCGCTACACCCTCGACGAGCACCTCGTGAACGGCATCCGCCAGGTCCGCACGGCCCGTCTTGAGGACGAGTCCCCGGCCGAGATGGCCGCGGCCGCCGCCCGCCGGGCGGTGGCCCGGTCCGGCGTCGCCGCCGAGGAGTTCGGCCTGGTCGTCCACGCCGGCACCGGCCACCAGGGCCAGGAGATGTGGACCCCCGCCTCCTACGTCCAGGACCACTCGGTACGCGGCAACGGCGCCACCGCCGAGGTGCGGCAGGGTTCCGTCGGCGGCCTGGTGGCGCTGGAGCTGGCCGCGTCCTGGGTGGCCTCCCGTCCCGACTCGGCGGCCCTGGTGACCGCCGCGGACTCGTTCCACCTCCCCTACTTCGACCGCTGGACCGCCGACCACCAGCAGGTGTTCGGCGACGGAGCCGGCGCCGCCGTGCTGTCCAGCCGCTCGGGCTTCGCCCGGGTGCTCTCCACCGCCACCTTCTCCGACTCCACGCTCGAACCGGTCTACCGGGGCGGGCCGTGGACCGCGGCACCCTTCGCCGCGGGCGAGCCGGTCTCGCTGCGCGCCCGTAAGGAGGCCTACCTGGGCGGTGACCCGGACGCGGTCCGGGCCACCGTCGACCGGATGACCGAGAACCTGCGCGAGGTCGTCGGACGTGCCCTCAAGGACGCCGGGACCGACCTCGACGGGATCGCCTACCTGATCCATGCCAACACCGGCCGCCCCGTCGCCGAGTGGGGCTTCTACCAGCCCCTCGGCGTGGACCCCGCCAAGACCGTCTACGCATGGGGCCGCGACTACGGCCACATGGGCGCGGCCGACCACTTCGTCAATCTCGACCACCTCTTCGGGACCGTTCCGCTGGACAGCGGGGACCGGGTGCTGACCATCGGGGTCGGCACCGGCGTCGTCTGGACCGCGGTCGTCCTCGAAGTGCTCCACGTCCCGTCCTGGTCCCGCCAGTCCTGACCTGAGGAGAGACAGACACCATGACCACGGTCGTGAAAACCCCGCCCGGTGCGGGAACCGAGGGGCCGGCCGAGGCCGTCCCGCCGCTGGAACGGCTTCGCGTGCTCCAGCGCGAGGACCGGCTCGCCGCCGAGTACCCGGCCGTCGCCGGGCTGCTCGCCGAACTGACCGCCGCCGCGGGCGAGAAGGCCGCCGCCGACCTCGGCCGGGCCGGGCAGCTGCTCTCCAGGCTGGACACCGCACAGGTCACCGCCGCGCACCCGGACACCCCCGTCCTCACCGTCGCCGTGGCCGGCCACTCCACGGTCGGCTCCGTCGTCCCGTCGCTCACCGCCGAGCTGGCCCGGCACGGCATCCTGCTCAAGGCCGCCCTCGGCGACTTCGACGGCTACCTGCGCGAGCTCCAGGACACCGGCAGCCCGCTCTACGCCGCCGGCCTCGACCTGGCCCTGGTCATCCTGGACGCCCAGGCCGTGTTCGACGAACTGCCCGGCGTCTGGCGGGTGGAGGACCTGGAGCGGACCGCCGCGGTCAAGCTCGCCCAGCTGAGCCGGCTGGTCCAGCAGCACATGGAGCAGGGCAGCGCCACCCTGGTGCTCAACACCCTCCCGCTGCACCGCAACCACACCCACCAGCTGGTGGACCTGCGCTCCCGGGCCGCCCTCGGCGCGGCCTGGCGGGAGTTCAACGCGGGCCTGCTGCGGCTCTCGGCCGCCCACGAGCGGGTGGTCGTCGTCGACCTCGACCCGCTGGTCGCCCTCGGCGGCCCGCTCAACGACCCCCGGATGGCCTCGTACGCCAAGGCCAACCTGGGCGAGGAACTGCTCGGGCGGTACGCCCGCGAGGTCGGCCACCTGGCCCGGAGCCTGCGCGGCCGGGCCAAGAAGGTCCTGGTCGTGGACCTGGACAACACCCTCTGGGACGGCGTGCTCGGCGACGACGGCGCGGACGGCATCGCCGCCGCGACCACCTACCGCGGCGAGGCCTTCGGCAACTTCCAGAAGGTGGTCAAGCAGATCGGCTCGCAGGGCGTCCTGCTCGCGGTCAGCAGCAAGAACGACCAGGACCCGGTGCTGGAGGTGCTGCGCACACACCCCGACATGGTGCTGCGCGACACCGACTTCGTCCGGGTGAACGCCAACTGGAACCCCAAGGACGGCAACATCCTGGACATCGCCGCCCGGCTGAACCTCGGCGTGGACAGCTTCGTCTTCGCCGACGACTCGCCGTTCGAGACCGGCCTGGTCGCCTCCAGCCTGCCCGAGGTCGCCTTGGTGCGGCTGGACGAGGAGCCGGCCCTGCACGTCGAGCGACTGCTCGCCGACGGCTGGTTCGACGTCCGTGAACTGACCGCGGAGGACCGCGAGCGGGCCGCCCTCTACCAGGTCGAGGCCGGACGCCAGGACCTGCTGGAGAACAGCGCCTCGTTCGAGGAGTACCTCCAGCAGCTCGGGGTGAAGGTCGCGGTGACCGCCGTCGGCGACGGCGACCTCGCCCGGGTCGCCCAACTGACGCTGCGCACCAACCAGTTCAACCTGACCACGGAGCGGCTCCAGCCGTCCGAGGTGCGCGAGCGGATCGAGAGCCCCGAGCACCTGGTGCTGTCGGTCCGCTCCGGCGACCGCTTCGGCGACAACGGCGTGGTGGGCGCCCTCTTCGCGCACACCACCGCCGAGGGCCTGCACATCGACAACCTGCTGCTGAGCTGCCGGGTGTTCTCCCGCGGCATCGAGCAGGCGGCGGTGACCTCGGTCCTGGCCCACGCCAAGGAGCGCGGTCTGGCCTCGGTCACGGCGGCCTACCGCCCGACCAAGAAGAACCACCGGGTCCGCGACTTCTGGCCCACCCTCGGCTTCGAGCAGACCGCGGAGGACGACGAGGAGCTGCGCTTCTCCCACTCCCTCGCCGAACTGCCCGAGGTCCCCGACCACCTCCACCTCGACGTCTCCCTCGAAAGGCCGCAGCCGTGATCACCGAGGCTTCCTTCATCCAGCTGGTCCGCGACGAACTCGCGCTGCCGCTCGCCGACACCGACCTGGAGACCGACTTCGACCGGGTCGTGTCCTGGGACTCCATGCACGTGCTGCGCCTGGTCGCCGCCGTGGAGAAGGAGACCGGCAAGCGGATACCGGTCGGCAAGATCCTCGCGGAGCGCAGCCTCCGCGGCATCTACGAGCTCGTCGCCGCCTGACCCCTGACCCGGAGCACACCCCCCGAACCCACGGGCCGGGGCGCGGCGTCCCCCACACCGCGCTCCGGCCCGTGCCAGTCCCACCGCCCTGTCAAGTCCTCGTCAACTCCCCGTCACGTCCCGTCCATCAGAAGGCATGAGGCCATGTTTGAATCACTCGCGTCCCTGCTGCACCGCAGAAGGCGGCTGATGCTGCTGGCCTCGCTGGTGCTGCTGGTCCTCGCGGGGGCCGTCGGCTCCTCGCTCCAGCAGAGTCTCACCAACGGGGCATCCGACTACGACGACCCGGGGGGCGGCAACGTCGCCGCCCGTGCGGTGATCCAGCGGGCGACCGGCATCGACCCCGAGCAGGGGTACGTGCTGCTGGTCCGCGGCACCGCCCCGCTGACCGCGAGCTCACCGGTCCCGGCCGCCGTCGCCGACGCCGTGGCGCTGCTCAAGGCGCGGCCCGAGGTCAAGCAGGTGCTGGACTACTCCAGTGCTCGGCAGCCGGCCCTGATCTCCGAGGACGGGTTGAGCACCGTGGTGGTCGCCGAGGTCGGCCCGCTGCCGTCCCCGGCCGACGTGCACGCGGTGGACGCGCTGCAGAAGGCCGTCGCGGCGGACCCGCTGCTGGCCCGCACCACCCTGCTCGGCGGCGCGACGCCCGGCCATGTCCAGGTCGCCCAGGTGTCCTCCAAGGACCTCGGCCTCGGCGAGACCATCGCCCTGCCGATCCTGCTGATCCTGCTGGTGTTCGTCTTCCGCGGCCTGGTCGCGGCGCTGATCCCGCTGTTCGGCGGCATCTTCGCGATGCTGCTGGCGATGGCCGCGGTGCGCGGGCTCACCCTGTTCACCCATGTCTCGTCCAGCGCGATGGACCTGATCTTCGCGCTGGGGCTGGGCCTCTGCATCGACTTCAGCCTGCTGCTGGTCTCCCGCTTCCGCGACGAGCTGGCGGCGAGCCGGGCCGCCGGGGTCGAGGGGACGGCCGCCGCCGTCCGCCGCACCGTGCTCACCGCGGGCCGGACGGTCGGCTTCAGCGCCTTCACCGTCGCCGTCGCCCTGTCCGCGCTGCTGATCTTCCCGCTGCCCTATCTGCGCTCGCTGGGCATCGCCGGCATCCTCACCGTGCTGGCCGCGGCGTTCTTCGCCCTGGTGGTGCTGCCCGCGCTGCTGGCCGTGCTGGGGAGCAGGGTCGACGCGCTGTCCTTCGGCCGCGGCCGGCCCGGCGGCGCGGAGCGGGTGGTGCGCCGCTGGGAGCGGCTGGCCCGCGGGGTGATGCGCCGTCCGGTGGTCTACGGGGCGGTGGGCGTGGCGGTGCTGCTCGCCGTCGCCTCCCCGGTCACCGGGATCCGCTTCACCGGCGTGGACTCCTCGGTGCTGCCGCTGTCGACCTCCTCCGGGCAGGTGGCACAGCAGTTGACGACCCGTTACGCGCAGCAGCCGGCCTCGGTGAAGATCGTGCTGGACGGGGCCGCGGACAGCGCCGCCGCGCTCGCCGACTACGCGAAGCGGGTCGGCCGGGTGCCCGGCGTCCAGGCCGTGACCGCACCGGTGGCCGTGGGAGCGGACCACTGGGAGATCGACGCCTCGGTGGCCGGACAACCGCTGGAGAACCGCGCCCTGGCGACGGTGCAGCAGGTCGAGCGGGTCCAGGCCCCGTACCGGGCCCGGTACACCGGCAGCAGCGCCGACTTCCTGGCGCAGCGCGCCAGCATCGGCGACCACCTGGTCCCGGCCGGCGCGGTGCTGGCGGTGCTGACCATGCTGCTGCTGTTCCTGTTCACCGGCTCGGTCTGGCTGGCCTTCCAGGGGCTGCTGATGAACGCCCTCTCGGTCGGCGCGGCCTTCGGCATGCTGGTCTGGGTGTTCCAGCAGGGGCACCTGGGCGGCCTGCTGGACTTCACCGCGGCGGGCGCCCTGGAGGAGACCTCGCCCGTCATCCTGTTCGCGCTCGCCTTCGGCCTCTCCACCGACTACAACGTGTTCCTGCTCGGCCGGATCATGGAGGCCCGCGGCAAGGGCCTGGACGACCGGTCCGCGATCGCGGCGGGGCTGTCCCGCACCGGCGGGATCGTCACCTCGGCGGCGCTGCTGTTCGTGGTGGCGGTGGGCGCGCTGGGCGTCTCCCGGCTCACCTTCATCAAGGAGCTCGGCCTGGGCGCGGCCTTCGCCGTGCTGATCGACGCGACGGTGGTGCGCACCCTGCTGGTCCCGGCCGTGATGGGCCGGCTGGGCGGCGCGGCGTGGTGGGCCCCGGGCCCGCTGCGGCGGCTGCACGACCGGTTCGGCTTCCACGAGGGCGGCTCCGAGGAGCCGGAGACGGCGCTGGAGACCGCGCCGGAGCCGGCCGCGGAGCCGGCCTCCCGCCCGGCCCTGAAGGTCTGACGGAGCGTCCGTTCCGTCCCGTCGTCGCACCGGGCCGCCGTGGTCGGCCCGGTGCGACGGCTTTTCCGGCACCCGCACAGCAGACGAGAGGGGAAGGACCATGAGCGGTCACCGGTGGTGGCGAGTGCGAAGAACCGTGCTGGTGTGGTGCGGCCAGTTCTGGCTGGGCCTGGTGGTGACCGGGAGCTACCTCGGCCAGATGCTCCCCCCGGACGCCTACGAGGCGGTCGTGGTGGAGCTGAAGTTCCTCCGCGGCCTGCCCGAGGGGCACCCGGAGCGGATCCCCGAGGACGGCCCGCTGACCCCGGGCGAGGCCGTGCTGCGCGAGCAGTTGGAGTTCCTGAACCGGGTGCACTGACCCTCCGGGCGCCGCAAGCAGCGCTAAAGGGGGCCGATACACGATGGCACCACCCCATTGACCGGACAGGCAGTCCCGGGTCCACGATCGAGGCGAGGGAAAGACGTTGACGACGTTGACAGAGGCTGAGACCTTCACGGAACTGGTGCTCTCACGTGCCGCCGCACTCCCGTCCAAGGACGCGTACATCTTCCTGCGCGACGACGCGGTCAGCTCCGAGGCGGACCACCTGAGCTACGGGGCCCTGGACGCCGAGGCCAAGCGGATCGCCTCCTGGCTCCAGGCCAGGGACGCCTTCGGCAAGCAGGTACTGCTGCTCTTCCCCTCCAGCATGGCGTTCGTCAAGGCGTTCGTCGGCTGCCTCTACGCCGGCGCGGTGGCCGTGCCCGCGCCGCTGCCCGGCGAGCAGGGGCACCACCTGGCCCGGGTGGCCGGGATCGTGCGCGACGCCGAGGTGAAGGCGGTGCTCTCGGACGCCGCCAACGCGCCGATGATCTCCGCCTGGCTGGAGTCCGAGGGCCTGGCCGACGTGCAGTGCCTGGCCGTGGACGGCGACCCGTCGCTCGGCGACGCCGCCGCCTGGACCCGGCCCGAGTTCGGCCCGGACCACCTGGCCTTCCTCCAGTACACCTCCGGGTCGACCAGCCTGCCCAAGGGCGTCATGGTCACCCACCGCAACCTGCTGGCCAACGAGCGGGCCATCCAGAACTCGATCGGCTCCGACTCCGACTCCCGGGTGGGCGGCTGGCTGCCGTTCTACCACGACATGGGCCTGATCGGGCACGTGCTGCACCCGCTCTCGCTGGGCGCGACCTCGGTGCTGATGTCGCCGGTGTCCTTCCTGAAGCGGCCGTTCCGCTGGCTCCAGATGATCGACACCTACAAGGTCACCGTCGGCGGCGGCCCCAACTTCGGCTACGACCTGTGCGTCCGCCGGATCACCGACGCGCAGCTCGCCACGCTCGACCTGTCCAGCTGGGTCGGCGCCTGCAACGGCGCCGAGCCGGTCCGGGCGGAGACCCTGCGCGCCTTCGCCGCGCGCTTCGCCCCGGCCGGCTTCCGGGCCGAGAACTTCTTCCCCTGCTACGGCATGGCCGAGACCACCCTGCTGGTCTCCGGCACGCCGCTCGGCCAGGCCCCGATCGAGTGGCAGGCCGACGCCGCCGCCCTGGAGCAGGGGCAGCTGCTGGCCGCGCGGCCGGACCAGCCGACCCGCGCCCTGGTGAGCAGCGGCGTGATCAAGGACTTCGACGTCCGCGTGGTCGAGCCGGAGGCGCTGACCCAGCTCCCGGACGGCTCGGTCGGCGAGATCTGGATCAAGGGCGCCAGCGTGGCGCCCGGCTACTGGAACCGCCCCGAGGTGAACCAGGAGATCTTCGACGCCGGCATCGCCGGGACCGAGGGCTCGGACGCCTCGGGCTGGCTGCGCACCGGCGACCTGGGCGTGCTGACGGACGGTCAGCTCTACGTCACCGGGCGGCTCAAGGAGATGGTCATCATCAACGGCCGCAACATCTACCCGCACGACGTGGAGCGCGCGGTCCAGGGCCTGGACCCGGCCCTCGGCGCGGGCGCCGGGGCGGTGTTCGCGGTCGACACCGACCGGGAGCACCTGGTGGTGGTGCAGGAGGTGCGGCCCAACGCCTCCACCACCGACCTGCCGACCCTGCAGAGCATGATCCAGCAGCTGGTCGGCAGGGAGTTCAGCGTCCCCGCGGGCAATGTGCTGCTGGTCCGGCCGGGCACCATCCGCCGCACCACCAGCGGGAAGATCCAGCGGACGCTGATGCGCAAGCTGTTCCTCTCCGGCCGGATCACCGCGCTCTACGAGACCCTCGACGCCGAGATCTCCGCGCTGCTGCCGGGAACCCCCGAGGCCCCCGCCGAGCCGTCCCTGGAACCGGTGGCCTGACATGGACGACACCGACGGCACCGACCTCCCGTCCCCCCCGCCCTACCCGGCGGCCGAGGCGCTGGAGCGCCACCTCGGCCACCCCGACGACCCCACCGTGGTGTTCACCGCGGCCCGCAGCGTCGAACTGGACGACCGCGAGGAGTTCCCGACGGTGCTCTGCGAGCAGTTGGAGTCCTGGGGCATCCAGGACTACTACGTGCCGGCCGAGTTCGGCGGGCGGCTGGAGAGCTACGAGGACCTGCTCCAGGTGATGCGGACCGTGGCCCGGCGCGACCTGACCGTCGCGATCGGGCACGGCAAGACCTACCTCGGCGGCGTCTGCGTCTGGACCTCGGGCTCGCCCGAGCAGGCCGCGCGGCTGGCCGCGGACATCGAGGCGGGCGTGCCGGTCTCGCTCGGGCTGACCGAGCGCGCCCACGGCAGCGACCTGCTGGCCGGCGAGCTGGTGGCCGAGCCGGACGGGTCCGGCGGCTACCTGGTCACCGGGGAGAAGTGGCTGATCAACAACGCCACCCGGGGCAGCGTGCTGTCCCTGCTCACCCGGACCGGGGCCGAGGGCGGCCCGCGCGGGTTCAGCGTCCTGCTGGTGGACAAGCGCCGGCTGGAGCCGGGCAGCTTCCGCTGCCTGGACAAGATCCCGACGCACGGCATCCGCGGCGCCGACATCAGCGGCATCGTCTTCGACTCGGCCCGGGTCCCCGGGACCGAGGTCGTCGGCGGCGAGGGCGGCGGCATCGAGACCGTCCTCAAGGCGCTCCAGCTGACCCGCACCATGTGCGCGGCGCTGTCGCTGGGCGCCGCCGACCACGCCCTGCACATCGCCCTGGACTTCGCCGAGCAGCGCGCGCTCTACGGCCGCCACCTGATCGAACTCCCCAAGGCCCGCCGCTCGCTGGCGGACGCCGCGGTGGACGCGCTGATCGGCGAGGCGCTGGCGCTGGTCGCCTGCCGCTCGGTGCACACCCTGACCGGCGAGCTCAGCGTGACCTCGGCGGTCACCAAGTACCTGGTGCCGACCGGCAGCGAGGGCGTGATCCGGGAGCTGACCCGGCTGCTGGGCGCGCGGGCGTTCCTCAAGGACGTGCACGCCCACGGCATGTTCCAGAAGGTCGACCGCGACCACCGGATCGTCGGACTCTTCGACGGCAACACCCTGGTCAACCTCAACTCCCTGATCAGCCAGTTCCGTTCGCTGGTCCGGACGTACCGGCGCGGCACCGGCGACACGGCCGGCGCCGAGGCGGCGTTCCGGCTGGCGGCGCCGCTGCCGGAGTTCGAGCCCGGACGGCTGTCGCTGGTGGCCCGTCGGGGCAGCGGCGTGATCGCCTCGCTGCCGGGGTCGGTGGCGCTGCTGCGCGCCGCGGCCGCCGAGGACCCGGCGCTGAAGGCGGCGCTGAACTCCGCCGAACGGCTGCTGGTCGCCGGTGAGCGGGTGCACGCCGAGATGGAGGTGCACCAGTCCACCGTCAGCGACCTGCCGGTGGCGGCGTTCGACGCCGCGAAGCAGTACGCCTGGCTGTTCGCCGCCGCCGCCTGCCTGGGTGTGTGGGCGCAGAGCCGCGAGGCCGCCGCCGAGTCGGGCACCGCCTGGCTCTGGCAGGACGGCCGCTGGCTCCGCGCCGCCCTGGACCGGCTGCTGCGGCGGCTGGGCGAGGACGGCCCGGACGACGCCGAGGCCTACGACGACGTCCTGGAACACCTCAGGACGGTGCGCGACCGAGGCGAGCTGTTCTCGCTGATGCCGCTGGCCCTGGCCAGAAGGCGCTCGGAGACAGGAGATGAGGGGACGTCATGCTGATCGAGTCCGTGGGCCAGGAGCAGTCCGCCCGCGCCCGGGTGCAAGAACTGGAGGAACGATTCGGCGACCCCTACGCGGCCGCCAATCCGATGGGCTTCCCACAACTGCTCGCGGCCGACGAGGACGGGGAGATCTCCGCGGCCGGGGAGGCCGTCCTCGACGGCCTGAACCTGAACGCGGACTTCGTCCCGCGCTCCCTGGGCGGCCGTCTCGACCGCCTGGACACCCTGGTCCGGGTGATGCGCCAGGTGTTCCGACGCGACGTCACCCTCGGCCTGGGCTACGGCGCGACGTCCTTCATGGCCGCCGTGAACGTGTGGACGGCCGGCTCCAAGGAGCAGCAGCAGCGGCTCGCCGACCTGCTGCTGGCCAACCGCAAGGCCTCGGTGGCGTACCACGAGCTGGCGCACGGCAACGACTTCGTGCGCAACGAGTTCGAGGCCCGGCCGACCCCGGACGGCTTCCTGCTGCACGGCAGCAAGCAGGTCATCAACAACGCCGACCGGGCCGAGGTGCTGACCCTGTTCAGCCGCACCTCGGACGCCCCGGGCAGCCGCAGCCACTCGGTGATCATGGTGGAGCGCAGCCGGCTGGACGCGTCCAGGGTGGAGACGCTGCCCCGCTACGACAGCGTCGGGGTGCGCGGCTGCCATCTGTCCGGGCTGAACTTCACCGAGTGCCCCGCACCGGCCGACGCGCTGGTCGGCGACCTGGGCCAGGGCGTGGAACTGGCGCTGCGGTCCTTCCAGATGACCCGCAGCGCGGTCCCCGGGATGGCCCTGGGCGCGGCCGACACCGCGCTGCGCACGGTGGTCAGGTTCGCGCTCGGCCGCAACCTCTACAAGCGGTCGGTGATGGAGATCCCGCACGCCCGGGCCACCCTCTCGGCGGCCTTCCTGGACCTGCTGGTCTGCGACAGCCTGTCGCTGGTGGCCACCCGCGCGGTGCACCTGCTGCCGGAGGAGACCAGCGTCTACGCCTCGGCGGTGAAGTACCTCGCGCCGCGGATGCTCAGCGAGGCCCTGGAGGAGCTCTCGATCGTCCTCGGCGCCCGCTTCTACGTCCGCGAGGGCGACTTCGGGATCTTCCAGAAGCACGCCAGGGACCTCCCGGTGCTCAGCCTGGGCCACGCCGGGTCCGCCGCCTGCCAGGCGACGATCATCCCGCAGCTGCCCCGGCTGGCCCGGCGCGCCTGGTTCCGGGACGACCCGGCCCCGGACTCGCTGTTCCGGCCCGGCGACGACCTGCCCGACCTCCCGTTCAGCCGGCTGGCCCTGGCCAGCGGCCGGGACGGGCTGACCGCCTCGCTGGTGGCCGCCGTGGACCAGGTCCCCAGCCGGTCGCCGGAGGAGGTCGCGGTGCACGGCTCGGTGCTGCGCTTCCTGGACGAGCTGCACCAGCTCCAGGAGGACACCCTCGCGCTGTCGCCGCAGGACCGCACCGCGCTCGCCAGCCCGGCCAGCTTCGCGCTGGCCGACCGCTACACGGTGGTGCTCGCCGCCGCCGCGGTCATCGGCGTCTGGCTGCAGGCCCGCGACGGCGCGGACGCCTTCCTGGCCGACCCGTCCTGGGCGGCGGCGGCGCTGTACCGGCTCGGCCGCCGGCTCGGCCAGCGGCAGCCGGACCTCCCGGCCGGCTGCGAGGAGCGCGTCCGCGACGAGGTGCTGCGGCGCTTCCACGAGAACCGCAGCTACGACCTGTACGACACCCAGCTCGTCGGGTAGTCCCCGACACCCTCGGTACCCGTTCCTCGGACCCATTCCTCGGATCACCTTCGGAGACAGCCATGACCAGCCCGGTCCCCTCGTACCCGTCCCAACTGGCCGAGCACAGCACGACCAGCCTGACCACCTGGCTCGTCGACCACATCGCGATCTACCTCAACCGCGCGCCGGGCGAGATCGACCCCGCCGTCCCGCTGGCCGAGTACGGCCTCGCCTCGGTCGCCGCGCTGAGCCTCTGCGGCGACATCGAGGAGGAGTTCGACCTGATCCTGGAGCCCACCGTGGCCTGGGACTACCCCACCGTCGCCGAGCTGGCCGTGCACCTCCAGGAGAGCCTGGCCGAGAGCGAGGGCGGACCGCGATGAAGCCCATAGCCATCGTCGGCCTCGACTGCCGCTTCCCGGGGGCGATCGACCCGGCGGCGTACTGGGACCTGCTCGGCAGAGCCGGGGACGGTGTCCGCAAGGTGCCCGAACTGCGCTGGGAGGCCGCCGACTTCTACAGCTCCGACAAGGACCACGAGGGGCGCAGCAACACCGTCCAGGGCGGCTTCATCGACGACGTCGACGCCTTCGACAACGAGTTCTTCACCGTCTCCCCCCGGGAGGCGGCCGCCATGGACCCGCAGCAGCGGCTGCTGCTGCAGACGGCCTGGCGCGCCCTGGAGGACGCCAACGTCTCCCCCAAGCAGCTCGCGGGCACCATGACCGGCGTCTTCGTCGGCATCATGGGCAACGAGTGGGGCCAGGTCCACATGACCGACTACGACCATGTGACGGCGCAGACCGGCTCCGGCAACGGCTACTGCATGACGGCCAACCGGATCTCGTACCACCTGGACCTCAAGGGGCCCAGCCTGGCGGTCGACACCGCCTGCTCCTCCTCGCTGGTGGCGGTGCACCTGGCCTGCAACTCACTGCTGTCCGAGGAGTGCGACTACGCCCTGGCGGGCGGCGTGAACGTGGCGGTGACGCCGGGCCTGAGCATCTTCTACAACCAGGCCGGGCTGTCCGCCCCGGACGGCCGCTGCAAGCCGTTCAGCGCCGACGCGGACGGCATCGGCCGGGCCGAGGGCGTGGGCATGGTCGTGCTGCGCCGGCTGGAGGACGCGATCGCCGACGGGCAGCAGGTGTACGCGGTGATCCGCGGCACCGCCGTCAACCAGGACGGGCGCAGCAACGGCATCACCGCGCCCAACCGCTGGTCCCAGCAGGAGGTGCTGGCGGCGGCCTACCGCCGGGCCGGGGTGACGGCCGATCAGGTCACGTTCCTGGAGGCCCACGGCACCGGCACCGCGCTCGGCGACATGATCGAGGTCAACGCGCTCGGCCACCTGCACGCCAACCGGGCGGACCGGCCGCTGGCGGTCGGCTCGGTCAAGGGCAACATCGGCCACGCCGAGGGCGCGGCCGGGATGGCCGGCCTGATCAAGGTGGCACTGTCGCTGCACCACCGGACGGTCCCAGCCAGCCGGTTCGCCGCCAAGGAGAACCCCAAGCTGCAACTGGCCAAGAACGGCCTGCGGCTGCTGAAGGCCCCGCTCCGGCTCCCGGCCGGGCCCACCGTGGCGGGGCTGAGCAGCTTCGGCATGGGCGGCACCAACACCCACGCGGTGCTGGAGACCGCGCCCGCCTCGGCCGCCCGTCCCAGCCTGCGCGGCGGGACCGGGCGTCCGGCCACCGGCGTCTTCACGCTCACCGCGCCGACCGCGGACGCACTGCGGCGGAACCTGCTCGCGCAGGCCGGGTCGCTGCCCGGCCGGCGCGGCCCGGCGGCCGGGCTCTGCTGGACCAGCAACCAGGTGAAGACCGGCCACAAGTACCGCTTCGCGGCGGCGGTCGGCGACACCAGGGAGCTGGCCGAGAGCATGCGCGCGGCGGCGGCCGACGAGGACTTCGCCGGTCTGGCCGGACAGCCCTCGGGCACCCCCAAGGTCGCCTTCCTGTTCACCGGCCAGGGCTCGCAGCACGAGCGGATGACGGCCGGCCTCTACCGGGACTGGCCGCTGTACCGGCGGTTCCTGGACGAGGCGGACGAGGCGCTGCTGCCCCACGTCGGCGAGTCGGTCCGGGACCTGGTCCTCTCCGGCGACCCGCGGATCCACCGCACCGCCTTCGCCCAGCCCGCGCTGTTCGCGGTCGGCTACGCGCAGACCGCCGCCCTGGCCGAGCTGGGCCTGTACCCGGACCTGGTCCTCGGCCACAGCGTCGGCGAGTACGCCGCCGCCTGCGCGGCCGGGGTGCTGACGCTCCGTGACGCGGCCCGGCTGATCGCGGCCCGTGGCGCGCTGATGCAGGAACTCCCCGCCGGCGGCGGCATGCTGTCGGTCCGGGCGGCGCTCGCCGACATCGAGGAACTCCTCGCCGGCGAACCCCTGGTCGGGGTGGCCGCGATCAACGGCCCCCGCGACACCGTCCTGTCGGGGGACCTCGCCGCACTCGGCCGGATCGGCGAGGCCCTGACGGCCGGGGGCACGGCCGTCAGGGCGCTCCAGGTCTCGCACGCCTTCCACTCGCCGCTGATGGAACCGATGCTGGAGCGCTTCGCCGAGGCCGTCTCCGGCCTCGGCACCGGGGAGCCCCGGATGCCGGTGCTGTCCACGGTCGAGGGCCGGCAGCTGGTCGGCGAGCCGATGGACGCCGGCTACTGGCTGCGCCACATCAGCGCCCCGGTGCGTTTCGGCGCGGCCGCCGAGCAGTTGCTCGCGACCGGCCCGACCCACCTGGTGGAGATCGGCCCCCGGCCGGTGCTGACCTCCATGGTGCGGCGGCTGCGGCCGCCGGCCGGGCTGCGCTCGCTGCACCTCTGCCCCACCGAGGAGGCCGGCGGCCCCGAGGTGGCGGCCGTGGTCGCCGAGCTGTTCCGGGGCGGCGAGGACCCGCACTGGGAGGCGCTCTACCAGGACCAGGACCGGGTGCTGCAACGGCTCGCGCCGTACGCCTTCTCCACCGCGCACCGCTACTGGAGCCGCAACCCGGTGCGCGCCCCGCGCCTGGGCCAGCCGGCCGCGGTGTCCGCGCTCCCCCAGGCCGGGGCCGGGACGGCGACCGACCCGCACGTGGTCGTCGACATCGACCGCTCGGTCGAACTGCCGGACCCGCTCGCCCAGGTGGTGCTGGCCGCCATCGCGAAGGTCGGCGAGTACGTGCCCGAGGAGATCTCGATGCGCTCCCGGCTCTACGAGGACCTCGGCTTCGACTCGGTGATGGTGATGGAGCTCAAGGGCCGGATCGAGGCCAAGCTCCCGGCCGTCGGCGAGCTGTCCGTCCAGGACCTGCTGCCCCGGCTGTCGTCGGTCGGCGAACTGGTCGGCTTCCTGCGGGAGCTGGGCGCGGCCCAGGTCGCCGAGGAGCTCAGCACGACCACCGCCTGACGCACCGGCAGCATCCGCGGATCCACCGACCAGTGAGGGAGCACACACCACCATGGAGTCACCCGAGGCCTACATCACCGGGATCGGCACCTACCTGCCGGGAGAGCCCGTCACCAACGCGACGCTCTCCAAGATGCTCGGCGCCAGCGAGGAGTGGATCGAGCTCTTCATCGGCACCAGGACCCGGCACTTCGCCCGCGACCTGGGCACCGGCGAGGTGCAGTGGTCGCTCGCCGACCTCTGCGCCGAGGCGGCCCAGCGCGCGATCGACGACTCGGGCGCGGACCCGGCCGAGATCGAGTTCATCGTCATGGGCACCGCCACCCCCGACAACCTGATGCCCGCCACCGTCAACCACGTCGCCGACCAGCTCGGCCTGAACCTGCTGCCCACCTACCAGCTCCAGTCCGGCTGCGCCGGCGCCGTGCAGGCGCTCGACCTGGCCCGCACCCTGGTGGTCAGCGGACGGCACCGGACCGGGCTGGTGATCGGCGGGGACGTGTGCAGCAAGCACCTCGACCCGCACATGGACTTCGCCGGCGCCGCCTCCAGCGAGCTGGTCAACTTCGTGCTGTTCGGGGACGGCGCCGGCGCCGCCGTCGTCGGCGCCGAGCCGTCCGGCCGCCGGCTGGCGCTGCGCCGGGTGCTGAACCAGCTGACCGGCCTGGGCCGGGCCCCGGGCCAGGTGATCGAGTGGTTCGGCCTGGCCGACCGGCACGAGGACAAGCAGGCGCTGGCCGAGGACTACAAGGCCATCGAGGAGTTCGTCCCGGTCATGGCGGTGGAGATCCTCTGGGAACTGCTCGGCGACCTCGGCTGGGCCGCGGAGGACCTGGACTTCCTGCTGCCGCCGCAGCTGTCGGGCCGGATGACCAGCAGGATCTACGAGCAGCTGGACGTGCCCACCGCGCAGGAGGTGTCCTGCGTCGCCGACACCGGCAACAACGGCAACGCCCTGCCGTTCCTCCAGATCGAGGCGGCGGCCCAGCGGATGGCGCCGGGCCAGCGCGCCCTCGCGGTGGCGGTGGAGTCCAGCAAGTGGATCAAGGGCGGCTTCGCCCTGGAGGCGGTCTGACGGACCGTCACCATCCGATCACGTCCCTGCCCCCGAACGGAGATGCCCTGATGACCTTCGAAGACTTCGCCCGCCTGGTCCGCGACGAGCTCGGCCTCGTCCTGACCGACGAGGAGCTGTCGGCCGACCTGGACCGGATCGCCGACTGGGACTCGATGCAGCTGCTGCGCCTGGTCGGCGTGCTGGAACGGCGCACCGGACACCGGGTGCCGATCGGCGCCCTGCTGGAGGCGCGCAGCCTGGCCGCGATCCACACCCTGGTGGCGACCCCGTGACCGCCCAGGTCCCGGTCGTGTTCCGGCCGCCCTCGGTCCGGGTGGAGCGCCGCCGCCGGCACACCCTCTACTTCCTGGAGTTCGCCCGGTCCCAGCGCACGGTCGGCATCGACACCGAGGTCGACATGACCCGGGTGATGGCGCACCGGGCCGCCGCCCGCGCGGACGGCGACCGGTACTCCATCATCAGCTACCTGCTGCTCGCGGCGGGCCAGGGCCTGGCCCGCCACCCCGAGGCCAACGCCACCACCCTGGCGAGCTGGCCCAGCCGCTGGCGCGCGCCGCGCACCGCCCGTTTCCAGGGGGTCACCGCCAAGATCGCCCTGGACCGGCTCGTGGACGGCGAGCGCACCGTCCTCTCGGCGCTGCTGCCGGGACTGGAGCGGTCCGGACTGACCCAGATCCAGGACCAGCTGAACCTCTACCGGAGCCCCGACATGTCGGAGCACCCGGACTTCCGCGGCCCCCGGCTGCTCGGCCGGCTGCCGGTGCTGCTCGGCCGGCCGCTGTTCCTGGCGGCGCTGCGGAGCCCGACCCGGCGTCAGGCCGTGTTCGGGACGGTGTCGGTGAGCTCGCTGGGCCACCGCCCGGTCGACGGCTTCTACTCGACCGGCGGCACCGCCGTCACGCTCTGCCTCGGCCGGGTCACCGACCGGCCGGTGGTGCGGGACGGCGCCGTGGTGGTGGCCCCGGTCATGCGCCTGAGCCTCACATTCGACCACCGGGTGATCGACGGAGGGACCGCCGCCGATCTGCTCGGGGAGATCAAACAGGAACTGGAGGCATTCGATGGCAAGGGAGGCCGCACCGAGGGCGTCGTACGGGGAACTGGTCAGGATCACCGAGCGCGGCGGGGGCTGGCAGCAGATCAGCACTGACCTCGCCCGGCACGGCGTGTCCGTGCTCTACGCCAGGCTCGCGGACTGGCGCCCCGACCGGGCGGCCAGTCCGCGGCTCCGTGCGTTGCTGGGCCGCGACTGGAACCGCTACCTGGACCTGACCCACGCCGACGTCCGGCGCCGGTTCGTCGCGTCCAGGGTGCTGCTGAAGTTCGCGGCCGGCGCCGCGCTGGACGTCCCGCCCGACACCGTCGAGCTGGGCTACGGCCCCACCGGCCGCCCCTACCTGCGCGGCTACGACGGCCTGGACATCAGCCTCAGCCACACCGACGACCTGCTGCTGGTCGGGCTGACCACGGCCGGGGTGATCGGCGTCGACGCGGAGCGGGCCGACCGGCCGATGTACGGGTCCGGCCTCGGCAAGCACGTCTGCACCCCGCACGAACTGCTGCTGCTGGAGCAGCTGCCCGAGGCCGAGCGGGACGGGGCCCTGGTCCGCATCTGGACCCTCAAGGAGGCCTACAGCAAGGCCAGGGGCCTCGGCATGCAGTTCAAGTTCACCGAGTTCGGCTTCCTCGTCGACGAGGCCGACGGCCGTGCGCCGACCGTGGTGAACCGCCCGGACGGCGAGCCGGGAACCGGCGACGAGTGGTCCTTCCGCACCTACCGGATCGACGACGACTACCTGGTCAGCGTCGCCGTGGGCGACGGCGGCTTCGGCAGCACCCAGGACTTCACCGCCGGGACGCTGCTGGACGGCGGCTTCGCCGACCTGCTCACCGAGGTGCTGGGCAGCGACGACGAGGAGCAGGACGACGTGACGGGGATCTGGTGAGCGACGCCGCTCGGGCGCCGCTCACCAGATCCCCGTCACGTGCACCTCCTGCGGGTCGAGCACCTACAGGTCGAGCACCAGCCGGTCCCCGCAGCTGCGGGAGACGCAGATCAGCATGACGTCCCCGGCTGCGCGCTCGGCCTCGCTCAGGGTGCTGTCCCGGTGCTGCGGCACCCCCTCCAGGACCGGCGTCTCGCAGCTGCCGCAGGTGCCCTGACGGCAGGACGGCGAGGTCGGCACCCCGGCCTCCTCGACCACGTCCAGGATGGACAGCTCGGCCGGCACGGTGAGGACCAGCCCGGTACGGCGCAGCTCCACCTCGAAGCCCGCGGCGGGCCCGACCGAGGGGTCGGGCTCCGGGGCCCGGAACCGCTCCAGGTGCAGCCTCCCCGGCGCGCAGCGCTGCTCCAGCGCCGCCAGCAGCGGCTCCGGGCCGCAGCAGTGGACCTCGGCGTCCGGACCCGCCGCGGCGAGCGCGGCGTCCAGGTCGAGCAGCCCGGTCTCGTCCTGCGGACTGACCGTCACCCGCTCGCCGTAGGACGCGAGTTCGTCCAGGAAGGCCATCGAGGACCGGCTGCGCCCCCCGTAGAGCAGCCGCCAGTCGGCTCCGGCCGCCTCGGCCGCCCCGATCATCGGCAGCATCGGGGTGATCCCGATGCCGCCGGCGACGAAGAGCAGCCGGTCGGCCGGGACCAGCGGGAAGTGGTTGCGCGGGCCGCGGACCCGGACCAGGTCGCCGGGCGCGGTCCGGTCGTGCAGATGGGCCGAGCCGCCGCGGGACTCCGGCTCGCGGAGCACCGCGATCCGCCAGCGGTCGGCGTCGGCCGGGCTGCCGCAGAGCGAGTACTGCCGCAGCAGCGGCGCCGCCCCGGTCTCCAGCAGCAGCTCCAGGTGCGCGCCGGGCTCCCACCCGGGCAGCGGCTCGCCGTCGGGCGAACCGAGGGTCAGACCGACCACCCCGTCCGCGAGTTCGGTCCTGGACGTGACGAGCAGCAGCCGCTCGCCGCCGGGCGCGGAGCCCACCGGCGGAGCGGCTGCTGATGTGACGGTCGGTGGTGCGACGGTCGCTCGCCGCCGTCCCGCGAAGACCTGCCTGATGCTCACCACTGGTTCCCTCCGCCGTGGTCCGCCCGGGGTAGGCCCCGGTTGGCAGCGATGCTGCCGAGCGGGGCTAAAGCAGCACTTGGCGGACCGGCGGGTCAATGGTTGAACAGCCAGGCCAGCCGGTCCCGGGTGAGCAGCAGGTGGACCGCCAGGACCACCGCGAAGATCCAGGCCGGCTGCCGGGCGCCGACCTGGAAGAGCGCGGCCACCGCGCCGCCGAGGATCGCGAGTTCCAGCAGCAGTCGGACCGGCCCCGGCGTGGCGACCACCGTGGTGCCGCTGACCTGGGCGCCGGCCGTGGCGAAGACCGCCCAGACGCAGGCCACGGCGACCGGCAGCCCGACCGTCACCGGCAGCCGCAGCGGCCCCGACGTGGTGCGCCAGGCCCAGAACCCGTAGGAGACGACGGCGGCCACCTCCAGTCCGAAGGCCAGGGCCAGGGTGTAGCGGGGAAAGGACAGTTGCGCGCTCATGGCGTACTCCTCAGAAGAGGGCGGACTCGCCCGCCATCCTCTGTCGCTCCCCTTGCGCCGCGCTTAAGGCTGTCGGCCGGTCCGCTGCTCCGCCGCGTGGGCATCCACCGTCCGGTTCGGCACCTCCCGACCACAAGGGGGCGTGCGCCGATCCGCGACGGCCGGCCGCCAGGCCCTCACTCGCTGACCGGTCGACCTAAGCCGCGCTTAAGCGGTATCGCGCACGCTCGGCACACGCCTGATTTCCGACCCGATCCGCGCCCTGCGGACACCGTGGGGCGGAGGGAGAGACCACGTGAGCATCGACAGCAAGGACGCGCCTCCGACGGCGCCCGGAACAGCGCCCCGGGACAACCGGCGCTGGTGGATCCTCGTCGTGGTGGCGTCCGCCCAGTTCATGGTCGGACTGGACGCGACGGTCGTCAATGTGATGCTGCCCCAGCTCCAGCGCTCCATCGGGCTCTCGGTGAGCAACACCCAGTGGGTGATGAGCATCTACGTGCTGCTGTTCGGCGGTCTGATGCTGATGGGGGGCCGCCTCACCGACGTGCTCGGCCGGCGGCGGGTGCTGCTGAGCGGCATGGCCCTGTTCATCATCGGCTCGATCCTGGCCGCCGAGTCCCACGGCACCTCGCAACTGCTGACCGCCCGTGCGCTCCAGGGCCTGGGCGCGGCCGCACTCGCCCCGGCCGCGCTGTCGATCATGGTGACCACCTTCCCCGAGCCGGCCGAGCGTGCCAAGGCCTTCGGCGTCTGGGGAACCGTGATCGGGGTCGGCGCCAGCATCGGCACCCTGCTCGGCGGTGCGATCATCGACGTCGGCTGGCGCTGGGCCTTCTACATCAACATCCCGATCGGCGCCGTGATCGCCATCGCCGCGATCATGCTGGTGCCCGCCAAGCGCCCGACCGGACCGCGGCCCCCGGCCGACGTCGCCGGCGGGCTCACCTCGACCGCCGGCCTGCTGCTGCTGGTCTACGGGATCACCGCCATCGGCAGCCGCGGCTGGAGCGACCCGGTCACCCTGGGGTCCTTCGCGGCGGCGATCGTCCTGCTGGCCCTGTTCGTCCGGGTCGAGCAGCGGAGCAGCGCGCCGCTGGTGCCGCTACGGCTGTTCAAGCACCGCGGTCTGGCGACCGCGGGCATGGGCCAGATCCTGGCGGCCGGGGTGATGCTGCCCTGCTTCTTCCTGCTCCCGCAGTTCATGCAGACGGTGCTGGGCTACAGCCCGTTGCAGACCGGCCTGGCCTACATCCCGACCAGCCTGGCCATGATGATCGTCGCCCCCGCCGTCTCCAAGATCATCGCAAGGACCGGTCCCCGGGTGCTCTACCTGGTCGGCACGGTGGTCCTGGGCGGCACCCTCGCCCTGATGCTCGGCAGCACCGTCCACGCGAGCTACTGGGCGCTGCTGCTCCCGGTCACCGCGCTGCTCGGGGTCGGCCTGGTGCTGTGCCTGATCACCGCCTCGGTGGTGGGCACCTCCCAGGTGACCGACGAGGACGCGGGCATCGTGTCGGCGATGCTGAACTCGGCCAGCGAGATCGGCGGCGCGCTCGGCCTGACGGTCGCGGCGACGCTGCTCCAGACCCGCACCGCCCACCTCGTCTCCCACGGCAGCAACCCGCTCGACGCCTTCAACCAGGGGCTGCACCGCGGCTTCGGGGTGCTCTTCGTCTGGATCGCGCTGGGCCTGCTGGTCGGCTTCATCGGCTTCCGCGGGCTCACCGTCGCCGCGCCGGACACCGCACCCGCCGCCGCCCCGGACACCGCGCCGGAGCCGGTCCCGGTCCCGGTCCCGGCCGACGAACCCGGCGCCCTGACCTCCGTCCCGACGGCCGGCTGACCCCCGCAGCCGCCCCCGGACGGGGCACCACCGCAGGACCCGGCCGCCACCCCGGCCGGGTCCTGCCGCGTTCGCCGCCACTGCGGCTGACGCGCGGCCGACGTCACGTCACTTCGTGGCCATCAGCAGGTACTCGTGCGAACGGTTCGTCAGCATCGGGTCGTCGTCGTCGCGCAGCGGGCGCTGGTAGAGGTGCACGCGCTCGTCACCCAGGGTCAGATGGCGGCCGAGCACCCGTGCGGCGTCCCAGGCCAGCGGCACGAAGGTGCCCGCGATCCGCCGGTTCTGGACGGCGATCACCGCGTGCGCGCCCGGGCGCATCACATCGGCGGTCGCGGCGAAGGCCTCGTCCAGCGCGTAGAGGTAGTCGTCGTAGTCGCGCAGGGCGTACAGCTGGCCCTCCGCCGCGGACTCCAGGTCCAGGTCGGTGCCGAAGTAGGGCAGGTCGCAGAGGACCAGGTCCACCGACTCGTCGTCCAGCGGCGGCTTCCGGGCGTCCCCGCACAGCATCAGCTGCTCGGGGTACGCCGTGAGCCGCTGCCTGGCCTCCTCGGCGCGGGACTCGGTGATCTCCAGGCCGATTCCGCGCCGGCTGCTGGCCGCACAGGCCACCAGCGTCGTCCCCCACCCGGCGAACGGGTCGTACACCACGTCACCGGGCTTGCTCAGCTCGACGATCAGCGGCCGCAACTGGCTCACCAGACCGGATTGGCGGGCGGCTCCGGGGACCGCGTACTCCGGGTCCTCGCCCCCCATGACCAGCCAACTGGCAACCCCCATGAGGATCACTCGTCCCTTCGAACGGACAGCCTCCGCCGGCACGGTGCCGGGCGGCATGCGCACAGCATGGCCGCCGCCGGCACGGCTGTTGAGGACTCGCCCCGGACTTCATCACTACCGGGTGATCCGCAGTGCCCGGGGAGATCCTGACACCGGCTCGGGAAGGCGCAGCGGCCCGCGTCCCGGCGTGATGCTGCCCAGCAGCGCGGCCCGGCGGGCTCCGGTGCAGGACGGCAGGCTCGCGGGCAGTCCGTGGAAGGTCAGGAATCCGAGCACCGCGAAGGCCAGGGCTTCCTTGGCCATCGCCGGGAGCCCCAGTTCGTCGCTGGTCCGCAGCCGGACACCGGGCAGTTCCCCGGCGATCGCCCGGAGCAGGGTCGGATTGCGGGTGCCGCCGCCGGAGGCGACGAGCTCGGTGACGCCGAGGGCCCGGCAGGAGTCGGCGACCGTCACGGCGGTGAGCCGGGTGAGCGTGGCGAGCACGTCGTTCGGCGCCGGCACCGGCGCCGCGGCCAACGCGTCCAGCAGGTACGGCAGGTGGAAGTGCTCCTTGCCGGTGCTCTTGGGCGCGGCCCTGCGGTAGTAGGGGTCGTCCAGCAGCCGGGCGAGCAGGCCGGGGTCGACCCGGCCCGCCGCCGCGCCCCGGCCGTCCGCGTCGTGGTCGCGGGCCCCGCCGCTGAAGTGCCGCACGGCGGCGTCGAGCAGGGCGTTGGCCGGACCGGTGTCGAAGGCCACCGGCTCCCGGTCGGCCGCGGCCACGGTGATGTTGGCGATCCCGCCCAGGTTGAGCGCGGCCGGGACCCCGTCGCGGGCCCGCAGCAGCAGCGCGTCGACCAGGCTCACCAGGGGCGCGCCCTGGCCGCCCGCGGCGACGTCGCGGCTGCGCAGGTCGGAGACCACCGGCAGCCCGGTGGCCTCGGCGATCCAGGCCGGCTGGCCGAGTTGCAGGGTGCCGCGGACCTCGCCGTCCTCGACCCAGTGGTGCACGGTCTGGCCGTGCGACACGACCAGGTCCGCGTCGCCCGCGCACAGCTCACGGACGGCGTCGACGGCCACGTCGGCGAAGGCCCGGCCGATGCCGGTGTCCAGCCGGCAGACGTCCTCGGCGCTGGTCGCCCCCGGTGGCAGCACCGCGGCGATCCGGGCGCACAGCTCGGCCCCGTACGGCCGGCTGACCACGCCCAGGGGCCTCATCACCAGGACGTCCTGCTCCAGCGTCAGATCCGCGGCGGCGGCCTCGACCGCGTCGTAGGAGGTGCCGGACATCAAGCCGATGACGCGCAACGCGGGCTCCACGGGAGAGAGGTCAATTATTTACGATCACCATATCAATCCCGTATGTTTCCGACCCCCGATCGGAGCAGCGGAGCCGTGTCGCCGTTGACTCGGCAGACGGCCGCCCGCAACCTCGGGATCACACATGACAACGAACCAGATCCTCATCGGGGCCGCGCTGACCCTCGTGCTCGCCGTCGGTTCCCAGGTCCTGGCGGCGCGCCTGCGCATCCCGGCGCTGATCGTGCTGCTGCCCGTGGGGTTCGGCGCGGGAGCCCTGGTCGATGACGTCAACCCGCAACGCCTGCTGGGCCCGGCGTTCTCGCCGCTGGTCTCGCTCGCGGTGGCGGTGATCCTCTACGACGCGGGCCTCGGGCTGAACCTGAGGAAGCTCACCGGCCACACCCGCCGCGTCGTGGTCCGGCTGCTGTGGCTCGGCGTCCTGATCACCTGGGCCTTCGCCACGTTCGTGGCGGAACCGCTGCTGGGCCTCTCCTTCCAGTCCGCCGTCATGCTCGGGACGATCCTCGTGGTCTCCGGACCGACGGTGGTGGGACCGCTGCTGACCTTCGTACGGCCGAAGGACAGGCTCCAGCACATCCTGATCTGGGAGGGATCGCTGATCGATCCGGTCGGCGCCATCCTGGGCGCCCTGGTCTTCCACGCGGTCAGCGCCAGCACCCAGCGCCACGTCGGCACCGGCGTGGCCCGGTTCCTGGAGAGCACCGCGACCGGACTGGCCGGCGGCGTCCTCGGGGCCGGGCTGCTCTGGCTGCTCTTCCGCTGCCTGCGGCTCGGGGAGCTGCTCGGCACCACCGTGCAACTCGCCGCGGTGGTCGGCGTGGCGGCGCTGTCCGACGTCCTCCGGGAGGACACCGGGCTCATCTCCGCCGTCGTCATGGGACTGGCCGTCGCGAACCTCCCGCGCATCGACGCCCCGGCCCGGCTGCCCTTCTTCGAGACCCTGGTGAGTCTGATCATCGGCGTCCTGTTCATCTCCATCTCGGCCACGGTGACCCCGCAGTCGCTGCGGCACGTCGCGCTGCCCGCGATCGCCCTGGCCGCCGTCCTCGTCCTGGTCGCCAGGCCGGTGGCGGCGCTGCTGTCGACCCTGGGCACCGACCTGTCCGGTCCGGAACGCGGGTTCGTCGGCTGGATGGCCCCGCGCGGCATCGTGGCCGCGTCGACGGCGTCGACCTTCTCCGCCGCCCTGGTCGGCGACGGCATCCACGGCGCCTCCAAGATCCTCCCCGCCACCTTCGTGGTCATCGTCGTCACGGTGACCGTCTACGGGCTGACCGCCTCGACCGTGGCCCGGCGGCTGGGGGTGACCCGGCCGGCCCGCTCCCAGCCGCTCCTGGTCGGCGGGGAGCCCTGGGTGATCGAACTGGGGCGGGTGCTGACGTCCCTGGGCCTGGAGGTGCTGATGTGGGCCGGGCTCAAGGAGCAGCGCGACAGCATCGCCCGGGCCGGGCTCGGCCTGGTGCCCGGTGAGTTCCTGGCCGCGGCCACCGGCGAGGGAGCGGAACTGGAGAGCATCACCGCGGTGCTCCTGCTCACCGCCGAGGACGACTTCAACGCCCTGGCCGCGACGGTACTGAGAGGCAGCGTCGACGGGCCGGTGCTCCGGTTGCGGCCGACGCCGGACAGTCACGGCGTCGTCGCCCCGACGCACGACGGCGACCTGCTCTTCGGCACGGACCTCACCCGACCGGCGCTGGCCCGGCGCTACGCCGACGGTGCGCGGATCACCGCCCGGCCGACGGCCGACGGCGCGCCGCCGCCGGGGCACGAGGTCCTGTTCGTGGTGCGCGCCGACGGCCGGCTCGTCCCCACCGGAACGGACGCCGGGCCGGTGCCCGGGCCCGGCGACGTGGTGGTCTCCCTCGGCCCGGAAGGCGGCTGACACTCCTAGGCCCTTCCGCCCATCACATGGGCGATCGCGACAGCGTCCTCGCCGAGTTCCCTCAGACGCTCGGCGAGCCTCCTGATCTGCGCGTCCTTCTCGTTCTCGTCCACCGCGACGTTGGCGATGGCAGCGCGCGAACCCTCGCGGGAACCGTCCTCGAACACCCGGCGCACGAACTGCACGGCCGAAGGCCGGCTCAGGTCGTCGGCGAGCGCCAGCAGTTCGTCCGTGTAGACCGCGATCCGATCAGCATCCATGACCCCATCAAACGCCTGCCCGCGCCCCGCCGCAGCCGGAGGCGTCAGGTGACGAGCTGGTAGATGCTCTTGCTCACCAGCCACAGGCCCACCAGCAGCGAGAGCACCACCTCCGCCTGGTCGATGTGCCGCTCCAGCCAGTCCCGCAGCCGGTCCAGGCTTCGCCCGGCCCGCTCCGGGGAGAACGCCGTGTACAGCTCCATGGCCAGGATGCTCGCCGTGGCCAGCAGGCAGAAGGCCATCAGGGCGACGTACGACAGGAGCGAGTCGAGGTTCGCCTGGACCACCGTCGCCGCACCGGCCGCGATCATGCCCCACGGCTGAAGGAGCACCCCGAACCCGGCCGCGGTCCAGGTGGAGACGTTGTGCAGCCTGGACAGCCGCCCGGAGGGCGTACGCGGCCGTCGCGCGGGCCGGCGCCGCCTGGTCTCACCGAAGGTGATCAGCGCGACGCCCACGGCCAGCTTGACGGCCTCGGCGGCGACGGAAGGGCTGGTGTGCGGCCGCACCGGCGTCCCGCCCGTGCACAGCAGGACGGCGGTGATCACCACGACGTAGCAGGCCAGCCAGGCCAGGACGAAGGCCAGGCCCTTGCGGACCCCCCGGTGCGCGGTGAGGAGCAGGATGAACGCGGTGTTGTGCAGCGGACCCAGCGTGATCGCCAGGCCGATGAGCAACAGGTCCAGGACCACCGCGGCTCAGTCCTGTCCGTCGACCGGGCGCAGCGCGATCGGCTGGCGGTGCCGTTGGTGGGTGCTGCTGGCGAGCATCCGGACCTCGCCGTTCTCGCTGATCTCGGCTCTGACGATCCCGGTGTCGTCGCAGTAGACGGGATGACCCCCCGGACCGCTGGCACCGGTCCGGTGCACCATCACGGTGTCGTGGGGATCCGCGTCCGCGGAGAAGGTCAGCAGGTAGCGATCGGTATCGGCCACGGGTTCACTATGTGGCCAAGCGCGGGGGCCCGCATGTCGCGGCGCCGCCGGCGGCGCTACCGGTGGGGGAGGCTCCGCCGGAGGGCGACCTTGCGCCAGAAGGCCCGCTGGAACTTGAGCGCGGCGACGCCGACCAGGATCAGCACGGCGATGTTGAGCAGCAGCTGGTACAGCGACCCGCGTGCCTCGGGCCAGCTGGCGAAGGCGCAGGAGACGCCGATGTCGGCCGCCGCCGGGATCGTGGTCACCGAGATGAACACGCCGAGCAGGGCGCTGGTCCTGGACTGGGTCAGCGAGACGATCCCCACGACGCCGGCCAGGACCGCGACCACCACGGAGAAGAAGTTCGGCGTGTTGATCAGGTTGGACACCGGCCTGAGGCCCAGGTCGAACCCTTCGGGCTGGAGTCCGAGGCCACGGACCAGCAGCGCGAACAGCAGGGTGATCAGCACGGCCAGCAGGAAGCCCCACAGCAGCGCCAGCAGCCCCTCGCGGACCCTCCCGCGGTCCTGCCGGTCGATGCCCAGCGCGACGCTGGTGATGGCGCCGTACTCGGGTCCGACGACCATCGCGGCGACGATCAGGATCTGCGAGTTGGTCATGATCCCCACCGAGCCGATCAGTCCGGCGATGACCAGGTAGAGGTAGAAGCTCGGCCGGTAGGTCCCCTCCGCGCGGATCCGGGCCTCGACCGCCCCCCACAGCGGGGCGCCGGCGAGCGCGCCGAGATGCCGCGACTCGGCCTCCTCGGCGAGCGTGGAGAACGCCACGTCCACCGGCTCGATCACGATGGCGCCGCGCTGGTCCACCCGGAGCCGGCGCAGGCCGCGCAGCATCTCGTCGGCCGCCCCGGCGAGGACGTCGAACTCGATCGGGACTCCGTCCGGGTGGCGGGTCCGCTCGGTGAGCACCAGCAGGTTGAAGACGTAACGATTCCCGGTGAGCAGTTCGAGGGTCTGCTCGGCGAGCTCCGGCGGGCACACCAAGCGAACGTGGAACATCTCCATTCGGCCTCCGACACGATCATGCCGGTCAGGACCGGCGAAGCCGGGAAGGCAGGCCCGGCGGCCCAAGCGGGATGACCTGATATGTCGGATAGTGGTCTGTGTTGATGGATCTTCCCAAGTACGGAGAGAGCCCATGGACCGCTATCCGCCGATCGCCGAGCACGGCCTGGTGGGCGACCTGCAGACCGCCGCACTGGTCTCGTCCCGGGGCGTCGTGGACTGGTTCGCCGCCCCACGGTTCGACTCGCCCAGCATCTTCGCGGCGCTGCTCGACCACGACCGCGGCGGCTACTTCCGGATCTCACCCGACGATCCGGACGTCGTCTGCAAGCAGCTCTACTTCCCCGACACGGCCGTCCTGGTCACCCGCTTCCTGTCCGCCGAAGGCGTCGGCGAGGTCATCGACTGCATGCCGCCCGACCAGACGGGTGTGCCCACCGACCGGCACACGCTGATCCGCGGCATCCGCGCCGTCCGGGGAACCGTCCGGTTCTCCCTCCAGTGCAAGCCCAGGTTCGACTACGGCCGCGGCACGCACGAGCTCGACCTCGGCCCGGAGGCGGCCGTCTTCCGCAACCAGGGGACGACCGGGTACCTCCAGGCCAGCTTCCCGCTGGAGCGCGACGACCAGGACGCCCGGGGGGAGGTCACCCTCAACGCCGGGGAGGTCGCCGCGGTGGTCTTCACCGTCTGCGACTCGGGCGGGGAGCCGCCCGCACCGCTCTCCAAGGACGGTCTGACCGAGGAGATCTTCAGGATCGCCGACTACTGGCAGTCCTGGCTGCGCGCCTCCACCTACCGCGGGCGGTGGCCGGACATGGTGGCCCGCTCCGCGATCACCCTGAAGCTGCTCACGTACCACCCGACCGGCGCCCCGGTCGCCGCGGCCACCATGGGCCTGCCCGAACAGGTCGGCGGCGAGCGCAACTGGGACTACCGCTACACCTGGATCCGCGACGGCTCGCTGTCCGTCCGGGCGCTGCTCGACCTCGGCTTCGTCGAGGAGGCGAGCCGCTTCACCACCTGGATCCGCGACCGCCTCTACGACCGCAAGGACGTGGACGGCGAACGCCTCCAGATCATGTACCGGGTCGACGGGGACCCCGACATCCCCGAGGTGGTCCTGGACCACCTGGAGGGCTACCGCGGCTCCTCCCCCGTCCGGGCCGGGAACGCCGCCATGGACCAGCTCCAGCTCGACATCTACGGCGAGGCCCTCTACGCCCTGGCCGAGGGCCAGGCGGTGAGCGTCCACACCGGCTACCAGGGCTGGAAGGCGCTGGCGAACATGCTGGACTGGCTGGCCGACTCCTGGGACCGGCCGGACGAGGGCATCTGGGAGACCCGCGGCGGGCGCAAGGACTTCACCTACAGCCGGGTGATGTGCTGGGCGGCGTTCGACGCCGGACTGCGCCTGGCGTCCGACCTCAGCCGGCCGGCGGACAGCGCCCGCTGGACCGCGGCCCGCGACGCCATCCTGGAACAGGTGATGACCCGCGGGTGGAGCGACAAGGAGCAGGCCCTGGTCCAGCACTACGACGGCGACGTGCTCGACGCCTCGCTGCTGCTGATCCCCCGGGTCCGCTTCCTCGCGCCGCAGAGCGCGGGCTGGCTGTCCACGCTGGACGCGATGGAGCGCAAGCTCGTCTCCGACAGCCTGGTCTACCGCTACGACCCGGCCGCCTCCCCGGACGGACTGCGCGGCTCCGAGGGCACGTTCAGCCTGTGCACCTTCCTCTACGTCGACGCCCTGGCCCGGGCCGGCCGGACCCGCCAGGCGCGCTACGCCTTCGAGAAGATGCACACCTACGCGAACCACGTCGGCCTGTTCGCCGAGGAGATCGGGCCCAGCGGCGAGCAGTTGGGCAACTTCCCGCAGGCCTTCACGCACCTGTCGCTGATCATGGCCGCCACCACCCTGGACGAGGCGCTCGACCGGGAGCAGGCGCGGCGCTGACCCGGCCGGGTCACGGCCCTCACTCCCGTCGGGTGTCGGCGTCGGTGAGGGCCTCCAGCTCGCTCCGGGTGTCCAGCCAGTAGAGCAGGGCCAGCGCGGGGCCGATCAGCACGACCGCGATGGCGGTGACGATCCCGAGCCACCGCAGGGTGTGCGGGTCTCCTGCGGCCTGAGCCACCGTCAGCGACGTGGGGAGGAGGTAGGGGCGCTGGGCGACCCCCCACGCCGCGATGACGAGGACCACGCTCGCCACCGAGGTGTAGCGGCACCACCGCACGTTCCGGCGGAGCAGCAGCAGCGCGGTGGCCAGGGCCGCCGCGGCCGACAGCAGGACCAGGACCAGCCCGGCTCCCCCGGTGAGGCCGTTCCAGACGTACCGGGCGTCGTGGTGGGTGACCGGCAGTCCGATCAGGGTCAGCACGACCAGGGCGCCGAGACCGAGGAAGGAGCGGAGCCGGAAGTAGTCGACGAGGTCCCGGGCGTGGTAGCGGCGCGCGTCCGCGGTCAGGAAGACGGCACCGAGGTACGCGGTCGCCGCGACGGTCATCAGGCCGACGACGATCGAGGTGGGGTTGGACCAGGCGTCGGCCGAGGCGGTGACGCCCGGGGCGACCCGGCCCGAGGCGATGCCGCCGATGACCGTGCCGAAGAAGAAGGGGGTGAGCAGGGAGGAGAGCGCGAAGGCGGCGCCGTAGATCCGGCGCCGGGCCAGCCGCCGGGTCGGCTTGCGCAGGGCGAAGCCCGCACCGCGCAGGACCAGGCCGACGGCGGCCAGCGCCAGCGGCAGCCACATGGCACTGAACACGGCCTCGAACATGGTCGGGAAACCGGTCCACATGATGATCAGGATGAAGATCAGCCAGACGTTGTTGGCTTCCCAGACCGGCTCCATGGCGTGGTCGATCAGCCACCGCGGCCGCTCACCGCGCTTCGCTCCCCCGGCGCAGAGGTCCCAGAATCCGGCGCCGTAGTCGGTGCCGCCCGCGCAGGCGTAGGCGGCGACGACCAGCAGCAGTACCCAGGCGACGGCCTCGGCCACTAGGACGCACCCCCCTTGCTCTCCGGATCGGGCAGGGTGCTGGTGGCCACCATGTCGGTCCGCGGGCGCGGACCGTAGGGGGTGTCGGCCTCGGGGCCGGGGGCCGGGGTGTCGGCCGCCGACTGCGCCCGGTCCGCGTCGGCGATGCGCCAACGGGTGCGCATCTTCAGCACGACGGCCAGGAAGGCCCAGAACACGGCGACGTAGAGGACCACCACGATGCCGAACATCGTCCACAGCGAGCCGGCCCGGGTCGCGGTGACCGCGTCCGCGACGCGCATGTTGTGGTAGACGATCCAGGGCTGGCGGCCGACCTCGGTGGTGATCCAGCCGCATTCGACGGTCACCAGGCAGGCGGCCCCGGCGACGGCGGCGCACCGGAAGAACCAGCGTGACCGGGGCAGGTCCCGGTGCCGCAGCCAGGACCACGCGTACCACAGGGCGAGCAGGATCAGCAGGCTGCCGATGCTGACCATGATGTCGAAGGCCCAGTGGGCGATGGTCGCCTCGGTGGCCGTCGGGCGGTCCGCGGCGGGGACCGCGGTCAGCCCGGTGACCTGGGTGCTGGGCCTGAATCCCGCCAGGATGGAGTCGAGTTGGGGAATCCTGAGGCCGCCGGAGATGGTGCCGTCGGAGTGCAGCCGCCCGAAGACGTACTCCGGCACGTGCGCACTGGTCTTCCAGACGATCTCGGTGGCGGCGAACTTGGTCGGCTGCTTGTGGAAGACCGACCGGGCGAGGGAGTCGCCGAGCACGAACTGAACCGGCGTCAGGATCGCGGCCACGGTGAACGGCACCGTGAAACCGAGCCGGTGGTAGCGGTCGCGGCGACCGCGCAGCCAGCCGACCGCGTAGACCGCGGCGACCACGTAGCCGGCGGTCAGGAACATGGCCACGGCGAAGTGCCAGTACTCGGGCCCGAAGATCGGGGTGAAGATCGCCTGCCGGACCGTGACGTCGACCGGATCGCCCCGGGAGTCCAGCGTGAAGCCCTGGGGCGTGTTCATCCAGGAGTTCGCGGCGATGATGCCGAAGGCGCCCATCAGGGCGGTGAGGGGCAGCGGCACGGCGAGCCAGAAATGGGTCCTCGGCTTGAGCCGCCGCCAGCCGTAGAGGTAGATCGCGATGAGCACCGCCTCGAGGAAGAAGGCCCAGGCCTCGACACCGAAGCCGAGGCCGAAGACGTCGCCCCAACGACCCGTCATCCGCGGCCACAGCAGGCCGAACTCGAAGCTCAGGACGGTTCCGGTGACGACCCCGATGGCGAACTGGACGGCCATGACCGCGGACCAGCGCCGAGCGAGCAGGAACGCGTCGGCGTCGCCGCGGCGCAGTGCGCGGTAGTGCATCACCAGGGTGATGAACGGCAGGGCGACGCCCATGGGGACCAGCAGGATGTGCGAGGCCAGGGTGAAGGCCATGAGCTCGCGGGCCGGCAGCATCTGCGCCGGGTCGCCCGCCAGGAGTTGCGTGGAGCTGTGCATGGGTGCCTCGCCGGCTCGTCGGTTCAGCCGCCCGTGGCGAAGCCGGGGAAGAGGGTCATCCCGCCGTCGACGTAGAGCGTGGTCCCGACGACGTAGTCGAGCAGGTCGGACGCCATCGCGACGACCGCGTCGGCGATGTCGTCCGGGTCGCCCACCCGGTGGTACGGGATGAGCCGGAGCAGGTCCGCCTCGGCCTGGGGGGTGTCCCAGGCACTCTTGTTGATGGGGGTGCGGATCGCGCCGGGGGCGACCGCGTTCACCCGGATCTTGTGCGGGGCGAGCTCCTGGGCCAGCGTCTGCATCAGCATGCCGACGCCGCCCTTGGACGCGGCGTAGTTCACATGGCCGGCCCAGGGGACGATCTGGTGCACCGAGCTCATGCAGATGATCTTTCCGGCGGCCTTGGAGACCTCGGGTACGACGCCGCGCCGCATGAACTCCTTCGCGGCCTCCCGCGCGCACAGGAACTGGCCGGTCAGGTTGACGTCGATGACCTTGTGCCACTGGTCGACGGTCATCTCGACGACGGCCGCGTCCCGCTGGAGCCCGGCGTTGGCGACCATGACGTCGATGGTGCCGAACCGCTCGACCATGCCGGCCACCATCTGCACGACCTGGCCCTCGTCGGACACGTCGGCCTGCTGGGCGTAGGCCTGTACCCCGAAGGCCTCGATCTCCCTGACGACCGCCTCGGCGTCCTCCTCGCCGACCACGTAGTTGACGACGACGTCCGCACCGGCGCGGCCGAGGGCGATCGCCGTCGCCTTGCCGATACCCGAGTTGGCCCCGGTCACCAGCGCCTTCTGCCCCTTGAGGAGCCGTGCCGAGGTGATGCCGGGACCCTCATCGACACTGCTGCCCACGACTTCTCCTCAGCACCCAGGTAGCCCCCCGCGGAACCCCATCACCTCACCTCGGGGCACGGGACGGACGGAACGGCGCGCCGCACGCGGCCGCCCGGCCGCATACGTCACCCGCTCGGGCCAGCGGGGTGTGCGACCGCCCCCGCACGACGGTGAAATGCGGAGAATCCGGGCGCAGGACTGCCACCATCGACCGAGAGCCGGTAGTGGCCGACGCGCAGAGGAGACGACGGATGTCATCGGACGTACGCGCGGGCGACTCCGCCGCAGCACCGCCCGCCGACCCCTTCGCCCCGCTGCGGGCCAAGGGCTATCTGATGCTCCTGGTCCTGACAGGTGTGCTGGGCGTGGTCCTGTCCGCGGCCGCGTACGGCTTCCTCCAGGCCGTCGACCAGCTGCAGAAGGCGCTCTTCACCGATCTCCCGAGGGGGCTCGGATTCCACGGGGAGCCGCCCTGGTGGCCGCTGCCGCTGCTGGGCGTGGCCGGGCTGCTGGTGGCGCTGACGGTCCAGTACCTGCCCGGCAACGGCGGCCATCAGCCGGCGGAAGGGCTGAAGGCCACGGGCTTCGCCGCCGCCGCGGAGATCCCCGGCATCCTGCTCGCGGCCCTGGCCTCGCTCTGCTTCGGCGCCGTGATCGGGCCCGAGGCCCCGCTGATCGCCCTCGGCGGCGGCCTGGCCGCGTACGCCGTCCGGCTGATCAAGCCCGGCGCCGACGCCAAGACCCTGGCCGTGGTCGCGGCGGCGGGCAGCTTCGCCGCCATCAGCGCACTCCTCGGCTCGCCGCTGATCGGGGCGTTCCTGCTGATGGAGGCCTCCGGGCTCGGGGGTCCCATGCTCGGGATCGTCCTGCTGCCGGGACTCCTCGCCGCCGGGCTCGGAGACCTGATCTTCATCGGCCTCGGCTCCTGGACCGGCCTCGGAGCGGGGACCCTGTCGATTCCGAGCCTCCCCGCGACCAGCCATCCCAACTGGGCGCAGCTCGTCTGGGCCCTCGTCATCGGGCTGGCCGCGGCGTTCGCCGGCACGGGCGTCCGCCGTCTCGCGCTCCTCGCCCAGCCGCGGGTGAACCGGCGACGGCTGCTGATGACACCGCTCGCGGGCCTGGTCGTGGCGGGCCTGGCCGTCGCCTACACGGAGGGCGTGGGGAAACCCTCGTCCGACGTCCTCTTCTCGGGGCAGTCGGCGCTGCCACAGCTGCTGATCCACCAGGCGGGATACTCGGTCGGGGCGCTGGCGCTGCTGCTCGCCTGCAAGTGGCTCGGCTACGCGCTGTCGCTGGCGGCCTTCCGGGGCGGGCCGATCTTCCCGGCGCTGTTCCTGGGAGCCGCGGGCGGCATCCTGCTCTCCCACCTGCCGGGGCTGCCCGTCGTCGCCGGGGCCGCGATGGGTATGGGGGCGATGTCGGTCGCCCTGCTCAAGCTGCCGATGACGTCCGTCCTGCTGGCCACGCTGCTGCTGGGATCGGACGGGGTGACCGTGATGCCGCTGGTGATCGTGGCCGTCGTGGTCTGCCATGTCGCCACCTCCAGGCTCACCCCGCCGCCCGCGGCTGGGGCCGAGGCGGCGCCCGCGAGCTGACGCCGCCTCAGCGGGCCGCGCTCAGCCCGCCGCGGCGGTGACCCGGCCGGTCTGGATCGCGTGCACCAGGGCCGCGTAGTCGCGTTCGTTCTGGTCGGCGTAGCTCTCCGCGAAGGTCACCAGGGCCTCGTCGAAGGTCCCGCTCCGGCCCAGGTAGGCGGCGATGGCGATGCGGTCCCCGGACCGGGCGTGCGCCCGCGCCAGCGTGGCGCCGCAGAGCTGGCCGAAGAGCCCCATGCCCTGAGGGACCATCAGCGCGGGTTCGGCGATGCCCTTCCAGTCGCGCAGCTGGCGCACGTAGAAGTCCCGCCGGCGGCCGTCGGTCCCGTGCACCCGCTGCCAGCCGAGGAAGATGTCGCTGGCGGCCTGCATCAGCCGCTGCCCGGCGACGACCCGCTCCCCCTGGGTGTGGAACTCGCTGGCCCCGGCGAAGGGTGCCAGCACGGACGCGTCGGCCTCCTTGGCCTGGAGGAACAGGGGGTCCCCGCCGTCCCGGCCGAGCAGCAGGACGATCCAGCAGCGGGTGCCGACGCTGCCGACTCCGACGACCTTGCGGGCGATGTCGACCAGCCGGAACTGCTTGAGCAGGTGCTGCCGGTCCGTCTGGAGCGTGCTGCCGTAGCCCTCGATCAGACCGCCGATCTGCTCCTCGATCTGCCGGCGCTCGTCGTCCGGCAGCTCGGCGACCGGGGTGACCAGCGGCGGGGTGAAGGCGATCCGCCGTTCGCCGCGGACCAGCTCGGTGAGCTTCCCGAAGGCCTGGAGGCTGTCCCGGGTGCGCGCCTTCGCCAGCGTGTCGGACAGGCGCTTGCGGCCGCGCTTCTGCAGCTCACCGGCGGCCAGGGCCTGGAGCACGTCCGCGTCGGCCCTGGCGTACCAGACGTCGAGGTTGCCCGTCCCGGCGAAGCGCCGCATCTGCTCGCGGTAGGAACGGACCGTCGCGCGGACGATGTCGGCGCGTTCACGGTCCGTGTACCCGTTCTCCCGGCCCGCGATGGCCAGGCTGGCGGCCAGCCGCTTCACGTCCCACTCCCACGGTCCCGGCAGGGTCTCGTCGAAGTCGTTGATGTCGAAGAGCAGGTTCCGTTCCGGGGAGGCCAGCAGCCTGAAGTTCAACATGTGGGCGTCACCGCACAGTTGGGCCCGCAGTCCGGAGCTCGGGGTGGTCGCCAGGTCGGCCGCCATGATCGCGGCGGCACCCCGGTAGAAGCGGAACGGGGACTCCGTCATCCGCCCGTAGCGGATCGGCACCAGCTCCGGGACCCGGGCGGCGGACTGCTTCTCGATCACGTCCACCGGATCGAACCGCTGCGGGGACGAGTCGAACTCCGCGTGACCGGACCGCGGGGCCTGTGCCCGTGCCGCCCTGCCCCGCTCGGCCCGTTCCCGAGGGGAAAGCCGTGCCACTCCACGGGTGGCGACCGGCGCTCGCTGAGCCATCGCAGACCTCCTGGCCAGCACCGACCGGCCCGGGATGGGAGGCGGTCCGCTGACCCCTCCATCATGCGTCGCCCAGCCGCGGCGCGCGCGGTACCGGGCCGCTGGTCACTCCTCCGAGGAGTCGAACAGCAGTTCGGCGAGATGGGGCGCCGGCGGCCCGTCCTGGAGCGACTGCTCGGCCCAGATGATCTTGCCGCGTGAGGTGTAGCGGGTGCCCCAGCGCTGGGCCAGCTGGGCGACCAGGAACAGGCCGCGACCGCCCTCGTCGGTGCCGGCCGCCCGCCGCAGGTGCGGGGAGGTGCTGCTGCCGTCGGAGACCTCGCAGATCAGCGCGCGGTCGTGCAGCAGCCGGACCCGGATCGGCTCGTTGCCGTAGCGGACGGCGTTGGTGAGCAGCTCGCTGAGGATCAGCTCGGTGGTGTACGCCATCCGGCCCAGGCCCCACTCCTCCAGGGTGCGGGCGCAGGCGGAGCGGACCGGGGACACCGCCGCCGGGTCGCGGGGCACCTCCCATTCGGCGATGCGGCCGGGGTCGATCAGCCGGGTGCGGGCCACCAGCAGGGCGATGTCGTCGCTGGGCCGGTTCGGCAGGACGTTGTGCAGGACCCTCGCGCAGATCTCCTCGGGGGTGCGGTCCGCGGCGTCGGCGAGGACGCCGCGCAGCAGTTCCAGGCCGGTGCCGGGCTCGCGGTCGCGGTCGTCGACGAGCCCGTTGGTGTACAGCACCAGCCGGGAGCCCTCCGGGAGGTGCAGCTCGGCGGTCTCCATCGGCAGGCTGCTGCCCGGGCCCAGGCCCAGCGGCGGGGAGACCGGCCCCGGGGGGGAGGAGACGGTGCCGTCGGGGAGGATCAGCACGGGTCCCGGGTGCCCGGCGCTGGCGACGGTGAGCAGCGCGGTGACCGGGTCGTAGATCGCGTAGAGGCAGGTGGCACCGGTGACGACGGCCTCGTCGTCGCCTCGGGCCTCGTCGCTGTCGATCCGGCTGACCAGCTCGTCCAGGTGGCCGAGGAGCTCGTCGGGGGGCAGGTCGAGGGCGGAGAAGTTGTGCACCGCGGTGCGCAGCCGGCCCATGGTGACGGCGGCGTGCAGGCCGTGGCCGACGACGTCGCCGACGACCAGGGCGACCCGGGTCCCGGGCAGCGGGATGACGTCGAACCAGTCGCCGCCCACCCCGGCGCGGGCGGGCAGGTAGCGGTAGGCCGTCTGGAGGGCGGACTGCTCGGGCAGCCCGTGCGGCAGCAGGCTGCGCTGCAGGGTGGTGGCCAGGGTGTGCTCGCGGGTGTAGCGGCGGGCGTTGTCGATGGCCACGGCGGACCGGCCGACCAGTTCCTCGGCGATCGACACGTCCGCCTGCTCGAAGTGCTCGGGCCGTTCGGAGCGCCAGAAGCTGGCCATGCCCAGCAGGATGCCCCGGGCCCGCAGCGGGATCACGATCATCGAGTGGATGCCGTAGTCGACGATCTCCTGGGCGCCGGCCGGGTCCCGCTGCTCCCATCCGTTGAAGGCGGACATGTCCGTCTCCAGCACCGGCTCCCCGGTGCCGAAGCCGAGCGCCTGCGGGGTGGTCGGGCCGAACTCGATCAGCGTCCCGACCGGGTACAGCGGCGGGTCGTCCCGGATGCCCGCGACCGCCGTGCGGCGCACTGTGCCGCCCACCGGCTCCCGGCCTTCGAGGACGGGGGCCACCAGGTCGACCGTGGCGAAGTCGGCGAACCGGGGGACGACGAACCGGGCCAACTCCTCCGCGGTCGTCGCCACGTCCAGCGTGGTGCCGATCTCCGCCCCGGCGTCGTAGAGCAGCTTCAGGCGTCGCTCGGCGACAGCGGCCGCCCCCCGGGCTCTCATGAGGCTGAAACGCCTGAGCATGTCCCCTTTGTAACATCTGCCAGTGCCCGGGGCGACCCGGGCGACGGCGGCCGCCCCGTCAGACGTCGGCGGGGGCGGGGGCGTGGTGACGGCCCATCGGGATGACCAGCGGGGTGCCGCTGACCGGGTCCCGGGTGACCTGGCAGCGCAGGCCGAAGACCTGCTCCACCGTCTCGGCGGTGACCACCTCGTCCGGCGCGCCCTGGGCGAGGATCCGTCCTGACTTCATGGCGATGACGTGGTCGGCGTAGCGGCAGGCCTGGTTGAGGTCGTGCAGCACCATCACCACGGTCCGCCGCTCGTTCCGGTTGAGGTCGGTGACCAGGTCCAGCACGTCGACCTGGTGGGCCAGGTCCAGGTACGTGGTGGGCTCGTCGAGCAGCAGCACGGGGGTGCCCTGGGCGATGGCCATGGCGATCCAGGCACGCTGGCGCTGGCCCCCGGAGAGCTCGTCCACCGGACGGTCGGCGAGCCCGGTCATCCCGGTGGCGGACAGGGCCTGCCGCACCGCCTCCTCGTCCGCCCGGGACCACTGCCGCCACCAGGTCTGGTGCGGCGAGCGGCCGCGGTTGACCAGGTCGAGGACGGTCATCCCGTCCGGGGCGACCGGGCCCTGCGGCAGGATGCCGAGGCGCTGGGCGAGTTCCCTGGTCGGGATCGACTGGAGCGCCCGGCCGTCCAGTTCCACCGTCCCCTGACGCGGTGTCAGCAGCCGGGCCAGGGCCCGGAGCAGGGTGGACTTGCCGCAGGCGTTCGCGCCGACGACGGCGGTGACCCGTCCCGGGGGGACGACCAGGTCGAGGTCGGTCACGATCGGCCGGTCGCCGTAGGCCAGGTGCAGCGAGCGCACCCGCAGCTCCGGGTGCCCGGGGTCCGGGCGGTCCGGGTCGAGGTGGTCGGGGACGGTCGCGGGCATGGGGTCAGCCTCCAGATCGCGCGCGGTGGGCGCGGGTGAGCAGCCAGAGCAGGACCGGCGCGCCGATCACACCGGTGACGATCCCGACCGGCAGTTCGGTGCCGGGGATCGCCTCCCGGGCGATCAGGTCGCCGCCGAGGACCATCAGCGCCCCGGTCAGACCGGACGCGACGGTGGGCGGCCAGGCGGTGCCGGCCAGCCGCTGGGCGGTCTGCGGCGCGGCCAGCGCCACGAAGGCGATCGGCCCGGCCGCCGCCGTGCCGAAGGCGATCAGGCCGACGCCGGTGAGCAGCACCGCCAGCCGCACCGTCTGCACCCGGGTGCCGAGCCCGGCGGCGACGTCGTCGCCGAGTTGCAGCGTCCGCAGCAGCCGTCCGAGCAGCAGCGAGACCGGCAGCAGCACGGCCAGGGCCAGGGCGAGCGGCCGGGCCTGGTCCCAGCCCCGGCCGTTGAGGTTGCCGACCAGCCAGCCGACCGCCTCCTGGGCCTGGAACCGCCCGCCCTTGGCGACCAGGTAGTCGGTGGCGCTGGAGCACATCCAGGACACCCCGATGCCGATCAGGATGATCCGGTAGCCGGTGCTCCCGCGCCGCCAGGACAGCAGGTAGACGATCAGCGCCGTGCCCAGCGCGCCCAGCAGGCCCAGGGCCTGGGCGTTGACGTGGCCGTCCCAGCCCCAGACGATGCCGGCGACCACGACCGTGCCCGCGCCCTCGGTCAGGCCGATCGTGTCCGGGCTGGCCAGCGGGTTGCGGGTCATGGTCTGGAACAGCGCGCCGGAGATGCCGAAGGCGACGCCGACCAGCAGCCCGACCACGGCACGCGGCAGCCGCAGCTGACGGACCACCAGCTGGGTGCCCGGGTCGCCGTGGCCGGCGATGGCCTCGACCACGCCGAGCGGGCTGACCGGGTAGTCCCCGATCGACACGCCCCAGCAGAAGACCAGCGCGGTGGCCACGGCCAGCGCCGCGCTGACGGTGATCAGCCGGGGCCGCAGCAGGGCCGACACCGGCGGCACGGCCGGCCGGAGGGCACGGACCGCCGGCCGGTCGGCCGACGGTGACGCCGGGTCGGATGCGGTCGGCGGTGGGAGGAGGGTCATGCTCACAGCTCCGCGAGTCGTCGGCGGCGGACCAGGGCGATGAAGAACGGGCCGCCGATGAAGGCGACGACCACTCCGGCCTGGATCTCAAGGGGCCGCTCGACCAGCCGTCCGACGATGTCGGCGGTGAGCAGTAGGCAGGGCGCCAGGGCCGCCGAGAGCGGCAGCAGCCAGCGGTGGTCCGGTCCCAACCCGGCGCGCTGCGCCAGGATCCGGGCCAGGTGCGGCACCACCAGGCCGAGGAAGACGACCGGTCCGATCACGGCCACGGCGCCGCCCGCCAGCAGCACGATCGCGGCCACCCCCTGCACCCGGACCAGGCCGACCCGCCGTCCGAGCGAGGCGGCGACGTCCTCCCCCAGGGCCAGGCTGTTCAGGGCGGGGGCGCAGCTCAGCGCGAGGACGGCGCCGACGCCGAGGAACGGCAGGAAGCTCAGCACGGTTCCGCCGTCGGCGCTGCCGAGGGAGCCGGCCGACCAGAACCGGTAGCGGTCCAGCGCGTCCGGGTCGGTCAGCACGACGGCGCTGGTGAGCGACGACAGCAGGGCGGTGACGGCGACCCCGGCCAGGGCGAGGGCGACCGGGGTCGCCCCGGAGCGCCCGGCCCGGCCGAGCAGGTAGACCACCACGCTCGCCGCCGCCGCACCGGCGAAGGCGAACCAGATGTAGTCGAACAGCGAGCCCAGCCCGAACAGTTCGACGGCCAGCACGATGGCGAAGGACGCTCCGGCGCTGACCCCGAGGATGCCGGGGTCGGCCAGCGGGTTGCGGGTCAGCGCCTGCATCAGGGTGCCGGACAGGCCCAGGGCGGCACCCGCCGCCAGCCCCAGGACCGTGCGCGGCACCCGCGACGACCAGATGACGTCGTGCACCCGCTGGCTCGGCGCGTGCCCGAGCAGCGCCCGGACCACCTGGTCCGGGGCGATGCTCCGGGCGCCGAGGGACAGCGACAGCAGACAGGCGGCGAGCAGGGCGGCGCCGACCAGCGCCAGCAGCAGGGCGGGGCGCCGCTCCTGGCTCGGGGTCACCGGCAGCCTCCTCGGGGAGTCGTGAGGGGAAAGGGACATGACGGGACGTCAGGAGGTCGGTGCGGTCACCTTGGTGGCCGGGTTCCCGTCGACGGCCTCGGCCAGCTGCGGCACCAGCCGCTCCAGCGTGTAGGGCAGGCTGAGCACCGACACGAAGGACACCGCGTTGCCGAAGTCGCTGCTGCTCGGCACGAAGACCTCACGGCCCTGCCTGACCACGTCCAGGTCCCGGTACAGCTTGTCGGCGTGCAGCGCCGCCTCGTCCTTGGCCGGGTCGTCGACCAGCCAGACGATGGCGCCGGTGTCGAGCAGGTCCGTGCGCTCCTTGCTGATGTTCGCGCCGAACTGGTTTCCGATCGCCTGGTCCAGCCCGGCCGGCAGCCTGAAGCCCAGTGAACCGAGCAGGCGGGAGCGGGCGTCCTCGCTGCCGTAGACGAAGGTGCCCTGGTACGGGGTCGCCACCAGCGCGGTCGCCCCGGCGAACTCGGGGTGCGCCTTGGCCGCGGCCGCGAAGTCGGCGGTGACTCCGGCCACCAACTGCCGGGCCTGGGACGCCTTGCCGAGGGCCTTGCCGATGATCTCGGTCTGCTGCTGCCAGGGGATGCCGTAGTCGGAGTAGCCCTCGGGGGCGGCGACCACCGGGGCGAACTTGGACAGCGAGTCGTACTGGGCCTTGGTCAGACCCGCGTACAGGGCGAGGATCAGGTCGGGGTGCAGCGCGGCGATCTGCTCCACCTGCGGACCGGTGCCGGGGTCCTTCAGCACCGTCGGCACCGGGTTGCTCCCGAGCCTGTCCGCCGCCCAGGGGCCGATCGCGCCCTTGTAGGCGCCGAGCCACTCGGTGGTGGCCACCGGCACCTGACCCAGCGCCAGAACCGCGTCCTGGTCGGTCAGCCCGACCGTGACGATCCGCCGGGGGGCCGACTCGACGGTGGTGCTGCCGAACTTGTTGGCGATGGTCACCGGAAAGGCCGACGGGCCGGACCCGGCCGAGCCCGCGTGGGCCGTGCCGCTCGCACCGCCCGTCGCCGGGCTCGCCGTGGTCGTGCCGGAGCCGCAGGCGGTCACGGCGCCGAGCAGCAGCAGGCCGGTGGCCACGGCCGTGGCGGCCCTGGTTCTGCGCAGGAAGGAGAGCATCGTCGTCAGGTCCTCAGTCGTCTCGAACACGAACGAAGGTTAGGCTAACCTAAGTTTTCCGTGGTGATCAACCGGTCTGCGTTCGAGAGTTGTGGTTAAGACGGAATTGAGAGCGCTTTCAGGTCACAGGTCTTGACCGGTCACACTCAAGCCGCCAGAGTGGCGAAACCCCCACCCCAGGAGCCTGACGTGATCTCTCGTCGCACCCTGCTCGGCGCCTCCGTGGCCGCCGTCGCCGCACCGGTCCTGCTCACCGCCCTGTCCCGCTCGGCCTCCGCCGGAACCCCCGCCCGGCTGACCGTCGACCTGGCCAACAACACCACCTCCGACACCGTCTACGCGTACGTCCTGGGACTGGACCTCTCCCAGGGCAACCAGTGGGCCTTCCTCCAGTCGGACGGGAGCACCCTCTACCACCCGCCGTCCCCCGCCGCGCCGGGCGCGGCCCTCGGCGCGGACTGCGCCATCGCGCTGCCCGCCAGGGGCGCCGCGGCCCGCGCGATCTCGCTGCCGTACCTGGCCAGCGGGCGGATCTACTTCTCGGTCGGCAGCAAACTGACGTTCCTGGTCAACCCCGGCCCCGGCATCGCCATGCCCTCGGTGTCCAACCCGACCGACCCCAACATCGCCACGCACTACGGCTTCTGCGAGTTCACCTACGACACCACCCAGCTGTACGCGAACATCAGCTACGTCGACTTCGCCTCGACGCCGATCTCCTTCAACCTGCAGACGTCGGGCCAGGGCACCCAGGTGGTGCAGGGCCTGGGCGCGGGCGGCCTGGAGACCGTCGCCACCGCACTGCGGAACCAGGCGGCCGCGGACGGCGGCGACTGGGCCAAGCTCATCGTCACGGACTCCTCCGGCGCGGCCCTGCGGGTGCTCAGCCCCAACACCGCCATCAGCTCCAACCCGGCGCTGTTCAGCGGCTACCTGGACAGCTACATCGACCAGGTGTGGACCAAGTACCAGAGCACCGACCTGGTCGTCGACACCCAGGCGAGCTGGGGCACCGTCACCGGGCGGGTCAGCAACGGCGTGCTGTCCTTCCCGGGCACCGGCAGCTTCGCCAAGCCGTCCACCGCGGCCGTGTTCAACTGCAGCAGCGCGCCGTTCACCACCGGCAACGACGAGATGGGCAACCTCAGCGCCCGGCTCGCCGCCGCGTTCAACCGCACCACGATCCTGGGCAACGCGAACCAGCCGGACGGTGAGAACCCGTCACTCTTCTACGCCCAGCCCCGGACCAACCACTACGCCCGCGTCCTGCACCAGACGTCCACCGACCACCTGGGCTACGCCTTCCCCTACGACGACGTGCACCCGGCCGGGGTCGACTTCGAGGGCCGGGTCCAGTCGTCGGTGCCCACGGTGTGGACCATCACCGCGGGCGGCGGCGCCGGCGGCGGCAGCACCCCGCCGCCCAGCTCTCCGCCGCCGGCGGGCGGCAGCGTCAGCGCGTTCACCACGATCCAGGCCGAGGCGTACAGCTCCCAGTCCGGCAGCCAGACCGAGAGCACCGGTGACACCGGCGGCGGGCAGGACGTGGGCTACCTCGCGAACGGGGACTGGCTCGGCTACGGCGGCGTCGACTTCGGCAGCGGCGGGGCCACCCAGTTCCAGGCCAGGGTCGCCTCGGGCGCCGCCACGGGCGTCAGCGGCCTGGTGCAGGTCCGCCTCGACAGCCCCACCGCCGCGCCGGTGGGCAGCTTCTCCCTCGCCAGCACCGGCGGCTGGCAGACCTGGCGCACCGTCCCCACCACCATCAGCAGGGTGACCGGCGTGCACACCGTCTACGTCACCTTCAGCAGCGGCCAGCCGGCCGACTTCGTCAACCTCAACTGGTTCACCTTCGCCGCCAGTTGAGCAGAGCGGCGGCCGGTGCGGGGCGGGCGGTCACCGCCCCGCACCGGCCGCCGGGGCCGACTCGCCCTCGGTGTCGATGTGCGGCAGGAACCGGTCCAGCCAGCGGGGCAGCCACCAGGCACGCGCACCGAGCAGCGTCATCACCGCCGGCACCAGCAGCAGGCGCACGACGGTGGCGTCCACCAGGACGCTGACGGCCAGTCCGAGACCCAGCATCTTGACCACGATGTCGTCGCTGAGGATGAACGCCGCGAAGACGCTGACCATGATCAACGCCGCACAGGTGATCACCCGGGCGGTGATCTCCAGCCCGTGCGCGACGCTGCCCTTCGCGTCCCGGGTGCGCGTCCAGGCCTCGTGGACCCTCGCGAGCAGGAAGACCTCGTAGTCCATGCTCAGGCCGAAGACGATGGCGAACATCATCATCGGCACATAGCTCTCGATCGGCACCGTGCCGGAGACTCCGAGCGAGGGCCCGCCCCAGCCCCACTGGAAGACCGCGACCACGACCCCGTAGGAGGCGGCGATCGACAGCAGGTTGAGCACGGCCGCCTTCACCGCGACCAGCAGGCCGCGGAAGACCGTCAGGATGATCAGGAACGCCAGCGCGACCACGACCGCGATGATCAGCGGCAGCCGGGCGGTGATGATGTCGAGGAAGTCCAGCTGCGAGGCCGTCGTCCCGGTCACATAGCCCTGCGCCGCGGTGCCGGACACCCCCTGCGGCAGGACGTCGTCCTTGAGGTGGTTGAACAGCCGGGTGGTGACCGCGTCCTGCGGCGCACCGGTCGAGACGGCGGTCGAGATCAGCGCCTGGCCGTTGCCGGTCGGCTGCAACGGGCTGATGCTCGCCGCCCCGGGCACCCCGGTGAGCGCCTTCTGAAGGCTGGAGGACAGCGCCGCCCGGTCGGCCGACGGGACGGCGCCCTGGTCCACGACGATGGTCAGCGGCCCGTTGGCGCCGGGCCCGAAGCCGGTGCTGATCAGGTCGAAGGCACGCCGGTCGGTGAAGCTGGTGGGGTCCGCGCCGTCGTCGATGTGGCCCAGCCGGATGGAGAACAGCGGGATGGCCAGGATGCCGATCACCACCACCCCGCCGACCAGGAACCACCAGGGGCGGCGCTCCACCCGCTGGGCGTAGCGGTGCCATCCCCCGTGCGCCTCCTCGCCCGGCGCCGAGCCGCCCTCGGCGACCGGCGGCCGCACCGAGAAGCGGTCGATCCGCCGGCCGATGAGCCCGAGCAGCGCCGGGACCAGGGTGACCGCGCCGAGGACCGCCGTGACCACGGTGACGCCGGCGGCGACTCCCAGCTTCCCGATGAAGCCGACCCTGGACACGTAGAGCCCGGCCAGGGCGATGATGACGGTGCATCCGGAGACCAGGACGGCCCGGCCGCTGGTGGCCACCGACCGCCCGGCGGCCTCCGCGGGCGGCACGCCGTCGATCAGCAGCTGGCGGTGACGGGTGATCAGGAACAGGGCGTAGTCGATGCCGACGCCGAGGCCGATCATGGTGGCCAGGGTCGGCGACACGCTGGCGAAGGTGGACGCGGCGGCCAGCAGGCTCAGGCAGCTCAGTCCCACGATGACGCTGATCAGCGCCGAGAGCAGCGGCAGCCCGGCCGCGACGAGACTGCCGAAGCCGATCAGCAGGACCACCACGGCGACGGCGAATCCGATGGCCTCGCTGGTCAGGTCGGCGGCCTTGGGCCGGGCCAGCTCGCCGAGCGGCCCCCCGTACTCGACCTGGACTCCGGCCTTGCGCAGCGGGGACACCGCGCTGTCGACCTGGTCCAGGTAGGACTGCTCGAACGAGGTGGGATTGCTGTCGAAGCGGACGGTGATGTACCCGATCCGGCCGTCCGCCGAGATCGCGCCGGTGGGCTGGGTGGAGCCCCCGGTCGGCAGCGGGTTCTGGACCGACAGCACCTGCGGCAGGTGTTGCAGCGAGCCGACCGTCTGGTCGATCTGGCTCTGGACGCCGGTCAGCGGCCCCTTCGGGTCGTTCAGCACCACCTGGGCGCTGATCCCGCCGGTCTGCGGGGCGTCGGCGCCGAGGACGGTCAGCCCCTGGTGGGACTGGGTCCCCGGCAGCGAGAAGTCGTCCGAGTAGGTCCCGCCGACGGTGTTCTGGAGCGCGTGCAGTCCGCCCAGGCCGACCAGCCAGAGGACGATCACCAGCACGGCGTGCCGCGCGCACCACTCCCCCAGCCGCCGCAGGCCCCCGGCCCGGCCCGCGCCTGACGTGCCGTCGACTCTCCTGCGGCCCGGTGCCGGCATGCCTGCTCCTGAGGGACGTTCTGATCCGTTGTGTGACAGTAGATCCCCGCATCGCACCCCGGACCGCTCCGACATGCCCAGTGACCCCCTACCAGGGCAGCGGGCTTCCGTCCCAGGAGAAGAAGCCGCCGGTCGGGCCGTCGTCCGGGAGCAGGGCCAGCCGGACGGCGCCCGCCGCGCCCTCGGCCGGGTCGCCGGCGCTGCCGGCCGCGAGGGCGTTGAGGTTGGTCGCCCGCAGACCGGGGGCCACGGCGTTCACCTTGAATCCGGCGTCGGCCAGGCTCTGCGCCTGGAAGAGCGTCAACGCGTTCAACGCGGCCTTGGACGAGCGGTAGGCGGCGGCGGAGCCGGGCGCGAAGGCGAACCGGTGACCGCTGTCCGCGCTCTGCGTCAGCGATCCGGTCCCGCTGGAGAGGTTGACGATGCGGGGCGCGGCGGAGCGGCGCAGCACCGGCAGGAACGCGTTGGTGACCGCGAGCACCCCGAAGAGGTTGGTCTCGAAGGTGCGGCGGAAACTGTCGACGCTCGCCTCGGCCGCCGTCGCGTCGTCGACCATCATCCCGGCGTTGTTGACCAGGATGTCCAGGCTCTCGACCTGCTGTGCGGCGTCGGCGACGCTCTTCTCGTCGGTGACGTCGAGGAGCAGCAGCCGGGCCCGGCCGCCGATCTCCCGGACGGCCTGTTCGCCCCGCCCGGCGTCGCGCGCGCCGACGTAGACGGTCAGCCCGGCGTCCGCGAGCTGCCGTGCGATCTCCTTGCCGATGCCCGAGTTGGCACCGGTCACCAATGCTGTGGATTCGTTCATGTCTTCGACGGTTCCCCCTCGGCGCCGGTCGAACCAGGTACGAGGGTCCGACCGGCCCGTACGGCCCAGGGGAACACCGCGGCGGCGACCAGGGCGACGGTGATCGAGTCGTACGGGGCGGGGAGGTGGTCCGAGCCCTTGAACGAGCCCAGCCAGGACAGCAGGGTGAGCAGCAGCAGGTAGACCACCAGCCAGGACCCGCGCAGCAGTTCGTCGCGCAGCGAGGGCTCCTCGCGGTGCTCGGGCCGGAGCAGCAGGAAGATCAGCAGTCCGCCCAGCACCATCGGCAGCGCGAGCCGCAGATCGTGCCAGCCGGACCAGTAGACGAACTCGGTGGCCACCACGAAGCTCAGCGGCGCGATCCAGACCAGCCCGGGGATCCAGCCGCGGAGCCGCCCGTCCGGTCGGCCCCGGAAGACCGAGACTGCGACCGCGGACGCGGCGTAGATCAGCAGGTACATGTCCCCCATCACGCTGACGATCTGCTGCCAGCCGCCGAAGGGCAGCAGGAAGACGACGATCACCGCGAGGTTGAGCAGCAGCGCGCGCTGCGGGATGCCCTGGCGCCCGCTCACCCGCATGAAGAACCGCGGCAGCGTCCCGTTCTTGGCCAGCGCGTAGGTGTGCCGGGCGTCGATCGCGACCCCGACGTAGGCGGAGCCGCCGGGCGAGACCACCGCGTCCACGTAGAGCAGGCTGGACACCCACTGGAGGTTGAGGATCAGCGCGAGCTGGCCGAACGGCGAGTCGAAGTTCACGCCGGACCAGCCGTGGCCGAGCAGCCGCTCCGGCACGGTGAACAGGAAGGCGAGCTGGAGGGCGAGGTAGAGCACCAGTGCGAGGCCGATGCCGCCCAGGACGGAGCCGGGCATGGTCCGGCGCGGGTTGCGCGCCTCGCCGGAGAAGTCCAGCGGGGCCTGGAAGCCGTTGAGCGAGTAGACGATGCCGCCGCCGGCCAGCGCGCTCAGCACCGCCGCGTA